>Ga0209164_1000225_pt1 | contig 173490 bp, 161 predicted proteins | sample MTBNYHSulfiMetaG_FD_187458 | JGI IMG/M metagenome (GOLD analysis project Ga0209164, IMG submission 187458) | Enrichment culture microbial communities from rom New York Harbor, USA that are MTBE-degrading - MTBE-NYH (New York Harbor Sulfidogenic)... | ecosystem: Environmental > Aquatic > Marine...
GCATCTGCCAGTCGTAAGGTCTTTGCGGGGTATCTGACAAAGGTGCCGGCATGAACAGGGGTGAAAACCTTAGGGACATATTGACGGCGGCAGTGCCATTTGTCCTGGCGCGGCGGAAGGAGACCGGTGGATTCGGGGCCACCCCGAGGCTGCCGGCCACCATCCAGGACACCTACCATGGCCTGCATGTCCTCGACCTTGCCCGCCGGCACGGCGCGGTTGACAGCAGGGAGCTTGGCCCGGCCACGGATGCGCAGCTCAGATCCTACCTGGACCGCTGCCGACGGTCCTTGTCCGTCGGGGCCGCGACGACCTTCCAGATGCTGTGGTGCTGCCACACCGCCGGGCTGGAATTGGAGGCGGAGGCAGTCGAATCGAACGTTATCGCCGGGATACGCTCCGCCGATTGCCTGGAAGACTGGTACTATTGGGCCAGGATTCCTGTGGAAGTGCTGGGAAGAAAAACGGTGAAATTGGCCGGGGAACACCGCCTCGCCGCTGTCATGGACCGTGACTGGCGCGGCGTTGACGAGGCCTGGATGCACATGTATCTGCAACGGCTGTTCCGGAACAGCCTGCCGCAGGCCGCGCCGAAGCTGATTGCGTGGTTCCGGGCCTCCCAGAACGGGGACGGCGGTTTCGGGTTCTTTCCCGGCACCACGTCATTTATCGAGAACTGCCATTACGGCCTGCGGGCGCTCAAGGTTCTGGGAGCGGAGCCGGCCGATCCGGAAAAGGCCCGCCGTTTTGTCACCTCATGTCAGACCGCCTCCGGGGGGTTCGGCCGCGGTCTTCGGGCCGCGCCGTTTCTCGACGCCACCTGGCATGCCGTTGCCGCGCTGGATCTCCTCAATTAAATGATGGAAGGGGTCGGTCTTTGCTTGGGCCCTATCTTCTTCTTACCGCCCTTGTTTCCTGCTTCCAGGTCGCGTCCTGGTGAGGAAATTAGCTGGTTAACTCGTGAGTTGCACAGCGCAGTGATCAGTATGGGCAGCGATTGACCGCTACGAGCCCCTTTCGATGACCCAAATCCGATTCATGACAACACAAGCCCCGCGGCTGTACGGGCGGAACCCGTCCTGCCGGCATCATGGCCATGATAAAGCGAAGCGGCCACCAGGATCATAAAGCCGTCCCGCAGATCAATGCGAAGCAGCGGGACGGCTCTGGGAATGATCCCGGCGTTGTTCGTTGACCGGCTACTGGTTGTTGAAAATAACCGCGCTGGCGATATTGTATCCCTGGGCATCGGCGCCGGCAACGCCGAACTCAACGGCGATGGGCTTTTTCAGGGACATGGCCGTCAGGATCGTGGCCATCATCTGGTCGGTTCCGGTGTTACTGAGGGTCATCCAGCCGTTCTTGGCGCCGGCGGGATTAACGTTGCAATTGATGACCTGCAGGCGGACAAAGGAACCATAGGGTCCGATCTGTTTGGGGGTGCATGCGGCCCATTCAGCGAAGGCATTACCGGCCAGAAAGGAACCGGCAATGAGCAAACCGGCAAGGGCCAATGTCATTTTTTTTGCATTCATAGTCATTACTCCCTGGAATAGTGATTAATTAGAGCCATTATAGTGTAAGCAAATCATGTGCCTGAATGACAATAGGCTGGCTGGATTTTTCTCCCATGCGGCCAGAGCAGACCTATGGCGGAACAAGAGAAACACTGCCTGATCCGGCCGGTACCAGGGGGCTGCGAACAGGGGCTGTTTCCGACTGCAGATCACATTCAAATGTCCGATGACACCGGAACGTGTCCGATATGCTCGGAAAAATTGCCGTGCAAAGTTATTGGTCCCCAGACGATTTTGATAGCGAGGGAATTTTAAGCGTGTGGATCACAGAATCTGTGAGAGGAATTTTCGCAGCCTGGGGTGTTCGGGATTTTCAAAGAAATGTTGCGGGGTGCCGGTTTCGAGAATGCGGCCCTGGTCCATGAACACCACCCGGTCGGCGGCTTCCCGGGCAAAACCCATCTCGTGGGTGACCACCACCATGGTCATGCCCTCGCGGGCCAGCCGGGTCATGACATCCAGCACCTCGCCGATCATTTCCGGGTCGAGGGCTGAAGTGGGTTCGTCGAACAGCATGATCTTGGAACCCATGGCCAGGGCCCGGGCAATGGCCACCCGCTGCTGCTGGCCGCCCGAGAGCTGGGCCGGATAACTGTCGGCCTTGTCGCTGATGCCCACTTTTTCCAGCAGGTCCATGGCTGTTTTCTCCGCCTGCTGCCGGGAGATTTTCTTGAGCTTGACGGGCGCCAGGGTCAGGTTGTGGAGGACCGTCCTGTGGGGGAACAGGTTGAAGCTCTGGAATACCATGCCCAGTTCCATGCGGATCCTGTTGATGTCGCTGGCGCTGTCGTACAGGTTCATGCCGTCAACGATGATGGTGCCGGCGTCAATGGCTTCCAGGCGGTTGATGGCCCGCAGCAGGGTGCTTTTTCCCGAACCGCTGGGACCGATGATCACCACCTTTTCGCCGGGATAGACATCCAGGGAGACGTCGTCCAGAGCCTTCATGGCGCCGAAATATTTGCAGATGGAGCGGATGGTTATGATCGGCTCAGCGGCGTTCATGACGGCTCAGGCGCTCCTCCATGATGCTGACCAGCTTGGACAGGATGAGGGTGATGATCAGGTAGATGATGGCCACCATGGTGTAGGTCTCAAAGTAGAGAAAGCTTTCCGAGGCGAATTCCCGCCCCCGGCGGAGGAGATCGGAAACGGCCAGGATTGAAACCAGGGAGGTGTCCTTGAGCAGGGCGATGAATTCGTTGCCCACCGGCGGCAGGATTGTCCGCCAGGCCTGGGGCAGGATAACGTAGAACATGGTCTGGGCGCGGTTGAAGCCGAGCGACAGGGACGCTTCGGTCTGGCCGTGGGAAATGGACGAGATGCCGGCCCGGAAGACTTCCCCCATGTAGGCGCCGTAGCAGACGCTCATGGCGATGATGGCAGCCGCCATGTCCGGGACCCGGACAAAGCGGCCCAGGGCGTAGTAAATGTAAAAGAGCTGGACCAGGAGGGGGATGCCCCGCACCACCTCCACATAGGTGGAGGCGGCCAGGTTGATGAGCCGGTTGCGGGAGAGGCGGCCGAGTCCGGTAAAGAGACCGATGATGATGGCCAGCCCGATGGAGGCGAAAGTGACCTGAAAGGTGACGATAATGCCGTCCGGGAGAAATCTGATCAGTCGCAGGTACGGGTCCGGCTTCAGGACCAGCAGGAGGATGAGCGCGGAAACGGCGCCGACAAAGGCAATCCACCAGGCGGAAACCAGTCCCCTGTCCTTGCTGCGGGGGATGGCCGCTCCATCCCCCACCTCGATGATGACGGGTTTTTCAGCCATAGGCAGGGCTTATTGACCGATCCATTTTTTCTGGAACTCCTTGTCCAGCCCCTTGTCCTTGACCGCCTGGATGCCCTTGTTGACCAGGTCCAGCACCTCGGTGTTGCCTTTTTTGACGGCGATGCCGTAATACTCGATTTCCCCGGTTTCGATGACTGCGGCGATTTTTAATCTGGTCTTGTATTTTGCATTGGCCAGGGCATAGTTGGCGGCCACCGGATCATCGCAGACAACCGCATCGATCCGCCCGTTGAACAGGTCCTCGATGGCCAGGCCGACCTCGTCATATGTCTTGGAAACGATGCCGTCAACAGCCTTGACGGCAAAGGTGCCCGTGGTGCTGATCTGCGACCCCACTTTTTTTCCTTTCAGGTCCTCCAGGCTCTTGGCGGTGCTGTCGATGGGCACAACCAGGGCCTGCCGGACCTTGAAATAGGGCTCGGAAAAATCCATGACCTTTTTGCGCTCTTCGGTGATGGATACCGACGAGCAGATGGCGTCGTATTTGTCGGAGTCAAGGCCGGCGAAGATGCCGTCCCAGGCAACCGCTTTGAATACCGGGGTAAAGCCCGCCTCCTGGCCGGCGGCTTTCATGAAGTCGATGGCATAGCCGACGATCTGTTTATCGGCGTCAACAAACTCCATGGGAGGCCAGGTCGCATCGGTGGCAAAAACGATCTCCCGGTTTTCCGCCAGGGCGGTTGCACACATCAGCATTCCGAAGACCAGCGTCAGTATCGTTTTCCTCATCAGTTTTCCTCCAGTGAGAAGTTGAGTGATTCCGTACGAAAAGCTCAGATACAAATAATTATAGCATGAGAGTGATGTCCTATGAAATAGTAATTGCCATGCACTGTACATGCCGTATGCTTTTCCCGGGCGACCGGAGGCGGTATTCCGGTTCATGTCCCTGTGTGTCCCGGTGGAACGCCGAATGGAGGGAAGCGGCGGCCGTGGTATCCGCTGCCTGTTCAGCGGGGCCGGGGAGTGAGCAATTGTGAGATCAGCATGCCGGCCAGCATGAAACCGCAGCCGAGAATCGCCCGGACGCCTAATGTTTCGCCGAGAAAAAACCAGCCGGCCGCCACCGCGAAAACAGCCTCGAACTGCATGATGATCGCGGCATGCGAGGCCTGGGCGTGTTTTTGCCCGGCCACCTGGAACGTAAAGCCGAGCCCGACCGAAACGATGCCGCCGTACACCAGGTCAAAAGCAGTTGCCGAAATCGCCGCGAGGCTGATGTGCTCGGTGAGGAGGCCCGCGCATATGCTCAACAGGGCGCAGACAAGGGCCTGGCCGAAGGCCAGTATGAAGGAGTCGATCCTGGGGGACAGCCAGCCCATGGACAAGACCTGCAGTGCCCAGACAAAGGCGCAGGCCAGAATCCAGCCGTCCCCGGGCGCCAGCGCAAACCCCTGGGTGGCGCTGAGGAGATACAGGCCGATGATCGCCAGCAGGGCGCCCGCCCAGACCCCGGTCCCGGCCCGGTAGCCGAACAGGGAGGCCAGCACGGGCACAATGATCACGTAGAGGCCGGTGATGAAACCGCCCTTGCCGGCGGTGGAGGAAATCAGCCCGATCTGCTGGAGATTGATGCCCAGGAAGACCAGTATGCCCGTCAACAGGCTGGCGCCCAGAGGGAGCCATTTGCCTGTTGTTCCGGGGGTGCGGAGGATGACCGCCCCCCTTTTCCGGTAGCGGAACAGGGCGAAGGGCAGCAGAAAAAGGGCGCCGAGGAGAAAACGGAAACCGCTGTAGGTGAACGGTCCCAGATGGTCCATGGCTGTCCGCTGGACGACGAAGGTCGTCCCCCAGGCAAAGGCGGCCAGAAACAGATACAGGTTCCCTTTCAGGGGTCGAAGTTCCGCCATGGAAACGTCCCGTTACGATCTGAAGATTCTGCCGGGATGGAAAACCCTTGTCCCGAATACCGCCCGGCGTGCCACCAGGATGTGCCTGCCTTTGCGGTTGGATTCCCGAAGGCCGTCACCAGCCTCCACCCCCTCCTCCGCCCCCTCCGCCGCCTGATGACCCGCCCCCCCTGCTGCCGGACCTGGATCCCGGCGCGGTGGAGGAAGAGGAAACGGCGGATGCAAGGGAAGATCCCAGGCTCGAGGCCAGCGCACGGGAGGAGAACGGCCGCCGGCTGTTGTACCAGGTTGGTTCATACCTTCCTTCCTGTGCCATTTGCGCGAACACGGAGCTGAACTGCTCGGTCCATTGCTGCTCGACATCAAGGGCCAGGGCCCAGGGAAGGAATCGTTCAAACAGGGCCGGTGTCTTTTCCGGGGGATTGAGGATGTTCAACCGGTCCTTTTCGGCGACGGACAGGTAGAGCTTCAGGCCCTCGAGTTGATCCATGACGTTCCGGCCGTGAATGGTGGGCGCCCTGAGCAGGAGGAAAAAGACGATGTTGACGGCGAGGAGGACCAGCAGCACGATTATATTGACCAGCGAGATGGCGCCGGCCATGACAACGAAACCGAGCAGCCATCCGCCCAGGAAGGGCAGGGAAAAGATGGAGAGGAACAGCGCCCCGCCCTTGTCGGTAATCTTCGCCCGGCCGGAAAGGGCGGCCTTCCAGGCTTTATAGAGTGAATACAGCAGGGTGGCGCAGCCCATGGACCACAGCGACAGCCAGATCGACATGAATCCGGCGATCTCCCGCTGGTCCGCAGTCAGAATGATGGCGCCGATCACCAGCAGGGTAAGCAGCAGGCCGGGGATCATGTACTTCGTGTTCAGCTTGAAATGCAGCGCGGCAAAATCAGTCTCCAGAGTTTTCTCCAGGGCCTGCATCGCCTCCCTGATGGTCCGGTGGTTCTGCTGTTTGAGTTCCACCAGGTCCCGGCCGGCAAAGAGAGCGTGGGCGGTTTTTTTTTCCCCCCGGGTCAGCACGTCGGGGTTTGCCTTGATTGCTTTCGACAGGGTGAACGTCTTTCCGTCGTCATCAATGATGAGATACTTTTTGACCGCCATGTTGACCAGGGCGGCGGTGAACGTCTTGTCGTCGAAACCCATTTTCATGACATAGCGCGCGGCGGCGGGGGTAAAGCCCTCCGGCGGCTCGAAACGGGGAATGATGGTCCCGGGCTCGGGATCTTTTCCCACCCTGGACCAGACGGCCAGGTAGTAAAAGAACAGGATGCACAGGCCGGCGGAACCAGCCAGCAGAGTGAGGTTGTCCCGGAGGAAATACGAGGTTTCCTCCTGCCTGGTCGGTTCGGGGACAATTCCCTTGGGCCAGGCGACGGCCACGGTCAACCCCTCGCCCGGACCGAGAGGGGCGGTGGTCCGGAAGGTGATGGAATGGTCGGTCTGCTCCGTGATTTGCGCGTTCGAGGCCGTGGAGCCCATTCTGCCGGTATAGGTGCTGGTTTGCAGGATCGTTGCTCCCTCAGGCAGGATGATGGTCGCCGCCGCCGTATCAATGGGAAATTCCCAGTCGTTGCCGGTGACGTTCCAATAGAGTTCGTCGTAGTCGGCAAAAAAACCTATCTGCCGGTCGGTCTGGTAGGTGATGGCGTACGTGTAGGAGCCGGGATCGAGAAAAACATCCGTGTCGCCGATATACAGCCTGACGCCGTTGCCCGCCTGTTCCGTGTGGTACGGTTCCGCCCGTCCGTCCCGCGTCACCTCCAGGATCTGGAAGCCGACCCTGACCCGCGCGCCGGCCCGGTTCCGATAGTTGGTGGGAAATTCCCGGTATATGCCCCTTTTTATCCGGTCGCCCTGGGCGATGGCGGTAATTGTTTCGGTGACGGTCAGGTCACCGCTTCGGTCGACATATATCCTGCTGTCAAAGTCTGTTATGCGTTCCTGAGCACTGAGCGGCGCGGCCGGGGACAGCAGGAAAACGACGAGACACAGGACTGTCCCGGAAATCGAGGCAAAAATGCGCATGGGTCCTGATCAGGGCTGAAAATTGACCCTGGGCACAGCCCGGTCGCCTTCGTCTTCGATTTCGAAGAATTCGCCTTTTTGAAAATTGAAATACTTGGCGACAATGGAATTGGGGAAGGTCTCGATGCCGACGTTGAGGTTGCGGACCGTGCCGTTGTAGTAGCGCCGGGCCATCTGGATCTGGTCCTCAATTTCAGCCAGTTTGGCCTGCAGATCCATGAAGTTCTGGCTGGCCTTCAGGTCGGGATAGTTTTCGGCCACGGCGAACAGCCTGCCCAGGGTCTGCGTCAGGGCCGATTCGGCGGCGATCTTGTCACCGATGCTGCCCGCGTTCATGGAGCGGGTGCGCAGTTCGGTGATTTCTTCCAGCACGCCGCGCTCATGGCCCATGTACCCCTTGACCGATTCGAGCAGGTTGGGAATGAGGTCCGAGCGCCGCTTGAGCTGGACGTCGATGCCGCTCCATCCCTCATCCTTCATGTTGCGGAGCCGGATCAGTTTGTTGTAGACGGCGATGAGCCAGAGGACTGCGGCAACAGCGAGGGCAAGGAGTGAGAAGAAAAAAATCGTCATGGCGGACCTCTTGTCTGGGTGTGGACGGTTGCAGCGGAAAGAGTGGTTTCCAATATTGAGCAGATTATAGCAGAGAAGGGATGCCGGAGAGAAAATTATTTGCAGCGGCTGCGGTTTTTTTCAGTGGTGGTGATCAGGCGGGGCGGGGAAACGCCGGCCGGCTTATTTCATCAGCCAGGTAATATTCTCGAGGCGGTAATGGAGGGTGACGGTCTGGCCGGGAAGCAGGGCTTTCCCGTTGAAGTTCAAGTCCGGCACGTTGGCGACCAGGCGGTGGTCGCCGCAGACGACGTGGATGCGCGGCTCGCTGGAGTGCCTGTCCAGGTAGATGCCGATGACGGTGCCGGTGAGCGTATGGGCGGCATGATCGGGCAGCGCGTTGGTCAGCTTCAGGACTTCCGGAGCGATGACGGCAATGCTGTCCGGGCCGGGTGGAGAGGGGACAAGAATGAACTGGCCGTCGGCCAGTTTCTTGCAGAATTCCTGGCGGTCATTTTTCAGCCAGGGGCCCAAAAGAATATTTTCCAGGCTGCAGTCGAGGATTCGGCCGTTATACTGGTAGATAACGGAGTCGCAGAGGTCATTGAGCCATGATTGATTGTGACTGGTGATGACCAGAGTTGTTCCCCACTCCTTCCTGGCGAGGAGAATGGCCCGGCGGATTGCCCGGGCGCTTTCCATGTCCACGCTGGCGGTGGGCTCGTCGAGCAGGAGGCAGAGAGGTTTGAGCACCAGCCGGGCGGCAAGGGCGACCCGTTGTGCCTCGCCGCCGGACAACTGGTGCCATTGCCTGGCGGCAAAGGAGGAATCGAGCCCGACCAGGTCCATGGCGGCGGCGACGTTGTCCCGCAACCCGGTTTTCCGGCCGCGAATTTTCAGGCCATAGGCAATATTGTTGAAGACGTTGCGGGTGAGCAGGTGCGGGACCTGGGGCAGCATGGTTATCTGTTGATGCGCTTCGGCGTCAAAGGGCAGGACGGCCCGGCCCTGGAAATAAACCGTTCCTGACGTACATCTTTCGGACAGCGACAGTATCTTGAGCAGGGTGCTCTTGCCGCTGCCGTTGGGGCCGGAAAGACCGGTTATGGTGCCCGGGTCAATGGACAGCTCCGCGACGTCAAGGACGGTGCGGTCGTTGTACACCTGTCGGACATCCCGCAGCCGGAGCAGGGGTTCCCTGGTCATGTCCTGCGCCGCAGAAAGGAGAGGGAAAAGCTGATGACAAAGGCAATGGCCAGGAGGACCAGGCCGAGGGCGATGCCGGAAGCAAATTGTCCCTTGTTGGTTTCCAGGGCAATGGCCGTGGTGATGGTCCGGGTGTCCCACTTGATGTTGCCGCCCACCATCATTGAGATCCCCACCTCGGTCAGGACCCGGGCCGAGGCCGTAATCGCGGCGATGAGGATGCCGAGGCGCGCCTCCACCACGCTGGTCAGGAATATCTGTTTCTGCGAGGCGCCGAGGGAGATGAGGGTCAGGCGCAGGGAGCGGTCGAGGCTTTCCACCGCCGTTGCGGTCAGGGCGATGACCACCGGCAGGGCGAGGATGGTCTGGCCGACCGCGATGCCGGTCAGGGTAAAGAGCAGGCCGAACTCGCCCAGCGGCCCCCGGTTGGAGATGAAGGCATAAACCAGGAGGCCGATGAAGACGGTGGGCAGGGAGAGCAGGGTGTCGACCACGGTCCGCACCCCTTTCTTGCCCGGAAAGTTGAGGTAGCCGAGCAGATATCCCAGGGGAATGCCGATCAGCAGGCTGACGGTCATGGACATGGAGGCGGCCTGGACCGTGGCCCAGACCGCCGAGTAGGTCTCCTGGTCGCCCTGCAGGAGCAGGACGAAAGCTTTTGCCAAGCCTTCAAGGATAAATTCCATTCCCAAACCCACGGGTATGATTGAGAGTTAATTTCCCTCAGCGTTGGGGAAGAAGAGCTGTTTGCCTTCCAGCTTGAAAGCGGCGATGGCGTTCTGTCCTTCCTTACTGACCAGCCAGTCGCCGAACTTGCGGGCAAGTTCCTGCTGGGCCTTGGGGCAGCGTTCCGGGTTCACCTCGATGACGGAGTACTGGTTCAGCAGCTTCTGGTCACCCTCGGAGAGAATCCTGAGAGGCGGGTTGCCGCCGAGGTTGGCTTCGTAGGAGATGTAGGTGCCGCGGTCGGTCAGGGTGTAGCCGGTCTGCTCGCCGGCGATATTGATGGTGGCAAGCATCCCCTGGCCTGCCTGCCGGTACCAGCCCTCCTTGTCGGGGACGGCGTTTACGCAATCATTCCAAAGGGCCAGTTCTTTCTTGTGGGTGCCGGAATCGTCGCCGCGGCTGACAAAGACGGCCTTGCTGTCAAGAACCGCCTTGAAGGCGCCGCAGGTGTCCTTCCCTTTGATGCCGGCCGGATCGGCCTCCGGCCCGATGATGATGAAATCGTTGTACATGAACTGCCGGCGGTTCAGGCCGAACCCGGCCTCGACAAAGGCCTTTTCCGCGGCAGGGGCGTGCACCATGAGGACATCGGCATCGCAGTTCTCCCCCAGCTTGAGGGCCTGGCCGGTGCCGGTGGCCACCCATTTCAGTTCAATGCCGGTTGCCTCCTTGACCAGGGGCGCCATGTATTCAAGCAGGCCGGTGTTGTCGGTGCTGGTGGTGGTGGCCATCATCAGCGGCCCCTGTTCCGCCTGGGACGCCGACGCGCAAAGCAGCACGGCAAAGAGGAGAGAGAGGATGGTCGGGAACGGTTTTCCGTACAGGTGCTTCATGATGCTGTCCTCCTTGATGTTGAGACCGGTTGCGGCCGGCTTCAGGTATGAATGGGAACAATTCCTCCATGGTTTATAGTCGAGTTTCTGGTCTGTGTCAATGTTGACATACGTGAAAATTTTATTAATTAATTAAAATATGCTACATTGATACGTACCTTTGAAAATCAGATACAGGAGTTGCCATGCCGGTTGCAAAGAAACACTTTGTCATCCGTTCAAAAATCTGGATCGAGGACGACGACGGCAAGGTGGTGTTCGGGGATGGGCGATACCGCATCCTGGAAGTCGTGGATCGGCTGCAGTCGCTGCAGGCCGCCGCCCTGGAACTGAAAATGAGCTACAGGGCGGTCTGGGGCAGAATCAGGGCGTCGGAGAAGCGGCTGGGAAAGCCCTTGGTGACACGGGAGGGAAAAGGGTCGAAACTGACCCCTTTTGCCGAGAAGCTGATGGTCCAGTACAGGAGGCTGCAGGAAACGATCAGGGAGGAGTCGGATGCGATCTATGACAGCCTTATTTCCGACTATCTTGATCAATGACGCACGGCCCGCAGCAGCCGTTCGGCAGCCGGCTTCATAATATTTTCGCCTGAATCCGCCCGGCCGCTTTCTGCCCTGGGGAAGGAAACGGCTGTTCGCGGAAATCACAGGGAACGGAAAGGTGCGCCATGGAAGAAATGCATTCCGGAAGGTTCGCTGACAAGACAGAGCAGGCAGGCTATGAACAGCGCTTTGCGCAGCTGACGGAGGCCATCCGCTCCGCCCCCTCCCCCAGTGCGATCATGGGCAGCCTGCAGAAGGGCCTGCTGGATGTCTATGAAGTTGAAATGGCATCTGTTTTCCTTGTCGACGCGGTCAAGCAACAGCTCGTCTCCTGGATTGTCCTCCCCGGCACCGTCCTGCATAAAATCAGGGTTCCCATCGACAAAACCAGCATCGTCGGTCATGCCGCCGCCACAAGAAGCGCTGTGGTCGTCAACAACGCCTATGACCGGGAGGAACTGGGGCGCATCGATGCCCAGCTTCAGTTTGACTCCTTCTGGGACGCCAAGGCAGGTTCCCGCACCAGGCAGGTGCTGGCGGTTCCCATCCTGTTTGAACGGTCGCTCATGGGCGTGATTCAGTTGATGAATCGGTGCGACGGGGCGGATTTCACCCCCGGCGACGTCCGCCGGATTACCGATCTGGCGGAAATTCTGGGCACAACCTTCCACAAACTGCAGCGCCCGGCTTAAGGAGCGGTGGTCATGCATCCCCGCCGGCCGGAAGCGTTCACCGAAAAGGAGCCGCCATGGATGAAGGGATGTCAGCGGTGAAAGCAAACCTGACGCTCATCGGCATGCCGGGGGCGGGCAAGAGCACGGTGGGGGTGATCCTGGCCAAAAAGCTGGGAATGGGTTTTGTCGACACCGATGTGCTCATCCAGGTGCATCAGCACAAAACATTGCAGCAGATCATCGAGGAGGGGGGTCATCTCCATCTCAGGGCCATAGAGGAACAGGAAGTTCTGGCTCTGGACGTCGAGAACCACGTCATTGCCACCGGGGGCAGCGTGGTTTACAGCGAGAGGGCCATGGCCCGTCTGCGAAAGATGTCAAGGGTAATATTCCTTGAAGTCGGTTTTGAGGAGCTGCAGAGAAGGATCCACAACTTCTCTACCCGGGGGATCGCCAGGGCCAGGGATCAATCGTTTGGCGATCTTTTTGCCGAACGGCAGCCTCTCTACCGGCAGTATGCGGAGATCACCATCGACGGCTCTTTCCTGGACCAGGAGGAACTGGCCGCGCAAATCATCCGGTTGCTCTGAAAAAAGACAGGCCGGCAATCAACGGCCTCCCCCCGCTCACAGAATTCCTCCGCCCAATACCCGGTACAGGGTCACCAGGTTGGCCAGCCGGGAGAAACGGGTGATAATCAGCCCCTGTTGGGCGGTGTAGAGGGAGCGCTGGGAGTCCAGTACCGCCAGGTAGCTGTCCACCCCTTTTTCATAACGGGTCCGGGAAAGGCGGTAGCTCTCGGCGGCGGCCTCGGTCAGGGCCTGCTGGGCCGAGAGCTGTTCATCAATGGTGCCCTGCTGGGCCAGGGCATCGGCCACCTCCCGGAACGCCGTCTGGATCGACCTCTCGTATCTGGCCAGGGCAATCTCCCTCTCGGTCTCGCTGACGCGGTAGGCGGCCCAGGTACGGGCGTCGAAGATCGGCATGACGATCTGCGGCGTAAAGCTCCAGGTTCCCGTTCCGGAGCCGAAGAGGCCGGAGAGGTCGTCGCTGGCGGTGCCTATGGCAGCGGTCAGCGCGATGCGCGGAAAAAAGGCGGCCCGGGCCGCGCCGATAAAGGCGTGGGCACCCTTGAGCTGATGTTCCGCGGCCACGATGTCAGGCCGCTGGAGGAGAACATCGGAGGACATGCCCGGAAAAATGTCCTGGATCGGCACAATGGCGGCCAGATTCTCCGGCAGCAGCTCCTGGGGCACCGGACGGCCGGCCAGCAGCTGCAGGGCGTTTTCGTCCTGGGCCACCTGCTGGGTGTACAGGGCCAGATTTCTCCGCGCCGTCTCCACCGGAATCTGTGCCTGCCTCAGATCAAGTTCGGTCGCCACCCCGGCGCTGAAAAGTTTGTGCACCAGATCATAGGATTCCTGCTGGGCTTCAAGGGTGGACGCGGAAAGCTGCATGTTCTCCCTGTCCGCGGCCAGGGCCAGGTAAGCGCCTGCAACTTCGGCGATCAGGGCGATCCGGACACTGCGCCGGGCTTCTTCCGTGGCCAGATATTCTTGCAGGGCCTGGTCCTTCAGGCTGCGGAGGTGCCCGAAGAAATCGATCTCCCAGGCAGCGACGCCCAGGTCGATGCTGTACTGCTCCCTTGTTCGCTGCTCGCCGGAGCCGATGAGGTCGGCGGAGCGGCGCTGTTTGCCGCCTCCGGCGGAGACATTGACGGCGGGTAACAGTTCGGCCCGCTGGACGCCGTACAGCGCCCGGGCCTGTTCCACATTCAAGGCGGCAAGCCGCAGGTCCCGGTTGTTTTCCAGGGCCATGCCGATGACGGCCCGCAGGCGCGGATCGGCGAAAAATTCCTGCCAGCTCAGCTCCGGGACCATTGTTGCCTCTTCCTCGGCGGCGGGCGGCAGGTACGCATCACCCTGCGGCCACTCGGCGGGAACAGGGGCCGGAGGCTGGCTGTATTCCGGAGCCAGGGTGCAGCCTCCGGCAATGAGGATGCCCAGGCCCGCCAGCAGCAGCCATAATCGTCTCTTCATAGTACGGAATCCCCCAAGTTAATCTCGCTCATCTTCAACATGTTTCATGGTGACGTCCTTTCTGCGCCGTCCCAGGGCCTTGTAAATCAGAACGTAAAAGAGCGGCGCGAACAGGGTCACCAGGAAAGTGGAGGTCACCGTGCCGCCGAGCACGCCGGTGCCGATGGCCCTTTGCGCTCCCGCGCCGGCTCCGGAGGCCAGAAAGAGGGGCAGGATGCCGAAGCCGAAGGCCAGGGAGGTCATGATGATCGGCCGCAGACGCAGTTTGGACGCCTCCAGGGTCGCCTCGATCAGGCCCGCCCCCTGGTCGAGCCTGGCCCTGGCGAACTGGACAATGAGGATCGCGTTCTTGGTGGTCAGGCCCAGGGTGACCAGCAGGCCGATCTGGAAATAGACGTCGTTGGACATGCCCCGCATACTGGAAGCGATGACACCGCCGATGGCCCCCAGGGGCATGGTCAGCAGGACGGCGATGGGAATAGGCCAGCTCTCGTACAGGGCCGCCAGGCAGAGAAAGATGACAAAAATGGAGAAGGCGTAGAGGATGGGCGCCTGGGAGCCGGCCATCCTTTCCTGGTAGGAGAGCCCGGTCCAGTCATAGCCTATGCCCTGGGGCAGTTTGGCGATGAGTTCCTCCATGGCGGCCATGGCCTCTCCGGTGCTGCGGCCCGGGGCCGGCTCGCCCCAGATATTGATGGAGGGAAAGGCGTTGTAGCGCTCCAGCTTGGGGGACCCAGTGGCCCAGCGGCCGGAGGCGACCGAGGAAAAGGGGACCATCGCTCCCTGGCTGTTGCGCAGATAGAGTTTTTCCAGATCCTGCGGCAGCATGCGGTGTTCGGCATCGACCTGGGCGTACACCTTCTTGACCCGCCCGGCCTGGATAAAGTCATTGACATAGGCGCTGCCGAAGGCGGAGGAGATGATGTTGTGGATGGAACTGATGGGAATCCCCAGGGCCCCGGCTTTGTCCCAGTCCACATCGACATAGTATTCGGCCACGTCGTTCATACCGTTGGGCCGGACCCTGGTCAGGCGGGGATCCTGGGCCGCCATGCCGATGAGTTGATCGCGGGCCGCCATCAGCTGGTCATGGCCCAGGCCGCCGCGGTCCTGAAGCTGGAGATCAAAACCGGTGGCCATCCCCAATTCGACCACCGGCGGCGGCGGAAAGGCGAAGACCATCGCTTCCTTGATCTGGGAAAGGGCCCCCATGGCCCGGCCGGCGATGGCGTCGACCTTGAGGTCCGGCCGCTGGCGCAGGTCCCAGTCCTTGAGCTTTATAAAGCCGAAGGCCATGTTCTGACCCTGGCCGCCGAAACTGGCGCCGGCGACGGAAATGACCGACTCGACCGCCTCTTTTTCCTCCTCGAGAAAATACGCCCGCACCTTGGTCATGACCGCCTCGGTCTGCTCCAGGGTCGAACCCGACGGCAGCATGGCCTGGACCAGCAGGGTTCCCTGGTCCTCATCGGGGATATAAGAGGTGGGCATGCGCTGGTACAGGTACCCCATTACCGCCGTGATCAGTACGAACACGGCCAGGTAGCGCAGTTTTCTGGCCAGCACCCGGCCGACCAGCCTGACGTACAGCTCCCGGGCACCGAAAAAAAAGCGGTCGAACCAGCGGAAAAAGGGGCGCAGGAACCGCACCGCATTGTCCGCCGGCTGATGTCCCTTGGGCACGGGTTTGAGGATCGTCGCGCACAACACCGGGGTGAGGATCAGGGCGACGACAACCGACAGGAGCATGGAGGAGATGACGGTGACGGAAAACTGGCGGTAGATGACCCCGGTTGAGCCGGGGAAGAAAGCCATGGGGCCGAAAACCGCCGACAGCACCAGGCCGATGCCGATCAGAGCGCTGGTGATCTGCTCCATGGATTTGGCGGTCGCCTCCCGGGGCGAAAGCCCCTCCTCGGTCATGATTCGTTCGACGTTTTCCACCACCACGATGGCGTCGTCCACCAGCAGCCCTATGGCCAGCACCATGGCGAACATGGTCAGCATGTTGATGGAAAAGCCGAACAGTCCGAGCACGCCGAAGGTTCCGAGCAGTACCACGGGCACCGCGATGGTCGGAATCAGGGTGGCCCGGAAGGTTCCCATGAAGAGATACATGACCACAAAGACCAGCAGCACCGCCTCGAACAGGGTTTTGAACACCTCTTCGATGGCCACCCTGGTGAAAGGGGTGGTGTCAAAAGGATATATTACCTTCACCCCCGGAGGAAAAAACTGGCTCATCTCCTCCATCTTCTTTTTGACGTTGTCCGCTGTTTCCAGGGCATTGGCGCCGGCGGCCTGCCGGATGGCCATGGCGGCCGAGGGTTTGCCGTTGTAGTTGCCGTAGATGTCTGAGCGCTCGGTTCCCAGCTCCGTGCGGCCGATGTCGCCGATACGGACCACCGAGCCGTCCGGATTGGTGCGGATGGGAATGGCGGCAAACTCCTCAGGGGTCTGCAGGAGGTGCTGCACGACAATGGTGGCGTTCAGCCGCTGGCCCTCCACGGCCGGGGCGCCGCCTAACTGACCGGCGGAAACTTCGACGTTGTAGGCCCGGAGCGCCAGGATGACATCTTCCATGGTCAGGTTGTAGCTGGTCAGCTTGTCGGGGTTGACCCAGACCCGCATGGCGTACTGGGAGCCAAAGTTTTCCACCTCGCCGACACCCGGCACCCGGGAGAGGATCTTTTCCAGGTTGGACTGGGCGTAATCCCGCAGGTCATCGCCGTCCATGCTGCCGTCTTCGGAGATCAGACCGACCATCATCAGGTAATTCCGGGTCGATTTGCTGACCTTGACCCCGGAGCGCTGCACCACGTCGGGCAGGCTGGCCATGGCGAGCTGCAGTTTGTTCTGCACCTTGGACCAGGCGACGTCCGGATCGGTTCCCGGCGCGAAGGTCAGCTCGATTCGGGAGGCGCCGGAGGACGAACTGGTGCCGGAGAGGTAGAGCATGTCGTCCAGGCCGGTCATCTTCTGCTCGATGATCTGGGTGACGGTGTTTTCGACCGTCTCGGCGGAAGCGCCCGGGAAAAAGGAGTAGATGGCAATGGCCGGCGGGGCGATGGGCGGATACTGCGCAACCGGCAGGTTGTAGATGGCCAGTCCGCCGGCCGTCATCATGATGATGGCGATAACCCAGGCGAAAACCGGGCGGTCGAGAAAGAATTTTGACAGCATCACCTGCCCCCTTCATCCGATTTGTCAGCTGATTCATCCAAGGGGCAGGCGGGGGCGTTCGGATCCTCCTGCGTTCCATCCAGGGAGGCGGCCTGCACTTCCATGCCCGGCCGCAGCATCAGCAGCCCCTCGACGATCAACTGATCACCGGGATTCAGCCCCTCGGCAACCAGCCATTTGTCACCGATGGCCCGGTCGAGGGTGAGAGGCCTGATGGCGGCCTTGCTTTCGGCATCAACGATGAGGGCATAGGGATTCCCCTTGGGGTCTCGGGAAACTCCCTGCTGGGGAATGAGGATGGCTTCCTCGCAGATCCCTTCTCTGATCACCGCCTTGATGAACATGCCCGGCAGCAGCACGCCGTCCGGATTGGGAAAGATTGCCCGCAGGGTCACCGAACCGGTGGTCGGGTCCACCGTCACGTCGCTGAACTGCAGGGTGCCCTCCAGCGGATAAGGAGTGCCGTCTTCCTGAATAAGGCTGACCTTGTTGCGGCCGTCATCCTCATTTCCCTGTCCGATCAGCCCTTCCTCCAGGCGGCGCTGCAGGCGCAGCAGTTCGGTGGTGGATTGGGGCATGTCGGCGTAGATGGGGTTCAGCTGCTGGATGGTCGCCAGGGGCGCGGGTTGGTAGGCGGTAACGATGGCGCCGTCGGTGACGCTGGATCTGCCGATGCGGCCTGAGATGGGCGCGGTTATGCTGGTGTATTCCAGGTTGATGTCGGCCGTTTCCACCATCGCCTTCCAGTACTCGACATCGGCTTTGGCAGCGGTCAGGGCGGCAACCGCGTCGTCATAATCCTGACGGCTCACTGCATTTTCGGCCACGAGCTGCTCGAAACGGTCGGCCCGCCCCTGGGCCGAGGGCAGGTTGGCTTCCGCTCGGGCAAGGGCGGCACGGGCGTTGGCGAGGGCCGCCCGGAAGGGAGCGGGATCGATCTGGTAGAGGACCTGACCGGCTTCGACGTCTGATCCTTCGGTAAACAGCCGTTTCTGGATCAGGCCGTTGATCCGGGGCCGTATCTCCGCAATCCGGTAGGGGGAGGTGCGTCCCGGCAGCTCCGAGGTGAGGACGATTTTCTCCAAACGCACGGTGACCGTCGACACCTGAGGAACGGGAGGCGGCGGCGGCTCGGCGGTATTCCTGTCGCAGCCGGCAACCAGCATCGCCGCCGCGGCGGCAAAAACGGCAATGGCAGCCAGTTTCATTCTCTTCATCGATTGCATAACTGTCCCTGTTCAATAATTATTTCCGACCCCCGGGCCGGTTGTTCCGTGGCTGTTTTTCTTGTTATTGCTGCGTCCCATCCCCGGGGGCATCCGGATGAGCGAAGCGGGAAGCGGGTTCCCTGATCGCCTGCCAGCAAGCCTCGACGATTCGGGCGATGAGGGCGTCGTCCAGGGTAATGAAGCCGAGGATGTGATCCCGGGCCACGGCAATCAACGGGCCGAAGGCCAGGGCAAAGTGAACGGCCAGCGGCAGATCCTTGATTACCCCCCGGGCGGCCCCTTCCTCGAAAAATATGCGGATCAGGTCGCCGTGGTTCCATTTCCCCATGAATTTGTCCCGCCGGACCGCCACCCCGTACGGGGAGTTGTGGAACTGTTCCAGATAGCGGAATTCGCTGGGATTGTTGATGAAATGGTGCAGGAGCCCTCCGCCGATGTGCTGAAACCGTTCCCGGAAGGATTTTTTCACCGGGTACTCTTTCATCAGGACCTGGACCACTTTCTCTTCCAATTCCCGGTACAGTTCGGTGATCAGGACGTCTTTGTTGTCGAAGTAACGGTAGATCGTCCCGGCTCCAACCCCGGCTCGATCGGCGATCATGGCCATGGATGCGCCATGGAAGCCGTGCTTGACGATAAGTTCGAGGGCCGCACCGGTGATCTCGCTGCGTTTCGACTGTTTTGCCATGAGATTTGTGCCTACGATATAAAAGCGGAATGAATATTCATTCCGCTTTTATATCTTCCAACGCCGTTCTTGTCCAGTTTTTTCTGCCCAAAAACCGAAAGGGGACCGGAAATCCTGCCGCTTCGGCAAATTCTCCGGCCGCGGGAGAAGATTATCCCAGCCGGCCGGCGATTTACTCAGTGCCCGGTGAGGACGGCCTCCGCGGACCGGGGAGCAGCATGGGCACCCTCCGACGGTAGGCAATGTAGCGCTCGCCCAGTTTTGCCGCAAGCCTTTTTTCTTCGAGCAGGGCGCCGACAAGCAGGTAGGCGGTCAGTATAATCCGGGTCAGGAGGAAGACGTCGGTGATCTCTCCGAAACCCCAGATAACGGCTATGCCGCCGCTGTACCACGGGTGGCGGATGCGGGCGAGAATGCCGTCGGTGCGGAAGGCCAGGGGCGGAAGAGGTTTGCCGCGGCGCATGCTGCGCCACTGGGTGATGCCGAGAAAGAAGCGCAGGTCATACGCCCGGGCACCCAGGTACAGCATGACCAGTCCGTAGATGAGCAGGGCGTGCCGCAGGAGGCGGACGGGAAGCCCAGCCTGGAGCAGCACGGCCTGCGGCAGGGAGAACTGGTACAGGAGCAGGGGAATGAGGGTGGCGAGGCTGAACAGGGCATACAGGACCCTGTATGCCCCGGCATGACGGCCAAGCAGCCGGTCGGCGATTCTTTCCGCCGGCCGGCCGATCAGCAAACTGTGCAGGACGCACCAGGCAATCCAGAGGAAGGCAAGCAGAATCAATGTGCAGCAGTCAGGGCCCCGAAACCGCCCGCCGGTTATCTGCGCCGGTTTTCAAAGAGAAGTTTGCGCTGCTTCCTGACCGTCGAGTCCGGACGATAGATGACGATCTCGCCGGGAGACGGGTATTCAATGACGGTGTTGGTGTGCTGTGAATACCATATCCCGGCCTTTTGGCCGTCCGGGGTCAGGATCCAGGCGCCGTAATAGGGGAACTTGATCCTGTAGCGATTGTCGATGATCCTGTTCCACGAGCGCAGGAGCTCCTCGGTGGGGGTTACCTCGTGCCAGTGGACACTTTGGCGAAAGGTGTATTTTTCGTCAATGGCGATGATCACGTCCGGCTTGGCTTCCGGACCGGCATAGTAGTATCTGTGCCCGGGGAGAATGGTCGCGCTCTCGATGATGTCATTCACCTCCAGCGAACGGGACAGGAGCAGGGGTTTTCCTGTCACACCGGCACAGCCTGCCAGGATCAGGGCGGCGGCCGACAGGATGATGCAGCGGATCAATGTTTTCATAACTGCCTCCCGGAAAAGAGTCTATTGATTACGAAACGTCCTTACCATATTACCATGGTGCAGCTCGTCCTCCATGTCAATGGTGTGACAGACCGGGCAGTTCAAATTGGCGCCGATGGGGAAGGGATTGTTCTGATACTGGAGCGGCTGGAGGATGTCCCGGTTGCCGTTGTACGGGTTCAGCGCCGGATAGACGGCATGGGGGCTCCCGTGGCAGGCGGGGCAGCGGAGCATGCCGCTTTCATCCGTCCGGTTCCGGTACAGGTCTTCCGTCCCGGCGGTCCACCGGTTGAAGGTGGTGTCGTCCTCTGGAGGCTCGAAATCCAGGTGGCAATGAAGGCAGTCGGGCAGGTTGTCCCACGGCTGGCGGGGCGCTATGTCATCAATGGCGGCGAAGTTTGCGGGCCTGATGTTTTCCAGCAGATCGGCGGCATGGGGTTTGCCGTCCTCCAGCTCCGCTTTCAGAAGACTGATGGCCAGATCCTCCATCTCTCCATGGCAGGAGCTGCAGTCGAGCCCGAGCGTGCTGTGTATGTCCCGATACGCCCTGGTTGCGCCGCCGCTGTCGGCCGGATGGCAGAGAACGCAGTACCTTGACCCGCGACCCGCCATAAAACCGGCGTGGAAGCCGTGGATGGCGGCGGAAAGGTTCAACTGTTCACCGTTGCCTGGAGCGTTTTGGGAGGCATCGGCGTGGCAGCGGCTGCAGAGAACGGGTCCGGTCTCTGCAAGCAGGGCCTGAAGACGGGTTCCGCTGATCCGGTCATGGGCTTCCAGGACATTGGCGGCTGTGACGTCCGCTATTCCGGCCCGGCCGTCAATCTTCCAGGGACCGCCGTGGCAGACGCGGCAGCCCATTTCCGTGGAGACCGGGGCGGCGACCCTTGTCCGGGCCACTATTTCGCCTGCGGCATTGACGGCTGTGAGCGTTACGGCCGGATAGGGCAGGAAACCGTTGTCCACCGTATAGGGAACGACGGGCAGCATGTCGGCGGTGAACACGTTCCCGCCCCGGGTCATGGTGCCGGTTAACCCGTTCCCGGTCAGGCCTGTATCTTCGGGGATTTGGACATTGTAGAGTGCCTCGGCGTTCTCCCAGAAACTGATTCGGGCGGCGGGCTGCAGGAATTCCCCGTCCACCGCGTAGGAGAGGGTGACGCCGTCCACCACGACTTCGGGGGTCGGCCCGCGGCGGATAAGCTGCGCATTGACGGTAACCCCGGGGGGCTCGATCATCCAGATGGTGCTGGCGTCGGTCATGCCTTTCATGCCCATGCCGCTCCAGGCCAGGAGGACATATTCGGCTGCCTCGGCATCGAACTCCGGCACCGGGTCCTCGGGGATGGTTTTGAGGGCAACGTCCTCCTGCCTGTCCATGCGTCCGTTCAGATTGACACCGATATAGTGCGCCAGGGCCCGCCGTTCATCGGCGGTGCCGGCAAAGGGGGGCATGTAGGGACTGACCGTGTGAATGCCGTTGATTTTCGCCTCCAGGCCGGAGGGGGTGTAGTTCCGGGTCAGTTTCCTGATGTCGTTGAGGGGGCCGCCGATGGAATGGCAGGGCAGGCAGAGGATGTTGAAAATTTCGCGTCCGGCATCGGCGGTGTTCTCCCCGGTGACCGAGGAGTTGCGGGTCCATTTCGCCTCGCTGAGCAGGCCGTTCTGCCGGACCCGTTCCATGTCCGCGGTCCGAATCGAGGTCGAGTACATATAGCCGGGGATAATATACGGCCGCCGGCCCGCTTCCCGGATGAATTCAAAAGAACCCATGTACAGGAGGCCGATGAGGAGCAGCAGTCCCGCCAGCGGCCGGGTGACAACCCCCGGCATCCGGATGGCCATGAGCAGTCCGCCGAACATGAGGGCCGGTCCCAGGATGGTGAAGGCAGCCAGGTAGATTCTGATTTCCGGCATGCGCTCGAAGATCAGGCTGCGCAGATCCATGGGCAGGGACGCCCGGTACCACCAGGCCGAGGCGAGGAAGAGGAGGAAGGGCGCCATCAGCCACAGGGCGCAGTAGCGGACCATCCGCAGGCGCAGTTGTTCATCCTTGATGCTGACCGCCGTCAGGAACCCGTAGAGGCCGGCCAGCATGAAGGCCAGAAAGGACCGGAAAAACAGGGCCGGCCAGAAGGTGGGGTTGAACAGGCCCGACCAGAAATTCCGGTTCTCAAGCCAGGCGCCGGGGGTCAGCATGAAATCGATGATGCCGTTGATGAAGAAGAGCGACATCCAGGCGCAGGCGAAATAGATCCAGCCGATGGCGACATGGTTGCGGTCGTCCATTCTGCCGAAGGTATAGTAGTAGATGAACAGGGAAACGATTTCGGCGGTGAAAAAGACCCATTCGATACCCCAGGCGAAAACGAAAATATGGATCAGTTCCGAGGTTGCCGCCGGGTTGAGGAGGGAAATGGTGAACCAGATGCCGACGCCGGTCAGGCTGCCGGCAACCATGGTCAGGAGCAGGAAGAAGCGGGTGTGCCGCCGGACATAATCGACGATGGTCCGGTTGCCTTCCCTGATGCCCTTCATTTCCGTCACCACCAGAAACAGGCCGCCGCCGACGGCAAAGTGGGAAATGTACACATGAACAACGGCCATAACGGCGATGAGCAGGCCGCCGCCCGCCGCGTCGAGCTGCCAGACCGGGTAATTCATGATTGCACCTCCCCGGCCTTGATGGTCCGCCAGGCAAGTTTCAGCATCCAGCCGATGAGGAACGCCCCGCCGGCCAGAAAGAGCAGAAAAACCAAAAACGGCGAGTATTGCGGAACAACTTCCAGCTCCGAGACCGAGAACCAGGGTTTGAGGTAGGCCGCCCGCACCAGGTCCCGGATCAGGATCATGAGGAAAATGGTGGGCAGGATGGTGGCGAGGGCCCGCATGACCCGGAACTGCATGGCGGAGATGACGGAGAGGGCGCCCAGGACGATGCCGGCAAGGAGCAGCACCGCGGCCAGAATCCCGCTGCCGGTCGACACGTCGAACACTTCCGGCCGCAGGCTCCCGAAAAACCAGAAGCCGAAACCGAAGTTGACGATGGTCGCGAAACTGAACCAGTAGCAGCCGGAACGGACCAGGGGCGCGGCGTCCCGGTTGCCCCGCCGGTGCCTGAACTCGTACAGCAGGGCAAAGCTCAGGCCGCCGACCGCGACGGCGGCGGTGACGAAATGGAGGAAGCGGGGAATGAAGGTCGGGTCGCCGAAGTTGAGGAGCAGTCCCGCGGGCCGGTCGAAGTAGCGGGTCCAGGCCTCGGGCCGCTGCATCAGGGTAAAATTGCTGGACATGAAAAAGGCCACCGCCAGCATCACCGCAGTCGCCAGGCCGATCACGAGAACCCGGCCGCCGTGCAGCGGCTCGTAGTTGTACTTGAAGATATAGGCCAGATAATAGCCGGCCATGAGCAGGAAGATGACAAGAATCCAGAAGTTGGCCATCAATACCGAACTGGTATAGAGGAAATGGCCGTACAGGACCTGCACGAAGAGCAGGGGAGCAACCCCGAAATTAATGGTAAAGGCGATGGTAAAAGGTATTTTGCCGGATATCTCGCGGGAGAGCGGGTCCGGTTCCCCGCTGCGCCGCAGAAGGTTTGCGAAGGCAATGAACGCCGTTCCCAGCATGACGTTCATCGCCAGGACATGCAGAAACAGGGTGACGACCAGGAGGAACTGGAACCACCCCCAAGGCACCTGCAGGCTTTCAGTTGCGGGAATCAGAGCGGAAGGGTCCATGGCTGCCTCAGTTGCTTGACGAACGATGGCCGATGTATTTTTGTCCCGATTCCGGGCAGAATCCGGCAGTCCGGTCCCGGCATGTTCGCGGGCGGATTTCACGCACGGCGCGAGACCCGGCCCCAATCCATGTCCAGGGGACCGGGGACCTGACATTTCACCGTAGCACAGAACGGTGGTCCTTGTCGAAAGAAAAGGAAGGCGGAACCGGAGGCCGCATCCTGCTTTTCAGCAGGAGCAGCCCCCGCCGAAGGCATGCTTGCTGAAGGAGGGGTCCGGTTCCATGGGGTAGTCGCCGTTGTAGCAGGCGAGGCAGAACGAATCAGCGCTGAGGCCCGTTGCTTCCACCAGCCCTTCGAGGCTGAGGTAGGTCAGGGAATCGAGATCGAGATACTGACGGATTTCCTCGACGGATTTTTTGCCGGCAATCAGCTCCTTGTTGGAAGGAAAATCGATGCCGTAGTAGCACGGATTGCAGGTGGGCGGACAACTGACCAGCATATGCACTTCCCTGGCCCCGGCGTTGCGGAGCGCCCGTACCCTGCTGCGGCCGGTGGTGCCGCGGATAATCGAGTCCTCGATGATGATGACCCGTTTGCCCTGCAGCAGGGATCGGACCGGGTTGAGTTTGACCCGGACCGAGAAATCGCGCATGGACTGGGTGGGCTGGATAAAGGTCCGCCCCACATAATGGTTTCTGATCATGCCCATTTCCATGGGGATGCCCGATGCCTGGGAATAGCCTATGGCGGCGTAATTGCCCGAATCGGGAAAGGGCATGATGAAATCCCCGTCGATCCCGGCCTCCCTGGCGAGGATTTCGCCCATCCGCTTGCGGGCGGTATAGACGTTGATGCCGAACACGTCGCTGTCCGGCCTGGAGAAGTATACGTGTTCGAAGATGCAGAAGCTTTTTCTGCGCGGCGGCCAGGGAAAATGGGAAGCAAGGCCGTCATTGCTGATGATGAGCACTTCGCCGGGTTCGACGTCCCTGATATATTCGGCCTCGACCAGGTCAAAGGCGCAGGTTTCCGAGGCAATGATGTGCGCTCCGTTTTCGAGCCTGCCGAGGCACAGCGGCCGGAAACCGTTGGGGTCGCGGACGGCGACCATGGTGTCGCGGGTCATCAGGAGAAGGGAATAGGCCCCCTGGATGAAGGCGAAAGAGTCGCTGACGGCCCGCAGCAGGCCGAGGTCCAGGGAACGGGCCAGGAGATGGATAACGATTTCGCTGTCCATGGTCGTCTGAAATATGGATCCCTTCCGTTCCAGATCGCGGCGCAGGGCGATGGAGTTTACCAGATTGCCGTTATGGGCGACGGCCAGCGGACCCCCCTTGTGATGCACCATGAACGGCTGGGTGTTGACCATGGTGGACTCTCCGGTGGTGGAATAGCGGACATGGCCCACCGCCATGTGGCCGGTCAGTTTCCCCAGGGTGGTCTCGCTGAATACTTCGGGGACCAGTCCCATGCCTTTGTGAATGGCGACCTTCTCGCCGTCGCTGGCGACGATCCCGGCGCTTTCCTGGCCGCGGTGCTGCAGGGCATAGAGCCCGAAATAGGTCAGCTTGGCGGCGTCCTGGTGGCCGAAAATGCCGCAGATGCCGCATTCGTGCGTCGGTTTGCCGGATTGACAGGCATGTGGGCAGGAGGGTTTCATATGTTGTTTCCTACAGCTGGACAGGGGGATATCGTCTGCAACAGGCCAAAAATTGTGCAGGCACAAAGATTACCTCTTTGTGCCTGCGGGCGCATCCATGCTTTTTCTTCAGGCTCCTAACAAACAGATCAGCGCAATTTTTTCAAGAAAATATGCGTTCGGATCAGTGACACTATAAATATATGCATGGCTGCCGTGGTCCGCCAGTCATTCTTTCCTTTACGGGAGGAAAAAAAGGGAGGGCGGGGCGAAAGTGGGAGGGGGCGGAAAGGGCAGCAGGCCGGCGGCAATCGGGCCGCGTCCTGCCGGAAGCCGGGTATGGCTGCGCACTCCGATATTCCTGTTTTTTTTCTTGACTGCCCGCGTGCGAAAGAGTAAGGATTCCATCCTTGCCAATTATGGACAGAAATGGACAGAAATGGACAAACTTTTCATCGGGGTCCGGGAGCTGGCCGGCAAAATGGGAGTATCCGAGAAAACCATCTACCGCTTGCTGAATGACAACCAGATTCCATTCGCAGTCAAGATCGGCGGACAATGGCGGTTTCGGATAGATGCCGTTGATAACTGGCTTTCCGCGCAATACCGGAGCGATCAGGGAACAGGTCGTGTTAATTACGGCGTCACTGTTTTCCAGGCTTTGCACAATGGAAGCATTTTATACCGGATTCATGGAAAAGACAGGGATGAGGCCCTCGATGAGGTCCTGACGGCGATTCCCCATGACTCCACTTTTGATATCCAGAACATTAAGCTGTCCGTTCTGGCCAGGGAATCATTCGCTTCTTCCTGTCTGGCCCGATTTGCCTGCATGGCTGCCGGCTGCGAAAGGCCCATTTATATTGAAAGGTCGCTCATAATCCTTGCATTTCTCGAGGAGCCGGCGGATTTCAAAGCCCTGGACGGAGAACCGTGCGAGGTCATTTTTCTCGTTCTGGGTGCGAATGGTGTGGAGCAGGCACTATTGGATACACGTCTCCGGCGCCTGGTGATGGAGCGGGCGTTTACCGACGCGATCAGGAGGCAGCCGGGGAGAAAGGAACTCCTGAACGCAGTTGAGAAACTGGAAAATACTTTTCTGAAGAAAAAAATGGTCCTGTAAAACGTCTGCACGGTGGCCGGGGTAATCAGGAGATGACCTGAGAACCTTCGGGAAGCGGGCATTTTGCATGGCATGCGACCGGAAAATGATCTATCTTTCTTCTTTTTTACTGATCGGGACGGGCGGGATTATCCCGCTTTTTTTAATGCACCGTTTCAGCCTGATGCGTCTGGCAGGACCGGCCGGAATCGGGTCAGGCTGTATTGTCGGATTTGTCTGTTCGTTGACTGACCTGCTTGCCGCAACGACCCGGACCGTCTCGTGGGCGTGGCTCGGCTGGCTGCCGTTGTCGTTTCGTATCGACGTCTTGTCGTCATTTTTTCTGGTCCCGATATTTCTCATCGGCCTGGCGGCAGCCGTGTACAGTTATCACTACCTGGATGACAGGGCCCGGACACTCAGAACAGCCGTTCACTCCTTTTTCCTTTCCCTGCTCATCCTGTCCATGGCCCTGGTCGTCATTGCCGATTCCATGATCAGCTTTGTTCTGGCCTGGGAGGTCATGTCCGTCGCTTCCGCGGCTTTGATTCTGTACAATTACGGCGAGAAGGCAAACCGCAGGGCGGCGTACAGGTATTTTATTTTTTCCCAGGGCGGCGGCCTGTTCGTTCTTGCCGCATTCGGCCTTCTTTTCAGCGCCAGCGGCAGTTTCAGCCTTGCGGCCCCGGCCGCGCTTCCCCAGGACGCGAGGTTGGCCATTTTTCTTCTGGGATTGATTGGTTTCGGCTCAAAGGCCGGCATCATGCCTCTTCATTTCTGGCTGCCCTATGCTCATCCGGCTGCCCCGAGCCATGTTTCGGCGCTCATGTCCGGGGTGATGATCAAGATCGGCATTTACGGTATTCTCCGCCTCTATCAATGCGTTGCACCGGATGCGCATATTGTCGGGCCGCTGCTCATCATTCTCGGGGCCTTTTCCGGCACGGTGGGTGTTCTCTACGCCCTGGGCCAGCATGACCTGAAGCGCCTGCTCGCCTATCACAGCGTGGAAAATATCGGCATTATCCTCGTCGGCATCGGTGTCGGAATTCTGGGCATCTCGGCCCAAAGGCCTTTTATCGCCCTGTTCGGTCTCACCGGGGGGCTTCTTCATGTCTGGAATCATGCCCTGTTCAAGTCGCTTCTGTTCATGGGCGCCGGGAATGTTCTCCATGGTGTCGGGACCGTCAATATGAACCGGCTTGGCGGATTGATGAAAAACATGCCCAAAACCGGCATCCTCTTTCTGGTCGGTTCCCTGGCCATCTGCGGCCTTCCTCCCCTGAACGGATTCATAAGTGAATTCTTTATCTTTGTTGCCGGGCTCAACGGGACGGGCGCGGGGCTTGAACCCATGCCGTTCCTGTTTATTGTCCTGGCCGTGCTCTCACTGGCCGTCATCGGAGGCCTTGCCGTGGCCTGTTTTACCAAGGTCGTGGGGGTGGTTTTTCTTGGCGCGCCGCGCACGGAGGCGGCTCTTCATGCCCACGAATGCAGGTGGACAATGATTGTGCCGATGATCTGTATCGGGGCGGTCTGCCTGGCCATCGGCCTTTTTCCGGGCATTTTTTCCATGCCCGCGGTCATGGCCGCCGGGGGCATCATGGGGGGAGACGCACCTGACATCACGGCGATTCTTGATTTGAGCCGGTCCATATCATTGGCGGGGGGCGGGTTTCTCCTTTTCCTTGGTCTGCTCATATATCTGCGCCGTCTCCTGTATCGCAGCAGGCAGGTTGCCCATGCGCCTACCTGGGGCTGCGGATTCACCGCCCCCACGGCACGAATGCAGTACACCTCCAGCTCCTATGCACGATCCATCCTGCAATTTTACCGGCCCTTTACCCGGATCAGGGAGGAATACCGGGAGATTGAATCCGTCCTGCCGCCCCCCGCAGCATATCGTTCTCACCTGGTTGACCGGATGGAGGATTGGGGCGACCGTTATATCGGGCGCAACATCGAAAGGTTCTGCAGCCGGCTGCGATTCATACAGCACGGCTTCATCCAGTTCTATATCGCTTATATTGTCGTCGCACTGATCGTCCTTCTCCTTTACCAGCTCGTACGGTAGCCATGATGACACCATTCCTGGGCGCGATTTTTCTTTTTTTCGCCTCTCTTTTCCTTGCCCCGTTCCTGATGGGCGTGATTCTCAAGGTAAAGGCCTTTTTTGGCGGAAAGAAAGGGCCTTCACTGCTGATCAAGTATCATACCCTTGCGAAATTGCTGCGGAAGGGATCTGTCTACAGCCGCTCGACAACATTCATCTTCGGGCTCGGGCCGCTGGTTTCCCTTGCGGCCTCCCTGACCGGCCTCGCTTTTCTGCCGATCGCCGGACAGAATCCGGTGTTTTCCTTTCCGGGTGATGTGGTGTTTGTCTGGTATCTCTTCGGGCTCGCCCGCTTTTTCGTGGCAGCGGCGGCTCTGGATACCGCCTCTCCCTTTGAGGGCATGGGTGCGGCACGGGAGGTATTCTTCGGGCTCCTGACCGAAGCAGCCATTTTTCTTGTTTTTCTCCAGTTTGCCTTTCTGAGCGGCCAGTACAGCCTTGCCTCGTTTCTGGCCGGAGAAGGGGCGATCAATATCTTCAGTCGGGAAGGCTTCCTCCTGGTGCTTATCGTGCCGGCGATTTTCTTCGTCATGCTCACGGAGAATGCCAGAGTCCCCGTGGATGACCCCGCCACCCATCTCGAGTTGACGATGATTCATGAGGTCATGATCCTGGATCACTCCGGGCCGGACCTGGCGATCATGGAAGCCGCCGTTTTCGCGAGGATGTTCTTTTACGCGGCGTTCATCGCGGATCTCCTGCTCCCGGGAGGGTTTGGTCCGGGAATGCGAATTCTCCTTTTTTTCCTCCTTCTGCTGCTGATCTATCTGGCAATCGGGGTGCTGGAGTCGATCACCGCCCGTCTGAAGATGGACCAGGTCCCTAAGTTCATCCTTACATCCTTTGCCCTGGCCTTTTTTGCGATCATTCTTTCACTGGAGGTAACGCCGTAATGGGACATGTTGATATTGTCCTCTCGCTTATTTTCCTCTCCATCCTGATGTCGCTGGGATCGAGTCGGCTTCTGGAGCTGATCAGGGTCATGAGTTTTCAGGGCGTGCTGGTCTCCCTGGTTCCGGTACTGATTGAACCGCAGTATCAAACCATGAGTCTTGCGGTGGCCTTTGCCTCCCTGATGCTGCTCATCAAGGGAGTGCTCATCCCGCTGATGATCTGGTTTGCCTTGCGCAAGGTTTCGATTCGGAGAGAGGTTGAACCCCTGATCGGATATCATGCGTCCCTGTTCGCCGGCCTGGCCATGATACTTTTTTCGGTATTCATCAGCAGCCGCCTTCAGGTCGTGGACAGGCCGGAGTCCACTCTGCTTCTGCCGTGCGCAATCACAACCATCGGCGCCGGATTTTTCCTGCTCATGACCCGAAGGAAGGCCATCACCCAGATCATCGGCTATCTGATCCTGGAAAACGGGATCTATTTGACCGGTACGGCTCTGGCCGGGCAGATGCAAACCCACTACGTGGTTGAATTCGGCATTCTGCTCGATTTGCTGGTGGGCGTCATGATCATGGGCATAATTCTTCATCGCATCAATTCAACCTACGATGATATTGACACAACATTTTTAAAACAGCTGAAAGGGTGAAGGGAAGGGCGTATGCTTGAACTTGTCTTTGTCATTCCCTTCCTCATAGGGATTGTCGCTTTTTTTTCTCCGGTAATGATGGGCAGGATTCTGCTTGTCGCAACCGGTATCATTGAGTTTGCGCTTGCCTGCATGGCGGCCTGGACGACAAGACTTCCGGCGGCCACCTTCTATTTTACCGCGGCGCCTGAAGGCTGCCTGGTGCTGCTGGTCACAACCTTTCTCTTTCTGATCATAGGGTTGTATACCCTGTTCTACCTGGTTGAAACCGACATGCCCCGCGAGCACGTATTCAACGGCTGTCTGCTCCTGTTCCTCGGGGCCATGGCCATGGTCGCGGTTTCGGATCACCTGGTCGTCCTCTGGGTCGCCATTGAGGCGACAACCCTGACATCGGCTCCGCTTATTCTGTTGTACCACTCCAAGGGCTCCCTTGAGGCGACATGGAAATATGTCCTCATCTGTTCGGTTGGGATCGCCCTTGCCCTGCTCGGCACGTTTTTCATTACCCTGGCGATGGAGCACGGCAGCATCAATGTCCCGCTGACGTTCAGCTCCCTGCAGGAAGTGGCCGGCGGAATGGATGCGCTGTGGCTGAAGGCCGGCTTTATTTTCATCATGGTCGGATATGGGACGAAAATGGGTCTGGCGCCGATGCACACCTGGCTGCCCGACGCCCATGGTGAGTCCCCCAGCCCGGTATCCGCTCTGCTGTCCGGGGCCTTGCTGAATTGCGCTTTCCTCGGGATTTTCAAAAGTTACGCCATTCTTCATGCCGCGGGAATGGCTCAATGGGCGGGGAGCATGCTTGTCGGTTTCGGTCTGTTTTCCATGCTGATTGCCGGAGTTTTCATGATGATTCAGAAAGACTACAAGCGCTTGTTTGCCTATTCGAGCATTGAAAACATGGGAATAATTGCCGTGGGAACCGGCCTCGGGGGACTGGCCGGGTTGGGGGCAATGGTGCATCTGGTGCACCATTCTTTATTGAAGGCGGCTCTTTTTCTTTCCACCGGCAATATCCTGTTTGGCTATGGGACCAAGGAAATCGGCAAGGTCGGAGGCATGGCGGGTCTGCTGCCAATGACATTCATCGGTTTTACCTGCGGTTTTGCCGGGATATCCGGATTCCCTCCCTTCGGACTGTTTGTGAGCGAACTCCTGATTCTGTTCGGCGCCTTCAAAAATCACTCCTTTTTCACCGCCGCTGCTTTCATTCTCCTGTTGATCCTGATTTTTGCAGGGATTTCGAAGCATTTTATCCGCATGGCCTTTGCCGGGCGGGACGCGAAACTGATTCGGGAGGAGAGGCTGGGCAGGATATTTCCTGTCTTTATCCTTCTCGCCGCATCGATATTGTTGAGCCTGTGGCTGCCGGAACCGCTGCGCCGGACCATCCTCGACGCCATAAGCCGGATCTGAGATAAGGACATGGACAATTTTCTTCAACTGACACCGGCGGTTCCGGTCAAACGTTCTGCAATACCGGTTCTCCGCTTGCCGGAATTTCGTCAAGCCCTCCTGGATTGTGCGGGTGATGACGGGTATGTCGTTCATTTTTTCGGTTATCCGGAACAGGAAAAACTCTCCATTCTGGCTGTGATGCGGCGGGATAATCGTCTGCTGGCCGCACGCTGCCAGGTTCCGGAAGCGTATGCGTCCCTTGCCGCCGAAGATGGTAAATTTCAGCTTTTTGAACGGGAACTGGCCGAGCAGTTCGGCGTTCAACCACTCGGACATCCATGGCTGAAATCTGTCCGCTACCATCCGAACTGGACCGGCCGAGAGGATGTTTTTGGTAATGATTACAGCAAGGACATCCCGGGGAGTTATCCGTACTATCAGGTCCAGGGTGATGAAATCCACGAGGTGGCGGTCGGCCCGGTGCACGCGGGCATCATCGAGCCCGGCCATTTTCGGTTTCAATGCATGGGCGAAAAGGTGCTGCACCTGGAAATCCAGCTCGGGTTCCAGCACCGTGATGCGGAACGGTTGATCGTCAACTCCCCCGCCCGGAGAGCCCCCTTTCTTCTCGAATCCGTTGCGGGGGACACGGCGGTGGCAAACAGTGTCTGTCACAGCCAGGCAATGGAAGCCCTGACCGGTACCGTCGTCAATGAACGCGATAAAAGAATCCGTACCATTGCCATGGAGCTGGAGCGCCTGGCCAATCATACCGGCGACCTGGGCGCCCTGGCGGGAGATGTGGCCTTTGCTCCGGTCGCGGCATACTTCGGGAGAATACGGGGCGAATTCCTGAACCTGCTGATGGCCCTGTCGGGCAATCGCTTCGGCAAAGGGCTGGTGCGGCCGGGTAGGGTCCTGACAACATGGAATCCCGCTCAAGTTGCCGGGATCCTTGATAAGATAACCGAACTGAAACCGCAGATAGAGGAGGTAAGCAACCTGCTTTTTTCCGCGCACACGGTGCTTTCCAGGTTTGACAACTGCGGTATTGTCAGCCGGGACACGGCGGCCGCGATTGGGCTGGTGGGATTTGCCGGGCGGGCAAGCGGTCTGGACCATGATGTCCGTAAAGCATTTCCGACGGAAGCCTACCCTTCGCTGTCCTGCCCCAAACCGTCCTGCACCGGCGGTGATGTCTTTGCACGGGCGTGGATACGGCACGAGGAGATACTGCATTCCCTGTTCTGCATTCAAAAACTGTTGGAAAAGGATCCGGATCCGCCCGATTCCGAACCGGGGGTTCATTCAGGACGGCCTGCTGCTGATTCCGTCGTCGTTACCCTGCAGGAGGCCTGGAGGGGGGAACTGTCCCACGCTGTTTTGACCGGGGAGGACGGCAGGGTCATCAGGTACAAGATCAAGGACCCGTCCTTTCACAACTGGACAGGGCTCGCGCTGGCCATGCGCAACCAGGGGATTTCCGATTTCCCGCTGAATAACAAGAGTTTCAATCTCTCGTACTGCGGCTTTGATTTGTAGGAAAAGGGGAGACAATGTTCAAGCTGATCAAAACGCGTTTTCACCAGGGATATCGCACTACTTCCTATCCCGCAGGAACCATTGCGCTTCCCGCCCCGTACCGGGGCCGGCCGGAGGTCAACCGCTCCTGCGGCCCCGCAATGATTGATCGATGTGTTCGGGCCTGTCCCCAGGGAGCCATTGATGGGGAAAATCGGCGGGTGGACATGGGGCGCTGCCTTTTCTGCGGCGAATGCGAACGGGCAGGCAAGGGGGAATTTATCCGGTTCAGCCAGGATTTCAGACTGGCTGCCGCGGAAAGATCCCACCTGTTCACTTCGGGAGAACTGCCCGACCTTGCCTTGCACGCAAAGCAGCATTTCAGGAAACTTTTCGGCAGGTCGCTTGCCCTGCGTCAGGTTTCGGCAGGGGGCTGCAATGCCTGCGAGGCGGATACCAATGTTCTCAACACCCCCTTTTTCGACCTGTCACGATTCGGCATCTCTTTTACGGCTTCGCCGCGCCACGCGGACGGAGTACATGTCACAGGGCCGGTGACGCGGAACATGCGTTCGGCGCTCCTCGCCACCTACGAGGCGATTCCGGAGCCGAAGGTCGTTATCGCTTCCGGCGCCTGCGCGATCTCGGGAGGACCTTTTTACGGCAGCGGGGAGATCATCCCGCTTGATACACTTCTGCCCGTCGATCTGTACATCCCCGGATGCCCGCCGCACCCGCTGACAACACTTGACGCTCTGCTGCAATATTTTTCGGCGTACGTGTAACAGATTGCCCGTGATCGGAGGAGCAGTTGGCGAAGCCTCCCCCATGGCACCGGAACGGGCGGGTGATGGGGGGCCGGGTCCGTCCGCGGCAGAAGGCGGCATCCCGGTCAGAGCGTGGCCAGGGCGATGAGCAGCCGGGTCAGGCCGACCATGTCCGCCAGGTTCACCTGTTCGTCGGTGGAGTGGACGTTGGTCATGCCGGTGGCGATGATCGCGGTCTGCAGGCCATGGCCGTTGAATATGTTGGCGTCGCTGCCGCCGCCGGCGATGGCGTATTGCAGTTTCAGGCCGATGGACCGGGCCGCCCTGTCGACGTGGCGGAGGACGGGATCATCAGCGGAGAGCTTCATGACCGGGAAGTCGGGCTCCACGGTGAACGTCAGGTCGGGCCGGCCGCGGGCCTCGCCCCTCGGGTCACGCCAGTCCGACACGGTCCTGGCAAAGATGTCCCTGACCTGACCGGTCAGACTTTCCAGCCTGCCCGTGGCATGGCTGCGGATTTCCCCGCGGATGACCACCTGATCGGCAACGATGTTGGTGGCCTTGCCGCCCTGGATGGTGCCGAAATTGATGGTGCTCAGGTCGTCCACCCGGCCATGGGGGGAGCTGCTGACGGCCTGGGCCGCCAGGGTGATGGCGCTGATTCCCCACTCGGGGTGCAGGCCGGCATGGGCGGCGACTCCCCGAACCGTGATATTCAGACGGTTGGCGGCCGGCGCCCCGGTTATGACCGTGCCGAAGCCGGTGCTGTCCAGGGCGTAGCCCATCCTGGATCTGAGCAGGGCCGGGTCGAGGGATTTTGCCCCCAGCAGGCCGATCTCCTCGCAGGTCGTCAGGACGATTTCCAGGGGGCGGTGGGCACTGCGATTCTCGCGCAGGCAGCGGATCGCCTCGATGATGGCGGCAATGCCCGACTTGTCGTCACTGCCCAGCACCGTGTCGCCGCTGCTGAAGAACAGGTCTCCCTCCCGCCGCACCTTCACGCCCCTGGCCGGCTCCACGGTGTCCATGTGACAGTTGAAGAACAGGGGGTCACGGGAGGGGTCTCCCGGGAAGCGGATGATCAGGTTGCCGGTGTCGGAGCCGGTGACGGCGGCCGAGCCGTCATCAATGATTTCAGCAGCGCCGAGTTCGGCAAAGATATCCCTGAGCAGGGCGGCGACTTTTCCTTCCTGCCTGGAGGGGCTGTCGGTCTCGCAGAGGCGGACGAAGTCCGCTGCCAGACGTTCGCCGTTGATCGGGCATTGATCGGTCATTCTTTTCTGTCGTCCCCCCGCGGGCGGCGCAGGAGAACGACGGCATGGGCCGCCACCCCTTCGCCTCTCCCGGTAAAACCCATCTGTTCCGTTGTCGTGGCCTTGATGTTGACGGCGTCCCGGGAGACCGAGCAGGCGGCCGCCAGGCTGTTGCGCATGGGCTCCATGAAAGACGCCAGTTTCGGTTGCTGGCAGATGAGGGTCATGTCAACATTGATCAGCGACATGCGGCCTTTGGCGGCGATCCGCATCACCTGCCGCAGCAGTTCGAGGCTGCTGATGTTTTTGTAGCGGCCGTCGGTGTCCGGAAAATGGCGGCCGATATCCCCTTGACCCATGGCCCCGAGAAGGGCGTCGATGAAGGCATGGGTGAGGACATCGGCATCGGAATGCCCTGCAAGACCCAGCCGGTACGGGACGGTGACGCCCCCCAGGATCAGGGGGCGTCCTTCCGTGAACCGGTGCGCATCGAAACCGTGACCGATGGTGATGATTGTTTCCTCCCGCATCAGCCCCGAGGCCAGCACGAGGTCGTCCGGCCGGGTGATTTTGAAATTCAGTTCGCTCCCCTCGACAATGGCTACCGGGATGCCGGCGTGCTCCAGCAGCGAGGCTTCATCCGTTCCGGAAAAACCGTCCCGGTCGGCCAGGTCATAAGCGCGGCGCAGGAGCCCGGTCCTCGCGGCCTGCGGGGTCTGGGCCTGCCAGAGACCCGCCCGGTCCACCGTCTGCTGCACGTCCCGGTCCGGTCCCGCCATTTTCAGGGTATCACGGACAGGGACGGCGGCGATGGCCGCCCCCCGCTGCCTGGCACCCTCCAGGCAGCGCTCGATGATGGCGGGCGTGACAAAGGGGCGGGCGGCGTCGTGGACCAGGACGACCTCCGTTTCCGCCGGGAGAGCGGACAGTCCCGCTCGAACCGACTCCTGCCGGGTGGGACCGCCGGCGATGACGACGATCCGCTGCCGCTCCTCCGGAGAAAAAAAAGCGGCGAGCATGGCCGCGGCGGTTTCCCGGCGGTCACCGGGAACTGCCGCGATGACGATGGAGATTTCCCTGACCGCGAGGAAGGGGGCAATACTCATGACCAGGACAGGTTTTCCGTCAAGGGCGACAAACTGCTTGGGGAGGGCGGAGCCGCAGCGGACTCCGCTCCCGGCGGCAGGAATGACGGCGGCGGCGATCATCCGGTTATGTCTCGTCCCCCCTTCGGCTGGGAGGGCGGGGTGAAAAAATGGGGCGGGCTGTAAGCCGAATTCTGTTTCCGCATACGCAGACCATGATCATTTATCTGGGATGCCGGTCGCCCGGCATCTCGTGCAACCTACCCGGAAACATCAGGCGGGCAGCCTTCAAGCGTTTCCCTATTTGGTCTTGCACCCGGTGGGGTTTACCCTGCCTCCCATGTCACCATGGAAGCGGTGAGCTCTTACCTCGCCATTTCAACCTTGCCTGTTTCCGCCCGGAAGCGGCTCATCGGCGGTATGTTTTCTGTGGCACTTTCCCCCGGTTACCCGGAGTTCGCGTTACGAACCACCGTGCCCTGTGGTGTTCGGACTTTCCTCCCCGGCGCGGGCCGGAGCGATCATGCGCCCACCCCAATCTGTTGCTGCCGTCCGTCGATGCCCATGTTGGCCAGTTTGTCGGCCCGGGCGTTTTCCGAACGGGGAATGTGATGTATGCTCCAGCGCTCCAGGCGGTTCAGCAGGTCATTGGCCTTGATGAACAATGGCTGGAGCTGGGCGTTTCTGACTTTGTACTGGCCGCGTATCTGCCTGACGATCAGCTCGGAATCAAGATGGATGCGCAAGGTGCGGCATCCGAAGCGGACGGCGGCCTCCAGCCCGGCTATCAGTGCTCGATATTCCGCGACATTGTTGGTGCACCGGCCAAGATAGATGGCCTCGGCGGCGATTTCCCGTCCGTTTTTGTCGAGCAGGACCACTCCGGCGCCGGCTTCGCCGGGATTGCCGCGTGAAGCGCCATCGGTAAACAATATACAGCTCCCGGCGTGCTCTTTCAAGGGGGAAGGCTTGGGTCCACCCCCGGTGTCCGGAGACGGAGGCGCGCCGGCTGGTGTCCGCCGCCCCGCTTTGGGGTGCCCGGCCATGGTCCGCAGAGCGTCCCTGATTGATTCCGGTGCTGCGGCCGGGAAGAGATCCCGCAGCACATCGTCGGAAAGACGGGCGGCCAGGGTCAGGAGGAGGGCGGGATCAATGATTTGGTCAGGCATCGAGGGACTCGGCTTCTTCTTCCTCCAGATAGTACAGGATGCGTTGACAGGTGGGACAGAAGTTCAACTTCTCACCCTTGCGCACTTCGTTCTCCTGTTGGGGGGGGATGGTCATGAAGCAGCCCTGGCAGACGCCGTTTCTGGTCGGGACCACCGCGGTGCCGTTCCGTCTTTCCCGCAGCATGGTATAGCGTTGCAGGGTGTTTGGCTGCAGGGCCGGGGCCAGGGCCTCCCTTTTGCCCATCACGACTGTTTTCCGGGAGTTGATTTTGTTGACGGCTTTTTTCACTTCCTCTTTTTTGCCGAGCAGCAGCTCTTTTTCTTCGGCAATCAGTCCTTCCAGTTCAGCGGCATCCTGCCCCAGTTGTTCAACCTGTTCAATGAGCTGGAGAATCCTGTCCTCCTGGGTCTTGATCATTTTCTTGTTTTCCTCGATCTCCTTCAGCAGTGCCTGATGTTCGCGACTGGTCTGGACCTGCATCATTTTATTCTGCCTGTCCTTGATGCGGGCGAATGATTCCTCCATGCCGGTTTTCAGTTCGCGCTGCTGCCGTTCAAGCTGCTCCGATTCCTCCCGGCACAGGCTGATTTTGTTCTCCTTGTCGGCGATGGATTGTTCCAGGGCGGTTATTTCTTGCTCCATGGCGTGAATTTCCTGATCAAAACCGTCAATCTCCGAATCGATTGCCTGCAGGTCGATGAGTTTGGTGATTTCTTCGTTCAATGGTCCACTCCTTTTCAGGTCCGTAAATGTATTTGTGCCGATGCCCGTCGATAAACGGTTTTACCAACGTCGGCCGGCTGCGCTGCCATGCCCGGCCGATCGATCAGCGTTTTAACTGGTTGTTGTGCGAGCTCACCTGTCCACTGATGGGTATCTGCGGTAGATGGCATCGCCCGATTCGTCATCAATTGCTCTCATTCAGCAGGGTGAGGGGGGCGGTCTGCCTCGCCGAGACCCCGACGGGAATGGAACCGAAACGTGCCGATGCTTCGACCGCCAATCTCTGTGCGAAATCAAGCAGGGCGGAATTTTCGGTGGCAAAATGCCCGGCGTCGATGATCCACATGCCCGTCTGTTCCGCCAACCGGGCGACATGGTGCTTGACTTCGGCGGTGACGAAGACCTGGGCGCCGGCCCGCAGGGCGGTGTCGGCAAGTTCCGAACAGGAGCCGCCGCAGACTGCCGCCCGGCTGATCCGTTCAGGCCGGGGCCCGGCTCCGAGAATCCAGGGAGGATTGCACGCCTCTTTCAGACGCCGGATGAATTCAGGGGCCGAAATTGGTGCGGGATAGGTGCCGATCCGGCCGAGACCGCATCCGGCATCGCTGTTTTCCTGCCTTGCCAGCGGCGCGGTTTCTGTGAGCCCCAGCCGCCGGGCCAGGATTTCACTGACGCCTTGGGGGGCCGAATCAAGATTGGTATGACAGCTTATGATATTGATCCGCTGACGAAGGGCCCGGGAGATGAATTTCCCTACCGGCCGGTCCGGATCGATGGATTTCAGGGGGTGAAAGATAACGGGATGATGGGTGATGAGCAGGTTGGCCCCCCGGGCCTCCGCTTCCTCGAGGAGTTCGGAGGTAGGGTCAAGGCCGATCAGGATGGTTGTGACTTTTTCTTCCGGGCTGCCGATGAGAAGCCCTGTGTTGTCCCAGGGTTCGGCCAGCTTTGCCGGGGCCATGGCTTCAATGATTGCGAGAATATCCCGAACGGTTGGTGTCATTTAACCTGCGTGAAAACAAAAAGAGGTACATTCGCAGGGAAGTACCTCTTGCAACTGACGGGTTGTCGGTTATGGCGTCTTGACAAAATGCGTTTTCGAAAGCGGTTGTTGTGCTCAATCATCCTGGTTGGCCGGTATCGGCAACGGGACAAGGAGCGGTTATTTTCCATTTCGCCTTCATGACTGTGTGGTGGGCCTACCTGGACTCGAACCAGGGACCGACCGGTTATGAGCCGGTGGCTCTAGCCAACTGAGCTATAGGCCCATCTCTTCAGAAGAACTTTTTATATTACCATGAAAAACAATCCGGTCAATATTTTTCTTAACATTTCTCGTCAAGGTCCGGAGAGGGAGCGGATATTTGTCCGGTCCTCCCGGAGTTGCTTGGCAGGGAGGAAATCAGTGACTATGATGTGTGGAATACAATTCGAACCGAAGCGGCGGCTGCTTCAGGGAGAGCTCCCCCGACAATGATATACAACAACCTCCTCTATTTTCTGGTGGCGATTTTTGTCCTGTCCACGGACCGGGCGCCGGAAGTTCCGGTGCTGCCTCCCATGGCGGCCCTGCCCCTGCTGCTCGCAGTGTATGCGGCGTTTTTCATATTGAGCGGGACGATTTATTCCAGGGTCCGGGACGGCGGGACAAGGGCGTATTTTGCCGCGGAAGGAAAGCTGTCCATCCTGGCTGTCCTGCTCTTCGTGCTGACACTGCATGGCCTGGACTTGAAATATTATGTCCATCCCCTTTCCCTGGACGGCAGGCTGCCGGCCCTGGAGAATATCGGCGGGCTGGCCTTTTTCTTTGTTTTTCTCATCCTCATGTGGATACGGGCCAGGGTCCATTATCAGGCCATATTTCCGCGCACCCACACCGCCCTGTCCTTTATTGTCGCCAATATCCGGGTCAACCTGCCCATTATCCTGCCCTGGATGGCGCTGTCGCTTCTCTTTGACCTGCTGGCGCTCCTCAATATTCCCGGCCTGCAGAGAGTCATGTCCTCACCATGGGGTGACCTGTTCCTTTTCCTGGTCTTTATTGTTTTTCTTCTCCTCTTTTTTCCCCCGCTGGTCCGCGCGCTCTGGGGCTGCCAGCCGCTGCCCCCCGGACCCCTGCGGGCAAGGATGGAATCCTTCTGCCGCCAGCAGGGCTTCACGGCTGATATCCTCGTCTGGCCGCTGTTCGAAGGCCAGGTCGTCACCGCGGGGGTCATGGGCATTGTTCCGCGCCTGCGCTATCTGCTGGTTACCCCCGCCCTGCTGCACGCGATGGACTGGGAGGAGTTGAAAGCGGTTCTGGCCCATGAAATCGGTCACGTCAAGAAGAGACACCTCCCCCTGTATATCTTTCTGTTCCTGGGTTTCAGCCTGCTCGCCGGCATGGCGGTGGAGCCGATGCCGTACCTGATCCTCGGCTCCGATCTGTATTACCGGCTTCTCGACCGGCTGGCCATGTCGCCGGAAGCCCTCCTGGCCGTATTGGTCACGGTACCCCTGCTGTTGCTCATGGTTGTCTATTTCCGCTACCTGTTCGGATACTTTATCAGGAATTTCGAAAGACAGGCGGACCTGTACGTGTTTCAGGCCCTGGGAAAAAGCGGCGCGCTGATCAGTTCTTTCGAGAAGATCGCCCAATTGGGCGGCAAAATACGTGACCAGAAAAGCTGGCACCATTTCGGCCTCGGGGAGCGGATCGATTTCCTTGAAAAATGCGAGCGGGACAGGGGTCTGGTCCGTAGACATGACCGCAAGGTGTATTGCAGCCTTGTCGTGTATTTCCTTTTCATTTCTGTCAGCGGGGGTCTTCTGGGCGCCGCGGATTATGACAGGCTGGACGACGAGAGCGAGATCCGCTATGTCGAGGCTGTGCTCGAACATAAACTGCGCAAGGACCCGGAAAACGGGTTGCTTTTTCTGCTGCTGGGGGACCTGCTGCAGGAAAAAAAGATGGAAAGCAGGGCCGCGGCCGCCTATGAGCGGGCGCTTGATCTCAATCCGATGAATCCCGACGTCCACAATAATCTCGCCTGGCTGCTGGTGACGGCAAGGGACCCAACGCTGCATGATCCGGTCAGATCCCTGCAGCTGGCCAGGCGGGCAGTGCGGATCAAGGAGTCCGGCTATATCCTGGATACCCTGGCGGTGGCCCTCTGGGCCAACGATCTGATCGATGAGGCGATGGCCGCCGAGGCGCGGGCCATGGAGATTGATCCGGAAAACAAACGGTATTATCTCCAGCAGATGAAAAAGATCCGGAGCCAACCCTGGGCCCACAACTGACAGCTCCCGGCGCGGCAGGCTTAAGCTGAAAGCTTCATGCCGCTCTGTCTGCTGTCTTCTGACGCGCCGTTCGCACAAGCGAACTCCGGGCTGTATTCAAGAGAGCGTCCATCAGAAGGCTGTTTCTGCAGTTCAGGATGACAGCGTCCACCCCGGCAGCCGTCAGGAGGGACAGCATGCTCAATTGCGTCGGGCAGAGGGTATGTCCGCCCAGTTCCCGCATACCTGTCCCCAGGCCGACGATGGTCCCTGCCCCGGGGTCGAGCTCTCTGATCAGGCTGATGCTTTCCGCCGTTGAGCCGATATCGGGGAGCCCGCGGCTGATATGCCAGGCAAAGGGGTCCGGGCGGCAGGCAAGGACAGGATCAAGATAGAGCCGGCAGAACGGCAGTCCGGTTCGGTACGCCAGGTCGAGGGCCTCCGCGGCCAGCAGCAGCCGGTCGTCAACCCCCCGGGGAATGAGGCCGGGCCTGACCAGGAGCACCGCCAGGCCTGCCCCGTACTGTTCGGCGATCCGCATGGAAAGAGAGAGCGAGGCCGGGTCGGCGGTGACGGCGTTGACGACGATCCGGTGGCCCAATGAGCGCAGGGTGGCCGGATGGTCAAGGATGTTGGCGGAGACGAAGAGGGGAACATCGGTCCACTCCGCCAGCGAGGCAATGACCCAGGGCGTCAGTTCCGCCATTGTTCTTCCCGTCCCGAGGTTGACCGCCAGGGCCTGGGCGCCCGTGCGCAGGTGATTCAGGGCGAGCCGGCGGAGCGCGGCGCCGTCCCGGCCGGTAACGGCTTCGTAGACCCGCCGGTCGAGGACGTGCAGGCCCTCGGCCACCAGCAGAGGTTTCCGCTCCGTGTCAATTGCCGGCGGGTCGAGGTTAAGGGGCTTCACTGGGTGATTTTTCCCGGTCATCATTTTCTCCTTTGGCGATGAATGAAATGATTGGCCCGGGCGAAAAAAAACCCGGACCGACGGCGGTCGATCCGGGATGTCCCTTTTTTATCCACAGATACACCATGGCTTTCCCTGGTCCGCGAGGAAATCCAACGGTCAACAAGGCAGGTCTTCTGACTTTCCCGATCAATCAGCGGCCTTCCCGTCTTCCGGCGCGCGCCGGTCACTGACAGTGGCATCGGGGCTGACGATCTTTTCCCGACAGGGGGGGATCACAGCGGCGGGCCCGTCCCTGATTTGCACAGGGTTCCCTTTTCATCCGCGCAGGCGGAACCTCATTGGCGTCCAATCTTACCGGCCATGGCGAGCCCTGTCAAGATATTTGCCTGCCCAAGGCGCCATATATTGTATGTAGTCGAGACGGCGGTGCCATATCAGGTATGTCAAGGGATCCGGGGGGGGTGAAGGGGGGAATCGATCAGAGCAGGAAATCAGCCGGTTGAATATTGTATGAGGCCGGATGCAGCGTTTCGGCTATGGGAATCCGGTATTGCTGCGCTTCCGGGTCGAAAGAGCCGAGATTGACCAGGTCCCCTTTCACAAACCTGCCGTCCTGCTCGGGCTTCAGCAGTTGCACCCAGAGGTTCTGCTTTTCCCCCTTTTCGCCGGAGTATTTGGCCACCAGCCCAATTTCGCCGTTGTCAAGTTTCAGGAGGGTGCCGATGGGGTAGACGCCGATCATGTTGATGAAGACCTTGAGGAGGAGCGGGTCGAAATCCTTGCCGGATCCTTCCTGCATGATGCTCAGGGCGCGGTCGGGGATGATGGCATAGGGACGGTATATCCGGGGGGCGGTCAGGGCGTCGAAGACATCCGCGATCGAAATAATGCGGCCAAACAGGCTGAGGGGTTTGCTTCTCGGCGTCTGGGGGTAGCCGCTCAGATCGAATTTCAGGTGGTGTTCGAAGGGAGCGAGAAGCATTTGGGCCTTTTTCTCCTGGGTTGTCTTGAGCATGAGGATCTGGCGGACGCTGTACAGGGAGTGGTTTTTCATCTCCTTGAATTCCTGGTCGGTCAGCTTGCCGGGTTTGTTGAGGATGGATTTCGGGACATCGATCTTGCCGAGGTCATGGAACAGGGCGCTGAGGGTCAGGATTTCCAGCGATTTTTTCGACAGGCCGATTCGGTGCCCCAGGCACATGGAAAGTATGGCGACGTTGATGGAGTGGGTAAAGGTATAATCGTCATAGTGCCTGATCGTGCTCAGGCCGAGCAGGACATTGCTGTCCTCGGTGACCATGTCGATCAGCTTATGGACCATCCTCAGGGCTTTCTTGATGCCCGTCGTCTGGTTGCTGGAAACCTTGCGGGCGATTTCCTGCAGAGACTGCACGGCATATCCGTAGGTCAGGACCGCTTTCTGCCTCGTGGTCAATTCCCGCGCGGAGGCAAGCGGCGATTCCGACCCGCCGTCGCCGGCCTGATCATCCGGGGAGGGAATAAGGGAGTCATCGTCGCCCGCGGCCGGTTCGGGGGCAAGAACCTCCTCGGGGTTGGCGGCCGATTCCGGCACATATTCAACCCAGGCCAGGTCGCGCCGGGCCAGTTCATCCTCCAGCCATCCGGGTGGATCCTCCTGCTTTTCCGCGCTGATCAGGAGGCGGGCAAAAGAAGCGATGTCCTCGATGGAGGCTTCGGCCACGGCCGGCAGAAAACGTAATCCGCCGAGTTTTCTCTTTTCGAAAAAATCGAGCAGCGATTTGGCAATGCCCGCGATATTGGCGCGGTAGACGACCTTTTCCTGCTGCAGGTAAAACCGGCCGGCAAAGGTCAGCAGGGTGACGTCATCCTCTTCTTCGAGCAGGCGTTTGATGATCGCGACAAACTGCTTGACGGAGGATATCAGGACACGATTATTGTCCTGGTGGATCCTGGCCGAATGGAGCAGCATGTTCAGCGCCGCGAGAAACTGCAGGTCGGGGAACGGCGAGGGGGACTGCGGATCGGGTTTTGACCTGGATTGCATGTCGCTCATCTCATCTGCCCAAGGCGTGCTGACAGGCAAGCCGTATGTCCGGCCGCAGGCTTTGGGCTCCTTTTTGCAAAACGGCCAGGGCCTCATCGGTGCCGATTGTTTTCAAGGCCATGGCCGCCCCTTTTTTATGAACGGCATTGGTGTTGCTGAACATGTCGCTTAACCTGCTGTCCAGCAGGCTGCTTTCCAGAAAGGGAAGCGCATCGTTGGAACGGCAGGAGGCCAGTGCCCTGTAGTTTTCGAAGATGATTTTCTGGTCGAACTGTTCGCCGCCGGTCGTTGCCTGGGATAAAAAACGGATCAGGGTCCGGACGGCCGTCTTTTCCCCGCCGTTCAGCAGGTAGGAGGTGATCCGTTCCCGGACCGCGGCGCTGCCGTCTCCCAGGAGGTGAAAAAGATCATTGTAGTCAGGGGCTTTTGTTGTCTGCATGTATCCGTCCAGGCCGATCCGGCGGACTTCCGCCGAACTGTGGCGGGTCATGCGCAGGTAGATTTCCGCGGCCTTTTGCAGGGGCAGCTCCTTGATGACCGGCGCCAGCAGGATATTGACCTGCTCGCCCGAATTGTCCAGCAATATGCCCAGCTTTTCAGGGTTCTCCTTTGCCTTGCTTTCAATAACTTCCAGCAGTTCGTTGCGTATGTGCACATTATTGATCGGGATCCGTCCTGCCAACGGCCCCAGGGTAAAGATGACCTCCGGGTTGAGCAGCCGCAGCACCCGCCAGAGATGGGGGAGATAGGGGGTATTCTGCCACAGGTACTCTTCATTGGTCACCCACCAGGTACGGTTGAGTTTGTCCGCTTCGGAGATGGAAGCGATGAAGCCGTCAAGCAGGGGGACCGCCCAGGGCTTGCGCTCCTGGAACAGTTTGCGGATAATGAGGATATTGTTGAGCAGTTTGTAGGAAAGGTGAAATTCGCCCCGGTCCATGGTTTCGAGGAACTCGAATTCGAGAAATTCCAGGATATGGAGAAAGCTTTCCCTGTCTTTCTGTGTAACAAGGATGATGAGCAGGACATCGATGGCGTCACTGGTAAAATTTTTGCCTTCCTCATCCTGCACGTACTCCTTGAGGGTATTTTCCTCCTCCGGGCTGATGTCCAGCAGCTTCATACCCTGTTTCGACAGGAAGAGGTCGGCCCCGGAGATCTGTTCAGGCTTTTCTGCCTGGTCCGCGCCCTGCTCGGCCATCCTGGCATCTCTTTCGGAGGCCGAGGCGGCGTGCACCCGTTTTTCCATCTGGCTTGTCGGCCTGCCTGAGGTCCCGGACTGCGGGGCCGCCGCGGAAGCGGCCCGGCGCGAGGAAGCGGCCGCGGCGTCTGGAGTGACCTGAAAGCCGGACAGATCAAACTGAAATGATTCCAGGGTGAAAATATCAACCTCCTCGTACTGGATATGGGGGAAATTGCTCTGCCACAACGAGGTGACGATATCGCCCCCGGAGTCGTCAAAGGGGTTGCGATGCTGGTTGAGGATGTTGAGCAGGCCGGAGATTTCGGGAGCCGTGATGCCCTGGATGAATTCTATGTATTCAATGCCGTCGCGGGTCAGCAGGTATGCGGGATTGCTTTCCTCCTCCTGGCCCTCATAGATGATTTCGCCCTTGTAGGAAAACGTGTTTCTGGCCGTGTCAAGCCGCAGCGACCGGTAGTTCTGGAGAAAGGCGTCAAGATCGTCCAGCAGTTTTGACAGGTTTCTGCGGGAGAAGGCGTGGTCGGCGGGATAGAGGGTATAGGTTTTGAATGCCGAAATAAAGGAAAGGAGCGTTTTTTTCACCGCCTGCAGCTCTTCCCGGCTCACGGTATCGGCAAGGGTGTTGTTGGTTTCCTGCATCGGCTCTGTCGGCGTTGTCTGGGGGATTCGTCCGGGAGCGTCTTGATCTGAGGGCCGGCGGCCCGGACTGACTGTGTTTATCTATTTTATATACTATGGAAGGAATTTTTGTAAAAAACAAGATTTTTTGTCGCATGATCCCGGGGAGATAGAACTGAAAGGCAAACAGGGGCCCGGCCGGGGGGATGGAACCCCGGCACCCCCTTCCGAAAAGTATCGCCGGTGAAAAATATTCTCACATTCCTGTAATAATGGTAGAGTAGTGGTTATCGTTTTCCTTACCTCTCAACCATCGGAAAAGTCATGAATGGTGTGCAAGACAGCGTAAAATTCACCTCGGACGCCCTGCGGGCCAATCTCGAGGAAACCGCGGGCGAGGTCGTCGTCGACCCAGTTTTCGATCCCCTGCGCGAAGCCGTGGGCAATTATCAGGGACTGGCGGGCAAACTGGATATGCTCCTGCTGGAAATCCATCACCCATACAGGAACTGGGGTTTCATTATTCCGGAACTGCGGGCCTTTGTCCTGAAAAACATGTCCCATTACCTGTCCCACGACCTGGGGCCGGAATGCTTCCGCCTGTTTAGCGGGATTTTCCTCGAAGCCCTTGTCGATTCGCGCAAAAACAGCAAGCTGGTGTCCATGATCATGGAGGCCATGCTGGCGTATACGGACAAACTGGTCAACGCTATCAGTCCGCGCGAGTTGTCCCGCTACGAGAAGGAATGTAATGATTTTTTCGCCCGGCTGATCGACCTCGACCAGGTGGAGGGACAGTTGATGATGTACATGGTCCAGGGACATCATCCGATGAAAAAAGTCGCCCGGAAGCTTGTTGCCTTCAGCTCCGCCGATCCGGCGGTTTCCTTTGACTATGGGCCGGTGGCCAGGCTCATGAGCAAAATCCTCGCCCTGAACTATCAATACTGGCTGAGCGAGGAAGATCCTCTCCCCTGGTTTCTCGAGGAGTGCGGGGAGTACTGTCATGACTGGCACGCCGGTCCGCTGCTGGCGGCGGTCTCCCATGAACAGATCAGAAAGTACCGGGACGAGCTCGCCGCCATCCCCATTGAAGGGGACGCCCGGGCGGCCCTGACCCGTATTCTCGAGCTGCCGAACCACATGGATCTTGTCCGCCTCTATCGGGAAATCCCCGGCAAGCTGGCCCGGGATGCCGAGGCGGACGCCACCTTCGCCGAGAACCGGAAGCTCCTCTTTCTGTTCCGCATCATGGATACTTCCGGGTTGTACCTGATCCACGAGGAAACCCTGCGGGAGATCAACCGCAGCCTCGTCCAGTTGATCCGGATGCAGTCCTTCGAGCATATCGAGCAGTTTTTCGTGACGACCTTTCATCTGCTCAAAGCCAACGTCCGCCGCTATCCGCACACGTCCCTGCAGTGCATCCAGGTCATCGGCGGCGAAGTGTTCAAGCGCGGCAATTCACGCCTGGTCGAAGCGTTTCTGTGGGAGGCCGTCCGCTTCGGATTTCAGTATGCCAATGTCACGGGGGTGGACGAGGACTGGCAGCCGATAACCAACCCGGCCCACCTGGCCAACATCAGGGTATGGCTCAATTTGATCATGCAGGAGCCCAAATGGTGCTCAACCCTGTTTTCCGCCCTGATCATCAATCTGAAGCTGTCCGGAACCTGCGTCAAGGATACGGATCTTTTTCAACGGGATATCACCGACCTGCTCAACCATCCCATTGAGCCCATTTACAACCTGGCCAAACAGTTCACCAAACTGATGCCGGTCTTTTTCAACGAGATCGGCGCCGAGGGAGAATTGCGGGACGTTTCCACCGAGCTCGATGAACTGCACAACCGCCGGGACGTCCTCATCCATTTTCTGCGGAAACAGAGTCATGTCGAGTCGAGCAACCTGATTGTCGACTTCATCATCGCTATTTTTCAATTCTGGCTGAAACGGGACAAGGAGCCCTTGCGGTCGTTTCTGCCCGAGGAGGTCTACCGGCAGGTCGAAACAAGCGGCCCTTTTGTCGATGAACAGCACCTGCTGGCCCAACGCATCCGCAAGGAGTTGAAGTTCAGTAAGGTTCAGGATATCCTGCATTGGAAGGAGCAGGACCGCAGGAGCTACCTTGCCCGCCAGGAAGATATCTCCGCGGTTGAACGGCACCGGTTCGAACTGCTGGTCAAAATGTTCAAGCTGCTCCATCACAAATACAACCTCGGCCTGCAGGAACTGCGCTATCAGCTGCGGCAGGCGACATTGACCGGTTTTCCCGAGCTGGGGGACCTGCTTGAAATTCTTGACGACTGCGATACGTTTTCCTGCCTGGCCGCCATCCTCGACCACCTGGAGCAGCTCAAGGAGATCATTCTCAGCAAGGAAAAATTTCCCCCCAAGGAGGAGATTTACCACAAGCGCCATATCGCCGTGGACATCCCCTCGGTGTACGGCCGCTACAGCGAACGGAAGTTCGACGCCCTGGGACTGACCTTCCGGCTGGAGAACCTGGCCAACATCTTCCTGGAACGGCTGTCGGACACGATCAATCTCACCTTCATCACCGAGGCGACGTTCATTCGCATTTCCCGGTGCCTGAAGCTGTACCAGCGGGCCCTGCGCATCGACGGAATCATCAGCCGCAAACTCGACACCTATATCAGCCTCCTGGCCTCTTCCATGGGGATCAAGCGCTTTTCCTACACCCAGTATCTCGATATCTTCCGCGGCATGTCCGAGGGCGTCAAGGACATTATTTATGCCTACTATACCAATATTCATCAGAACAACCTGTCGATCATCATCCCCCAGATCGGCGAGGACAACCTGCTGACCAAGTACCGCAAGCACTGGGACGGGAACGATCTCGCCTCCACGGTCCACCGGCTGTCGGAGACCTTTTTCCGGGACCTCATCTCCTCCACCTTCGGTTTGCAGCACCTGGACAATTTCATCACCCGGATCATGCAGACCCTGGAGGCCCAGCGGGACATCCTGGACGAGGGCGACCTGGATCTGCTGATGACCTACAACCCGGACAAAACGATCAGCTCCCTGTACCGGGAGAATCCCCGGACCCACAATCTGATTCATCTCGGCAACAAGGGGTTCAACCTCATGGTGATGGCGCGGGACGGCAAGCCGGTGCCGCCCGCCTTCATCATCACCACCGAGGTTTTTCGCTGCTGGCCGGCGGTCCGCCGTTTCGAACGGGTGCGGGACGATTTCATGCAGCGGGTCAGGACGTCGATCAGCGGCATCGAGCAACTGACCGGTTCGGTGTTCGGCTCCCCCGACAAGCCGCTCCTCCTCTCCGTGCGCTCCGGGTCGGCCATGTCCATGCCGGGCATGATGACGACCATCCATAACATCGGCCTGAACGAGGACCTGATCAACGAGTATGTCCAGGAAACGGGGCGGGGCTATTTCGCCTGGGATAATTTCCGCCGTTTTCTCCAGTCCTGGGGCATGGCCCAGGGGATAGACCGGGATGATTTTCAGGCGTTGATGAACAGCCATAAACAGCGTTATCACGTCACGCTGAAACGGGAGTTCAGCCCCGCGGCCATGCAGGAGCTGGCCCTCAGGTATCTGGACCTCGTCCGCAAGCGGGGCCTGGATGTGCCCGATGATCCGTGGCGGCAGCTGATCAAATCGGTGGAGATGGTGCTTGATTCATGGAACACTGAAAAGGTGCATGAATACCGGCGGCTGATGAGGTTGTCGGAAGACTGGGGAACAGCGGTCATCATTCAGGCCATGGTGTACGGCAATCTCGGACAGAACTCGGGCAGCGGCGTTGTGTTCACCGCCCATCCCTACCGCAAGGTCAGGAGGGTGGCCCTCTGGGGTGATTATGCGCCCGGCGATCAGGGCGAAGACATAGTTTCCGGCCTGGTAACCAGTCAGCCGATTTCCATTGAGCAGGCGCAGATTGACGGGCGCCCGGTGGAGAATTCACTGGAAAAGCGCTTTCCGGCCATTTACGAAAAGCTGCTGTCCATATCACGGGACCTGGTCTACACCAAGGGATGGAACCCCCAGGAGATCGAATTCACTTTTGAGGGGCCGGAGGCGGATCAGTTGTATATCCTGCAGACCCGGGACATGATCACCATCAAGACCATGGAGCGGTTCACGGTTTTTGCCGATGAGGCGGAGGTGCAGAAGTTCATCCTCGGCAAGGGGATCGGCGTCAGCGGCAGCGCCCTGTGCGGCCGGGCAGTTTTTACGGAGCAGAACATCGACCGGCTGCGCCGGGATGATCCCGAGACGCCGCTCATCCTCATCCGCCAGGATACCGTCCCCGAGGATATCAGGGAAATATCCCTGGCCGACGGGCTGCTGACCGCACGGGGCGGCCAGACATCGCATGCGTCGGTGGTCGCCATCCGGCTGGAAAAAACCTGCGTGGTGGGCTGCCGTGATCTGCGGGTGTACGAGACGGAGGAATACGCCGAGATAAACGGCCACCGGATCGGATTCGGCGATCCCATCGCCATTGACGGGCGTTCGGGCCTTTTCGTCAGAGGCATTCATCCGGTGCGGGAGGAGGTGCACATCCTGCCGTTGTAACCGCTACTTTGCCGGGGGGATGAGACGGTCCTTGCGCAGTCCCTGGATCACCTTTTTGCTGACGCTTTCCACGAGCTGGTTGATCGACCGGGGATCAAAGGTGTCGGAGGACATGCTCCATACCAACTCCTGGGTTGCCGCCTGGTAGAGGTTGGTCTCCAGGAGCACGATGGTATGGGTCGAGGTGTACCCGGGTGAATACACCCGGTCGTACACGTAGGGGTAGTAATTGTAGAAGTGGTTGTAGTACCAGAAGGGACCGCCGTAATAGACTCCTCTGGGCGGGTGGTACACCTGTTCCGTTCTGGTGTCGACCAGCCGGGTCACCAGCATTCCTTCGATGGCATGCTGCCGGACGTATGCCTCTATTTTTTCCCTGGTGACGTTGTTTTCCCTCGGGAACGCCTGGGTGCAGGGGACCGCGGAAATGTTGCTGCGGTTCAACTGATCGGCCATGATGTTTTCCCACAGCGCCTTGTTGATGTCCTCCCCGGTGAGGGCGACGACCAGCACGGACCGGAAAGGCGGGCCGGCAAAATCACTTTTTTTCCAGACCCCGGTGACGCTGGTTTGACTGCACCCGGCAGAAAGGAGAAAGAACAGGACGGCGCAGAGCCGGATTGTCGCATGGATGCCGTTCATAAGCTACCTCGCTGTTCTCGATGGTGTGGGCGGCGGTGCCGGGTTCATGTGCATATCCATTATATCATGGAACAGGCCGGGCCGGCAAAAAATCCTCTTTCCTCCGGGCCCGGCTGCGGTTTGCGCCGCGGCGGCAGGCGGTACTTCCCGGGCAGGGGGAACACTTCAGGCCGGGGAGACGATGTTGGCCTCGCCGGTCGCCTTTACTTTGATCCGTTCGGCAAAATCGAGCATCCGCCCGACCGACTGCATGGCCCGCCTGCCGATTTCCGGGTCGACCAGGATTTCGTTTTCCCCCGTTTCCAGGGTCCAGGCCAGGTTGACCAGGCCGTTCATGGCCATCCAGGGGCAATGGGCGCAGCTCAGACAGGAAGCGGCGGCACCGCCCATGGGTGCCTCGATGAAGCGCTTGCCCGGGGCGGCCTCCTTCATTTTGTGAAATATGCCGCGATCGGTGGCGACAATGAACAGGTCATGGGGCAATTCGGTCACCGCCTGAATCAACCGGGTGGTTGAGCCGACAACGTCGGCCTGTTCGATCACCTCCATGGGCGACTCGGGATGCACCAGGACCCCGGCCTGGGGATATTTTTTCCGCAGGGCGGCCAGCCCATCGGCCTTGAAGGCGTCATGGACGATGCAGTAGCCTGGCCAGAGCAGCATGTCCGCCCCGGTAACGCTGCGGATGTAGCCGCCGAGATAGCGGTCGGGGGCCCAGAGGATTTTTTCTCCCCTGGAGTGCAGGTATTCCACCACCTTGACCCCGATGCTGGAGGTGACGACCCAGTCGGCCCTGGCCTTGACCTCGGCGCAGGTATTGGCATAGACAACCGCGGTGCGGTCGGGATGGGCGTCGCAGAAGGCAGTGAACTCAGCTGCCCTGCAACTCAGGTCCAGGGAGCATTCCGCCTCCAGGGTCGGCATGAGGACCCGTTTCTCGGGGTTGAGAATTTTGGCCGTTTCCCCCATGAAACGGACGCCGGCGACGACTATGGTTTCCGCCGGATGGGCATGGCCGAAGCGCGCCATCTCCAGAGAATCGGAAACGCAGCCGCCTGTTTCGTCGGCCAGGACCTGCAGGTCCCGGTCGGTGTAATAATGGGCGACCAGGACGGCGTTTTTTTCCCGCAGCAGCTGCTTGATGCGGGCGATCAGTTTCTCCCTTTCCGCCCCGGCTACCGGAAGGGCGGGCCGGGCCCGGGCGGCAAGAGTGTCGATCAGTTTTTTGTCAACAGTGATGGCATCGGTTTGTTTCATGGTGGTTCGCAGTTCATGGTTCAGGCTTGTCGCCATCCGGTTTTCCGGAGCATCCATTAAGCACTATCAGGCCCCTCCCGTCAAGCATGGTTCCGATTTTGTCGCCGGCTGCCTGTCCCGCATGGATTTATGCAAATGGTATGCCTCTTCGGCGCTGGTATGCGTTTCCGCGGTGCCATGCCCATCGGCAGCGGTTCATCCCTGCCCGGGTTTCCGTCCGGCGGTTTCCTCGAGGACGCGTTGGTGCGTCTTCAGGTCGGATTCGTTGAACAGGACAAAACGGATGCGGCGGACAGCTGTCAGTGCGGGCAGCTCGGCAAGGATCGTCCTGAAGGCGATCCGGGCCGCCGGCTCGGCCGGGTAGCCGAAAGCTCCGGTGGACAGGGCGGGAAAGGCTATGGAGGCGATGCCGGCGCGATCGGCAAGCCGCAGGGCATTGCTGTATCACGAGGCCAGCAGGACGTCGGAAGGACGGTCTCTCCCGTATACCGGACCCAGACAGTGGATCACATGCCGGTTCGGCAGGCTGTGCGCCGTTGTCATAACGGCCTCCCCCGGCCGGATCGGCGCCAGGGGTCGGCACTCGGCCTCGAGCCCAGGCCCGGCGGCGCGGTGGATCGCGCCGGCAACGCCGCCGCCGCTGCGCAGCCCCGCGTTGGCCGCGTTGACAATGGCCTCCATGTCGGGCTGGTCGGTGATGTCGCCCTGCACGCACTCGATGGTTTTGCCTGATATCCGCATGTCATCCTCCCCGAACCAAAAAAAATCTCCCTGCCTGCCGTCTCCGGGGATTGCCGTTGCAAGCGGCTGCCCGGGGCTGTCCTGTAAAAACGGCGGGCCCTGGTCCCGCAGCACCCGCGGGTTCCAACAGGCCTGCCCTAAGCCCGGCCTTCAGGGGGTGGCGGCTGCCTCTTGTTCCGGCAGGCGTTAAGAGAGGGCGGTTTCCCGGGGATCAGCGTGACTCCGGCACCCCGAATTTCTTGAGCACCAGTCCCAGGGGGCAGAATCCGGAAAATCCGTACTGGAAGAGATTCGCCCCGACAAAGGCGGTGAACCAGAGCCAGTACTTGCTCAGGAAAACAGGACTGGCCTCAACCCCCAGAGCGAGGCTGAGCAGGATGAAGGCGCCGGCGAAAACGTGAATATAATCATTGACGGTCATGAGTCTTCTCCATGTAGAGCAGTGCGCTGCAAAGCGGGCCCGGGCCGGGGAAACCGGCACCAGGCCCGGGTGGTCCTCCTGTCAGGCGTCCGGTCTTTCCTCCCGGTCGCAGAACAGCTGCCGCATTGTCCTGATCAGCTCCGTTATCCGCCTGTCGCTGATCCGGTTGCAGATGAAATTGGCGTCCCTGCGGAAGTCGATGATGCCGTGGCTTCTCAGTATGGCAAGGTGCTGGGAGACGTTGGCATGGGTGGTCCGGACTTCCTTCCTGATATCCCCCACCGTCATCTCCTTTTCCTGGAGGAGGCAGAGGATTTTGAGCCGGATGGGATGGGCTATCGATTTCAGCAATTCGGCTAACTGTTCTATTTCACTGTATTGCATGGGCGGAACGGGTGGAAAAATTGCGGCCCGCTCCGGCGGGCCTCGGAGCAAATAACAGTGTTTAATTTAATGCTTAAATACATTTCGTCAAGCAAGAAAGACCGGGACGCGCGAAGAGGGGGGAGCAACGCCGCCCCTTTCTCATTTTTCCCGGCAGCGGACATGCGGGAATAATTCACAATGTCCTTACGATATTCGTTCGTTTTTCGGAAAAAGCCTGCTATAGAGATACACTGCCGCCGCCACCATGCCGATATTGACGCCGAGGTCCGGCATGACCCTGTTCTCCGGGTACAGGAGGGAAAGACAGGTGAGTATCGAAAGGAACAGGTAGCCGGTGCGGTGAAAGCGAAAAATTTCCCGGAGGACATAAAAATTGATTGTCGGCACGATGAAGTCGGCGGCCAGGTAAAAGTCAAAATGGCCCGCGGCTGAAATGGCGGCCAGGCGTCTGAGGGTCATGGCGAGCAGGACCGCGCCCAGCAGCAGGTTGACCCACATGTATTTGCGGCGCCGGAAAAGGAGGGATTTGTTGTTCAGCAGGAAGAGCAGTTTCGCCTGATTCTCCTCGGTTCCGAGCCGGGTGAAGATGGCTTTCTTGCTGGTGCCCGCCTGCAGCAGGCGCTCCACCTGTTTGTCAAGGGATTCGGCCATGGGTTCCTCGCCGCAAATCGTTGCCCCCCGCCACGGGGGCGGCAGGGGTGGTAAAAATCATGATTTTCAATACTCTATCTTGACAGGAACATCAACATGGGTAAATTGGAGCGTGCCTTTTCTGGGGATGTCAGTCCAAGATTGACATGAATTCACGGGCATAGGAATAATGGACCAGATGGCGCGTTCCGCGCTGCCGCGCCGCGCGCGGCACAATGAGACAGGAATAGATTGAATTTTGGATGCTGGGATAAAGATTTAACATGAGAAGGAGTGCACTATGAGTGGAAGTCAGGACAAAATCACCAGTCTGCTCAGCGAGGCCAGGATTTTCGAGCCTCCAGCGGAGGGCCGGGGTTCGGCCTACGTCAAAAGCATGGATGAATACCGTGCCCTGTATGACCGTTCCATGAATGATCCGGAAAAGTACTGGGCCGAGAGGGCGGAAGAGCTGACCACCTGGGACAGGAAATGGGACAGCGTTCTGGAGTGGGATTTCTCCACCCCCGATATCAAATGGTTCCGGGGCGCCAGGCTCAACGTGGCCTATAACTGTCTTGACCGGCACCTGACCGACGGCCGGCGGAACAAGGCGGCGCTGATCTGGCAGGGTGAACCGGAGGAAGACGTCAAGGTCTACACCTACCAGATGCTGCACTCGGAGGTCTGCCGCTTTGCCAATGTGCTGAAGAAAAAAGGGGTGAAGAAAGGGGACCGGGTTTCCATCTATCTGCCGATGATTCCCGAGCTGGCCATTTCCCTGCTTGCCTGCGCCAGGATCGGCGCTGTCCACTCCGTGGTTTTTGCCGGTTTTTCCGCCATCGCGCTGCAGAGCCGTATTCAGGACAGTGAAGCCAAGGTCCTGGTGACCGCGGACGCAGTCCTGCGGGCGGGCAAAACCATCCCCCTCAAGCCCAATGCCGATGCCGCAATGGAAAACTGTCCGACGGTCACGGACTGCATCGTGGTCAGGCGGGCCGGCAACGAGGTGCCCATGAAGGAGGGAAGGGACGCCTGGTGGCATGAAGAAGTCGGGGCCGGCGATATCACCACCGACTGCCCGCCCGAGTCCATGGACGCGGAGGACACCCTCTTCATTCTGTATACCTCCGGCTCAACCGGCAAGCCCAAGGGAGTGGTGCACACCACAGGCGGATACCTGACCTATGCCATGCATACCTGCCAGTATGTCTTCGACCTGAAGGATGACGACGTCTTCTGGTGCACCGCGGATATCGGCTGGATAACCGGTCACACCTATATAGTCTACGGTCCCCTGGGTCTTGGAGCGACATCACTGATGTTCGAGGGGGTGCCCACCTATCCCGGTCCCGACCGGTTCTGGAAGGTGGTCGAAAAGTTCAAGGTGGACATCTTCTACACCGCCCCGACGGTTATCCGCTCCCTGATGCGGGAGGGCGAGGAGCCGACCAGGATCCATGATCTGTCCAGCCTGCGGCTGCTGGGGACGGTGGGCGAACCGATAAACCCCGAGGCCTGGATGTGGTATCATCTCAATATCGGCAAGTCCAGGCTGCCCGTGGTCGACACCTGGTGGCAGACCGAAACCGGCGGGATTCTCATCTCGCCGCTGCCGTACGCCACCCCCCTGAAGCCGGGTTCGGCGACCTTTCCCCTGCCGGGCGTCGACGCCGCCATTTACACCGAGGACGGCAGGGAAGCCGGACCGAACGAAGGGGGGCACCTGGTCATCCGCAAACCCTGGCCGGGCATGCTGCGCGGTGTCTTCGGCGATCCGGAGCGGTTCAAGAAGACCTATTTCAGCCGCTATGAAAATATTTACGACCCGGAAGACGGTGCCCGCAAGGATGAGGACGGCTATTACTGGATCATGGGCCGCCTCGATGATGTTATCAATGTTTCCGGCCACCGGCTGGGGACCGCGGAAATTGAATCGGCGCTGGTGGCTCATCCGGCCGTGGCCGAAGCGGCCGTGGTCGGCATGCCCCACCCGATCAAGGGGCAGTCGATATACGCCTATGTGACCCTGACCGCCGCGGCCAAGGAAAGCGACGAGCTGCGCAAGCAGCTGGTGCAGCATGTCCGCAAGGAGATCGGCCCCATTGCCACCCCGGAGATCATCCAGTGGGCGCCGGGTCTGCCCAAGACCCGTTCCGGCAAGATCATGCGCCGTATTTTGCGCAAGATCGCCGCCAACGAACTGGCCGATTTCGGCGATACCTCGACCCTCGCCGACCCGAGCGTGGTCGACAGTCTGTTGCAGGGCCGGCAGTCCATGGGCTAAGGGGTATTTTTTCTCCAGGCTCCCGGCGGCGGGCAATGCCGGTCCGGTCCCGCGGGTTTCCGCGCCGGCAGGCAGAAAGCCGGGAACGGAAAATGATCAAAGCGGCAGGCAGAGCGCATCACGGTGCTCTGCCTGCTTTCGGTTTGGGAGGACGACATGGCGGCTATGAAAAGAAGCGATGTGCACAGCGTGGCTCCGGAAGTGGCGATCGATTTTCTCAAGGGAATCATGCCGTTCAATTCCCTGGACGAGGAAGCCCTCAGCATGGTGGCCCGGCACTGCCGGATCGATTTCTTCCCCAAGGGAACCAGGCTCCTGACCGCCGGACAGACCGACATCACCCACCTCTATCTCATCCAGCGGGGCGGGGTGAAGAGCTTCATCACCAACGACGAGGGTCAGGTGACCCTCAAGGATTACCGGGGAGAGGGCGACTTCATCGGCGCGCTGGGCATCATTCGCGGCACCAAGGCCAACCTCAATATCGAAACCGTGGAGGATACGTTCTGTTTCCTGATCCCCCGGGAGATCTTCCTTGAACTGATTGACACCCAGCCCGGCTTCGCCCAGTACTACCTGAAGACCTTTTCCGACAAAGTCGTCAACACGGCCTATAATGAACTGCGCCGCCATAAATGGACCCTGCGGGGGGAAGAAGATCTGTACCTCTTCACCATGCGGGCCGGGGACCTGATCAAGACGCTCCGCAAGGTCGACGCCGCCGCGACCATCCAGGAGGCCGCGGCGGAAATGGCCAGGCATCGCGTCGGGTCCCTGCTGATCCATCAATCGGGCGATCCGGAAAATATCATCGGCATCGTCACGGACCGTGATCTGCGCATCAAGGTGCTCGCCAGGGGGTTGGATTATTCGCTGCCCATAGAGCGCGTCATGTCGTCCCCGGTGCAGAGGGTTCTTTCCCAGACGATCTGTTTCGAGGTGCTGCTCAAGATGATGTCGACCAATATCCACCACCTGGCGGTTGAGCGGGGGGGCAGGGTTGTGGGGGTCATTACTTCCCATGACATCATGCTGCAGCAGGGCCATTCCCCCTATTACCTGTTCAAGGAAATCACCACCCAGTCGACCATTCAGGGGCTGTATCCCCTGGCCCAGAAGATCCCCGACATGATCCGCAACCTGATCAAGGAAGGGGGCAAGGCAGGCAATATCACCCGGATGATCGCGGTGCTCAACGATCATATCCTGGAACGGATGCTGACGCTGCTCCAGGATGAACTGGGGCAGCCGCCCCTCCCTTACTGCTGGCTGCTGATGGGGAGCGAGGGGAGGAGGGAGCAGACGTTTCGGACGGATCAGGACAACGCCCTCATATATGCCGACCCCCGAAGCGAGGAAGAGAAAAAGCTGGCCGAGGAGTATTTCGGCGAGTTTGCCAGGCGGGCCATCGATCATCTGGTCAACTGCGGCTATCCTCTTTGCCCCGGTGATATCATGGCACGAAACCCGAAATGGCGGCAGCCCTATTCAGTCTGGTGCAGGTATTTTGAACGGTGGATTTCGGCGCCCGATCCCCGGGAGCTGCTGAATGTCATGATTTTCTTTGATTTCCGCCCGGGATTCGGCGACGCCACTCTGGCGGAGAACCTGCGCAATCATCTCGTCAGAACGACGCAGCGCCAGGAAATTTATCTGCTGCATCTGGCCAAGGACTGCCTGAACAGCAGGGCCCCGTTATCCTTTTTCCGGACCTTCATCGTTGAAAAAAACGGCGAGCACAGGAACACCATGGACATAAAACGGCAGGGGATCACGCCGTTCGTCAATTTTGCCAGGGTCATGGCGTTAAAACACGGCGTCAAGGAAACCAATACCCTCGCCCGCCTCAAGGTGCTGGCCGATGAAGGGCATATCTCCCGCAACCTCTGGCAGGCGGCCAGCGAGGCGTATGAGCTGCAGATGCAGCTGCGCCTGATCCATCAGCTGCATCAGCTCGACAACGGCATTCTGCCGGACAACTATATCAACCCCGCCAACCTGACGGACCTGGAAAAGCGGATGCTCAAGGAAGCCTTTTCGGTCATCGAGCGCCTGCAGACCCTGCTAAAGACGGAATTCCCGGTAATTTGATCGATGCTGCGGCAACTGAAAGGCCTGAACTGGTTCAGGAAGTCCCACCCGATAATCCGGCAGAACAGGAAGTATTTCGAGGAGTTCAGTCAGTCCAGGCCCCTGGCCGACTACACGTTCGTTGTCTTCGACACGGAGCTGACCGGGCTGAACCGGCGGCGCGACCGGATCATTTCCATCGGCGCGGTCAAGATCGTCGACCTGCGGATCGAACTCGACCAGGTGTTTCACCAGTATATCCGCCCTCCGAACCTTGAACATACCGATTCAACGCTCATCCATAGAATCACCCCGGAACAGCTGCGGACCATGCCGGCCATGGAGGATGTCCTGCCGGGCTTTATCCAATTCTGCGGCGATGCGCTGCTGGTGGGACACTATATCACCCTGGACATGAATTTTCTCAACAGGGCGGCCAGGGAGGCCCTGGGGGGCACCATGTCCAATCCCAGCATCGACACCATGCGTCTGGCCATGGGATACAAGGAGGCGCTGTTCATGGACCGTTACGGCCATAACAAAATGTCCACCTCGTACAATCTCAGCGACCTGAGCCGTGAGTTCGGACTGCCGGAATTCAAGCCGCACGATGCCCTGGAGGACGCCCTGCAGACCGCCTATCTCTTTTTATTCCTGGTCAAGAAAATGAAGAAGGGAAAAATCCGCACACTGAAGGACCTGTACCAGGCCGGCCGCAACGTCGACATGATGTATTAGCGCCACGGATGGGTTGACCGGTTCGGCCCTTCCGCCCCGCGGCAGCGGTGCCCCGTCCCCTGCCACCGGAACTGTGCGTTCCGGCGGCCCAAATGAGAAAAATTTGCATTGCCCAAATTGCCCCTTGCTAATTCAATGCCATGTATGCTACATGGTGGCTGTTGAGATGGGAGTTATGAGCCCAACATGGTGATTCATGATAAAAATTTCGTTCACGATTATCGGGAGAAAAACAGTTTTTCTCCCATCAAATTTTAGAATGAGGAGGAGAGGTATATGAAAGACATGAGTGCGTACTGGCGGGAGAACCTCCGGCTGATGACCGGATGTATCATCGTCTGGTTTGTCGTTTCATATGGTTTCGGCATTTTACTTGTGAAGCCGATGAACGCCATCCCGCTGGGGGGATACAAACTGGGTTTCTGGTTTGCCCAGCAGGGTTCCATTTACATTTTCGTGGCGCTGATTTTCTTCTATGCGGCGCGCATGAACAAGCTGGACCGAAAATACAACGTTCACGAAGAATAGGGGGGGAATCAATGGAACTCAAAACAATGACTTTTCTTGTAGTGGGCATCACCTTCGCCCTCTACATCTATATCGCCATCCGATCCAAGGCGGCCACGACCGGTGAATTTTACGTCGCCGGCAAGGGCGTTCATCCGGTCCTGAACGGCATGGCCACCGGCGCCGACTGGATGTCCGCCGCCTCGTTTATCTCCATGGCCGGCATGATCGCCTTCCAGGGCTACGACGCCTCGGTGTTCCTCATGGGCTGGACAGGAGGCTATGTGCTGCTGGCCATGCTCCTGGCGCCCTATCTGAGAAAATACGGCAAATATACCGTGCCCGCTTTTATCGGCGACCGGTTTTATTCCCGCACCGCCAGGGTGACGGCGGTTATCTGCCTGATCGTCGCCTCGCTGACCTATGTTATCGGCCAGATGAAGGGCATCGGGGTCGCCTTTTCGCGGTTCCTCGAGGTTTCCTTTGAACTGGGCCTGGTGGCCGGCATGGTCATCGTCTTCATTTACGCGGTTCTGGGGGGGATGAAAGGTGTCACCAACACCCAGATCGCTCAGTATTGCGTCCTGATTTTTGCCTATACTGTTCCGGCAATCTTTATTTCCCTGCAGTTGACCGGCAACCCCGTTCCCCAGCTCGGGCTCGGCGGCAGCATGGCCGACGGCACCCCCCTGCTGGCCAAACTTGACCAGGTCCTCGTCGAACTCGGCTTTGCCGAATATACCGCCCAGAAAGGGGGGACACTGAATATCTTTCTCTATACCATGTCCCTGATGATCGGCACCGCGGGTCTGCCGCATGTCATCATCCGGTTCTTCACGGTGCCCAAGGTCCGTGACGCCCGATCTTCAGCCGGCTGGGCCCTGGTATTCATCGCCATCCTCTATACCACCGCGCCGGCGGTCGGGGCCATGGCCCGCCTCAACCTTTTGGAAACCATCCAGACCGGGGAGATCGGCAGCCCTGAAGGCAACCTGCTCTACGAGGAGCGGCCCAATTGGTTCAAGAACTGGGAGAAGACCGGGCTGCTTGTCTTCGAGGACAAGAACAATGACGGCCGGATCCAGTATTACGGTCAGGGGCTCGAGGCCCAGGCGGAGTCCTTTGGCTGGAAAGGCAGCGAAATGGTCAAAGTCGACAACGACATCATGGTGCTGGCCAACCCCGAGATCGCCCATCTGCCCAATTGGGTCATCGCCCTGGTCGCCGCCGGCGGCATCGCCGCCGCCCTGTCCACCGCGGCAGGACTCCTGCTGGCGATTTCATCGGCCATTTCCCATGACGTGTTGAAAGGCATCTTCATGCCCGACCTGACCGACAAGGGTGAACTGCTGGCCAGCCGCCTCGCCATGGCCGGAGCCATCGTCGTGGCCGGTTACTTCGGGCTCCATCCTCCGGGATTTGCGGCCCAGGTCGTGGCCCTGGCCTTCGGACTGGCCGCCTCGTCGATTTTCCCGGCCCTGATGATGGGCATCTTCTCCAAGAAGGTTAACAGATCGGGAGCGACATTCGGCATGCTGGCCGGCATCGGTTCCACCCTGGTCTATATCTTCTGGTTCAAGGGCTGGTTTTTCATCCCCGGTACCGAGATGATGGCCAATACCCCGGACAACTGGTTCCTGGGCATTTCGCCGGAAGCATTTGGCTCCGTCGGGGCGCTGATCAACTTTATCGTGGCGTTTGCCGTTTCCAGTTTTACGCCGGCCCCGCCCGCACACATTCAACACCTGGTCGAGGATATCCGCATCCCGGGAGCGGGGGCTGCCCAGGATCATTGATCCGGACTTACTGCGGACGTAAGCGGCGCATCCTTCCTCTCCGGGAGGGTGCGCCGTTTTTGTTTTTTTCAGCCGAGCCCCGGAAGCCGCAGCATAAAACCCCATGGCGGTTTTGATCCCGATGCGCTATAATAATTTATTATGAAACCCGAATTTCTTCGTTCCGAGCAGTGCTGCCTCTATGTGGTGGATCCCCAGGAAAAACTCATGGCCCGCATCCATGAGGCGGACCGGGTCGTCCGCAATACGTCCCTGATGATCAGGCTGGCCGGGAACCTGCATTTCCCGATATTTGCCAATACCCAGTACAGGAAAGGGATCGGACCGATTGTCCCGGAACTTGCATCCCTGCTTGAAGATGTTCCCTGTCCGGACAAGCTCTGTTTCAACGGCCTGGCCGATCCCGCCGTTCAGAAAGCGATCAGCGGTTTGCCCGCCTCCGTGGACACCCTCCTGCTCTGCGGAGTGGAAACCCATATATGCGTCTACCAGACTGCCATGGGAGCGCTGCAGCGCGGTTACGGCGTCTGGGTGGTGGCCGATGCGGTCTCGTCGCGGACGCCGCTCAATGACAGCCTCGGTCAGCAGCGGCTGCGCGAAATGGGAGCGGTATTGGCCCCGGCGGAAATGATTATCTACGAACTGCTGCAGCGGGCGGGGACCGAAGCGTTCAAGGCGATGCTGCCCCATTTGAAGTAGCTTTTCCTCCCGCAGCCGCAAGGTTTGGTTTTTTTCCACCGGGCAGCCGGCTCCGGGCCCTTTATGCCGCCGGGAAAGGGGCCGTGTTGCTTTTCAGTTGAAATTTTCCCCTAAAATCGCTAATAAACAAAGTTTTACATGTATGTTACGTTTGGCTTCCCAGGCTGGAAGCCAGAGGCATTCCTTTTTTGCACCCGATGGTTATGACCGGAAACGAAATACGCGCCCGTTTTTTACAGTTTTTTGCCTCCAGGGGCCATGCCGTGATCGACGGCTCCCCCCTCGTGCCGCTCGATGATCCGACCCTGCTGTTCACCAACGCCGGCATGGTGCAGTTCAAGCGGGTGTTCATGGGCGAGGAGCAGCGGGACTATGTCCGGGCCGCGACCTGCCAACGGTGCGTTCGGGCGGGCGGCAAGCATAACGATCTGGACAATGTCGGTCACACCGCCCGTCATCACACTTTCTTCGAGATGCTGGGCAATTTTTCCTTCGGCGATTATTTCAAGAAGGAGGCGATTGCCTTTGCCTGGGAATTTCTCACCGTGGAGATGGGCCTGGCTCCGGAAAGGCTGTGGGTTTCCGTCTTCCGCGAGGATGACGAGGCCTATGATCTGTGGAAGGGTATTGACAACCTCCCGCCCGGCCGGATAGTCCGCATGGGCGAGAAGGATAATTTCTGGGCCATGGGGGACACCGGTCCCTGCGGTCCCTGTTCGGAGATCCATATCGACCAGGGGCCCGAGGTCGGCTGCGGCCGTCCCGACTGCGGCGTGGCCTGTGACTGCGACCGCTTCCTCGAGCTGTGGAACCTGGTGTTCATGCAGTTTTACCGGGACGAAAACGGCACCATGACCCCCCTGCCCAAACCGTCCATCGATACGGGCATGGGGCTGGAGCGGATCGCCGCGGTCATCCAGGGCAGGCACAACAATTTCGAATCCGATCTCTTCCAGCCGCTGATTGACCGCATCGCCCTTCTTTCCGGCAAAACCTACGGGGCGGACGAGCAGGACAATGTCGCCATGCGGGTCATTGCCGATCATGCCAGGGCAACCGCCTTTCTGGTCGCCGACGGCGTTCTGCCTTCCAATGAGGGACGGGGATACGTCCTGCGGCGGATCATGCGGCGGGCCATCCGCTTTGGCCGGTTCCTGGGGCTGGCCGACCGGTTTTTTGCCGAAATCTGCCTGCTCGTCGTCGAATTGATGCGGGACAGTTACCCGCATCTGGCCGGTGCCCGCGACCTGCTCGGCAAGGTGGCCGGCAACGAGGAAAGCCGTTTCGGGGAGACGCTGGACCATGGGCTGACAATCCTTGCGGACGAAATCGACCGCCTGGGCAGGGGGCAGGTTGTCTCCCCGGTGATTGACGGGGAGTTTATCTTCAAACTCTACGATACCTACGGTTTTCCGGTCGACATTGTCCGGGACGTGGCGCTGGAACGCGGCATCGGAATCGACGAGGCGGGTTTTCAGCGGGCCATGGAGGCGCAGCGGGAGCAGTCCAAGCGCTCCTGGAAGGGAAGCGATGTGGCCCACCTCCAGGAAGGAGTCGTTCAGCTTCTGCGGCAGGGCCTGGAAAGCGAGTTTGTCGGTTATGCCCGGAAAACGGTTGATTCCACCGCCGCGGGGCTGGTGGATGGAGCCGGCCGGCTGGTTGACCGGGTCGAGGCGGGCGAACAGGTTCTGGTCTGCTGCCCCCGGACGGTCTTCTACGCCGAGGCGGGCGGGCAGGTGGGGGACAGCGGCATCATCGCCGGGCCCCATGGCCGGATTGAAGTGGTCAATACCAAAAAAGTGGCCGATAGGATCGTCCTGCACGAAGGCAGGGTGATCGAGGGGCACGTCGCCCGGGGGGATGCGGTTGTCCTGACCGTCACGTCGGAGCGCCGGAACGACATCGCCCTCAACCACACCGCCACCCATCTTCTCCATGCCGCCATGAAAAGAATCCTCGGCGATCATGTCAAACAGGCGGGTTCCCTGGTTGAGGAAGAGCGGCTCCGCTTTGACTTTACCCATTTTTCCCCCCTGGCCGGGGAGGAAATCAGGGCCATTGAGGAAGCCGTCAATGCGAAGATCCGCGAAAACATTCCGGTGGCGACCGCCGTGCAGAACCGTGACCAGGCCATAGCCGAGGGCGCCACCGCCCTGTTCGGCGAAAAATACGGCGATGAGGTGCGGGTCGTTTCGGTGGGGGACTTCAGCAAGGAGTTGTGCGGCGGCACTCATGTCAAGGCCACGGGGGAGATCGGCTTTTTCAAGATTATCGCCGAGACGGGTATAGCCGCGGGGGTGAGGAGAATCGAGGCTGTGACCGGAGCCCGGGCGGTGGCCTGGGTGCAGGATATGGTCGACAGGAGCAATGAAGTTGCAGCCGCCCTTGGTGCCCCGCTGCCGGCGGCCGCCGATAAAATCAGGTCTCTCCTGCGGCAGCAGAAGGAGTTGGAGAAAAAGGTCGCCGGCCTCACCGCCCGGCTGGCCCTGGCGGATATGGACCAATTGCTGCGGCAGGCTGTCGAGGTCGACGGTGTCCGGGTCGTAGCGGCCGAGCTGCCCCTTGATTCCCCCAAAACACTGCGGGAAATCGGCGACCGCGTCCGGGATGCCATGGGCAGCGGGGTCGCTGTTCTGGGGGGAGTTCTGAACGGCAAGGCCGCCTTGCTGGCATTGGTCAGCAAGGACCTGACCGGCAGGATCAAGGCAGGAGAGGTGGTGAACGGCGCCGCCAAAATCGTCGGCGGCAAGGGGGGCGGGCGTCCCGACATGGCCCAGGCCGGTGGTCCGAGAGGCGACAAAGTGTCCGAGGCGATCAGGCGGGTGCCGGATGTGGTCCGGCATATCCTGCAATGAAAAGCGTTTCCCGACTGCGGGGTTGAAAAGGCCATGCAAGCCAGAACGGTACAGCACAGAATAGTCATCACAGGGGCCGGCCTCGCCGCCCCGAACGCCTCGAATCTGCCTGAATTCAGGACCAGGCTTCTGGAGGGGCGGAGTGAAATCAGGATGATCGAGCTGCGGTATATGCAGCCCTGCCCGGCCGGGGTATGTACGTTTGATGAAACGAAATACCGTAGAAAAAGGGAGAACAAGCGCGGCACCAGGGCCGGCTGCATCGGCGTTTACTGCGCCAATGAAGCCCTGATTGACGCGGGAATAGATTTCTCCGGCTACGACAGGGCCAGGACCGGGGTATACATAGGGTTGACGGAACACGGAACCGTGGAAACCGAAAACGAGGTCTACAATATCAGCCAGTACGGCTACAACATCGATTACTGGACCCATCATCATAATCCCCGGACCGTCCTCAACAACCCCGCCGGTGAAATAACCATGAACCTGGGGATCACCGGGCCGCATTATTCGGTGGGAGCGGCCTGCGCCGCCGGCAATGCCGCCCTTATCCAGGGCGTGCAGATGCTCAGACTCGGGGAAGTGGATCTGGCGTTGTGCGGCGGCATCTCCGAGTGTGTCGGCTCCTTCGGCATCTTTGCGAGCTTCCGCGCCCAGGGGGCCCTGGCTGAACATCATGATCCAGCCAAAGCCAGCCGTCCCTTCGATGCCGCCCGCAACGGCATTGTCATTTCCGAGGGCGGCTGCGTCTTTACCCTGGAGCGCCTGGACAGGGCGTTGGCCCGCGGCGCGAAGATTTACGGGGAAATTACGGGATACGCCATGAATTCCGATGCCCGTGATTTTGTCCTCCCCTATGGGGAGCGCCAGGCCCAATGCATGGAGCTGGCCCTGCGGCGGGCTGACCTGGCTCCCGGCCAGGTGACGATCATCAACACCCATGCCACCGGGACCAGGCAGGGGGATGTGGAAGAGTGCAGGGCGATCAGGCAGGTATTCGGCGAGTCGGCCCCGCCCTGGATCAACAATACCAAGTCGAATATCGGCCATGCCATGGGTGCGGCCGGGGTCCTCGAACTGGCGGGCAATCTGCCCTCATTTGTTGACAACATGGTCCATCCGACGATAAATTTGGAGCAGCCCGATCCGGAGTGCGCTCTTGCCGGTCTGGTGGTCGATGCGCCGAAACAGCTTGACAGGGTTGATGTGATTTTGAATAACTCCTTCGGCATGGTCGGCATAAATTCCGTGATTATCGTCGAACGGTATGACCGGGACCGGCGGCAGGCGTCATAGCCGGAGGAGCCCGGAGGCTGCAATCCATTATTCACTGCATGGAGTGAGAGATAGAGGAAGAGTATGACCAGGAACGAGATCAAAAACGTTATTTTGGAAATTATTGAAGATATAGACGAGGAAGCGGATTTTGACGGCCTGGAGGCGGACAAGCCGCTCCGGGACCAGCTGGATCTCGATTCCATGGACTTCCTGGATATCGTCATGGAGCTGCGCAAACGATACAAGCTGCAGATCCCCGAAGAAGAGTACCCCGAACTGTCCACCCTCAACAGTTGCGTCAACTATCTTGAGCCAAAGCTCAAAGACTTTTGAAATTCGGTAAAACTGTCTCTCTCCCCTTGCTTCGTCCGCTGCACCGCCGGCCGGGCCGGGAGGCCTCCCGCCGCAATTTCGTTGTGCCCGATCAGCCGCCGGCCGGCCTGAGCCATGGCTGATTATCAGCTGATCATCATCGGCGCCGGCCTCTCCGGTCTTGCCGCCGGCATCCGGGCGGCCCGCTTCGGCCTCAAGGTGTTGATCGTCGAACAGCACTGGCAGCCCGGCGGCCTCAATTCCTATTACGTCCGGCAGGGGCACCTCCTTGAAACGGGCCTGCACGCAATGACCAATTACGCGCCGCCGGGGCAAAAGCGCGCCCCGTTGAACAGGCTGTTCCGGCAACTGCGCCTGTCCCGCCGATCCTTCCCCACCCATGAGCAGATCTGCTCGGAGATCGTCTTTCCGGAGCGTACGCTCAGATTCTCCAATGATCCCGAGCTGCTGACCGAGGAGGTCTCACGTGAGTTCCCCGGGGCGGCGGACGGTTTCCGCCGGCTGCTGAAAACGGTCAGGGAATATGATCCCTTCGCCCCGGCCCCGTGGCGCTCGGCCCGCCGGTTCCTCGACGGAGTCCTGCCCGACGGCCGGCTTGGCGACATGCTCCTGCTGCCCCTCATGGTGTATGGCAACAGCGAGGAGGAGGACATGGACCTCGGCCAGTTCGTCATCATGTTCCGGGCGATTTTTCTCGAGGGCCTGTTCCGTCCGGCGGAAACGATCAAGGAATTCCTCGACATGCTGATGGCCCACTACACGGCTTTCGGCGGGGAAATACGCTTCCGGGCGGGGGTGAAAAGGATTCTGCGCCGCGGTGACAGGGTTGACGGGGTTATGCTGCACAATGGCGAACGGATCACCGCCGGCAGCGTCCTGTCGACCGCCGGCATCCCGGCAACGGCCGATCTCGCGGACTGGAAGATTGACAGGAGCGCCCACCGGGGAAAAATGAGCTTCACGGAAACGATCTATCTGCTGCCCGGGCATCGCCGGACTTCCATCAGGAACGACCGCACCATCATTTTTTTCAACCACGGGGAGTACTTCGCCTACCGCTGTCCCGGCGAAGCGGTGGATCCATCCTGGGGGGTGATCTGCTTTCCGGGGAACTTCAAAGGGCTGCCCGGCACCGATCCCTTTCAGGTCCGGCTGACCAATGCCGCCAACTACGAGGTGTGGAAGGAGGCGGCGCCGGGGGAATACGAGATGATGAAGGAACGGTGGCGGGAGCGGTCCGCCGACCAGGCCGGGAAAATTATTGGGAATTTCCGGCAGGATGTAGTATATGTTGACACTTTTACCCCGGTTACCATTGAACGGTTTACCTCCAAGGCCGGGGGAGCCGTGTACGGGAGCCCGGTGAAATTGAAGGACGGCCGCACCCCCTGCGCCAATCTCTTTATCGCCGGCACCGATCAGGGGTATCTCGGGATTGTCGGCGCCATGCTTTCCGGCGTCACCATCGTCAACCGGCACCTGCTGCGGCAGGAGTGAGGGCAGCGGCGTTCCCGACCCGGCATATACTGTGAACATTCCTACCACGCTGGCAATGGACAGAACATTTCCCGATGGGATCAGGGACCATTATGACGTCATCGTCGTCGGCTCCGGGCTGGGCGGCCTGACCTGCGCCAACCGCCTGGCCTGCGCCGGCCACTCGGTCCTGCTCCTCGAGCATCATTCCCGCCTGGGCGGACTGGCTACCTGGTTCAGGAGAAAAGGACATATATTCGACGTCTCCCTGCACGGCTTCCCCTACGGCATGGTGAAGACCTGCAAAAAATACTGGAACAGGGCGATTCGCGATTCCATCGTCCAGTTGAAGAACATCGTCTTCGACAACCCCCAGTTTTCCCTGACCACAACCTTCAGCCGGGATGATTTCACCCGCATCCTCCAGGAAAAATTTGCTATTTCCCGTTCCACGGTGGAGGATTTTTTCGACACCGTCGGCAGGATGAATTTTTACGACGACCGGACCATGACCACCAGGGAGCTGTTTGCCCGGTTTTTCCCCGGCCGTACCGATGTCCACCGTCTGCTGATGGAGCCCATCACCTATGCCAACGGCTCCACCCTCGACGACCCCGCCATCACGTACGGCATCGTCTTTTCCAATTTCATGAGCAGGGGGGTGTTTACCTTTCAGGGCGGGACCGACAGACTGATCGGCCTGATGGCCGACGAGCTGCGGCAAAACGGGGTGACGATCCGCACCGGCGCCCGGGTGGACCGGATTGTCGTCGAACAGGGGCAGGCAAAAGGGGTGGTGGCCGGCGGCCGGTTCATCGCCGCCTCGGCCGTGGTGTCAAACAGCGGTATTACCAATACGGTGAACAACCTCGCCGGCCGGGATGCCTTTTCCTGGCAGTTCCTCGATCGGTTTGATGCGGTGCAGGTCAACAATTCGAGCTGCCAGGTCTATTTCGGCATCCGCCGGGGCGAATCGATTCCCGATATCGGGGATCTGCTGTTCACCTCGACGGCGGAGGAATTTTCCTCGGAGGAGATGCTCGGCATGGAGACGAAAAGCCGGACCTTCTCCGTCTATTATCCCAAGACGCGTCCCGACCGTCCGGATTTTACGGTTGTGGCCTCGATGAACGCCAATTATGATGATTGGGCCGAGCTGGACGAGGAGGCGTACCGGGAGGCCAAGGCCGCCATGATCGAACGCTGCTTCACCGACCTGGAACGCTATGTTCCCGGGATCAGAAGCAGAGTCGACTGGGTCGAGGCGGCGACGCCCCGGACCTTCAACCGCTACACCCTGCATACCAGGGGGACCTCCTTCGGCACCAAGTTTGAAGGGCTTGATATTTCCCGCTCCCTGTTCAAGGAAGTGCAGGGACTGTTCCATGTCGGTTCGGTCGGCATCATCATGAGCGGGTGGCTGGGGGCGATCAACTACGGCGTCATCGTCGCCAATGACGTGGACGGCCTCCTGCGGAGCTGATACTGCCATGACGGATTTCCAGGGACAGAGGGCGGTCGTGACCGGGGCCACCAGGGGGATAGGAAAAGCCATCGCCTCGGCCCTGCTCCGGCGGGGGGTGACGGTCATCGGCACCTACGGCTCGGACGGGAAGGCCGCCCAGCGCTTCCTGGAGGAGAGCGGGGAGGTGTCAGACCGCCTGTTTCTGCACCAATGCGACGTCAGCAGCTACGGGGAGGTCGAAGCCCTGTATGGGAAAATCGAAGAGCGGTTCGAGACCATCGACATTCTGGTGAATAACGCCGGCATCAGGCGGGACGGGGTCCTGGCCATGATGCCCGAGGAGGACTGGCGGCGGGTGGTGGACGTCAACCTGACCGGGGGCTTTATCATGTCCAAGTTCGGGGTCCGGCTCATGCTCAAGCAGCGATACGGCCGGATCATCTTCATCACTTCGCCCATGGCCCATATGGGCTTTGCCGGACAGTCCAACTACGCCGCCTCCAAGGCGGGCCAGATCGGCATGATGAAGGCCCTGTCGCGGGAAACCGCCAAAAGGAATATCACGGTCAACTGCGTTTCTCCCGGCTTCATTGAAACCGGCCTGCTGGATGATCTGCCCGAGGCCCTGGTCAGGGAGTACAGAAACATGGTGCCCCTCAGGCGGTTCGGCAAACCCGAGGAGGTGGCCGAGGCCGTGCTCTTCCTGGCCGGCCGGAAGGCGGCCTATGTCACCGGCGCGGTGCTGGAAGTAACCGGGGGGATATGATGGACGGGCAAGAGGAGCGCTACATCCGCGACCGCATCCCCCATCGGCCGCCCTTTCTGTGGCTGGACCGGGTGCTCGAGATCACCCCCGATGCGATCAGGGCGGAAAAAACGATCCCTGTCGACCTCGATCTGTTCCGGGGACATTACCCCGGCCACCCCCTTATGCCCGGGGTCCTCCTGTGCGAGGCCGTTTTCCAGGCCGGTGCGGTTCTGCTCGCCGAGCGGGAGCACGCCGGGAAGGGCGCCATGCCGGTCCTGACCAGGATAACGGCGGCGCGGTTCAAAAGGGAAGTCCCTCCCGGGGCGACCATGGTCATCACGGCCAGGCTCGTCGAGCGGGTGGGCCCGGCCTGGTTCCTGAAGGGATCGGTCCGGGTCGGGGACCGGACGGCGCTGCAGGTCGAATTTGCCTGCGCCATGAAGGAAGAAAAGGGCAAGGGAAGTCGATGAGCTTTCTCGGACTCGAAGGCAGAAAAATTGTCGTTTTCGGCCTCGCCAACCGGAAATCCGTGGCCTGCGCGATCGGCCGGGTGCTGGAAGAGGTCGGGGCCGAGGTGATTCACGTGGTCCGCAGCCCGCAGCGGGAGGAGGCGGCCCGGAAGCTGTTCCCGCGATCACCCGTTTACACCTGTGATGTGGAGGATGAGCGCAACATCGTCCGGGTGCGGAATGCGATTGCCGCCGACGGCCATGGATCGATCAGCGGCATTGTCCATTCCATCGCCTATGCCAATTATTCCGAGGGATTGAAGCCCTTTCACGAAACCCTGAAAAAGGATTTTCTGCAGGCCGTGAACATCTCCTGTTTCTCGCTGATCGCCATCAGCAATCATTTCCGCGACCTGCTCGAGGAGCACGCCTCGGTCGTCACTATTTCTATTTCCACTACCAGGATGGCCGCTGAAAATTACGGGTACATGGCCCCGGTCAAGGCAGCCCTGGAATCGTCTCTCTGTTTTCTGGCCAAAAGTTTTTCCGCTTTTTCCGGGGTCCGCTTCAACGCGGTCTGTCCGGGGCTCCTGAAGACATCCGCCTCCGCCGGCATCCCCGGCTACGTGGACAGCTACCTGTTCGCCGAACAGGCCATTCCCCGGAAAAAGGCACTGCAGTCCAGGGAGGCAGCCGATGTCGCCGCTTTTCTCCTGTCCCGGCGGTCGTCGGGCATCAACGGCCAGTGTCTCGTGGTTGACGCCGGCATGGGATTCAATTACTTTGACCGGCAGATCGTGGCCGGCGTCGTCGGCTGACCCGAACGGCAGCCGTTTTCCGAGTGGAATCGGGCATGGAGCAGAGCGGCAACATTATCCATCATATCTGGGGAATGATCCGGCGGACCATCGCCGTTTTTTTCTCCAGGGAGACACCCCTGTATGTCAAGGCGCTGCTGGCCGCCGGCCTGCTCTACGTGCTGTCGCCCTACGACCTGATCCCCGACTGGATTCCGGTGGCCGGCCTCATGGACGATCTGGCCCTTGCCGCCCTGCTGATCGGCTGGGCCGCGGGCTACAGGCCACGGTCCTGACCCGGGGTCAAGGTTGCTGAACCCCTACGATTAAGACTTTTTCCGGTTATCCTGTTCATGCGATACCAACTTGTCTGTCTCAACAGCTTCGGATATGAACTGCCGCCCAATGAGGTGGATTCCGCCCGGCTCGAGGAGCGGCTGCAGCCGCTCTATCAGCGGCTGAAACTGCCACCGGGCCGCCTGGAACTGATGAGCGGCATCGCCGCCCGGCGCTTCTGGCACGCGGGAATGCGGCCGAGCGAGGCCGCGGCCCTGGCCGGCGCCAAGGCCATCGAGGCATCAGGCGTCGATCCGGCAACAATCGACTGCCTTCTTTTTACCTCCGTCTCCCGGGACATGCTGGAACCGGCGAGCGCCTCGTTCGTCCACCGCACCCTGGGCATCGCGCAGCGCTGCCAGATCTTTGACATCTCCAATGCCTGCCTGGGTTTTCTCAACGGCATGATCGTGCTGGCCAACATGATTGAACTGGGACAGGCGCGGCGCGGTCTCATCGTCGCCGGGGAAACCGCGGAGGACCTTGTTGAGTCGACGATCCGCCATCTGCTGGACGACCGTACCCTGACCCGCAGGGACATCAAGCCGCTGTTCGCCTCGCTGACCATCGGCTCCGGGGCCGTGGCCCTGGTCATGGAAGACCGCCGGCTCAATGACACCGGCCATTATCTGGCCGGCAGCGCCTGCTATGCCAACACCACCCATAACGACCTCTGCCAGGGGGGGCAGAATGCCGAACAGGGGACCCTGATGTCCACCGCCTCGGAGGAGCTTCTTGCCCGGGGGGTTGAAACCGCGGCCCGATGCTGGAGTGACTTTCTCGCCGCGCTTCGGTGGGAGAAAGAGTCCATTGACCGTTTTTTCTGCCATCAGGTCGGCAGGGCCCATGCCCAGCTCCTGTTCCAGACCCTGGCCATCGACCCGGCCAGAAATTATGAGACCCTCGCCATGCTGGGGAATGTCGGTTCGGTCTCCGCGCCCATCACCATGGCCATGGGGATTGAGAACGGTGCACTCCGCCCCGGGGAAAGGGCCGCCCTCCTGGGGATAGGCAGCGGCATCAATTCACTTATGCTGGGCATCGAATGGTAATGGTGCTCCGCCCCCCTCTTTTTCAATATCCCTTTGAACCGGGAAGCCGCCTGCTGGGAAACGGGCACCGGATGAGCTATGTCGACGAGGGGCGGGGCAAACCGGTGGTCCTGCTCCACGGCAACCCGAGCTGGTCCTATCTGTACCGGAACCTCATATCCCTGCTCGGCCGTTCGCACCGGTGCATCGCCCCGGATCACCTCGGCTGCGGCCTGTCCGACAAGCCGCAGGATTACCCGTACCGCCTGGCCGGCCATATCGACAACCTGGGGGATTTTCTGGAACAGATGGCTGTCGGGCGCTGTGTCCTGGTGATGCATGACTGGGGGGGCGCCATCGGCATGGGCTGGGCCGCCAGGCATGCCGACAAAATTGCCGGGCTGATTGTGATGAACACCGCCGCCTTCCGGTCGAGACTGCTGCCGCGGCGGATAGCGGTCTGCCGCCTGCCCCTGATCGGGGCCTTCCTGGTCCGCGGCCTCAACCTGTTCGCCCGCGGGGCCACGGTCATGGCCGTGCGGAAAAAAATGGCCCCGGGCGTCAGGTCCGGTTTTCTCTTTCCCTACGATTGCTGGGCCAGCAGGATCGCACTGCACCGGTTTGTCCAGGACATCCCGCTGAACGAGGGGCATCCTTCCTGGCCGACGCTGCTGCGGGTGGAGGAAGGCCTGGAGCGGCTGACCGGCAAGCCCATGCTTATCTGCTGGGGAGGCCGGGATTTCTGTTTCACCGAGGCCTTTTACCACGAATGGCGGCAGCGCTTTCCCGATGCCGAGGGCCATTATTTTGCCCAGGCAGGCCATTACCTGCTCGAAGATGAATTCAACGCGGTCGGCGGCAGGATCAACCGTTTTCTCAGAGACATCGGCTGGACGGCATGAACGACGACAGGCAACCGATTGATTACAATATCGCCCTGGCCCTGGAGGGGGCCGCTGCCCCCCGGACCGCCAAGGCGGCCCTGGTCATGGGCAGGGACGGCACCTATCGGAGCTGGACCTTCGGGGAGCTGAGGGAAAATACCGTCAGCTATGCGGCGGCTCTCGGGGAGGCGGGGGTCAGGCAGGGTCAGCGGGTCATGCTCATGGTCCGGCCGTCAATGGAGTTTGTCTGCCTCACCTTTGCCCTGTTCCGTCTGGGCGCGACGGTCATCCTCATCGATCCGGGCATGGGCTACCGCAACCTGCTGCGCTGCGTCGGCCGCGTCCGGCCCGATTCGCTGGTCGCCATACCCCTGGTGCATTTGTTGAGCAGGATATTTCCCCGCCCCTTCAGCACCGTCCGGAACAGGGTTTGCGTGGGCCGGCCGTTCCCCGGTTCGGGCCCCTCCCTGCGCAGTCTTGAGGCCCGCGCACCGCGCGGGGAAACCACCCGTTTCGCCGCCGGCCGGGATGACCTTGCGGCGATTATTTTCACCACCGGTTCAACCGGCCCCCCGAAAGGGGTCAGGTATACGCATGGAATATTCCATGCCCAACTGCGGCTGATCAGGGAGTATTACCGGATCGGACCCGGCGAAGTGGATCAGCCCTGCTTTCCTCTTTTCGCCCTCTTTTCCACCGCCCTCGGGGCAAGGGCCGTCATTCCGGAGATGAACCCCGCCAAACCCGCCCGGGTGAACCCGCGCCTGTTTGTCCGCTCGATCCTTGATCAGGGAGTGACCTATTCGTTCGGTTCTCCCGCAATCTGGGAGGTGGTCAGCAGCTACTGCCTCGAGCATGACATTGTTTTGCCGGTGCGGAAAATACTGATGGCCGGGGCTCCGGTTTCCGGCGCCCTGATTGAGCGGGTCAGCCGGATCATGGACCCGCGCGGGGAAATACATACCCCGTACGGCGCCACCGAATGTCTGCCGGTGGCCTCCGTTTCCGGCAGGGAGATCCTCGCCGGGACCTGGGATCGTACCAGGCAGGGTGGAGGAGTCTGCGTCGGCCGGCCCCTGCCGGGCATCGATATCAGGATCATCCGGCCGGAAGACGGCCCCATCCGATCGTGGCAGGAGGCCGGGGAACTGCCTGCCGGCGAAATCGGGGAGATCGTTGTCAAGGGGCCGGTGGTGACCGGGGCCTACGATCATGACGACCGGGAGACCATGCTGGCCAAGATCAGGGACGGGGGAGACTTCTGGCACCGGATGGGAGACATGGGCTACCTCGACGATCAGGGCCGGTTATGGTTCTGCGGCCGCAAGGCCCATAGGGTCAGGACGGAACAGGGGGTCATGTACACCATTCCCTGTGAAGCGATTTTCAATGAACATCCCGAGGTCCTGCGCTCCGCTCTCGTCGGCGTGGGCAAGGAAGGCGCGCAGCGGCCGGTGCTGATTGTCGAGCTTGCCGAAGGAAAAAAAAGGACCGACAGGCTGGTGGCCGAGCTGCGCGCGTTGGCCGCAACCTACGATTTGACCAGCTCGATTGAGACGTTTCTGGTGCATCCGTCCTTTCCCGTGGATATCCGCCACAACGCCAAGATATTCCGGGAACGGCTGGCCCTCTGGGCCGGGGATCAGCTTCAGGAGCAGGGCTGAGGGCCGTTCGGATGTGCCGGGTCGGCACGGTGACAGAGGAAAGGGTGAACGGAGGGCGGAGGCCCCCGCGTCCCGCCCGCGAAGCGGCCCTTTTTCCGCCGCAGTTGGGGAGATGATTGATGCGCAGGGTTCTGGTTACCGGCGGCGGCGGTTTCGTCGGTCTGGCTGTCGTTGCCAGGCTGGCGGCCGAAGGGGTGGAAACAACCGTCGCCGGCCGGCACCGCTACAGGGCCGCGGAAGCGCTTGGCGCCCGCTGCCTGGTCGGCGACATCCGGGATTCCCATTTCATGGACCGGGCGGCGGCCGGCAGCGACACGGTGTTTCATGTCGCCGCCAAGGCCGGCATCTGGGGGAGCCGGGAGGACTTCTTTTCCATCAACGTGGGCGGGACGGAGAACGTGATACGCGCCTGCCGCAGGCACGGGGTCCGGTCGCTGGTCCATACCAGCACGCCGAGCGTTGTCTTTGACGGCAGGTCCATCGAAGGGGGGGACGAAAGCCTGCCGTACAGCCGGAACCCGCTCTGCCATTACGCGGCGTCCAAGATCGCGGCGGAACAGAAAGTCCTGGCCGCCAACGGCGGCGGTCTCAAGACCGTTGCCCTGCGGCCCCATCTGGTCTGGGGACCGCAGGACACCCAGATCATTCCCCGGCTTCTTGAACGGGGCAGGCGCGGCACCCTGCGCATGGTCGGCGGGGGCGGCAACCGGGTCGATATTTCCTACATAGACAACGTCGCGGCCGCCCATATCCTGGCGGCCAGGAACCTTGAGGAGTCCGGCTCCGCCGCCGGCCAGGCGTTTTTCATCTCCCAGGGGGAGCCGGTGGTGCTGTGGGAGTGGATCAACGAATTGTTCGACCGGGTCGGCATCCCCAGGGTCAGGAAAAGAATTTCGTTCCGCACCGCCTACCGGCTCGGGTGGATGTTCGAAAAACTGTTCACCCTGCTGCGCCTGGAAAAAGAGCCCCAAATGACGCGCTTCCTGGCCGAACAACTGGCTGAATCCCACTGGTTTTCCATTGACAGGGCGAGGGCGGTGCTGGCCTACCGCCCTGAGGTACCGACAAAGGAGGGAGTTGACCGCCTTGTCGGCTGGATCGAAACCTCGGTCGGCGCGGAGAAAGAACAGGCTCGTTCTTTGTATTCCTGAAAGGATAAGTTCAAGGGAAAAGACTTTCGGTTTTATGAAAAAAACTATTTGACAGCTTGATATTTTTTCAGTAGTTATGCAGTTCGTAAGCTGAATCCTCATTCACTTTATTCTCTGGCCGACAAATTTTTATTCAGTGATCAGGAGTAGTTGAGATGATTACCATTGATATCACACTGTTCATTCACATTATCAACATGATCGTGCTGATGATCGTTCTTAACGCGATTCTCTACAAACCCGTCCAATCCATACTGCGCAAGCGCCAGGAAAAACTTGAGACCCTCAGCAAGGATGTGGAGCAGTTCGAGGAAAATGCCCGGCATCGCCAGCAGGAAGTGGACAAGAAGATGAGAGAGGCCAGCGCCAGGGCCAAGGAGGCTCTGGACGGGGCCCGCAGCGAAGCCCAGGCGGCGGGCGCCGCTCAGCTCGAAGCCGTTCGCACCGAAGCGGAAGGCGAAAAGAAGAAACGGCAGACTGAAATTCGTTCGCAGATCGAGGCCGCCCAGAAGGAACTCCGGGAGGCCACGTCCGATTTTGCCAAACAGATGGCAGGAAAGATTCTTGGAAGGAGTCTGGAAGCATGAGGCTGAAATTGACAAAATTCGTTTTTCCGCTGTTGTTGGTCTTTGTGCTGGGCGGCATGCCTTTTGTGGCGGCCGTCTCCCAGGATGGCGGCGTTTCGTTTGCCGCGGAAACCGCAGCCGTTGATGCCGGGCACGGCGTTGAAGCCGCGGCCGAGGGCCACGGCTCGGCCCATCAAGCGAAAAGCATTACTCCGGCCAAGCTGAAGGATCTCTTCTGGAGGACGGTCAATTTCATCGCCCTGCTCGTCATCCTCATCAAATTTCTGGCCAAGCCCATCGGCAACGCCATTGCCGGTCGGCAGCAGCAGGTCGTTGACGAACTGAAAACCCTGCAGGCCAAACGGGATGCCGCCGAGCGTTCCTATAAGGAATTTGAGTCCCGGCTCGCCGGCATGGAAAAAGAAATGGAAGTCGTGGTTCAGCGCGCCATTGCCCAGGCGGAGAACGAAAAGGCAAAAATCCTCCAGGATGCCGAGAAGGCCGCCGAGGACATCAAGCGCCAGGCGGAAGCGGCAATCCAGGCCGAAATCGTCGAGGCCAAACGTGCGCTGCGAGACGATATTGCCGATCAGGCGGCGGCCATGGCGGAAGAGTTGATCATCAAGAACCTGACACCGGAAGATCAGGTGAAGATAACCGAACAGTATCTTGACAGGATAGGTGCAGTACAGTGAGACAGACAATTTTAGCCAGAAGGTATGCCAAGGCCCTTTTCTCTCTTGGCAAGCAGCAGGACAACTATGAGGCATACAATGAGGCGCTCACGGCCATCGCCGACCTGATGCACGTGAGCCCGGAGGTTGGCGATTCGCTCACCAATCCCCTGTACCCTCTGGAAGCCCGCAAGAAGATCATGGCCAAGATCGCCTCCCTGGTCAAGGGGGACGCAATTCTCACTGCTTTTCTCAATCTCCTGGTGGAAAGGCAGCGGGCGGACATCCTGCCGGATATCGCCCTGGAGATGCAGGTCATGGTCGATCATGAGCAGAACATCAGCCATGGGACGCTGATCTCCGCCATTGAACTGGACAGCGCCCTGCAGGAAAAAATTCAGGCGACGCTGGAAAAAATTACTGGAACCAAGGTAATCCTTGAATCACAGGTTGATCCTTCCATAATCGGCGGCATCATCGCCAAGGTCGGAGACCTGGTTGTCGATGGAAGCATACGAACGCAACTTAACGGCTTAAAAGATTCTATCAAGGGGAGAGAGTAGTCAAATGCAGATCAAAGCCTCAGAAATCAGTCAGATCATTAAGGATCAAATTGCGGGCTACCAGAGAGATGTCGACCTGAAAGAGACGGGAACGGTGCTCTCGGTCGGTGACGGTATCGCTCGTGTCTACGGTGTTGAAAACTGCCAGGCCATGGAACTTCTCGAGTTCCCGGGCGGCATTTTCGGCCTGGCCTTGAACCTTGAAGAGGACAACGTCGGCTGCGCGGTTCTGGGCGATGTTCGTAACATCAAGGAAGGGGATATAGTCAAGCGCACCGGCAGGATTGCCGAAGTTCCCGTGGGACCGGAAATGGACGGCCGGGTCGTGGACGGCATCGGCCTGCCCATCGACGGCAAGGGGCCGATCAACGCCAAGGAGACCCGCAAGATCGAGGTGCTGGCCCCGGGTGTTATCGCCAGGAAGAGTGTTCATGAGCCGTGCTATACCGGCCTGAAGGCCATCGATGCCATGACTCCGGTCGGCCGCGGCCAGCGGGAGCTGATCATCGGCGACCGGCAGATCGGCAAGACGGCCGTCTGCATCGATGCCATCATAGCCCAGAAAGATACCGACGTGCACTGCATCTATGTTGCCATCGGCCAGAAAAAATCAACCGTGGCCCTGGTCGTCGAGGTCCTGCGCAAGCACGGCGCCATGGATTACACCACCGTTGTCGCCGCCTGCGCTTCCGACCCGGCGCCCATGCAGTATGTCTCCGCCTATGCCGGCTGCGCTATGGGTGAGTATTTCAGGGACAACGGCCAGCATGCCCTGATCATTTACGACGACCTTTCCAAGCAGGCCGTTTCTTATCGCGAGCTTTCCCTGTTGCTGCGCCGGCCTCCAGGACGTGAGGCCTATCCCGGCGATATCTTTTTCAACCATTCACGACTTCTCGAGCGGGCATCCAAACTCAATGACGAGCTTGGCGCCGGCTCCCTGACCGCCCTGCCCATCATCGAAACGCAGGCCGGTGACGTTTCCGCCTACATTCCGACCAACGTTATTTCCATCACCGACGGCCAGGTCTACCTGGAGCCGGCTCTCTTTTTTGCCGGCGTCCGCCCGGCGATCAACGTTGGTCTCTCGGTTTCCCGGGTCGGCGGCGCGGCCCAGGTCAAGGCCATGAAACAGGTGGCCGGCACCCTGCGCCTCGATCTGGCGCAGTATCGTGAACTCGCGGCATTTGCCGGATTCGGCTCCGACCTCGACGCAGCCACCCAGGCTCAGCTCACCCGCGGCGAACGCCTGGTGGAAATTCTCAAGCAGCCGCAGTATAATCCGCTGTCGATGGAAAAGCAGGTGACCATCCTTTTCGCCGGCGCCAAGGGTTTTCTGGATGAACTCCCGGTCGACACCCTGGCGGATTACGAGAAGGAGCTCTTCACCTATGTCGAATCCAATGAACCGTCCATCTTCTCCGAGCTCAAGGAAAAGAAGGAAATTTCCTCCTCCCTGGAAGAGAAGATGAAAAAGACCATGACTACCTTTGGGGAAACCTTCAAGGCGACAAAGGGACTCAACTAAACAGAAGGAGAGTACCCATGCCCGCATTAAAGGACGTTAAAAATAAAATTCAGGGTGTCAAGAAGACCGCGCAGATCACCAAGGCGATGAACATGGTGGCTTCTGCCAAGCTGCGCGGCGCCCAGGACAAAATGGAACGGTTCAGGCCGTACAGCCAGAAATTCGCGGCGGCGATGAGCAACCTCTCCGGCAGCATGGAGGGCGGCAATCTCCCCCTGATGGAAACTCGGCCCGTCCAGACAGCTGAAATAGTGGTTGTGACATCGGACCGCGGCCTGTGCGGCAGTTTTAATTCCAACATCATCGCCACAGCCGAAAGACTGATGAAAAAGTATGAGGCTGAAGGGAAAAAGGTAAGTTTCGTCTGCATCGGCAAAAAGGCGCACCGCTATTTCCGCAAGACCGGCAAGGTCCGTTCCTCGTATTCGGATATCATGGGGACGTTCCAGATGTTCAACGCCCGGGAAATAGCCATGGATGTCGCCGAGAATTTCATGGTCCGAGGGAGCGACGAGGTCAAGATCATCTACGGCAAATTCCATTCTGTGGCTATTCAAAGGCCTGAAACAGAGGATCTGCTGCCGATCAAGCCGGTCGCCCAGACCGAGGAAGCCGCCAGGGAAGCGGCAAAAGTCGGAGGCGCTTATACCTATGAGCCCGAACCGGGCGAGATAATGGAGGTCCTGCTGCCGCTGTATCTCAATGTTCAGGTCTATCATGCCATGCTCGAGGTCGGAGCCAGCGAGCATGCCGCGCGGATGACCGCCATGGACAACGCGACCAAGGCCTGCAAGGATATAATTCATGATTTGACGCAACTGTACAATAAAGCGCGGCAGTCAGCGATCACCAGCGAGTTGATGGATATCGTCGGCGGCGCTGAAGCACTGAAGGGATAAATCAGATACTGCGACGGGTAGATATACTTATTGCAAGAGGAGGCCATTTCAAATGGGTGATATGAAAGTAGGAAAAGTTATGCAGGTCATCGGACCGGTTGTCGACGTGGAGTTTGCGCCGGGAGATCTGCCGGCTATCATGAACGCGCTGTTCGTGTCGAACCCGGCCATCAATGATACTCCCGACAACCTTGTTATCGAGGTGGCCCAGCATCTGGGAGACAACGTCGTTCGCTGTATCGCCATGGACATGACCGACGGACTGGTCCGCGGCATGGAGGTTCGTGATTCAGGTCTGCCCATTGAGATCCCGGTCGGCGCACCGGCGCTGGGGCGGATCATGAACGTAGTCGGGCGCCCGGTCGACGGCCTCGGGCCCATCAATTCAGACAAGAAGATGCCCATTCATCGTCCCGCCCCGGCCTTCACCGAACAGGACACCGAAGTCAACGTTCTCGAAACCGGCATCAAGGTCATCGACTTGCTGGTTCCCTTCCCGCGAGGCGGCAAAATGGGCCTGTTCGGCGGTGCCGGCTGCGGCAAGACGGTCATCATGATGGAGATGGTCAACAACATCGCCATGCAGCACGGCGGTATCTCCGTGTTCTGCGGTGTCGGCGAGCGGACCCGTGAAGGCAATGACCTCTACATGGAGATGAAGGAATCCGGCGTCCTGCCCAAGGCGGCTCTGGTCTACGGCCAGATGACCGAACCCCCGGGGGCCCGCGCCCGCGTCGGTCTCACCGGACTGACCGCGGCCGAATACTTCCGCGATGAGGAAGGTCAGGACGTGCTCTTCTTCGTTGACAATATTTTCCGTTTCACCCAGGCCGGCTCCGAAGTCTCCGCCCTGTTGGGCCGCATCCCTTCGGCGGTCGGCTACCAGCCGACCCTGGCTACCGACCTGGGTGCGCTCCAGGAGCGCATTACTTCGACCACCAAGGGATCGATCACTGCGGTTCAGTGTGTATACGTGCCCGCCGACGACCTGACCGACCCGGCCCCCGCCACGACCTTCGCCCATCTTGACGGAACGGTCGTTCTCTCCCGGCAAATCGCCGAGCTCGGCATTTATCCGGCGGTCGACCCCCTTGACTCAACCTCCCGCATCCTCGATCCCATGGTTGTCGGCGAGGAACATTACCTGACCGCCCGCGGTGTGCAGGTGACCTTGCAGAAGTATAAAGAACTGCAGGACATTATCGCCATCCTTGGCATGGACGAACTGTCCGAGGAGGACCAGGTGACGGTTACCCGGGCTCGGAAGATCCAGCGCTTCCTCTCTCAGCCGTTCCATGTCGCCGAGGTGTTTACCGGTCATCCCGGCAAATACTGCAAGGTTGAAGATACCGTCCGCGGATTCAAGGAGATTCTGGAAGGTAAGCATGATGAACTGCCTGAAAGCGCTTTCTACATGGTCGGCAATATAGAGGAAGCCGTTGCCAAGTCTGAGGCCGGCAAGGCGAAAGCGTAACAAAACATGGTTTGAGTCTCAGCTGAGGAAAAAGTATGGCACAGATTCATCTTGAAGTCGTCACGCCCACCGGACCGGTTGTCAGTGATGATGTCGATATTGTCACCGCGCCTGGCTATGCTGGAGAATTCGGCGTCCTTGCCAATCACGCAATGTTTCTCAGTACCATTAAAACCGGTACCCTGACATTCAAGAAGGACAAGCAGACCAGGTACCTGATGGTCAGCGGCGGGTTTGCGGAAGTTTCCAATAACAAGATCACCTTTCTGGTGGAAAGCGCCGAGTACGGTCAGGACATTGATGTCGACCGGGCCATGCGGGCCAAGGAAAGGGCGGAGAAACGAATTGCCCAGGCAATGCAGAAAACCGAGCAGATCAACAGGGTCCGGGCCGAGGCCGCATTGCAGAGGGCCCTGGCCAGGCTGAAAACAGCCGAACAGGCTCGCCGACAGTAAAAGCCATTTTCTCATTTCTTTATATTTTCATGCAAGCCGCCCTTCGGGGCGGCTTTTTTGCTTGCGCGCCCGCAAGGCGCCTTGCCTCCCTTGATCAGCCGGGCAGTTGACAGCACCGGTAGGTCGCCGGCGAACAGCTGCCGGGCATGCCGTATCGACGATGGCGTCTGATCTCCCGGACAGTTTGGTCGTCATTTTCTCTTGCTGATTGGAAAAAATGTAGTGTTGGGCTTGGCAAACTTGTTCTATTCTGATACATAACAAAGATTTCTTGTACTCATGATGCGATCAAGGAGCAGCGATGAAACCCAAAGAGCGCCTGGCGATTCCCCGGCAGAAGCCGAGGGAGCTCGACCCGCGTGAACGAATTACGAATTTCAGGGAAGTCACCCTCGGTTTTGACGAACAGACAGCCATTCTCGAAGCAAACCGGTGTCTGCAGTGCAAAAAACCCGCCTGTATAGACGGTTGTCCGATTAACAATAACATTCCCGAATTTATCAACCTGCTGCGGAACAGACAGTTTGAGGAAGGGTACTGGAAGATCCGGGAAACCAGCACCATGCCCGCTGTCTGTTCCAGGATCTGTCCGCATGAGTTTCAGTGCGAAGGTGCCTGTCTGCGGGGCAAAAAAGGAGAGCCGGTCGCCATCGGCATGCTTGAGCGCTTTCTCGCCGACTGGATGGTGCTCAATAAAAAGAACCTCTTGCTGCCGTGCAAAGTTGACCGGGGAAAGAAAGTGGCCATTGTCGGTTCGGGCCCGGCCGGCATCACTGTCGCCCACTATCTGGCCCATGAGGGCTATCGGTGCACCATATTTGAGAGCCTGCCGGTGTTCGGCGGCATGCTTTCCGTCGGCATTCCCAATTATCGGCTGCCGCGCGACATCATCGGGGCGGAGCTGTATTCCCTCCAGAACTGCGGTGTTGATGTCGTCACCGGCGTGACCATAGGCCGTGACAAGACCCTCCGGGATCTGCAGGAGGAAGGGTTCGAGGCTGCATTTCTGGGCGTCGGGGCCCATGCCAGCAGAAAGCTCGGTCTCGAAGGCGAGAAGGATACCGCCGGGGTCATTCATGGGGTCGATTATCTGCGCCGGGTCCTGACCGGTGAGGACCTGGACATCGGCCAAACCGTCGTTGTCGTCGGCGGCGGCAATGTGGCCATTGATGTGGCCAGGTGCGCGCTGCGCAGGGGCTCAAGCAATGTATTTATTCTCTATCGGCGGACCAAAAATGAGATGCCGGCCTCCAGGGCGGAGATCCGCCATCTGGAGGAAGAGGGGGTCCGCATAGAAATGCTGGCCGCCCCGATCAGGATTCACGCGGAAAACGGCAAATTGACCGGCGTCGAATGTATGCGCATGGAGTTGGGCGAACCGGATGAGTCGGGCCGGCGGCGGCCTGTGCCCCTGGAAGGCTCGAATTTTTTCATTGAGGCCGATTGCCTGATTCCGGCCATCAGCCAGAACGTTGACCATACCGCGGACCGGGGATTCAAATTCCAAACCGCTCCCTGGGGGACCTACGCCGTGGATCCCACTACCCTGCAGACCAGTGTGCCATGGGTTTTCGCCGGAGGCGACAATGTCCTCGGGCCGCAGACGGCGGCCAAGGCGGTTTACCAGGGCAAAGTGGCGGCGGAATCCATCCAGCGGTACCTGGAAGGCATGGACCTCAAGGAAAACAGGAAGTTCCCCCAGAAACACATCTAAGCCAAGGAACAGCGGCGGGCCGCTGCAAGCCCCCCGCGGAGCCGATCTCCCTGCCGGGTCAGAGCTGCAGGGCGGCTGTGGCTTGATGTTCGACGTAGCCCGCCACCCCGGCCGCAATCCGGCCGGCGATTGCATCAAGGTATTTTTCCTGCCGTAATTGCCCGGCATCCCCGGGATTGCTGATGAAGGATATCTCCGCCAGGATCGAAGGCATTTCCGCGCCGATGAGCACGTAGAAAGGGGCCTGTTTGACGCCGAGATCCCTGGTCTGGAAATTGTTCGCCAGCAGACCCGATACCAGACTGTTTTGCACGTATTCGGCCAGGATGGACGATTCCTGAATTTTCGAATTCTGCATCAGGTCCGTAAGGATATCCTGGAGGTCGCTGATGTTGTGGGCTGAGGTGGCATTTTCCCGGGCGGCGACGCGCATTGCCTCGCTGTTGGTCGCCAGGTTCAGGAAAAAGGTTTCGATGCCGCGGGTGGTTGGCCGTGGATGGGCATTGACATGGATGGAGATGAAAAGGTCCGCCTTGGCGGTATTGGCAATGGCGGTCCGCTCCTCCAGGGGCAGGGTCCGGTCATCCTCCCTGGTCAGAATGACATCGTAGGCATACGTGCTCCTGAGCCGTTGGGCGGTTTTCTTCGCCACCTGCAGGACAATATCCTTTTCCTTCAGACCGTGGGCCATGGCGCCCGGATCCTTGCCGCCGTGACCGGGATCGATAACAATCCGTCGTACTCCCAGGCCAAGCTGCTGGGCCAGAGACAAAGCGGCAAGCGATCCGTCCTCCCCGGGGGAGATTGAAAGCCCGGCGATTCGTTTGTGATTGCCCTGCAGCACAATGAGCTGCTCTTCGGGAATGGAGGCGTCCCTCTCCCGGCGCCCGGCGGGGGAGGATTTTTTCCGGACCGGCTCGAGGGCCGGGAGAGGGCCGCTTTGCAGGGCCGCGATCCGTTCCTGGTGCAACTCGGGCAGGGTCTTTGAAGCGGTTATGATTTTCTGCGGGCCATGAATATCGACGATGACTCGGAAGGGATCGTTGAGGCTGAAAATCTTGTAGGAAGAGATGGCTTCCACTTCAAGGTTGACGCGCACCGTGGTCGGGTCGAGCTGGACGGAGTGAATTTTTTGCAGCAGACCTTCCTGTATCCCCACCGGCACGGCATATCTGGCCTCGATGGCGCTCTGGGAAAAGTCGATGTGCAGCTTCCTGGGCCGTCCCTCCTGCATGGCCGCCAGGGTGGAGGTGTAGCTGACGGCCGACGAGGAGCTGATAACGATTCTGGAATAATCGTCGGAGGACCAGTACTTGACCGGCAGGACCGCTACGAGGTCTTCCCGGTGGTCCGGTCCGGTCAGCAGGGCGGGAAGCCCGGTGGCAAATTCGGCGTCGATTTCCCGCAACCGGCTGAGTGCCTGGCTGTACTTGTCGCCGTCGGGGAAGCGTTTTACCTGCAGGGCGTAGAGCTCGGCTGCCCGGTCCGGGTCTTTCCTGTCTTTGAGGTGGATTTCCGCGCTCCAGAAGAGGGCGTCATCGGCCAGGGAATTGTCCGGAAAGGTTGTCCAGACATGGTCGTAGTTGGCTATGGATTCGTCCAGGTCGGCCTGGTCGGCGAACTGCATGTACATCCGGTAATACAGTTTGGCCAGGGTAAAGAGGGCGCCGGGCGCGAACTCTCCCCTGGGCTCATCGGCGTATATCCGGCGGAAATCCCCGACGCACCGCAGCCAGTTCCGTCGATCCCCGCGGACCTGTTCATCACGCAGGAGAAGCAGGTAATAATCCTTGGCCTCCTGGTATCGGACCGCGATCGGGCTTGATCCGCCGTTGCCGGGAGCAACGGCGGCACCGGGTCCGCAGGTCATCAGGACAAAGAGGGCCGTGAGCAGCACTATCGGGCAGTTCAGGTGTACGGGCAGTATGCGGTCTCGTTCCATAGGTGGAGCGCAACGGTCGATGGTCGTCCCTGTGGAGGAAGTGGTACGTCGTTGTTTCCCCTGTATTATCCGGAAAAAAATAAATAAATTCCAGTAAAATCGTCACGATAAAATTATCATGGCGGCCCGGCGGGAAGGACGGCACCACTATTCCTTGTCGAGCAGGGTCCGGACTTCGTAGAGTTGCTGCAAGGCTTCGAGGGGGGTCAGCTTGTCGGGATTCAGGTCCCTGAGCAATTTTCGCAGGGGATCATCCTGAGGCGTGAACAGGGAAAGCTGGCTGGGATGGTGCCGGTCTCTTTTTTTCGTTCGGGAGACGGCGATGGCCGGCTCCCCGTTGCGGTTGAATTCTCCCTGTTCAATATTCCGGAGGATTTCATGGGCTCTGCTTACCACGTGATCCGGCACCCCGGCCAATGAGGCGACCTGGATGCCGTAGCTCCTGTTTGTCGCCCCCCGGACCAGGTGATGGAGAAAAATGATGGAATCGTTCCATTCGCGCACGGCAATGGAATAGTTCTGGATCCGCGGGTTGGTCGCGGCCAGGTCGGTCAGTTCATGGTAGTGGGTGGCGAACAGGGTCTTGACCCCCCGGCCGTTTTTTTCCGACAATTCCTCGGTCACGGCCCAGGCGATGGCCAGGCCGTCGTAGGTGGAGGTGCCCCGGCCGATCTCGTCAAGGATGACCAGGCTTCTGTCGGTGGCGTTGTGCAGAATGTTGGCGGTTTCGTTCATCTCCACCATGAAGGTCGACTGGCCCCGGCGCAGGTCGTCCATGGCGCCGACCCGGGTGAAGATGCGGTCGACGATGCAGATGTCGGCATGTTCCGCGGGGACGAAGCTTCCGACGTGGGCCATGAGGACGATGAGGGCGGTCTGGCGGAGGACCGTCGATTTCCCGGCCATGTTGGGGCCGGTGATGATGAGCAGTTCATTCTCCTGGTGGTCGAGCTGGATATCGTTGGGAACAAACCGGCCCGGATCCATGGCCCGTTCGATGACCGGATGGCGGCCGGCGGTGATGGTGATCCGGTCGTCGTCGTTGATCACCGGCTTGGTGTAGTGATAGCGGTCTGCCGCTTCGGCCAGGCCGGCGAGAAAATCGAGGCGGGCAATCAGGCCGGCGGTTTTGAGAATCCGGTCGCTCTGGCCGGCAATGTGGCTGCGGATGTCGCAGAACAGGGTGTACTCCAGATCCAGGCGTTTCTCCTGGGCTGAGGCGATGTTGTTTTCCAGCTCTTTCAATTCGGGGGTGATAAACCGTTCGGCGTTGACCAGGGTCTGCTTGCGGATGAAGTAGTCGGGAATATCGTCGGCCCTGGTGCGGCTCACTTCAAAATAGTAGCCGAACACCTTGTTGTAGCCCACCTTGAGTTTGGCAATGCCGCTGCGCTCCCGCTCCTTCTGCTCCAGGTTGAGGATCAGCTGTTTGCCGTCGCGCAGCAGGTGAATCAGCCCGTCCAGCTCGGCGTGATATCCTTCCCGGATCAGGCCGCCTTCCCGGAGGGTGACCGGGGCGTCCTCGCGGACGGCCCGGTCAATGAGGTCATGGAGATCGTCCAGCTCGTCCATTTCCCCGCCGATGTCGCGGGCCAGACCGGCTTGGACGTCCAGGAGGAGGCTCTTGATTTCAGGCAGCTGCGCCAGGGAGACCTTCAGGCTGCCCATGTCCCGGGCATTGCCGTGGCCAAGGACCAGCCGGCTGCAAAGCCGCTCCAGGTCGTACATGTTCTGCAGCGCCTTCCTGAGGGCCAGCCGTCTGTTGCCGTCCTTGAAAAGCTGCTCGACCGCATCGAGCCGGCGCCGGATTTGCCCGGGATCCTGCAGGGGAAACAGGAGCCTGGTGTGCAGCAGGCGGGCGCCCATGGGGGTGCAGGTCAGGTCCAGCACAGCCAGGAGGGAGCCCTCCCGGCCGGAGCCGAGGATGGTGGCCGTGAGTTCGAGGTTGCGGCGCGAGGATTCGTCAATGATCATGCAGTCGCCGCGGTTCAAAGGCCTCAGGCGCCGGATGAAGGACAGGTCGGTTTTCTGGGTCTCCTGGATATAGGCCAGCAGCGCCCCGGCCGCACCCAGCCCCGCTGTCATGTGTTCACAGCCGAAACCGGCGAGGTTGGCGGTGCGGAAATGATCGGTCAGGGTCGCGGCGGCGGCGTCGGGGGCAAAGGTGACGTCCTGGCGGGGTGTGAGGCACAGGCCGGGGAACACGATCTGCAGGGTATTGAGGACCGGGTCCAGCAGCTCCCTGTCCTGTTCGGCAAGGATGATCTCCGCCGGCTGCATGAGGCTTATCTCTTCGACCAGCTGATCAGCCTTGCCCTGCGCCGTTTCCAGTTCGGTGACCAGGAAGTCACCGGTTGAGACGTCCAGAAAGCTCAAGCCGGCGATGGCTCTGCCTCTTGGGCCGGACAGGAGGGCGATGGCGCAGACATAGCGGTTGCTTTTTTCATCGAGGAGCTGCTCCTCGGTCGTCACCCCGGGGGTGACGACGCGGATGACCTCGCGCTTGACAATGCCCTTGGCCTGGGCGGGGTCCTCGATCTGCTCGCAGATGGCCACCCGGTGGCCGGCCTTGACCATTTTGGCCAGGTAGCCCGAAACGGCGTGATAGGGGACACCGCACATGGGAACCCTGTTCTCGTCGTCCTTGCTGCTGCGGGAGGTCAGGGTAATCCCGAGGACTTTGGAGGCGGTGACCGCATCATCGAAGAACATCTCGTAGAAATCGCCCATGCGGTAAAAGAGAATGGCGTCCCGGTATTGATCCTTGATGTCCAGGTACTGTTTGAGCATGGGAGTTATTTTGACCGGCGGGCTATTCATTCTTTTCCTCCGGCGGGGCAAGGAGCTGAAAGTCCGGAAGCAGCATGGCGTAGGTCGCCTCGATATGCTGCGGGATGGTCCGGATTTCCGCGGTCACGGTCATGAAATTATGGTCGCCCTCCCATCTGGGGACGACATGGATATGCAGGTGGTCGTCGATGCCCGCGCCGGCCGCCCTGCCCAGGTTGAAGCCGATGTTGAATCCGTCCGGGCGGAGGCGGTCGGAGAGTATCCGGCTGCAGTGCTGAAGCATGGTCATGAGGGCGAGGTTTTCCTGGGGCCCCAGGGCGGAAAGTTCACCCACATGGCGGATGGGGGCCAGCAGCAGGTGGCCGTTGGCATAGGGATAGCGGTTGAGCAGGACCAGGACGAGCCGGTCCCGGTACAGAAGGAGCTGCTTCCGGTCCCAGGACCCGCGGCCAGGGGGATCAAACAGGCAGCCATCGGGACCGGGGGCGGCTCCTGTCACATGCTCCATACGCCAGGGGTTCCAAAGGACCTTCACCATCATCCCCCTGTTTCATGGAGGGCGGCGGAAAGCTTCCTGCCCGCCGCCAGGATGGCATAGGTCCCGGGCGCTCCGTAGGGTCCGGTGCCGCGAAAAGAGCCGGGATTGATGATCAGGACTCCGCCCAACCGGTGGATCACGGGATGATGCGTATGGCCGTACACCATGCAGTCGGCATCGGGGAACAGGCCCCACAGGGACGATTCAATGTCCCGGCCGAGATGGGCGCCGTGGGTCAGGCCTATGGTGAAATCACCGAGCCGGAAGGTCATTTCCCGGGGCAGCAAGCAGTGGCTGCCGGCGTCGCACATATTGCCGTGCACCGCGTAGACGGGGCGGCCGGCGAATACCTCGAGCACCGCGGTACCGGTCAGGTCGCCGGCATGGATGATGACGTCGCAGTCGGCGAAGCACTTTGCGGCCAGCTCGGTGAACCGCTCGTCCGGGCGGCTGAGGTGGGTGTCGGAGAGGATTCCTGCCTTGATGGTCATACGCTGCCGGCTGCAAGATTATCGGGATTGAGCATAAGCTCCCAGTTTATACAAGATCCCAGCTAATGACAAGAAAGATAAGGAAGAAGTTGCAAAAACAACAGTCATCCCGTAACATGTTTTCCGCTTTCATCAACCGCCGATTAATCTCTGTGAAGGAAGGAGTATGTACAGCGCATCCGATTTACGAAAAGGCCTGAAGATACAGATTGACGGGGAACCGTACATCGTCATCGATTTTGAGTTTTCCAAGCCCGGCAAGGGTCAGGCCCTGTACCGGACCAAGATGCGGAACATGATCACCGGCAACCAGTTCACCAACACCTATCGGTCCAACGACAAGTTCGAGAAGCCGGATTTGGAGGAGCGGACCATGCAGTTCCTCTACTCCCAGGATGATGAATACCATTTCATGGACACCTCCTCCTATGAGCAGATATTTCTGACCAAAGAGCAGCTCGGGGACAACCTGAACTACCTGGTGGACAACATGGAGGTGCAGGTTCTCTTTTTCGGGAGCAAGCCCATCGATATCAGCCTGCCCACCTTTGTCAACCTCGAGGTCATCAAGGCTGATCCGTGGGTTAAGGGCGACACGTCCGGAACGGACACCAAGCCGGTCACCGTCCAGACCGGCTATGTCGTCTGGGTGCCGCCCTTTGTGGAAGTGGGGGACCGCATCCAGATCGATACCCGCACCGGCGAGTATATTACCAGGGTGAAAGACTGATCGGTGATTTCTCCCAGGCGCCTTGCCCAGCGTTCCGCCCTGCTGGCCGCCGTCCGTTCCTTCTTCCGTGACCGGGGGTATCTGGAGGCCGACACGCCGATCCGCCTGCCGGTTCTGCTGCCCGAGGCGCATATCAAGCCATTCAGCGCCGAGGGATGGTACCTGCATACTTCGCCGGAACCGTGCATGAAACGGCTTCTGGCCCGGGGAAATACGAAGCTGTTCCAGATCTGCCATTGTTTCCGCAAAGAAGAGGAGGGCCGGCACCATCAGACCGAGTTTTCCCTTCTGGAGTGGTACCGGACGGGCTGGTCGTACGGGGAACTGATGGAGGAATGCGAGGAATTCATCCGTTGGCTGGTCCGCGCGGTCCCCGCCCTTGACGGAGTCGCCGGTCCCGATGTCCTGCGGCGGCAGGGGCGAGCAGTTTCCCTGGAGTCTCCCTGGGAGCGGCTGACCGTAGAGGAGGCGTTCCTGAAGTATGCGGGCATGCCGGCCCGGGAGGCCCTGCGGCGGGACATGTTCGACGAGCTGCTGGTCACCCGCGTTGAGCCCCGGCTCGGCTGGCGCAGGCCTGTTTTTCTGTATGACTATCCCGCGGAGCTTGCCTCCCTGGCCCGAAAAAAGGAGGGAGATCCCACGGTGGCCGAACGCTTTGAGCTCTATATCGCCGGCATTGAGCTGGTCAACGGATTTTCCGAACTGACGGATCCGGATGAACAGCGCCGCCGTTTCGCCCTGGAACTCGACAAGTCGGCGGCGACAGGAAGCAGTTACAGGGAGATGCCCGAAGCGTTCCTGGCCGATCTCGGCTGCCTGCCGGAGACGGCCGGTGCGGCCCTCGGTTTCGACCGGCTGTGCATGATTCTCATGGGCTGCCCGACAGTGGCGGATGCCATGTGCCTGCTCCCGGACCCTGCCTGAGCAGCGGCGCCATGGCCGAGTTTCCCATTGACCGGGCGGTCGCCCTGCTGGAGGAGGAAGTCAAGGGGCTCCAGGCACCGGTCGTCGACCTGGTTGCCGCCCAGACCAGGGACCCGTTCCGGATCCTGGTAGCAACCATTCTTTCGGCCCGCACCAGGGATGAAGTGACCGCAGCGGCCTGCCGCCGGCTGTTCAAAAGGGTCGCCGCCCCGGAGGACCTCGAGGCCCTCAGGGTTGACGAACTGGAGAAAGTAATTTATCCGGTGGGATTTTACCGCAGCAAGGCGAAACATCTGGCCAGGCTGCCCGCGGCCCTCAGGGAATACTTCCAGGGCCGCATCCCCGATGACGTGGAGTCGCTGGTCCGGCTGCCCGGCGTGGGAAGAAAAACCGCCAACCTGGTCGTGGCCGTCGCCTTCAACAAACCCGCGGTCTGCGTCGATACCCATGTCCACCGGATCATGAACATCTGGGGCTACGTCAAAACGAAAACCCCGCTGGAAACGGAAACGGTCCTGCGGCAAAAACTGCCGCGGAAATACTGGATCCGGATCAATTCCCTCCTGGTCGCTTTCGGCCAGGCGGTCTGCAAGCCGGTGCGGCCCCACTGCGACCGGTGTGTTCTCTTCGATATCTGTCCCCGGATAGGGGTCACCCCCCGGCGGCCTCCGAAAACTCAAGCCAGGCGGGTGCGGCAAACCATGACACGAAAAAACGTCAAAAAGCTTGTTTCCTGGAATGTCAACGGTCTGCGGGCTGCCCTGCAGAAGGGATTTGTGGATGTTTTCCGCGAACTGGACGCCGACGTCGTCGCCCTCCAGGAAATCAAGGTCTCCCCCGATCAGCTCCCGGACGATGTGGTCAAAATGGACGGCTACGCATCCTACTGGTATCCGGCGGGCAGAAAAGGATATTCCGGCACGGCGGTTTTTACCCGGCTGGAGCCGGTCCAGGTCATCTACGGCCTGGACAATCACGACTTTGATCAGGAAGGCAGGGCCCTTACCCTCGAGTTTGACGATTTTTACCTGGTCAATCTCTATTTCCCCAACGCCCAGCCCGGGCTCAAGCGGCTTGATTTCAAAATAGCGTTCAACCGGGCCGTGCACGCGTTCCTCGGCAGGCTGGCCGGCAGGAAATCGGTGGTTGCCTGCGGCGACTTCAACGTGGCCCATAAGCCCATCGATCTGGCCAATCCGAAGGCCAACGAGCAGAATCCTGGATATTCGGCCCGGGAGCGGGCATGGATGGATGAGGTCGTCGCCGCCGGCTATGTCGATACCTTTCGCAAGTTCAACCAGGAGCCGGGCCAGTACACCTGGTGGACCTACCGTTTCAACGCCCGGAGCAGAAACATCGGCTGGCGCATCGACTACTTCCTGGTCGATCCGGCCAGCGAGGGAAGAGTGGTCAATGCAGCCATCCACGGCGATATAACCGGTTCAGACCACTGTCCGATCAGCATCGGCTTCAAATAAGGACCAGGTCAGAGCCGAATCCACAGGGTCAGGATCAGCAGCGAAGCCAGAGTGACCGGGATGCCGATGGCCGCGTGATCCCTGAAGGCAACCCGTATGCCCGCGGCCGATGCCTGTTCGACGACGATCAGGTTGGCGATGCTGCCCAGCAGAAAGAGGTTGCCGGCAAAGGTGCTGGCCAGGGCCAGGGTATACCACTCGGCCGGGTTGTCGGGGGAGAGGAAGGGGAGCAGGAGCATGACGGCCGGGACATTGCTGAAGAAATTGCTCAGGATCGTCGCGGTCCAGGTCAGGATCGTGAGGTTGTGCAGGTCAAATCCCATGCCGGTCAATTGCGCCGCCAGGTCAGGGAACCCCTGGTGCTGCAGCAGGCCGTTGATGAGGATGAAAAGGGCGCAGAACAGCGTGATGAGATGCCAGTCCACCAGGCCCAGAATGTCCCGGGTTTTCTGCTTGCGGCTGCACAGCAGGAGGCCGGCGATGCTGATGGCGGAGACTTCCCGGGGCAGGGGAGTAAAGAACAGGGCAACGAGGGCGATCACGGCCGCGATGCCCTTGCCGGTCTGCCAGGGATTGAAGGGGGGCCAATTCCCGGCGGGCACCACCCGGCCCGTTGACGGCGTGACGTACATGGTGGCGCGGTAACGCCAACAGATTATGATATAGCCGGCCAGCAGCGCCATGATCGAGGGGGGGCCGGACCACAGGAGGAAGCCGCCGAAGTCCAGCCGGCCCACCTGGCCGATGAGCATGTTCTGGGGATTGCCGATGATCGTGGCCGCCGAGCCGATATTGCTTGCCACGGCCAGACCGAGGAGAAAAGGCAGCGGATTGAGGCGGGCCTGGAGCAGTGATGCCGCCAGGACCGGAGTAAAGGCGAAACAGACAATATCGTTTGCCAGCCAGGCGGACAGGAAGGCGCTCAGGACCATGCAGGCCAGCAGGAAGAGTTTGGGGCGGGTCATCAGAGCCAGGATTCCGGCCGCTGACCAGGTGTAAAACCCTCCCAGGCGCAACTGGGCGGAAATAATCATCAGGGAGTAGAGCAGGAGTATGGTTGACAGGTCAATGGCATGGAAAGCGGCTTCCGGGGTCAGGACCCCGAATCCCACCATGGCAATGGCACCGAGCAGGGCGATGCCCGTCCTGTCCAGTCCGGCCCCGGGTATCTTGCCCAGGGCGATGCCGATATAGGTGAGGATGAATACAGCGGCGGCGATCATGACGGGGAAAGAAAAAAGCCGCTGATAAAGCGGCTTGGGCTATGATGGTTTTTTTGCCCAGAAACTGTGCAAAAAAACCATTTTTCTGAAGGTGTCAATCCTGTTTTGCGGACTCTTTCTGTTCGAGCTTCTCGCAGAGCTGCTTCAACTCTTCCTGTTCATTTTTCGTCAATTTCTCCATGACCTGGTCAACACGCCGGGTATGGGTGGGATAAATTTTTTTGATAAGCTTTGCCCCTTCGGGAGTCAGGATAACCTGGAAGTACCGGCGATCCTTCATCTCCCGGACCCGCTGGACCAGTCCTCTTTTTTCAAGGTTGTCGATCACCGTGGTGATGTTCCCCGTTGTTTTCAGTATCTGGGCGGCAAGATCACGCTGGTACATGGGCCCGAGCTTGTGCAGGGCCTCGAGGATGCCGAACTGACTGACCGTCAGGTTGTTCGCTCCCAGAATTTTGTGCACCTCGTTGGAAATGATGTTCGCGCTTCGCAACAGGGCGGTAAACGACATTAACCCCAAGGAATCCTTTTTGGTTCGCTTTTGTTGTTTCATTTTTTTTCCCGAAAATGATGTGTTCGTTCTCTTTCTTTCTCGCATTTGGTTTTACCAAATATCTTTTTGTTCGATTTTAAATTAATAACAAAGGGATATTTGTCAATAGCAAATGATAACTTGTCTCAATAAGGGCGAGTATCGGATCTGTTCGCAGTAATGGCTATTTAATATCATTCTTTTCTATTATACTGGAGCAGAGGGTTGAAATGCAAGCAACGTTCAACGGTAAATCTCCCGGCAGGTCGATTTTCATAAACCAATCGGGGCTGATTGGCCCCGGCTGGATCAAGGGGCGCCGGAGCGCAGGGAATGGGGCAGCGCTCATCTTTTGCGGCATTTCCTGAGGTAATCGAGCCAGGCGTCGAATCCGGCGCCCGTGGGCGCGGCAAGCTCGAATATGGCAAGATCGGGATTCAGCCGCAATGCTTCCTGTTTTGCCTCCTCCAGGGAAAAATCAAAATGGGGCAGGAGGTCGGTCTTGGTGATCAGGAAGGCCTGGGAACCGGTAAAGGCCCTGGGGTACTTGGCCGGTTTGTCGGAGCCCTCGGGGACCGAAACCAGGACCATCCGCTGGTGCTCGCCGAGATCAAAGGTCGCCGGGCAGACAAGATTGCCGACGTTTTCGATGAAAATGAGGTCAAAGGGGCCGCTGTTTTCGTGCTCCAGCTGGTGCAGTCCCTTATGGACCAGCCGGGCGTCGAGGTGACAGGCGCCGCCGGTGGTGAGCTGGACGGCGGGGACGCCCTTGGCCCGGATCCGCGCCGCGTCCCTTTCCGTTTCGATGTCTCCCTCGATGACCGCGATCCGCAGCTCCTTGCCCAGGCGGTCGATGGTGTGCTCAAGCAGCGTTGTCTTGCCGGAGCCGGGACCGCTGATAAGATTGATCGCGTAGGCTCCCAGGGCGTCAATGTGACGACGGTTTTCGCCGGCCTGTTTGAGGTTCTCCGCCAACAGGCTTTCATGCACGTCAACGGTCATGGTCGCTGTGTCCGTGGCGGGCGCATGGCAGCCGCAGGTATCACACATAATTACTCCATTTCTACTTGAGTGAGGATGAGATCGTCACCGCCGACAGGCATCACTCTTTCGGAGGAGCACTGCGGACAGACGGCGGCCGGTGCGGTCGAGGGGGCCTGGTGACGGCAGTCAGGGCACCTGTACTCCGGGTCTCGTTCCGTTATTTCAAGGACTGCGTCGCGCGTCACCGGGTTTTCCCGGGCGAGGACCTCAAAGCCGAAGGCGAAGGAGTCGACAACTATGCCCGACAGGCGGCCGATCTCAACCCGGACCGTAATGATTTTTTTCGCCCCGTGTTGTCCGGCCAACTGCAGCAGCTGCCTGCACAGGCCCTGGGCCAGGGAGAATTCATGCACTTGCTGCCTGATCTTTTGGTATGAGCGCGGAGCCGCAGGCGGCAAGTGATCTGTTCAATATTTCCATCACGTCGGTCAGCTTTGCTTCCAGGCCGGGGGTGAGGCCGATGGCAACGCTCAGGTCCTTCGGCACCACGGTAATCATTTCCGTCCGCTCCGGGGCCTTTCCCCGGATCCTGCAGAGTTCCAGAATGTCAAACAGTCCGACCTGGTGCGGGGACATCCGGGCCTGTATATTGCGGGCCTGAATGTCTTCGTCGGAAAAACAGTGAATGGAACCCGGGTCGTCCATGAGCGCCACCGTATCGATGACAAAGAGGATCCGGGAGTCCTCGATGAACGGGGCCATCATGATTCCGGCGGTGCCGCCGTCCAGTACTTCCACGTTGGCGGGAATGTCGTACCGCTCATTGAGGAAGTTGATGAAATGAACCCCGAATCCTTCGTCGCTGAGCAGGATGTTGCCCAGCCCGAGTATGCCGATTTTTCTGTTGTTGTGCATAAATATGGAGGGGGAGCGGGCGGTTTGCCTGCTCCCCCTTTGCTCGCCTTTCAGGGAGAAGGAGTGTATTTCCTGCCGTTGAAGATCGAAGAGATAAGACCTTCCTTGGTTTTGATGTCGTTCCATATCACGATGTAGACATGGATAAAGGCAAAAATCATGAAATACCACATGATCAAATAGTGGATCATTCTGGCCTGCTGCTGCGGACCGAGAAAAAGGAGCCCCCACTTCTGCCAGGCGGCGCTTTCCGGGTAGAGGAGGTAGAATCCCCCGATGACCTGCAGCAGGGCGAGGATGAAGGTCACGAGATAGAAGGTCCCGGCCAGCACGTTATGTCCCAGCCGGTGCTCATGCACGTTGCAGTACATGTAAAAGCCCATGGTGCAGAGCATGTTGCGGAGGTTTTTCGGCGTCACCGGCAGGAAATCCCAGATGCGTTCCTGCCTGTTGCCGAAGATCAGGAGATACAGCCGGGCCAGGATGGCGCCGGTGAAGACAAACCCGGCGATAAAGTGAATGAAGCGCACGGTCCCCACCGGAAACCAGGTCTCTCCCTCGATCAGGGTGTTGGTCCAGGGATAATGGATGTAAAATCCCGTAACGACCAACGCGACGATGGAGAGGGCGAAGCTCCAGTGAAACAGCCGCAGCAGGATGCTCCAGCAGTAATGTCGTTCGTAGCGCATATCGTCCTCCTATTGCGTTGATGGGTGGAGGTGCTTTACAGGACCTTGATCTTGACCATTTCCTGCCCCAGCGGGTCCAGCATGTGGATGGCGCAGGCGATGCAGGGATCGAAGGAGTGGATGGTCCGCAGCACTTCCAGGGGCCGCTCCGGATCGGCTATCGGGTTGCCGACCAGGGAGGCCTCGTACGGGCCTTCCTTGCCCTTGTCGTCCCGGGGACCCGCGTTCCAGGTTGACGGAACGACGCACTGATAGTTCTTGATGACCCCGTCCTGGATGACGATCCAGTGCGACAGGGTGCCGCGCGGCGCTTCATGGAATCCGAATCCCTGGATCTCGCCCTTGGGGAAAACAGGCTTGTTGAAAATTTCCAGGTCGCCCTTGCCGATGTTGTCCACCAGCAGCTGCCAGTGTTTCAGGGCCAGGTCGGCCATCATCGCGGAGCGGATGGCCCGGGCGCCGTGCCGGCCGATGGTCGAATGGAGGACTTCCGGCCCGACCTGGACGCCGGCGATGGTCGAAATCTGCGACAGGGCATAGTCCACGTATTTTTTGGTCAGCTCGTGCCCCTGGGCATAGCCGACCATGACCTGGGCCAGGGGGCCGACCTGCATGGGTTCGCCCTGGAATCGGGGAGCTTTCACCCAGGTGTATCTGCCCTCATCCTGGAACTCCGTGTAGTTGGGCACCGTGTCTTCTTCGTAAGGATGGCGGGTCCAGTCGCCCTGATACCAGGACCGGGCAATGCACTCGGCCACGTTGTCCTTGAAATAGGGGTCGTTGAAGCTGGTAAAGGGCTTGACCGTTGAGAGGTCGCCGCCCATTATCGTGCCGCCGGGCATGTCGAAGGAGGTGGACTTGGTGTCGAGGACCATGTCGGGCACGGCCAGGTAGTTGGTCACGCCCGCGCCATAGGGAAGCCAGTCCTTGTACAGGGCGGCGACGGCGATGACGTCGGGCAGGTATACCTGGTGGATGAAGCCCTTCACTTCTTCCACCAGCTGCTTGACCCAGTAGAGCCGCTCCATGTTCAGGGTGTTCTCGTTGTCGGGGTTGATGGCCGCGGTGACGCCCCCCACGGACAGGTTCTGGATATGCGGGTTCTTGCCGGAAATAATGCCCAGGGCCATGGTGGCCTTGCGCTGATAGTCCAGGGCCTCAAGATAATGGGAAACCGCCATCAGGTTGGCCTCGGGGGGCAGGGCCATGGCCGAGTGGCCCCAGTAGGCATTGGCGAAGGGGCCGAGCTGGCCGCTGTCAACGATGGCCTGGACCTTGGCCTTGACCGCCCTGAAGCGGTTGGCGCTGTTGCCGGGCCAGTTGGACAGGCTCTCCGCCAGTTGCACGGTCTTGCCGATGTCCGCCGACAGGGCTGACACCACGTCGACCCAGTCCAGGGCCGAAAGAACGTAAAAATGGACGATATGATCGTGCAGGCAGTGGATCGACTGCACGAGGTTGCGGACATACTGGGCATTGATCGGAATTTCCATGCCCAGGGCGTTCTCCACGCACCGGACCGAGGCCAGGGCGTGCACCGTGGTGCAGACCCCGCAGATCCGCTGGGTGAACAGCCAGGCGTCCCGGGGGTCGCGGCCCTTGAGGATAACCTCGATGCCCCGCCACATCTGGCCGGAGGACCATGCCTTGGTGACAAATCCGTTGTCAACTTCCGCGTCTATTCTCAGATGGCCTTCGATCCTGGTGACAGGATCAACCACAATTCGCTGTGCCATGCTTTTATTCCTCCCTCAGGTTAATCCTGTTCCTTGTTGCCCTTGCCGATTATCTTCTTGCCGATGCCGACGGCGGCATGGATGCCGACGGCCGCGGCGGTGACGCCGAGGATCTTCAGGCCGGCCGAATGGGCTCCGGCAACGGCCCCGCCGGCAAAGGGAAGATCAATGCCGGGCAGCCGCTCGTAGAACGGCGTCATGGTGTCCCAGAAATCCGGCTCGGTGCAGCCGATGCATCCGTGACCCACGCCGACGGGCCAGACCCCGACGTCGTTGAAGCGGACCGCGGGGCAGTTGGCAAAGGTCCCCGGCCCCTTGCAGCCGACCTTGTACAGACAGTATCCCTGCTTGTGGCCTTCATCGCCGAACTGCTCGGCAAAACGGCCCTCGTCAAAGTGGGCGCGGCGTTCGCACTGGTCGTGAATCTTGCGGCCGTAGGCAAACAGCGGCCGTCCAAGCTGGTCGGTCCTCGGCAGCCTGTTGAAGGTCAGGAAGTGGAGGACCGTGCCCAGGAAGCTGATGGGATTCGGCGGGCAGCCGGAAATATTGACAACCGGCTTGTCCTTGACCAGGTCCATGACCCCGACGGCCCCGGTGGGGTTGGGCTTGGCCTTCTGGATGCCGCCGAAGGTGGCGCAGGCGCCGATGGCGATGACTGCTGCCGCCTTGGATGAGACGTCGGCCAGGATATCCATGGCCGTCCGGCCGCCGATCATGCAGTAGATGCCGCCGTCCTTGGTGGGGATCGCCCCCTCGACCACGCAGATGAACTTGCCGTTGTACTTGTTGATGGTCTCCTGGAGCAATTCTTCCGCCTGATGCCCTGCCGCGGCCATGATCGTTTCCAGGTAGTCCACGGAGATGATGTCCAGGATCAGCCGGGCGACATCCGGGTGGGTTGCCCGGAGCAGGGTTTCGGTGCAGCCGGTGCATTCCTGGAAGTGCAGCCAGACGACCGGGGGCCGCTGATCCGAGGCCGCGGCCTCTACCATTCTCGGCACCATGGCCTCGGACAGACCCATGGCCGCCGCCGCCATGGTACACCCCTTGATAAAGGTCCGGCGGTTGACCTTTACATCGATTTCCTTGCCAACAACTTGTCGTGACATGCTTCCCTCCTTTGTCCCGTAAAAAAGGGTTGGGGTTGACTGTCATTCCGCCCGCATGGGGCGGGCGCTTCTCAGTTTTCATGCCGGCCGACTGCATATCGGACAGCACGATGTCTTTTTGTGTCAGATGGGACCGGTCGAGTTTAGTTCACTTTTCCGTGCATGTTCTCTTTTTCCCCGTTCGTCCCGCTGCATCCGATCGGCTTTGGATGCGGCGCTGGGAATGGATGAATGATCAGATCAGTTCTCCGCGTGACAGGTCATGCGGTGGTTCTCTACGGTCTGTGGAAGATCAGAAAAGAGGATCTCAGTCTCAACGTAAAATAAGAACTCTTACTGTCTTGTGTATGATATTGGAAAAGGCCTGCTGGAGTCAAATAGTTTTTTGTATTTTTTGTATTGTTTTTGTTTGTTCCGGATGCGTTTTTTTGACAGCAGTTCCGGGGGCCGGCGGGTGGGCCAAAAGGGCCGGGAGTCGGACCTTTCCGGGGATTTTGCGGCGGGGGAAAAAGGGGACGGCGGCGGAGCGGGTTTTCCTCAGGCGCGCAGGGAGCAGTCCGCCCCCGGAGGGGTTCAGCATATTCGCGGCAGCGGTTCGCCGCTCAGGGGGCCGATGATCCGGCGGCCGCCGATGGCGGTTTTCAGTATGACCTTGCCGGTGCCGGGGTGAGCATCATCACGGACAACCCGGCCGATCCTGACCCCGTCGCGGCCGGCAGGGGTGCCGCGCATCCGGGACAGCAGGCTGTCCGCGCTGCCCGGATCGGCAATAACAATGCATTTGCCCTCGTTGGCCAGGTAGAGCGGATCCAGGCCAAGCAGCTCACAGGCCGTCGCCACGCCGGGGCGGACGGGCAAGGCCTTCTCGTCCAGTTCGATCCTGACCCCGGATTTTTCAGCGATCTCGGCAAGGACGGTGGCCACTCCCCCCCGGGTCGGATCCCGGAAACAGCGGATGGCGCTCCCGGCCTCCTGCAGCAGGGCGGCGACCAGGCCGTGCAGAGGGGCCGTGTCGCTCTCGATGGAACTCTGGATGGCCAAACCGGAGCGGGCCGCCATGATGGTGATCCCGTGATCGGCCATGAACCCGGAGAGGAGCACCGCATCCCCGGGCCGGGCCATGTTCGATCCCAGTACGATGCCCTCGGGCACGGCGCCGACGCCGGAGGTGGTGATGAAAATCCTGTCGGCCTTGCCCCGGGGTACGACCTTGGTGTCGCCGGTGACGACCGGGACGCCGCTCTCCCTGGAGGCCTGGGCGATGGAATCGGCCAGCCGTACGAGGTCGGCCATGGGAAATCCCTCCTCCAGGATGAGGGCCAGGCTGAGACCCAGCGGTACGGCACCCTGCATGGCCAGGTCGTTAATGGTGCCGTGCACGGCGAGTTTGCCGATGTCGCCGCCTGGGAAGAAGATGGGATCGACCACGTAGCCGTCGGTGGTAAAGGCCAGGCGGGTCGAGGAAAGATCCAGGATCGCGCTGTCTTCGAATTTCGCCAGGGCCGGATTGTCGAGCCGGGGGAGAAAGATCGATTCGATCAGCTCCCGGCTGGCCGCGCCGCCGCTGCCATGATCAAGGAGGATGCGTTTATTCGTCATCGGACACCGTATCTGCTGTAGGCGGCGCAGGTGCCCTCGCTGGAGACCATGCAGGGGCCGACCGGGTGGGTAGGGGTGCAGCGGGTGTTGAACAGGGGGCACTGACGGGGGTTGACTTTGCCGGTGAGGATCTCCCCGCAGCGGCAGCCTTTGGGCTCCGGGACCGACCGCGGGACGAGGCCGAAAAAGGCACGGGCATCGTGTTCCCGGAATTCAGGGCGCAGGGCCAGGCCGCTGCCGGGAATTTCTCCCAGGCCCCGCCAGCGGGCGTCGCACGGCTCGAAAACGCGCTCGATCATCTGTCGGGCCCTGAGGTTGCCGTCCTCCCCGACCACCCGGCCGTAGGCGTTCTCCACCTCCCCTTTTCCCGCCCTGATCTGGCGGACCAGCAGCAGGATGGCGGACAAAATGTCAAGGGGTTCGAATCCGGCAACGACGCAGGGCATCCCGTATCGTTCGGCCAGGGGCTCGTAGGCCCGGGCGCCGATGATGGCGCTGACGTGTCCCGGGCACAGGAGGCCGTCGACCGCGAGTTCCGGGTCGGCCAGCAGCACCTCGAGGGCGGGCGGCACGACCTTGTGCGAAACCAGCAGGAAGAAATTGTTGATCCCCTCCGTCCTGGCTTCAAGGACGGTGGCGGCGATGACCGGGATGGTCGTTTCGAAGCCGATGGCGGGGAAGACGACGGTCCGGTCGGTGTTGCGGGCTCTGTTCAGGGCATCGGCCGGCGAGTAGACGATTTCCACCTCGGCCCCGCCGGCCCGTGCCTCGGCCAGGTTTCTGCCGCTGCTGCCAGGCACGCGCAGCAGATCGCCGAAGGTGGTCAGGATCACCCCGGGCATGGAAGCCAGCTCGATGATCTGGTCGATATCGCCGGCACTGGTTACGCAGACCGGGCAGCCGGGTCCGGAAATAAGTTCCACGGCGTCGGGAAGCAGGGTGCGGATCCCGTGCCGGAATATCGCCATGGTATGGGTGCCGCAGACCTCCATCAGCCTGAGGGGCCGTTGGACCGCGGCACGAATGCCCTCCGCCAGTCGGGCCGAAAGCTCCCCGTCGCGGAACGGGTCAGAAAGATTGTCCGGCAACATGGTCGGCCATTTCCCGCATCAGTTTCAGGTTGGTTTCCGCTTCCTCGGCATCCAGCGTATGGATGGCAAAGCCGGCATGGACGATGAGATAGTCCCCCACTTCGGGCCAGCGGTCGACAATGTCGAGCCGGACGGACTTCCGCACCCCGTTTTCATCGACCATGGCCACCGGAAAGGATGCGGGATCGTCCGCCTGACCGTGAATTTCCTTAACCCGCATGGGGATCGCCAGACACATGAAAGCCTCCTATGAGCGCCTGTCCAAGGGCCAGCCCGCCGTCATTGGCCGGCACCTGGACGTTGGTGTAGAGTTTGAGTTGGGTTGGAGCAAAGAAGTCGATAAACCCTTCGGCAAGAATCCGGTTCTGAACACTGCCGCCGCTGAGCACAACGGTATCGATGCCTGTCTGCTGGTGGAGATAATGTATCATATTCCCAAAGCCGGAGACAAGGTATAGATGAAAATAGAGGGCGATATCGGGGACCGGCAGCCGGCCGGCGGTGATCTTGTCAACGATGGAGCGTATGCAGTCTCCGGCGGACAATTCAAGGAGTCCGTCCCGGGCGGCGAACAGGGGGCGGTCGCCGAGCTCCCGGATGAACGGGGACCGGAGCGGGGTCTGCCGGCCCGCGGCCCTGGCCGCCGCTTCAAGCTCCATGGCCGCCTGGCCTTCGTAGGTGTTGACCTGGCAGATGCCGAGCAGGGAGCTGACGGCATCGAACAGCCTGCCGCAGCTTGAGGTGGCAGGACAGTTGACGTCCCGGGCGATCATCTCGCGGATGAATTGTCTTTTTTCCGGCGCGGTGCCGGCCAGGTTGATCTCCGCCTCCGGCGCATCGATGCCGGCGCCGTGCAGGGCCGCCAGGGCCATGCGCCAAGGCTGGCGGGCGGCCATGTCTCCTCCCGGCATGGGCAGGGGAGACAGGCGGCCGAGCCGGCGGAATTCCTTCTGGGTGCAATGGAGGACTTCCCCGCCCCACACGGTCCGGTCGGGGCCGTAGCCCGTGCCATCCAGGATGACGGCCAGCGATTCCGTCAGGCCGTGCTCCGCCATGACCGAGGCGGCATGGGCAAAGTGATGCTGAACGCGGAGCAGGGGCAGGCCCAGTTGTTCGGCGAACCTGCTGCTGAGGTAGTCCGGATGGAGGTCGGCGACCACCAGGCCGGGGTCGATGTCCAGCAGGTCACGGAGCCGGTCCAGGGTCTGGACGAAAAAATCAAGGGTGGCAACGTTGTTCAGATCGCCGATGTGCTGGCTCATGAAGGCGTCCCGGCCCCGGGCGAGGCAGAAGCAGTTTTTCAGTTCGGCGCCTGCCGCCAGCAGGGGGGGGACGGCGGCGGCCAGCCTGACCGGGGCCGGGGCATAGCCGCGGGAGCGCCGCAGAAAACGGGGGGTGCCGCCGATGATGCGGACAACGGAATCGTCCACTCTGGTGTGGATGTCCCTGTTGTGCAGGAGGAAGCCGTCGCAGAACCGGCCCAGCCGCCGCAGGGCCTCGTCGTTGTCCTTGCAGAGCGGTTCCCCGGCGGGATTGCCGCTGGTCATGACCAGGCAGTCCGGAGTTCGGGGATGGTTGAACAGCAGGAGATGCAGGGGGGTGTAGGGCAGCATGACCCCCAGTTCGCCGATGCCGGGGGCCAGGTTCGGGGCCAGGCCGGCGCCGGGCCGTTTTTCCAGGAGCACCACCGGAGCGGCGATGGCGGTGAGCTGCTCCTCCTCCGCGGGAGAGAGGAAGCACAATCTTTTGGCCGTGTCCGTATCCCTGACCATCAGGGCCAGGGGCTTGGCCGGCCGGTTCTTGCGCTGCCGCAGGAGGGCGACTCCCTCGGCCGAATACGCGTCCACTGCCAGATGAAATCCGCCGAGTCCCCTGATGCCGACTATGGAGCCGTTCGCCAGTGCCGCCGCCGCCTCCCCCAGGGGGTCGCCGGCAGGAATGAGCCTGCCCTCCCGGTCGCGCCATTCGAGCCGGGGACCGCAGCGGGGGCAGGCGTTGGGCTGGGCGTGGAAGCGCCGGTCGGAAGGGTCGCCATACTCGGTCAGGCAGTCGGGGCACATGGCAAAGGACGCCATGGTCGTCCGCGGCCGATCGTAAGGCAGGGTCCGGATGATCGAGTACCGTGGCCCGCAGTTGGTGCAGTTGGTGAAAGGATAGCCGAGCCGCCGGCCGTCCGGGGCCAGGCAGTCCCTCCGGCAGTCGGCGCAGGTGGCAATGTCCGGGGAGACATGGGTGTTGCCCTGCCGGCCGGTGTCGCTGTCGATGATCGCAAAACGGTTGCAGTCGCCGGTCAGGGTTGTTTCAGACCGTTCCAGCGAGATGATGCGCGCCAGAGGCGGGGCCTGCTGCCGGAGGGAGTCGATCAGGGCGTTGATTCCGGCGCTGTCGCCGGCCAGCCTGATAATGACCCCCTCGGGGGTGTTCGTTATGAAGCCGGCCAGGCCGTACTGCGCGGCAAGCCGGTAGACAAAGGGCCGGAAGCCTACTCCCTGGACTATGCCGTTGACGCGTATTTCCGTTGCCGGGATTTTCATGGGCTGCCTTGCGGCGATTGACCGCTTGGCGGCGGTTACCCCTTTTTCAGCCGGCGGGCATAGGTGGCGGCTTCCATGCCGGCCACGCACCCTTCGCCGACGGCCTTGGCTATCTGCCAGGGGGGGCCGGCGATGTCCCCGGCCGCATAGATGCCCTGGATGTTGGTCTCCTGTTTCCGGTTGGCGGCGATGTACTTGAAGGATTCGGGATCAAGCTGGACCCCGACCTGGGTGGCCAGCTCCAGGGCGCCTTTGGAACCGAGTTCGATGAACACTCCGTCGGTCTTCACGGTCTCCCCGTTTTCAAGCTCCAGGCCGGTGACGGCCTGTTCGCCCTGGATGAGCTTGACACCGCTGTTCTCGATGATCTGCACCTCGCTCTGCAGGAGCCGTTCCCGCAGTTCCGGCGAAACATCGAGTTTTTTGCTGATCAGGTACACCTTGGCGGCATAGCCGAGCAGGGTCAGGGCGCCGTCGACCGCGGCGCTGCGGTCACCGACCACTGCGACGGTCGCCCCCCGGTAAAAGTTGGCGTCGCAGTCGACGCAGTAGCTGACTCCCCGGCCGGACAGCTCCTTTTCCCCGGGCACGCCGAGTTTCTTCTTGGATACCCCCATGGCGAAAATGATGGTCCGTGATCCGACGGCGGCGCCCGATTCAAGTTCAAGGTGAAAATTTTCGCCGTCCTGGGAGATTTTCAGCACGTCCTCGGGGAGGATTTCCGCCCCGAACTGGCGGGCCTGCCGATGCCCGGCTTCGAGCAGGTCCTTGCCGGCCTGCACCCCCTCGCAGAAGGCATAGTTTTCCACGTGGGCGGCATACAGGGCGCTGTTTTCGATGCGCCCGAGCAGCAGCACGTCGGTCTTCCGGCGCGCGGCATGGATGGCAGCCTGTATGCCCGCCGGTCCGGCTCCGATAATAACAACATCATACACCCGGTTCGTCATTTGCTTGACTCCTTGTGATTCTGATTATACAGATACTGTCTGGCCGGCTGAAAGAATGCGGCAGAAGGGTTTCCGTGCGTACCGAAACCGCCATCATGCATTTTGTACACCATCCTCAGAACAAGGTCGACAGATTTATGTTTTTCAGGTATCTTGTCTAGTTCTATGAAAACTGACTGTTCGTCCTCACTTTTTCCACGCGGTCGCCGGAGAGAAGGGGAAACGAACCGGCGCCGCCGGCCGGAAAGGTTTGGCTGACGCACAGCCTGGGCGGTCTTCCCCGGGCCGGACGGCATCGCCCCGCGGGGGCGGCCCCGGGCATGTCCTTGCGCGTCCCGGGCCTTTTCCTCCGCGACCGGGAATGAGGGGAGAAAGCTCCCCATTCCGGGGAACCGCATTCAACAGTTCATCCGATAACCGATTTTCGTAAGGGAAAGTTGCCGTGAATATCTCACTTATTGATATGATGATGAATGCCGGTCTCATGGTCAAGGCCGTCATGTTTGTCCTGTTAGCCTTCTCGGTGGCGTCATGGAGTATCATTATCATGAAGCTCCTTCTTTTCAAGAGGTCGAAAAGAAATTCCGCCCAATTTCTGGACCGTTTCTGGGAGAGCAAGACCCTGAGCGAGGCCTATTCCGCGGCCCGGGATTTTACCCTCAGTCCCGAAGCGGCGGTATTCGTTTCCGGCTTCCACGAGCTGAAAAAAATCAGCGCGGCCAGGGAAGGGCAGGGGAGCGAGAAAGAGACCCTGGAAATGCAGCTGGCGACAATGGACAACGTCAAGCGCGCCATGCTCAAGGCCCAGGTCATGGAGGTCAACCGTCTCAACCGCTGGCTGCCCCTGCTGGCCACGACGGGCAGCGCCACGCCGTTCATCGGGCTTTTCGGCACGGTCTGGGGCATCATGACCTCGTTCCATGATATCGGTCTCCGCGGTTCGGCCTCTCTCGCGGTCGTCGCGCCGGGCATTTCCGAAGCGCTGGTTGCCACGGCGGCAGGTTTGGCGGTTGCCATCCCGGCAGTTATCTTTTATAATTTCTATTCAAACAGGGTGATCGAGTTCGATTCGAACATCGAACACTTCACCGCCGATTTCATCAATCTTGTCGAGCGTGATTTTTTGACGCGGGCATAGAATGTATCAGGATATTCCTTCCAGGAGACCGGAACAATGGCGATGGGGCCGATAAACGGCGGCAACAGGCGCGGCCTGATGGCGGAAATCAACGTGACGCCCTTTGTGGATGTCATGCTGGTGCTGCTGATTATTTTCATGGTCACCGCCCCGATGATGACCCAGGGGCTGGAAGTGGAACTGCCGCAGACCACGGACAAGGCGCTGCGCCAGGAAGAGGAGCCGCTGGTGGTGACCATGAGCAGGGAGGGCGAAATATCCCTCGGCAAGGTCACGGTCTCGCCGGTCCAGCTCAGCCAGCAGCTCGGCTCGATGGCCGACGAGGAGAAAAAGAGGCCGATATATCTGCGGGCGGACAAAAATGTCGCCTACGGCGACGTCGTCCAGGTCATGGATGTTATCAAAAATGCGGGATTTGAAAAGCTGGGCATGATCACCCAGCCGGCCGAGGAAAAGCTTTAAGAGAGTGCACAACTGAACGGCGTGAGTTTCAGCGATACGGATTTTTTCCTGCAGCAGCGTGAGGCTGAGCGTGGCTGGATGCAGCCGGTTGCCCTTGCCCTGTTGTTTCATCTCGTCACTTTTGCGCTCACCTACGGCCTGCCGCAGATCTTCGACCGCAAGCCGATCCTGGACGAGGTGGTGACGGTCAACCTGGTTTCGATGCCCGACACGGCCCCGCCGGCACCGGCGCCCCCCGCGGAGGCGCCGCCCGTTGAGCAGGCGCCGCCGCCTGAGCCGCCCCCGCCGGCCAAGCTCGAGCCGGTCACCCCCAAGGTGGCGGTTCCGCCTCCGGTGCCGCAGGAAGCAGTGGAAGCCCCGGCGCCGGTCAAGCCTGTTTCCCTGCAGCCTTTGAAGAAAAAGGTGCAGAAGGCTGACCCGGCAAAGCTTGCCCAGGAACAGGAAAGGCGGCAGCAGGAGCTGGAACGGCAGAAGGCCCTGGCCGCCGCCCGGGCCGCGGAGGAGAGGGCGCGGCTGGAGGCGGAGCGGGCAAGGTCGGCCCTGGCGGAAATGATCCGGCAGAGGGGCGTTCAGCAGACCGCATCGGCGGCCAGGAGATCATCGGGCGGACGGGAGGTGCAGTCCATCGTCCTCCAGCAGTATCTTATAGCGCTGCAAGACAGGGTGCAGCAATTCTGGATCCTGCCGGACATGCGCCAGTGGGACCCCGCCCTGGAGACCGTGGTGGTTTTGACCATCCGTCCGGACGGGACGGTTGCCGAGACCCTGGTCGAGAAAAAATCGACCGATCCGTTTTTCGACCAGTTTGTCATGAAGACCGTTCAGAACGCATCACCGCTGCCGCGCTTCCCCAAGCTGATGAAGGAATCGTCCATCGAAGTCGGTCTGCGCTTCCGGCCGGGTGGAGTGGTGACAATGTAGCGAATCATGAGGGTACAGTATCGAGCTATGAAAGCAATGATCAACAGTTTCCGTTTTCTGTCCTGCCTCGCGGCCCTGCTGGCCCTGCTGTCAGGAAGTGTCACCGGTGCCCGGGCTGAGCGGTTTTACCTGGACATAACCGCCCAGGATGTCCGCAAGGTCATGGTGGCCGTTCCCTGGTTCTCCGGCGACACGGCCCAGGGCAGGCAGATGGCCGAGCTGCTTGCCAGGGCCTTGGAATTCCACGGCTTTATCCAGGTCGTCGACCCGGCGCGCCACGGCGGAGGAAGCGAGGCGGACTGGAAGGGCCTGGGCGTGGATTACGTGATCCTCGGCAAATATGAAACCGCCGCGTCCGGCATGATGGTGGAGGGCCGCCTGCTCGACGTGGCGGAAGACGAAGTCCGTTTCGGCCGGCGGTTCCGTGGAACGGTCCAGCAGCAGGATGACATGGTGCTCAGGCTCTGCGACGCGATTATCGAGGAGTTCACCGGCGAGCCGGGTATCAGCCGCTCCAGGCTGGCCTACGTGTCCGACGCCACCGGCCGGAAGGAGGCGTACGTTGCCGACGCGCTGGGGCTGGGGCATAGGCAGATCACCCGTCACAAACACCTGGTCGTCTCCCCCCGATTCCTGCCGGACGGCATACACCTCTCTTATTCATCCTACCATACCGGCAACCAGAATCTCTATCTCACCGATCTGCGGCAGGACAAGGCGACGAGGGCTATTTCACGGCGCAAGGGCATGAATCTCGCCCCCGCCTGGTCCCCCGACGGCCGGTCCATGATCCTGACCCTCAGCAAGGACGGCAGCCCGGACCTGTACCTGCTGGACCCGCAAGGCAACGTCAAGGAGCGGTTGACCAGTAATGCGGGCATCAATGTGTCGCCCTCCTTCTCCCCTGACGGCGGCACAATCGCTTTTGTTTCCGACCGCAGCGGCACAGCCCAGGTCTACCTGATGGACCTGGCCACCAGGCAGTCCCGGCGCCTGACCTTTGAGGGCCGCGAGAACACCGAACCGGCCTGGTCGCCGAAAGGCGATCTCATCGCCTTTACCGGGCGCAAGGATGGTGCGTACCAGATCTTCACCATCAATCCGAACGACCCCTCTTCCATGCGGCAGCTTACCACCGGCTGGGGCGACTGCGAGTCCCCGACCTGGTCGCCGGACGGCAGGCAGATCGCCTTTTCCCGGCGGGGTGAAACCAGGCAGCAGCTCTGGGTCATGATGAAGGACGGCAGGGAATTGCGCCTGCTCTATAATTTGAAGGGCAACCAGTCCTACCCGCAATGGACCGGCCCCATGGAGTAGAGCTGCGGGCGGCGGAGAATGTCATGAAGACATGGAGATGAACGGGTGCGCCGGAGCCGCCGGCCGCCGGGACGTGCTTCGTTCCTCGGCGGAGGGGGAAGCACTGTTTGGAGGAAATGATATCATCGTTTTCGGGTATATAACGTTCACTTAGGGGTATGCGAATGAAACATGTGAGAAATCTGGCTGTTGCCGGCTGTACGGTTTTGCTTTTGTGTCAATGTGCATCGAAAAACGAGATCAGGGACCTGAGCTATCAGATCCGGGCGGTCAACCAGAAGGTGGAGGATGTCCGCGGCACCGCCGTTGATCAGATGCAGAAACGTCAGGCCAGCTCCGTCAGCCGCATCGACGAGGTGCAGAATGAGGTTATCCAGCTGCGCTCCGCCATTGACGAACGGGCCCACCAGGAAAATCTGTTTCGCGAGCAGTCCAGGGAGAGCACCGCGGGTCTGCAATCGATGATCGAGGGTATGCGGACCGAAAACGACAATCGTCTTAAACTCCTGGAAGACAGGGTCAGCCAGTTGGAAAGGAATCTTGACCAGATGAGCGAGGCGCGCATCAAGGAGGCTGAAGTACGGGCCAGGGAAGCGGCCCGCAGGGCGGAAGAGGCCAGGCAGCGGACCGCTGCGGTTTCGACTGCGGCCCCGGCCGCCCCGGTGGCTGTCAAACCCGAAGGCCGGAAAGTCAAGGTCGACGCCGACACCAAGGTTGAAGCCGCGGCCCCGGCAGCGAAGCCCGCCCCTGCTGCGGAGGCTCCCGTGGTTGCTTCGGTTCCGCCGCCCGCCGAACCTGCCGCGCCCGCCGCGCCTGCCGCAGCCGATCCGTTGGCCGAGGCCATGGATCTGTACAACAACCAGCGTTATGCCGAGGCATATAAAGCCTTTGAACAGATTCTTGCCCGCAACCCGCGGGGAGACGAGGCGGCCGAGACCCTGTTTTACATGGGGGAAAGTCTGTTCGCCCGCGGGGAGTATGATCTGGCCATACTTGATTACCAGAAAGTGATATCCAATCATGCCGGGCACAAGCGGACGCCGACCTCCCTGCTCAAGCAGGGAATGTCGTTTGAGAAGCTGACCGATCACGAAACGGCGAAAATAATTTATAAAAAACTGATATCCGAATACCCGGACAGCCCTGATGCGGCAAAGGCGGAACAACAGATACAGAGCCTGCAGTAAAGGGTAAGGGGACTCCGGCGGAAGGTGCGGAAGCAGAGACTGGACAGCCTTCTGGTTGAGCGCGGCCTGGCTGAAAGCCTTGCCAGGGCGGGGGCACTGATCGGCGCGGGCAGGGTTGAGGTTGACGGCGCCCGCGGCGAAAAGGCGGGGACCATGTTCAGTCCCGACTGCGCCATCCGTCTCCTGGCCGGGCAGCCCTACGTCGGCAGGGGGGGAGAGAAACTGGCCGCCGGACTCGATGTGTTCGGAGTGGATCCATCCGGTCTGATCTGCGCCGACATAGGCTGTTCCACCGGCGGTTTTACCGATTGCCTGCTCCAGCGCGGCGCGCGGCGGGTATACAGCGTCGATGTCGGCTACGGTGTGCTGGACTGGCGGCTGCGGGGGGATGCACGGGTGGTTGTCCTGGAGCGCACCAATGCCCGGTATCTGACCAGGGAGCATATTCCCGAGCCCCTGGATCTGGCCGTCATAGATGCGTCGTTCATCTCGCTGGGGCTGCTGCTGGAGCCGGTCAGCCGGCTGTTTGCCGGCCCCGTATCCATCATTGCCCTGGTCAAGCCGCAATTCGAGCTGCCGCGGCACAAGGTGGCGAGGGGAGGCGTGGTCCGGGACAGCCTTCTCCACGAGGAAGCGCTTGCCTCGGTGCGCCGGCATGTCCGGGAGATCGGCCTTGCCTGCCGTGATGTGACTGCCTCCCCGATCAGGGGAGCCAAGGGGAACAGGGAATTTCTGATGTCCATCGGCACATCGGATGGAAAAAAAACAACGACACTTGAATGAAGTGAGCCAGATAAGGAGAGAACTATGAAACATCGGAGGACAAAGGGGTTGTTGATCAGGACGGCTCTGCTCATGGCAGGCATGATGATGACCGCGGCAACGGCGGCGGCCCAGGAGTATGTGAGCATCAGCAAGGACGGCGTCAATCTGCGTTCCGGCCCCGACACCAAATCCAGCGTGGTTTACGAACTCCCCCAGGGATATCCGCTCAAGGTGATGTCCAAACAGGGGGACTGGCTCAAGGTATCCGATTTCGAAAATGATCAGGGTTGGGTGTATGCCCCGCTGGTAACCAATGCCCGGTACGTGATCGTCACCGTCAACAACGGCAACGTCCGGTCAGGCCCGGGCACCAATCACGATACGGTGGGCACCGTCGTCCGGGAGGTTGTCCTCAAGCAGATCGGCGAACAGGGGGACTGGATCAAGTTCGAACATCCGCAGCTCACCGGCTGGATTCATCGGAAGCTGGTCTGGCCGTGATCCGGCGCCGGCCGGCTGTTGAGGATATGGCCGATCCGCCGTTGAAAATCAACGGGGAGCCGCACCACGCTGCCGGCCTTGTTGCGGAACAGCAGGTACCGCTCCCGGAGTCCGAAGAGAAAGAGGTCCCGGGTGATTTCCACGTCTTTCCGGCAATAGCCGGCGAGCAGGTCCATGCGCCCCTCTTGGAACCATTGGAGGGCAAGCAGACCGTTTCCTTCCTTTTTCACGTTCAGGGTGTGTTCGGCTAAGCGGTCCAGGCTCAGCCGGTAGCCAAGCTGGACGGTGATTTCCTCGAGCAGGTCAAGGGTGGGGAGGCGGGCGAGTTTCCGCGTGGTGTAGGCGGACAGCACCCGGTTGTCGAACCGCTTGTTGTTGAAGCCGATGACAAGCTCGAGGCTGAAGAGATGGTCAATCAGCCGGTCGGTTTCTTCCTCCGGGTAGCTGAAGAACCTGTCCTGCCCGCCGTCATAGAGCACGGCCAGGCTGACGCCCATCCGCTCGGCCTGATGCCAGCCGCCGACATCCTGGGCCGATCGTTTCGTTTCCACGTCAAAGACCCCGAATCGTTGCGGCAGGGTAAAGGGCGGAGCCGCCGTTGCCTCTGCGCACTCCGGCCGCGGCAGGTGAATCCGCTTCCCTGCCGGCGGCCCCGGCCGTTTTCCCTCCCCCGGCCGCATCAGTCCCTCCAGCAGGTCCAGGCAGCACTGTTTGTCGATGGGACGGTTGCCCGAGCCGCATTTCGGCGAGTGAACGCAGGAAGGGCAGCCCAGTTCACAGGAGCAGTCCCGGACAGCAGCCAGGGTCCGCTCCAGGAGGCGGTCGATGAGGGAGAACGCCTTGGCGGTCAGGCCGACACCGCCGCTGTGGCCGTCATAAATGAAGACCGCGGGCCCCTCCAGTTCCTGGTGCCAGGGATGGGAAATCCCGCCGATATCGTTGCGGTCGCACAGCACCAGCAGCGGCAGCATGGCGATCATGGCATGCTCCAGGGCGTGAATGCCGCCCATGAAGTGCAGCCGCCTCTGCTCGGCCCGCCGCATCAGGGATTCGGGGATCTCAAGCCAGAACCCCTCGGTCTCGAAAACCTGCGGCGGCAGGTCAAGGGGGCAGCGGCCGATGACCCTCTGGCTGCCGATGAGAATCTTCAGGTAGCCGGTAATGACTTCCGTGACCTGCAGGCGGCCGAAATGAACCTTTGAGCCGCCGACGGTCCTGGAGTCGTAGATTTGAAGAATGGTGGTGGTCTTGGTGGAGAGCGGTCTGGTGAAATAATGGCCCTTGAAGGGGCTGACCGCTATTTCCCTGCCCTCGATGTCGAGGTGGTCCACCAGCCAGCTCCGGGCCATATGCAGGTACACCGCCCCGGGATGGCAGTCCTTGAAGGCCCGGAAGCCGTCGATCTCCCCAAGCTCCTCCCGGCCGGAACGGTGGAGTATCCGGTAGCGCGCCCCGCCCCCCCGGAGATCGACATCCCGCTGGGGGTATTTCCTGGCCGCGAACCACGTTTCACCGTCCGCTGAAGACAGCAGGCTCCCTTTCCGGGTCAGCCCGGCGAGCAGGTCCGGGATAAAGGAGGGGGAGCAGATCCGGTCACCGGCGGTCAGAGGGGCCTCGGCGGCGGCGCAGACGAGATGCTGCCCGGCGATGGTCCTGTTGTCCGGGTTGAGCACGGCCGCCTCCACGTCGCGGCTGAAGAAATCTTCCGGGTGGCGCATGAAATGCTGATCAAGGGCATCCTCGTGGCCGATCAGCACGACCAGGGATTCCTGCCGGCCGCGGCCCACCCTGCCGGCGCGCTGGAGAGTGGCCATTATTGATCCCGGATAGCCGACCAGCAGGCAGATGTCCAGACTGCCGATATCGATGCCGAGCTCCAGGGCCGAGGTGGAGATCACGCCCAGCAGCGTGCCGTCGGCCAGGCGCTGTTCAATGGCCCGCCGGTCCTCGGGCAGGAAACCGGCCCGGTACGAGGCGATCTTGTCCTTGAGGTCGCCGATTCGCCGGGCCGCCCACATGGTGATCAGCTCGGTCATCTTGCGCGACTGGGTATAGACAATGGTTCGCAGGCCCCGCCGGATCGCCGCCTCCAGGAGAAGGGTGGCGGTGTAGGGCGCCGAGTCCAGCGGGTTGAGCAGGATCATGTTCCGCGGCGGCCGGGGTGCGCCGGAAACGGTCAGCGGTGCCGCCGTCTCGTCGATCAGGGCCGCGGCCAGCTCCCCGGGATTGCCGATGGTGGCCGAGGCCAGGATAAACACCGGCGAGGAGCCGTACAGGCGGCAGATGCGTTTGAGCCGGCGGATGACCCAGGCCATGTGGGAACCGAAGACGCCGCGGTAGGTATGCACTTCGTCGATGACGACATGGGTGAGATTGGCGAACAGGCTGCCCCAGAGGTCGTGGTAGGGGAGCAGGGAAAGGTGCACCATTTCCGGGTTGGTGACCAGGATGGCCGGGAGATTTTCCCGGATTTTCCTGCGCCGGTAGGCGGAGGTGTCGCCGTCATAGATCGCCGCCGGCGCGAGTCCCCGCTCCCGGAAGCAGCCGGGCAGATGGGCGGCAAAAGCCTCGATGGTCCGCAGCTGATCCTGGGCGAGCGCCTTGAGGGGAAAGAGGTAGAGCGCCCTGGCCGAGGGGTCGCGCAGCAGGGAGTTGAAGACCGGAAGATTGTATATCAGCGATTTGCCGCTGGCCGTCGGGGTCGCGGCCACGACATTTTTGCCGTCCAGAATCAGTTCGACCGCCTCGGCCTGGTGGGAATAGAGGCTGTCGATTCCGGCCCTGTCGAGCAGCTCCCCCAGGGCGGGGGCCAGCCCGGCCGGCGGAGCCGCGGTTTGCGCTCCGGCCGCGGGTTGTCTTCGGCGGCCGGCGATCTGGGGACCGAAGCGTTCGGATCCCGCCAGGGCCGCGATATATTCGGCAACCGATCCGCTGTCGGGATTCATGTTGCGGCCTGCGGTACTTTACGGTTTATCATTATCGGTATTTATTATATCTTGTATCTTTCCCTGCGACGGATTGAATGGGAGATTTTCCCGAACACGTGGAACCGGAAAGCGGAACAATGATTACAATAGCAACTCTCGGACCGGAGAATTCGCATTCCTGGCAGGCGGCGGTCCAGTATGCCCCCAAAGCCCGGATTGCGGCTTATCCCCACACCGGCGCGCTGATCAGCGCTTTTTCCAGCGGTGAAATCGCCCTGGCAATCGTTCCTATCTATAACACCCGGGAAGGGGAGAATAAAGAGTATTTCCGCCTGTTCGACAAAATCAGGTCCGGCTACTGGATCGACAACATCGTTCTGCCCTCCTACCTTTCCCTGGGCGTGGTCGACCCCGGCATCACCCGGGAAGACCTGCGGATGCTGGTCGGCAAGGGCTCGGTTTTCCGCCAGTGCGAGGAGTATGTCGGCGACAATTTTCCCGAATTGTCCCGGCTGATCGTCCAGGATATCGACCAGGCCATGGAGGAAATCAGGCGGGACGGTCTTCGCGACCGGGCGGTGATCGAAACCGAGGAGATGCTCAAATCGCGCGGGTTCCATATCATTGAACGGGAGGTCGCGCCTCACAACCGGACCAGGTATGCCGTTCTCGGGCCCGAGCTGGCGGTCCGGACCGGCTATGATGCCACGGCGTTCATTACCAGGCCGCTGGATGACCGGCTTGGCCTGCTGGTCGACATCCTCGGCGAGTTCTCGCGGCGGGGCATCAATATTCTGGACATGCGCGCCGAAAGCGACATCAAGACCCAGAAGCTGCAGATCTATATCGAGGCCGAAGGACACATCCAGGACGAACATATCGCCGGCGCCATCGCCCACATTGAAAACCGGGTGATCGGCAGGCGCGGCGCGGTGCGGCTGCTGGGCAGCTTTCCCCGGGTGGACATGCGCACCAAGTATATCAAATCGTTCGGCTTCATCGGCACCGGCGCCATGAGCAAATGGTTCGCCGAGCGCCTGGAAAACGAGGGCTACAAAGTCCTGATGACCGGCAGGTCAACGGAGCTGCGGCCGGAGGAGATGATCCCCGAGGTTGATGTGGTGGTGATCTGCGTGCCGATCAGCGCCACCACGAAAACGGTCCGCAGATACGGCCCGCTGATTCAAGGGGGCAAGGCCCTGATCCTGCTGGCGGGAGAATCGGAACACACCCTGGATGCGGCCCTCGAGGTGACGGACAGGGACGTCGAGGTCATGCTGGTGCATAATCTCTGGGGGCCGCAGGCAGTGACCATGAAGGACAAGAACGCCATTGTCGTCCGGACCGCCAGGAGCGGCAGGCTGTGCTCCGAGTTCGAGCAGTTCCTCCATAAGCACGGCGCCGACATCTATCACGATACGGCGGTGCGGCATGACCTGCTCATGGGCATCGGCCAGAAACTGCCGACGGCCATATCCGTGGCTCTGGCCATGACCCTGGATGAACACGGCATCACCAGCGAGGATATCGCCAGCCACTGCACCCTGACCTCCCTCTACCCGATCCTGGCGATGGCCAGGGTCCACTCGCAGAATCCGCGGACCTATGCGGAGATCCTGTCCACCGGGGGCGACAGCCGCCGCATCGTGCACGATTTTGCCAGGAACCTGCAGCGGGTCATCGGCCTGGCGGACGAATCCCTCATTGGTGATATCTGCCGCCTGATGGACCGGAACCGCGAGCACCTGACCAGCGAGTTTCTCCGGGACCGGATGCTTCAGGCCAAGGCGGTCGACGAGGTGCTGGGCAGAATGATTTAGGCCTCGCGGTTGACCGTTATCCGGGCAGTGGTTATTGTTTTAACACTATTCAATCCCTTTCCTTAACCCGGAGTGTGTTCCATGATGAAAACCGTTTCAGTATTTGATCTGCTCGAAGAAGAGCATGAGTGCCCCCACTGCCGGTCCCGGCTTACCCTGTGCCATGCGCCGCCAATCCATGTCGGCGATGGGCTCGGCTGGGGATCGGAATATCTTTTCGTCTGCCTGAACAATGAATGCCGGCTGTTCGTCAACGGCTGGAAGAATATTGAAGACAACTACGGCCATGTCGGTTCCTACCGCTACATGAAGCTGCCGGACAGCAACGAAAGCTACAACATGATGGTGGCCGGCAAGGATGCCTTCACGGGCTGCATTGTCGATCCGGAAGCGATCAGGAAAGCGGACAAGCGCTACCAAAAGGAAAAAGAGGCCGTTGCCAGGCTGGATTCCTGCGTCGAGGAAAATGATCTGGACCCGGTGCTCTACCTCCTGCTCGACGATCACGTTTCCCTGGCGGTGAAAAAACGTGCGGTTGCGCTGCTGAAGGGCTTGAATGACCTTGCCTGCATAGAGCCCCTGCGCAATCACAATTTCCGCGATTCCTACCTGGAGCAGGAGATCAATCTGGCCATTTCGGCGATCATGGCCGCGCATTATGTCAAGGAGTGTCCCTACTGCGCGGAACTGATCAAAGCCAGGGCCAAACTCTGCAAGCACTGCGGCAAGGAGCTGGCCTGATCCGACTTTCCCCTTGCCAAACACCCGGCTTGCGGGTATAAAAGGGGCGCGTGTGGTGGGAGTAGCTCAGCTGGTGGTAGCACCTGGTTGTGGCCCAGGAGGTCGTGGGTTCAAGTCCCATCTCTCACCCCATTGACAAGTCCGGCACAGTCCGATGAGATACAGAAAACCCGCTTCCAGCAATGGACAGCGGGTTTTTTGTTGTCCGGGGTCAGGATCATCCATTCAGGCTACTTCGTCCTTTGCACCGGCAGGTCGACGATGAACACGGTTCCGGGACCATGATGTTCGGATTTGGTGAAGTTTCGGGGCAAATATTCTTCCGGCGGCGGGCTCAGAGCGGAGATATTGCCGCCGAGATCCTTGATGATGCCGAAGGAAACGGAAAGGCCGAGACCGGTTCCCATGCCGACCTGCTTGGTGGTGAAGAACGGCTCGAATATTTTGCCCAGATGCTCCCTGTCCACGCCCTGGCCGGTGTCGGTCACGCTTATCTCGATTCCATGCCGCCGGATGTTGCGCCCGGACTGGACAAATATCACTCCGTCCTGACCAATGGCATCGGCGGCGTTGTTGAGCAGGTTCAGCCAGACCTGCTGCAACTGCTCCTTGTCGCCCGTCAGCGGGGCAATGGTTGCATCGAGTGCCTGAATGATTGTAATCCGGTTCAGGGAGAAGGCATGTTCAACCAGGGCGATGACCTCCCGGATGGACGCATTGATGTCCACCGCTTCCCTGACGGAGTGGGAATGCCGCGAAAAACCGAGCAGATCAGAGACGATCTTCCGGCAAGCCTTGGCCTGTTTTTCAATGATCTTCAGGTTTTCCAGAAGTTCTTCGTCCTTGACATCATCCAGCATCAGCTGGCTGTAGCCGAGGATGACGCCTAAGGGGGTGTTGATTTCGTGGGCCACGCCCCCGGCGAGCCGCCCCAGGCCCTCCATCTTCTGCGACTGGACAAGCTGCTCCTGGAATTGTTTGAGCATGGTAATGTCCCTGGCGGTCAAAAGAAGGCCGATGATGCTGTTGTCCTGATCATAGACGGGAACCTTGACCACGTGGAACCATTTCCGGCCGCCCTTCCGTTCGAAGGTGATTTCCTTGACCAGGGGCCGCCCGGTGATGAGTATCTGCTTGTCTTCATGAAAAGTCAGATCAGCCTGATGCCCCGGAAATAAATCAAAATCAGTCCTGCCGATGACATCCTTCTCCTGGAAGCCGAAATATTCGCAGAAAGCCTTGCCGGCAAAGGTATAGGTCAGATCCCTGTCCTGCAGGGTGATGAAGTCCGGCGTCACATCCATGATGGTTTTAAGCAGGCGCTGCTGCTTGCCGATGGTTTTCTCCCGCTCGGTCAGTTCCTCGATGTGATTTTTCACCGTAACGGCCATGACATCAAACGCTTCAGCCAGGTCCTGCAGTTCATCCCCGAAATTCTGCCTGAAAACAGGACAGTTCCGGCAACTCGCGATTTTTAGTGGGTATTCCTTGTCGAGACAATCGGGGCACAGTGTCCCGGGCAGATACCAGCAGCGACGCCGGGTATCGCCGTAAGCCGGGCATTCTTCCTTTCCGCACCCGGTGATTTCCCAGCAGTTTTTTTCCAGAGAAAAACCTGCCTGCACATCGAGATTGCCCTTGACGATTTCTTCCGCCGATTTCCGCAGCCGGTTGAGGCGGAACGTGACCGTGCGGGAAAACCAGAGAGCCAGAATTATTCCCAGGCTTACGACGCCGAGCGTAGTGATGAGGCTTATTGCCTGCTGCTTGTGTATCTGGGCGTCCAGGTCGCTTCGTGACAGCCCCAGCCGAACCCTGCCCAGGTTCTTCTCCCCGAGGACTATCCTGGCATTGAAGTCATATATGCGCCCCATTTCGGTTGCCAGCAGCAACGGCTGGGGCCTCCCCCCGTCCGCATTGACATGCAGCAGATCAATGGGAAAGCCGCCGGAAAAGGTATGGGCCAGGATGTTGTTGCTGGCGTCAAGCAGGAAAATATACATGACGTCGTCATACTGACTGTGGACATTGTCGATGAGGTTTTTCATCTGGAGAAGATCCATGGCCAGCAGAGGCTCACTGAGGCGAAAGGACAGACCCGAAGTCAAGGCCATCCCCCTTTTTTTCCCCTCCTGGAGCAGGGCCTTTGAGGACATGGCGGAGAGAATGAGGCCGATGCTCAGGCCGCAAACGACCAGCATCAGGGTTACCCCCAGAGTGATCTTGGTCCTGAACCGCAGGCTGTGGTGAATTTTCCGGAGATACCTAGTCAAGGTCCAGGCCCACCTTTCCGCTCAATTCACGCACGGGGTCAAAATCACGATCATCGGAAGGCACAAACCCGATGAATCTGGCCGCCTCGAGAATGGCGCGGTGCTCGGGATTGTGCGCATAATCAAGCTTGAGCATGGCATCCCTGATTTTGTCGACCACCTCCCGAGAGACTGTCGGGCTGTAGGCATAGACCCAGCCCGGGTACCATCTGGAGCTGGCCACCACCTTGATCTGGTTGATGTCGATTTTGTCTTCCACCACCCGCAGGGCCCCTTCGCGGATCGATCCGATGTCGTGAAGGCCGGCGTAGACACCAAGAATGACATTTTCCTGCCTGCCGCCTGAAAAGGCGACTTCCTTGAAGTCGCGAAGGGTGAGGCCGTGATCGACAAAGTGGCCGAGGGGAAACAGATACCCTCCGGCGGAGGACGGGTCAACGGCCACCCACGATTTTCCCCGGCAATCCTCGACGGACCGGATTGCCTCGTTGTCCCTGCGGGCAATGATCTGCCCCCGGAACTCGGCACGCCCGTCTTCCTCGATAATACGGGTCATGGCCCTGGCGCCGTATTGATTGGCGAGTTTGACGTAGACGAATGGATTTGAGAACGAGATATCGATCTTTCCTTCACCAAACATGCTGATGTGATGCGCAAAAGTATCCGGGAATACCTGCCGGATCGGGAGACCGGTTTGCTCGGCGAGGTATTCCACCAGCCGCTGGTGGCGCTTGAAGGACTCTGTATGCGAGTATTGGGGAAGGTAGGCGTAGGTTATCGCCGGCGATTGCGGCCTGAAGGCAATCTCCTGGCGTTTCTCCAGGGATACCTTGATGACCTCCTCATCTCCTCCACAGGCCAGGAGGAGAAAAGCAGACAGGAGCATGAGAAGGGCGCGGGCTTTGTCAGGCATGGAGCAATTCGGCTGTTGTCAAGAGATTCCTCAATTTTTATTCCGATGCCGACGGCGACCGGGGTTTTGCACTTCCGGATGAAGCGTCTCGTTTTGCGAGAATGTGGAGTCCTTTTCCGTGCTGAAGATGGGGGACAATCATCCCGGAAAGGAGAATCCGGCATCTTTGAAAAGAGTATATCATGGTTTTGACCTTTGTGGCTATCACCATAAAACGTTTTCGCCCTGACCGAGGGCAACCTGATGATTTTTCATGGCAAACGGCTGTCTCAGCGGACCGTTCCCTGATATGGATCGCCGTTTGCTGGAGTTGCTGCTTCCCGGTTTTCCCTGGTATTTCGAATTGTTGCTCCGATGAGGTTGAATAAATTTGCCCATCTCGTCCTTTGGCAAAGATTGAAGGTGCCGATTCCCCTTTACGGCGCCATTTGATTTCATTTATCTTGTGGTGATACAATGAGGAAGGTGATTGCCATCAATCCCGGCAAAACCATGGCCAGTAGGCAAGAAATGGTATCCGCCCGAAAGGATGGGCAATATATCCCTGCGGTCGATATGACAAATACAGCCGAAATCAGTCCGTTGCGAACCCTGATAATTTCACGGCTGGGGACTTTTGGGAATCGGAAATTGCCAGACAGGAATTACCCGCTGTTGCATGACGGCATAGCCATCCCGGCGGAAAAACAGAGTTTTCCCGTTTACCGGCCATGAACCTGCTGCTCATCATCCTGCTCCCCCTCTTTGGAGCTGTGCTGCCGCCGCTGGCCATGCGGCTGGGGCGCCTCGCCACTGCCCGGACCGCGGCGGGCGTGACCTCGGCGGCACTGCTGCTGACGGCTGTCCCCTTGCTGCGGGCGTTCAGCGGCACCCCGGTGGAGGCACGCTGGGTCTGGCTGGAGCAGGCCGGCTTCGACATCTGCCTCCGCCTGGACGGACTGGCCGCCATGTTTGTGCTGCTGATCCTGGGCATGGGCCTGTTGATCATCCTCTACGCCCACTACTATCTCTCCGCCCGGGAACCGGCCGGCCGCTTCTACGGTCTGCTGCTGCTGTTCATGGGCGCCATGCTCGGCATTGTCCTCTCCGACCACCTGCTGCTGCTGCTGGTTTTCTGGGAAATGACCTCGCTCAGTTCCTTCCTGCTCATCAGCTTCTGGCACCATCGTCCCGAAGCCCGCAGCGGTGCGCGGATGGCGCTGGCAATCACCGGCACCGGCGGTCTGGCCATGCTGGCCGGCTTTCTGCTGCTGGCCCATATCGCCGGCAGCTACCAGGTATCCGTGATCCTCGGAGCCGGCGACATCATCCGCGGCCATCCCCTCTACGCCCCGACCCTGCTGCTGATCCTGCTCGGCGCCTTCACCAAGTCGGCGCAGTTTCCGTTCCACTTCTGGCTGCCGCAAGCCATGGCGGCGCCCACCCCGGTCAGCGCCTACCTGCACTCGGCCACCATGGTCAAGGCCGGCGTCTTCCTGCTGGCCCGGCTCTTTCCCGCCCTGGCCGGCACGGATATGTGGTTCTTCGTAGTGGGCGGCACCGGGCTCGCCACCCTCCTGTTCGGGGCCTATGCCGCCATGTTCCAGAACGATCTCAAGGGACTGCTGGCCTATTCCACCATCAGCCACCTGGGCCTCATCGTCCTGCTGTTCGGCATCGACACGCCGCTGGCCGCCGTGGCCGGGCTGTTCCACACCATCAACCACGCCACCTTCAAGGCTTCGCTGTTCATGGCCGCCGGCATCATCGACCACGAAACGGGCACCCGCGACATGCGCCTCATCAACGGCCTGCGGCAATACATGCCCTACACCGCCGCCCTGGCCATGGTTGCCGCCGCGGCAATGGCTGGAGTGCCGCTGCTCAACGGCTTTCTCTCCAAGGAAATGTTTTTTGCCGAAACCCTGCATCTCAATGCCATGGGTTCATTCAGCCGGCTGCTGCCGGTGGCGGCCACCCTGGCCGGCATCTTTGCCGTCGCCTACTCCTGGCGCTTCATTCACGACGTCTTCTTCAACGGCGAACCGGTGAACCTGCCGGTGTATCCGCCGCACGAACCGCCCCGCTACATGATGATCCCCTCGACGGTCCTCGTCGGCGTGTGCCTGCTGGTGGGCATTTTTCCCGTCTACACGGTTGAACCGGTACTGACCATGGCCGCGGGCAGCATGCTGGGCGAACCGCCGCCGGTATACAGCCTGGCCGTCTGGCACGGCTTCACCACTCCGTTCAGGATGAGCCTGGTCGCCCTGTTCGGTGGGATCGTCCTGTACACCCAGCTCCGGAAACTGTCGGCGATCCACGATCGCGTCGTGACCATGCCCGATGCCCTGACCAATTTCCTGGCCTTCAGCGAACGGGTGGTCGAAGCGGCCCGGGCCGGCACGGTTTTCCTGGAGAACGGTTCGCTCCAGCGCTACGCCGCTCTGCTCCTGCTCGCCGGGACGAGCGCGGTGGCGGTGCCCTTCCTCTTCGGCGACGCCCCGCTCACCGGCCCGCTGCCGCTCACCTCCCTTGACGGTCCGACCCTGTTCGGCGCCGCGGTGATGATGAGCGCCGCGCTGGTCACCGTGCTCTGGCAGCGCCAGCGCTTCCGCGCCCTGATCGCCTTCAGCGTTGTCGGGCTGGTGACGGCCATGGCCTTTGTCCGCTTTTCCGCCCCGGACCTTGCGCTGACCCAGCTTTCCGTCGAGGTGGTCACCATCATGCTGCTGCTCCTCGCCCTGTTTTTCCTGCCGCAGCAGGATCGGGCCGAGTCTTCGCCCCTGCGCCGGGGCCGCGATCTGCTCCTGGCGCTGGGCCTCGGCACCGGCGCCGGCCTGCTCACCTGGGGAGTGCTCACCCGGCCCCATGAAACCATCTCCGGTTTTTTCACGGCCAACAGCCTGCCGGGCGGGGGCGGCGCCAACGTGGTCAACGTCATTCTCGTCGACTTCCGCGGCTTCGATACCCTGGGCGAGATTACCGTGCTGACCTGCGCCGCCATCGGCATCTTCGCCCTGCTGGACAACCTGTGCCTGCCGCCCGGCCAGGATGAGAGCGGCGAGCGCTCCTGGGCGGACGAGCGCCACCCGCTGGTACTGGCCCAGACCACCCGCTTTCTGCTGCCGCTGGCCCTGCTGGTGTCGGCCTACCTGTTCCTGCGCGGACACAACGCGCCGGGGGGCGGCTTCATCGCCGGCCTGGTTACCGCCATCGCCCTGATTCTGCAGTACATGGCCAGCGGCATAGCCTGGACCCGGCAGCAGTGGCGCATGCAATACCATCCGGTGATCGCCTGGGGCGTGCTGCTCGCCCTTGCCACGGGTATGGGCAGCTTTGTGTTCAACCGCCCCTTCCTGACCTCGGCCTTCGGCCACTTTCATCTGCCGCTGGTCGGCGATTTTGAGCTGGCCACCGCCATGCTGTTCGATCTGGGCGTCTATCTCAGCGTGGTCGGAGTGGTGATGCTGATCCTCGCCACCCTGGGCAAGCTCACCGGCCGCTGCGCTGAAGCCAGGGGAGAGAACTGGTGGAAGCGGTAGCCGCCTTCACCGTCGGCGTCCTGGTCGCCTGCGGGGTGTACATGGTCCTGCGGGCCCGCACCTTTCCGGTCGTCCTCGGCCTGTCGCTGCTGTCCTATGCGGTCAACCTGTTTCTGTTCTTCACCGGCCGCCTGGTCACCGGGGCGCCGCCGCTGGCCGGCGGCGCGGCGCCGACCGCCGATCCTCTGCCCCAGGCCCTGGTACTCACCGCCATCGTCATCAATTTCGGCATGACCGCTTTCGTGGTCATCCTCTCCCTGCGCGCCCTCGGCGAACTGGGCAATGATCACGTGGACGGCGGAGGAGAGAAGCAATGAACCACCTGCTGACCATCCCTCTCCTCCTGCCGGCGGCCGCGGCCATGCTCAACCTGCTCCTGGCTGACCGCGGTCACGGTCTGCAGCGTCTCATTTCCCTCAGTGCCGCCGCCGCTCTGCTGCCCGTGGCGATCCTGCTGCTCGATCTTGCCGGCAGCGGCGCTTTCCAGGTCTACCAGTTGGGCAACTGGCCGGCGCCCTTCGGCATCGTCCTGGTGCTCGATCGGCTCAGCGCCCTGCTGCTGCTGATCACCGCCGTCGTGGCGCTGTTCGCCCTGCTGTATGCCTGCAATGACGACGACCTGCGCGGGCGCGACTTCCATGTGCTGTTTCAATTGCTGCTGCTCGGGGTCAACGGGGCCTTCCTCACCGGCGACCTGTTCAACCTGTTCGTCTTCTTCGAAATCCTGCTCATCGCCTCCTACTGCCTGTCCCTGCACGGGTCCGGTCCGAAGCGCACCCGGGCCGGCCTGCATTATGTGGTCCTGAACCTGATCGGCTCCAGCATGTTTCTCATCGCCGTCGGCATCCTGTATGCGGTCGCCGGGACGCTCAACATGGCCGACCTGGCGGTGAAAGTGGCGGCCGGCGCCCCGGAGCAGGCCACCCTTGTGCGGGTCAGCGCTCTGCTGCTGTTGGTGGTGTTCGGCCTCAAGGCGGCGATTCTGCCCCTGCACCTGTGGCTGCCGTCCCTGTACGCCAATGGAGTTGCTCCCGTGGCGGCGCTGTTCGCCATTCTGACCAAGGTGGGCCTCTACGCGATCCTGCGGACCGCGACCCTGATTTTCGGCGCCAACGGCCCGGAGTCGATTCTGGCCGGGACCTGGCTGCCGGCCCTGGCGCTGCTCACCCTGGCTGCCGGCGCTGTCGGGATGATCGGAAGCGATCGTCTGTGCAGGCTCATCGCCTATCTGGTCGTGGTCTCCTCGGGGACCCTGCTGGCCGGCATCGCCCAGTTCAGCGTGGCGGGCATCACCGCCGCCCTGTACTATCTGCCGCACACCACTCTGGTCACCGCCGGCCTATTTCTGCTGGCCGATCTCATCGCCCGCCAGCGGGGCCGCACCGGCGATCATCTGTCTCCGGGCCCGCCCCTCGAACAGCCGACCCGGCTCGGGGTGCTGTTCTTTCTCGGCGCGGTGGCCGCCGCCGGTCTGCCTCCGCTTTCCGGTTTTATCGGCAAGGTGCTGTTGCTGCAGGCGGTGGCGCCGGCGGACGCAGTCTGGTTGTGGATTGTCGTGCTTGCCGGCAGCTGGGCCGGGCTCATAACCCTCAGCCGCGCCGGCAGCCGCCTTTTCTGGAAAACCGAGGGCGGGCGCTCCGCGGGGTTCCCGGCCGGTCTGCCGCGTCTGGCCCCCGCCGCCGTCCTGCTGGGGCTGAGCGTGGTCATGACCGTGTTCGCCGCCCCGATCACCCGTTATGCCGAGGCCACGGCGATCCAGCTCCTGCAGCCCCAGGGCTATATCGCCGCCGTACTGGACCGGGGGAAACAGCCATGAAGCGCTTGCTGCCGCAGCCGCTGTTCAGTGTGTTCCTGTGGCTGGTCTGGCTGCTGCTGAACAACTCCGCGGCCCCGGGTCACCTGCTGCTGGGCGCCCTGCTGGCCCTGGCTCTGCCGCTGTTCACCGTCCGCTTCCGGCCCGATCGCCCCCGGCTGCGCAAGCCGCTGAAGCTGCTGGGCTACATAGCGGTGCTGCTCTGGGACATCGTCCTTGCCAACCTGACCGTGGCAAGGCTGATCCTCGGCCCCACCGGGCGGCTGCGGCCGGCCTTTATCCGCCTGCCGCTGGAACTGCGCAACGAGTTTGCCGTCGTCGTGCTGGCCAACACCCTGTCCCTCTCCCCGGGCACCGTTTCCGCGGACCTGAGTCCGGACCGGCGCACCCTGCTGATCCACTTCCTGGACGTGGATGATCCGAAACAGGCCATCGCCCACATCAAGCAGCGCTATGAAAAGCCGCTGCAGGAGATTTTCGAATGCTGAACACCGCCATTGCCATTGCCTTCACCTGCATCTCCGCCGCCCTGGTCCTCAACTTCTGGCGGCTGCTCCGCGGCCCGGACCTGCCCGACCGCATCCTGGCCCTGGACACCATGTACATCAACACCATCGCCTTTCTGGTGCTCTTCGGCATCCACCAGGATCTCACCGTCTTTTTCGAGGCGGCTCTGCTGATCGCCCTGATGGGCTTTATCGGAACCGTCGCCCTGTGCAAGTACCTTCTGCGAGGCGACATCATCGAATAAGGAGCAACCAGTGCTGGAAATTTTCATCTCCCTTTTTCTGCTCATCGGCGCCGCCTTCGCCCTGATCGGCTCCATCGGCCTGGCCCGCCTGCCGGACCTGTTCATGCGCCTGCACGGGCCCACCAAGGCCACCACCCTTGGGGTCGGCGGGATCCTGGTGGCCTCCTCCCTGTACTTCAGTAATCGCGGCGGCGGCCTCAGCCTGCACGAACTGCTGGTCACCCTGTTCCTGTTCAGCACCGCCCCGATCAGCGCCTTTCTCGTCGCCCGGACCATGCTGCACCTGCGGGGGGAAGGAGCACAGCGGCGGGAAAAAACGGATTCCTGCGCCTGCTCCGGCAGGGGCATTCCCGGGGGGCCCAACACGGAGAGTTGACGGAAGCCCCCGGTGGGGCAATAATAGAACGGTACGGGAGAAGAGGCGGGAGTCAGCTCCGAGGGGAGAAGCTGCCGGGGGGAGAGTATTCTGAATAAACAGCCACAAGGAGTGAAAGATGCCGGATTGTGAACTCATCCACCAATGTATTTTTTTCAACAACAAGATGCGGAATTATCCCGCCATTGCCGAACTGCTGAAAAGAAAATTCTGCAAAGGCACGTTCACCACCTGCGCCCGGTACATGGTCTACAAGGTCAAGGGGAGGGCGAGTGTTCCGACCGACCTGTTTCCCCAGGAAATTGAAAAGGTCGAGAAAATAATCAGGGGTGGATAGGGGGGGCGGGCAGGGCGGGGGCCCAACCCGGCGGCCGGGGCGGCCCGTTTCCTCGAGCAATGGACGAGCGCAGGGATAATCAATGACCTTTGGACGCAGGGTGTTTTTGCTGGTGCTGGCGGCCGTCGCCGGCGCGTATGGAATATTCAGAAGCCGCCATCCCATCAAGGTTTTCCTGACCGGGGCCGACACGGTGGCTGAACCGCCGGGGGGCCGGGATGTTCCCCGGCCGTCCGGGAAATTCCCGGTCGCGGCAGTGGGCGGCAGGGACGTGAAGGAGATGACCCGCCGGGCGGTTGCTTTGATCGGGGGATTCGGGCCCCTGGCCGTCGATTCAAGAACCGTGCTGGTCAAGCCGAACGTGGTGGGGGAGAAAAGCAATCCCTCGACCACCAGTCCCGTGGTGGTCCGGGCGGTGGTGGAACTGCTGTACGAGGCGGGCGCAGCAAAGGTTTATGTTGGTGACATGTCGGCCCTGATCAGGGGTTCGACAGCCAGGAACATGGAGCTGACGGGCATCGCCGCCGCGGCCCGGGAGGCCGGCGCCGAAACGGTCTATTTCGAGGATCACGGCTGGGTCAGGGTCAGGGTTGGCGGCCGCTACCTGCAGGAGGTGGACGTCACCGAATGGTTTTTCAACGTCGACCGGGTCGTCAATGTGCCGGTCATCAAGACCCACCGCTACGCCGGGTATTCCATCTGCCTGAAGAATTTTGTCGGGGCCACCCATTTCAGCCAGCGTCCGTACCTGGTGGACAGCAACCATTGGGAGGAGGTGGTGGCGGAACTCAATCTCGCCTTCAGGCCGGATCTCAACATTATCGACGGCACGAAAACCATGGTTGCCGGCGGGCCGTGGGAAGGCCGGGCGGTTGCGACGAACCTGGTCCTGGCCGGCGTCGACCGGCTTGCCTGTGACGCGGTCGGCTTGGGAATCATCCAGTCCTTCGGGCAATGGAAGCCCCTCGAGGGCATATCCCCATGGCAGATGCGCCAGCTCAAAAGAGCGGTGGAACTGGATCTCGGCGCGGCGGGCGGGGAAGAGGTGGACCTGCTGATCGAATCCCTGGACCGCGATCCGGAGTTTATCGCGCTCATGGAGCAGGCGGCGTCCCGTATCGGGTCGGCCGGGGGGAAATCGGGAGGGGGCCCAGTGACGGCAAAAGGGCAGGGGCAGGCAAAAATTTGATCCCTTTGCATTTGGTGCTATACCGGGGGAAAAGCAGGGGTGAACCGCGAGTACAAGGAGCAGGGGAGGCGGATGGCGAAAAAAGTTATCATCATGGGCGCGGCCGGGCGCGATTTTCATAATTTCCTGACCTGTTTCAAGGACAATCCCCGGTACGAGGTGGTGGGTTTTACCGCCGCCCAGATCCCCTCCATCGAAAACAGGTACCTGCCGCCCCAGCTGGCCGGCGGGATGTACCCGGAGGGCATTCCGATTTTCCCGGAGACCGAGCTGATTGACCTCATCCGCCGGCACGGCGTCGATCTGGTCGCTTTCTCCTACAGCGACGTGGCCCATATCGAGGTCATGCACCGGGCCGCCGAGGTCCAGGCCGCAGGGGCCGACTTTCTCCTCATCGGCGCCGGCCGCACCATGCTGCCCACCGCCCGACCGGTGGTGTCGGTCTGCGGGGTCCGGACCGGCTGCGGCAAATCGCCGACCACCCGCAAGATCTGCCGGATCCTGCAGGACCAGGGAAAGAAGGTGGTTGTGGCCCGGCATCCCATGCCGTACGGCGACCTGCGGGACCAGATCGTTCAGCGTTTTGGTGACCGGGCGGATTTTGTCCGGTGCAAGTGCACCATTGAGGAGTTGGAAGAATACGAACCGCTGGTCGAGCAGGGGATCGTGGTGTACGCCGGCATCGATTACGCCGAGATTCTGCGCAGGGCGGAGCAGGAGGCCGAAGTCATCGTCTGGGACGGCGGCAACAACGACACCCCGTTCTTCCGGCCCGATGTGCACGTGGTGCTGTTCGATTCCCTGCGGCCCGGCCACGAGCGGCGCTACCACCCAGGCGAGACCAACATGCTCATGGCCGATATCGCGGTGATCAACAAGGTCAACTCCGCGCCGCCGGGCAACGTTGAGGAGGTGGAGTACAACATCCGCCGCTTTGCCCCCGGGGCGGACATCGTCCTGGCCGATTCGACAATCCTGGTCAGTGAACCCGAGCGGATCAGGGGCAGGCGGGTCCTGGTGGTGGAGGACGGTCCCACCCTCACCCACGGGGAAATGTCCTTTGGCGCCGGCTATCTGGCCGCCCGGAAGTTCGGCGCCGCCGAGATCGTCGACGCGCGGCCCTGCGCCGTCCGCTCCATTGCCGCCGCCCTGGCGAAATACCCCCATATCGGGGAGGTCCTGCCGGCAATGGGCTACGGCGCCGAGCAGATGCAGGACCTTGCCGCCACCATTAACGGCTGCGACTGCGACCTGGTCGTCCTGGCCACCCCCATCCATCTGACCCGCCTCATCACCATCGATCACCCGACGGTCCGGGTGCGCTACGAATACCAGGATCACGGCAAACCCGGCCTGGCGGAGGTGCTCACCAGACGCCTGGCGGCCGCGGCCGCCACCGCGGAACAACCGTAAACGACAGGGACCTGTTGTGGACAGACCGCCGGCCGCCAAGGAAATCCTGCTGATCGCTCTGGGGGGCAACGCCCTTATCCGCAAGGGAGAGGCCGGCACCATCGAGGAGCAGTTTGCCAATCTCCGGCTGCCGGTCCGGCAGATCGCCGAGCTCCTTGACGACTACCGCGTCATCATCACCTACGGCAACGGGCCGCAGGTCGGCAACCTTCTGCTGCAGCAGGATTGCTGCGACGCGGTTCCCAAGCTCCCCCTGGAAATCCTGGTGGCCCAAACCCAGGGTCAGATCGGCTACATGATCGAATCCACCCTGGACAGTGAGTTGATGCTCCGGGGCAGGCGCCGGGATATCGTCAGCCTGCTCAGCTACGTGGTGGTCGACCGGGACGACCCGGCTTTTGCCCGGCCCGGCAAGCCCATCGGCCCGGCCTACTCCGGGGAGAAGGCGGCAACGCTTCCTTTCCCGACCATTGCCACCCCCAAGGGGCATCGCCGGGTGGTGGCGTCTCCCCGCCCGCAGACCATCGTCGAGAAAAGGGAGATCCGCAAACTGATCGACCAGGACTTTGTCGTCATCTGCTGCGGCGGGGGCGGCATACCGGTGACCCGGGAAGGCAGGACGTTCCACGGCATTGACGCGGTGGTGGACAAGGACCTGGCCAGTGCCAGGCTGGGGGAGGAGATCGGGGTGGACCTCTTTCTGATCGCCACCGACGTTGACGGCGCCTATCTCAATTTCGGCAGGGACGATGCGGAGCTGCTGCGTACGCTGAGCGTGGCGGAGGCGCGGGAGTACCTGCGGGCGGGCCATTTCGGGGAAGGGTCGATGGGACCCAAGATCGAAGCCGCCACGGAGTTTGCCGGGCGCGGGGGGAGAAAAACCATCATCACCTCCATCGCCGCTATCAGCCGGGCCGTCAAGGGCGAGGCGGGGACGGTCGTTTCCTCAGAGCCGCTGTAAGCCGGAATTGAGAATCACCACGAAATCCTGGGCGTTGGTCAGGATCGGCCGGGCGGTCAGGGAGCCGCGGTTGGCCAGCTTGGTCACCACGAATTCGGACATGTCGATGGTGTAGAAATAGACGGGCCGGACCGTTCCCGCCCCGCTCACCCGGTACGAGGGAACCATGTTGCCAACGGCGATGGCGTGGAGCTGGGTGGCAAGGGCGATGACCGTGGTTGCCCGGCAGGCCAGGTCCCGCATCCTGTCCTGGGCCAGGGCAATGTCGCTCTCCACCTCCGGCAGGGGACCGTCATCCCGGATGGAGCCGGCCAGGACAAAGGGAACGTCCCGGCGGATCAACTCGTGCATGACCCCGTCCCTGATCAGGCCCGAGGCGACCGCCTCCCTTATGGAGCCGGCCCGGCGCACAGCATTGATGGTGTCCAGGTGATGGTAATGGCCGCCCGGGGCCTGCTGCTTGGTGTAAATGTCCTGTCCCAGGGCCGTGCCGTAGAGGGCTCCTTCCAGATCATGCACGGCGAAGCCGTTGCCCGCTGTCACCCCGTGAACATAGCCTTCCCGGATCAGGGAAATGAGGGCCTGGCGGGAGTCCCGGTCAAAGACCACGGCGGGGCCCAGCACCCAGAGAACGAAGCCGTGCCGCCGCTCGTACTGCAGCAGTTCGTACAACTGGTCATAATCGATGGAAAAGGGGCTCTCCCAGGTCGGCCGGCTGCGGAAGGCAAACTTTTCGGCACTTCGCCCGGCCGGGGCAAAGCCTTCGGTATGGACCAGGATGCCCTCTTCGCCGTTTTCTCCCCGACCGCAGGCCACCATGTCACCGCCTCTCACGCACCTGGGCTCCCTGACCAGCAGGGCGCCCTCCACTTCCCGCACCACGACGCAGTCCATTCTGGAATCGGCCAGGATCCGCCACCCCCCGTGTTCGAGATGCAGGTATTCCGGGAACACCGAGGTGGCGTGGTATCCTTCGGGCAGCGCCCCGTCCCCGGGCGCCTGCCTGAAGGTGGCAAAGGGGGCGTCGGCAAGGTGCGGCAGGGAGAAATCTGGGGATGTGTACGGCGGCGGTTGAAACGGCATGACAGCTCCTCCGGACAGATTTATCGGCACGTGCTGTCTGTCATTATAACATTTGTTTACCGCGAATGGTGTGAAAATGGGAGCCGGATAATCTTTGTTGAGGAAAAGGGACTGATCCGGGGGACAAGGGTAATCGGTCGGCAATTGGATTTTGCAGAGCAGGACGGAACGCGTTTTCCGGAGAATGGGAACAACGGGTAGCATTTACAGCCAACCGGAAGAGAGAAGATTCGCGGGCTTTTCCCATGCCCTGCTACGGGCCGGGAGACAACACGCGGTTGAAAAATTCAAGCTGCTCATCGGATGCCTGCTCGAAGAGTTCGCCAAGGTAGATGTCGAAGTGCCCGCAATCGTATTGCTTCAACTCGGCCCTGGCGCCGATCTTTCTTGCCGTTTCCAGGGCCGAATGCGGAGGGGCCAGACTGTCTTTCAGACACACCTGGATCAACGCGGGGCATGAGAGCCTTTTGGCGTAATTTATGGGACGGTAGGCGGCAATGCTCAAAACATACCGCGGACAGATCCGGTTTTGCCAACCTGGCGGGACGAGGGCCCGGTATCCCGAAGCTGAATCGTGGCTGGACATTGCCGCCAGTTCGCCGGGCGGCGCGATGAGAGGTATATACAGGGGCGGCATCCCGAGCAGGGCCCGGACCCGGTCAATCATACCCATCGCCCCCAGTTTCAGAAATGAAGTCGGCCCGGCATACCGTCCGGCATTCATTGCCGCAGCGAGGGCATCCATCATCGGACACTGGGCTGATACGGCTGCGATGCGTCCGCTCTTCACAGCGGCGACGATGACATGACCCCCTGAAAACGATGTCCCCCAAAGGGCTATGCGCCGGGGATCGACATCGCCGAGGCCGCGCGCGAACCAGATAGCCTTTTCCCAGTCCTGCAGTTGCCGCCTGATGGAAAACAACTGACGGGGCTCACCGCCGCTGGCGCCGAAATGGCGGTAATCAAACAGGAGCACCAGGTAGCCCGCGCGGGAGAATTTCTCCGCGTACGGCTCCAGTCCCGCATCCCGGGTTCCACCCAGGCCGTGGGCCATGACAATGCACGGCCTCGGGCCCCGGATGCCAACAGGCGGCCGGTACAGCCAGGCACGGCAAACGTCCTTGCCGCTGACGAATTCAACATCAACTCGTTTTGACATCGTTCATCCCTCCAGAAAAAATACCTGAACAAGCTCGTGAGCAGAGCATCCCGCAAGAACTTTACATTGTAAAGATACGCAAGGGACTTTACATTGTCAAGATCAGGAGGTATCTTTTTTCCATGTCAGGTGTTTCTCCCATTCACCCATTGACCAAACGCTACCACCATGGCGATCTGCGCCAGGCGCTGCTGGATGTCGGGCTGCAGATTGTTCAGGAAGGCGGCATTGACGCTGTCACCCTGCGCGAGGTCGGTCGTCGGGCCGGGGTCAGCCATGCCGCTCCGTACCACCACTTTCCGGACAAGGCAGCCCTCATCGAGGCCTTGGCGGCGGAGGCTTTCCGCCGTTTCACACGGGCACTCAGCGCCGTATGGGAGCAAAGCATCGATGCCCCGCTTGAAGGTCTGGCGGCCCTGGGTGAAACATATGTCAACTTTGCCCTTGACCACCCGGAGGAATTCCGCCTCATGCACATGCCGGGGCTGCGGCGGACCGAACCTGGCAGCCTCTCCCCGGTCACCGCGGCTGCGGCGGAAGCGTACGGAGTCCTGCGCGATGCGGTGTCGGTATGTCAGGAACGGGGCCTCATACCCGGAAGCGATCCCGGTTCGCATGCCCTTGCCGCATGGTCCTGTGTGCATGGCCTTGCCGTGCTGGTGCTGGACGGCCTGCTGGTTGGTGATTTCAATCCCGGAGAGAAGGGAAGGGATGCGGTACGGTCGGTCATCCGCATTCTGGCCGAGGGGTTGAAGCCGCGTGATCAGGCACAGCAATCGGAGTGAGAAAACGGCCTTGCCGGCGGCTGCCCATCCTGCCGTTTGATCCAGGCCCGCTGATCCGGCGGCAATTTCATAAGATTCACATTGTCCAGGAAATCAGGCGGGGCAATCCGCCGGCCGGCAAGCCTGTCCGCACCAGGGTCATGACCGTGTGGGGTACGTTTCCCGCGGAAGCGACCTGTTGCGTCAGGGCGACAGGATCATGCACGCTTCTGCACCCGGGGGTGTGCCGGCCAGGGCTCGCCCGGCACTGGCCGGACCAGGCTGTTTCGCGGAGAGCGGTGAGGCGTGATATGGCCGATGCGGCTGACGGCGCCGCGGGATTCTGGAACGGATTATGCAAAGGAGGCAGAAAAAGAACCAGAAAATAAACAGCCGGGAACAAATGGGAGAGAGAATGACCAAGGAAAACATGTCTGCGGCGGCAGGGCCGGAATCGGCACTGCCGACCCGTATCCGGGAGGAAGGGGAAAGCGTGGCGCGGCAGACGGAGCGGATGCGCCTGGTGGAACGGATAGTCCTTGAAATGGCGGAGTGTTTCAGAGGGCGGCTGGCCATGAGCCGCCGTTCGTTTCTGCACTCGAGCTGCGGACTGGCGGCCGGCTTCCTGGCCATGAATTCGGTGTTCGGTCCGCTGTTCGACGTGGATCCCGCCGAAGCGGCGGACCCGGAGATCGGCGCGGAGCGGGCCCGGGAATTTGCCGGGCAGCTCATTTTCGATCTCCAGACCCATTTCGTCTATCCCCAATATCCCTCCACCAGCATACTCGGCCTTCGCGAGCTGGCCAGGCAGTGGAATCCGGCCATGGAAGGGGAGCAGACCCCGGCCAAGATCCATTTCGACAATTTTTTCCGGGAAGTCTTCCTGGAGAGCGAAACCGGGCTGGCGGTCCTGAGCAGCGCCCCCAACGATGACCCGGCCCATTATTTTCTCCACAATGAGGATCTGGCCCGGGCCCGTGCGCTGGTGCGGGAAAAAACCGGCTCCAAACGGCTCTACGTCCATGCCCTTTTCACCCCGGGACGGCCCGGCTGGCTGGAGGAGCTTGAGCAGGCCATTGCCTTGCGGCCGGATGCCTGGAAAGGCTACACGGTCGGCCAGCCCATGGGCGAATCCCAATGGCCCTGGCGCCTCGACGATGAAAAGCTCGTCTACCCGGCGTATGAAAGGATGGTCAAGGCGGGCATCACCACGATTTGCATCCACAAGGGGCTGCTGCCGGCCAATTACCGGCAGAGAATGCCTTCCACCTGGCGGTACGGCAACGTGGATGATGTCCCCCGGGCCGCGAAGGACTGGCCGGAGCTTCGGTTTCTCATTTATCATTCCGGCCTTGAGACCGGCGGAATTCCCGCCGAGGAGGATGTGCGGCGGTTCGAGGAGACCGGGGAGATCCCGTGGGTGAGCGATCTGGCCCGGATCCCGGAAAAATACGGCGTCAGCAATGTCTATGCCGAACTGGGCTCCGTTTTCGCCGTAACGGCTGTCAGCGCGCCGCGCTACTGCGCCGGGATTCTCGGGACCCTTATCAAGGGCATGGGCGAGGACCGGGTCCTCTGGGGAACGGATTCCGTCTGGTACGGGTCGCCCCAGTGGCAGATCGAGGCCCTGCGCCGCCTGGAAATTCCCGAGGACCTGCGGACGAAGTTCGGCTTCACGCCGCTCGGCCCGGCCAACGGACCGCTGAAGAACAGGATTTTTTCCGGCAACGCCATGGAGGTCCATCCGGTGGCGCTGGACAGTTTGCGGGGCGACAACCTGGCCGCCCTGAGAAAGTCGGCCGGCGGAGGAGCAGCATAGTGATCCCCTGAAAGGAAGGGGCCGTCCGATCTCTGGGGCCTGCTTTGCGGAGAAGGCGGCGGAGCGGAGATGATCCCCGTCCCTTTCGGTTATGGTTGGCATGATTTTTGTAGCGTTGAGACAAAGGCTCCCCCATTGACAGCTCTTGTCGGGCGAAGCCGCGCCCGTTCAGGAAGCTCCAGGTCCGTTCCTGCGGTCCGCGCCGCCGTCCGGCGCACAGGCATGGACCCGTCCGGTTCGGCCGGACAGGAGGGGCCTCGTTGCGGCGGCATGTATCGGATTTTCCGATTTGGCAGGACCTGTCCGATCGCATTCCAGCATGGACTGGTCCAAACGGCATAACGCCGTATCAACTGAATGGAGGTGAAACATGAAAAAAAATGTGAGCAAGGACGTTCTCGCAAGGGAGGCGGAATACTGGACCAGGGTCCGCCGAGCCGCCAAAAAGAACAACGGCAGAATCTGCCATAAATGAAAAGGCTGAAAGAGCGCATAAGTTGCCGGTCGGCAACGACATCAGCCGGGCAGATGCCTTCCGGACGGCCGCATGACCGGCGGAGGCGTCTGCCCTTTTTCTCCCGGGCCATCCACCTTGCCTGAACCGCTGCAATCAACCGGAACAACAGGACCATGCCCATCAGCACCAACCAGGAATTTTTTGTCCAGCTGCATCTCACCGAGCGCTGCAATCTCCACTGTTCGCACTGCTACCAGACCGGCCGCGGAAAAGAGGAGCTGAGTCTGGGTGAAATCAGGGAGCTGCTGGAGGAGTTCACCGACATGCTGGAGGCCTGGACGGCCGCCTACCAGCTCGAGTTCGCGACCAGCCTGAACGTCACCGGCGGTGAGCCCTTTCTGCGGCCGGACCTTTTTGCCATCCTCGATGAAATGCGGTCCCGCGGCTTTACCGTCTATCTCCTCACCAACGGCACCCTGATCGATGCGGAGGGGGCGGCCCGGCTTGCCGCCCTGGACGTGAAAGGGGTGCAGGTCAGTATCGAGGGGCCCGAGGAGATCCATGACGCGATCCGGGGGAAAGGGAGCTTCGCCGCGTCCCGCCGGGGGATAGGCCATCTTGTCGCCGCGGGCCTGCCGGTGACCCTCAACGCCACCCTGTCGGAGATCAACGGCGACAGGTTCCGGGAAATGATCGCCATCTGCACCTCGTTCGGCGCGCAGCGGTTGGGCTTCTCCCGACTGGTTCCGTCGGGCAGGGGGGCGCACCTGGCAGATCGGATGATGGCGCCGGAAAAAGTGCGGGCGATCTACGAGGATATATTTTCCCTTCCGGCGGAGGGCATCGAAATCGTCACCGGCGATCCCGTCGCCTCGCAGATGCGCGGCGGCGGGCCGGACGGGGACTGCGGCCCGGTTGCCACCGGCGGCTGCGCCGCGGGCATCTCCGGGCTGACGATCCTTCCAGACGGCACCGTGGTCCCGTGCCGGCGGCTGCCTGTGCCGCTGGGCAATGTTCGGACCGATTCCCTCCGGCAGATCTGGGCGGAATCGGCAATACTGGAAAGTCTACGGGACCGCGGCAGATACACAGGTCGTTGCGGGACCTGCCGGAGATGGGCGCATTGCCGGGGCTGCAGGGCGATCGCCTATGCCGCTTCTCTTGCACAAGGAGAAGGGGACCTGCTTGGGGACGACCCCCAGTGTTTTATCAGCAATTGAACGGTGCCCGGACAGGTCCGATCCCGTAAGAATATGAGCGTACCATTCCCCTGCTGAACAAAGGAGGCTGTTCATGGGAAAATGGATAATTGATCCCGATCATTCGGTGGCGGCATTCAGTGTCCGGCACCTGACCATTGCCGATGTCCGGGGCCAGTTCAACCGGATCAGCGGCACGGTGTCCTTCGATCCCGCGGATCCGGCCGGCTTGTCCCTGGAGGCGCTGATTGACGCCGCCGGGATCTATACGGGCATCGCCAAGCGGGACGAGCATCTGCGCAGCCCGGATTTCCTCGACGTGGCGCAATATCCGGCCATAACCTTTCGCAGCACGGGTTTTGAAGCCCTGGGGGACGGAAAGGGGCGGCTGGTGGGAGAGCTGACGATCCACGGCGTCACCCGCCCGGTCCTGCTTGACGTTGCCATCGCCGGGCCGGTGCAATGCCCGGAGGAGATCGGCGGGGAGACAACCATGGGCATTTCGGCGGGGATCACGCTCAACCGCGAGGATTTCGGCATGATCTGGAATATTCCCATGCCGGGCGGCCCCGGGGCGGTCGGCCTGGAAGTAACAATCCGTCTGGATCTTGAAGCGGACCTGGAGGAGTAGGCTGCCGGCGAACGCGGCCAGGGGGCAGCAGCGGTTTTCCGTCGGGGGCGCCGGGAGAGGGGTGGCCTGTTTGGACAGGGGCCCCGGTGGTCCGCCTTAATCGACGATTTTTTCCATCAGTTCGAAGGTAATGGAGTGGGCCAGAAAAACCGGGTGTTCCGGGGCCTGGCCCGGCGCGGTTTGAAAGCCGAGCCGGCGGAAAAAACCGGCGGATGTGCTGCGGGCGATGGTGTGGATGCGCCGGCCTTTCTTCGCGGCAACGATGCCGGATAACGCGGCGGCCAGGCTCCGGCCGATGCCTTTGCCTTGAGCTTCGGGAGCGACCGCCAGGTGCCGCAGTTCGATTTCGGTCCGGCTCGTCCAGACGGCAACCAGTCCACCTACCAGTTTTCCCCGTTCCCTGGCCGCCAGCACGATCTCCTTGCCGTCGATGCCGAACCGCCCCCGCGCGTCCGGCGGCAGGCCAAGGGGCTGCCACAGGACGCGCCAGAGCAGTTCATCCACCTCGGCCAGGGCGGCGGTTGCGGTCACGGTCTCGATGACGGCCATATCATATTCCGGGCAGCGGCGAATTGTTGTCTGTCTGCCGGACTCGGGCGGCGGTCCAGTCCAGCCGCATGTGTACCAGCGCGACACGGTTTCCTCTGCGGTCCAGGCGCTCTTCGACACCAAAGGGCCGGAATCCGAGTTGGGTGTACAGCAGCAGCCCGGCGGCATTGGTGTTGAAGCAGGAAACGTTTACCTCCGAGGCCCCATGCCTGGACACGGCCAGTCCGATCATCGTTTCGATGAGATACCGGCCCACGCCGCTGCGGCGGGCAGCCGGCGAGACAATGACGTTGCCGATGGAACAGCAGCCGTGCCTTTCCCAGCGATGGAAGTTGGCAAAGCCCGCGACCTCGCCGTCACGCTCGACGACCGTTGAATCGGCGCGGTGTTCGATCGCCCTGAGCAGCTGCCGGGGGGTCAGCGGGTATGACGCCCTGGGAAAGAGGTGGAACAATTCCTCCTCATCGCGGGGAAACCCGCAGATCAGGGGGATATCCTTTTCTGCAACCGGTCGATGACTGAGTCCCATATTCCCACAATCCCAAGCAACCGCGGATTACCGACGGACAATCCTTGGCATAATGAAGCATCCTGATTGATTTTGAATTTCAAGGAATACAACGCACAAGGCAATTTATGCCCGCGGCCGCCGCATCCGATTTTTTGTTTCTGGCGGTTTACTTCCCGGAGCGCAGTGTTTCGCTGATTCCCGTGCGGTACGGTGTAGCCTGTAAACCAAAGGCGGACCCAATCCTGCTGCTGTCGAAGCGGTAGTCGTATTCAAACTGGTACATCATTTCCTCGTTTTCACGAAGCACCGGCATGAAGATGCCCATGATCCTCAGCAGCCACCGGGGTGCAACCTGTATTCTGAAGGGTCGCCCGGCCAATTCGCAGGCCAGGCGGACAAAGCCTGTTCCCGAGAGCGGTTCCCTGGTGGTCGGCAGGTGCCACGTTTGGCCGAACGCGTCCGGCGATCTCCCCAGCACGGCCAAGGCGCGGCCGGCGTCCGGGGTAAATGTGAAGGTATGCACGGCATCGGGGTTGCCTATCCATTGCGGCGTTTTCCCGGCTTTGAGACGTTTGAACACGGTGGCATGCGGAAAGCTGTTTTCCGCGCCGGGACCGTAAAAGTCGGCCGCCCGCACGATCATCGCCTGGAGATTGCCGCTGTGCATTTCCTCCAGCAGCATGGTTGCGATTCTCGCCCTGACCTCACCCTTCCTGCTGACCGGGTTGAACGGGGTTTCCTCCGTCATCGGGCCGTCCACGCGCCCGTAGGCATAAACGTTGTCGAAGAATACGAGGCGGCTGCCGTGACGCCTGCAGGCGTCGATGACGTTGCGCATCACTCTGGGCCATTGCTCCTGCCAGACGGTGGCGTCGTACTTCAGGCCGGCCACCAGGTAGGCAACCTCACTGCCGGAAACAGCCCTGGCGGTTGCCCGGGCATCCAGCAGATCGGCCGCAACGGCCTCATCGGTCGGATTCACTCTCCGGGGATTCCGGCTCACCTGCCGGATGGCCGGAGAGGATGCAAAAAGGGCCCCGGACAACTCCCGGGCAATGACGCCGTTGGCGCCGAGTATGGTATGCATGGTTTCTACCCTGTTTGTTTCTGAGTGAGTTTGTTTTCGGCCTTCACAAATTGTTTCATGCAATAAAATAACTGCTGGCAGCCTTTTGTATTGCCGCCACGGCCGGGTGCTTGATGACCCGTTCAATGGAAATCGCGAAAAACTGTTCCCGGACGGCACGGGTGCGCCCGATAACCACAACATCGTGCTGCCTTTGCACCTCCTCTTCGATAACCGTAGGCGCCGCAAAAATACCGTCCCCGGCCTGGCCGAAGGTCTTGAGCAGCGCCTGGTCGTCAAATTCACCAACCACCGCCGGGCGGATGGGGAGGGAGTCAAACCATCGGTCCAGTGAACCACGCAGGGCTGACATCGGACTTGGCAGCAGCATGGGAGTTCCATCCAGTGAAAGGGGGAAGTTGTCCGGCAGTCCATCGGCAAGCCGCCGGGTGCCGAAAAAACTTATGCCGCACTCCCCCAGGAGATGGCTGTAGGCCTTGACGCTTAACCCGGGCTTGACCGGGGTATCGGTCAGGACAATGTCAAGACCGTGAACGGAGAGCTCGGCAAGGAGTTGTTCCTCCCTGCCCTCATGACAGATCATGCGAACCTGTTGGGGCAGCCTGATGGCCGGCTCCAGGAGTTTTCGCACAACCAGCTTGGGCAGCGCGGCCACTGTTCCGACAACAAGGCGCAGCGGCCCGGACACAGGTCTTCCCCGAACCGTGTCCAGCATTTCATGGCCCAGGGAGAATATTTTGTCGGCGTAGCGGAACACTATCCGTCCCATTTCGGTCGGTTCCAGATTACGGCCAACCCGGCGGAACAGTTTGCCTTCCAGGACGCCTTCGAGCTTGGTGATCTGGGCGCTGATCGTGGAGGGGGCAAGCCGCAGATGTTCACCGGCCCTGCTAATGCTCCCTTCCCGGGCGGTAATCCAGAAATAATACAGGTGATGATAGTTGAGCCATTCCATGGTTCATCTTTCGATTTTTTCGAATATTTATACGATTCTTTTCTATTTGTCGCAATGATTTGTTGAACTTATATTTTGCATTACAGGAAAAATGCGAAAAGAGTGTTGCCCCTCGATGATCAGCTGTTCCAATCAGTGCGGGGCCCCGGGGTTCTTTCGCGTCAGCGTTTAAGGAGGATGAAATGGGTCGTGAAACTGTGCTGTTCAAAAGCGAAGAAAAAAAGACAAGAAGTGAGATCGCCGAAGTTCTCCGCCTGATGGCGGACAGGGTTGAACAGGGCCGGATAAGTTTGGGCAACGAGGCCGGACACGTCGACCTTGACTTTCCGGAAAACTTGACATTGGAAATAAAGGCCGAAGAAGAAACCGGGCGCAAGACAAAGCGCTCCCTGGAAATCGAACTGGAATGGCCCGTCGGCGGAGAGGAACAGGGCGGGGCGGTCATCCGATGACAGGAGTATTCCCATGCTTCTTCCCTCCCTGTCCACCAAGTGTTCTTGCCCGGCAGGGAGGGTCTATCTGTCCCACAGGATCAGCATAACAGGTGTACACCATGGATAGCTCACAACTTCTCGGCATTACAACATTCGCTTACTTATTCTCCGCTGCCGCCTACATAGCGCTTCTGGTGTTCCGGGCCCCCAGACTGGGCCTTGTTGCAACAGCGGCAACGGCGGCGGCTTTGGCGGTCAATACCGCCGGCATCGGTCTCAGGTGGATCGAGTCGCACCAGATGGGGATCGGCTATGCCCCCCTTTCGAACATGTACGAATCGCTGGTCTTTTTTGCCTGGTCCATTGCCGTGGTCTACCTGTGGCTGGAATTTACCTATAAAAACCGCTTTCTGGGCGCGTTTGCCATGCCCTTTGCCGCCATCGCCATGGGCCTTGCGGAAATGAAAAACCCGGAAATAAGGCCGCTTGTCCCGGCCCTGCAGAGCAACTGGCTCATCGCCCACGTGGTGACCTGCTTTATCGGCTACGCCGCGTTCGCGGTGGCATGCGGCTTCGGCCTTCTCTACCTGCTCAAAAACAGCAGCAGAATGCACAAGGCGGCCAAACGCTTCCTGGAGCAGTTTCCCTCCATGAAAATCATTGACGCCATCATTCACAAAATTCTCCTCTTCGGTTTTCTCTGGCTGACAGCCGGCATAATCACCGGAGCGATCTGGGCCAACTCCGCCTGGGGCACCTATTGGAGCTGGGACCCCAAGGAAACCTGGTCGATCATCACCTGGTTCATCTACGCCGCCGCCCTGCATTTCCGGTTCACAAAAGGATGGGGCGGACAGAAAATCGCCTGGTTCTCCATCATCGGCTTCGCTTCGGTAATGTTCACCTATTACGGAGTGAATTTCCTTCTCTCCGGGCTGCACAGCTACGGATAATTGACTGGCTGCCTCTGACCTGCCCGCTTGACCGGCAAGAGGAAGGGAACAGAGGGAGGGACACAATCAAAGGCCGGTCCTGCCGGTCCCGGCCCGACGGATTCACCCGAGGCGAATCTCTCCTCTTGTGCCACTGTCGCACAAATAGTTTGCCTTGGTCAGGACTTTTTCCTAACCTGAGCAGGAGTAAGGAGAAAACGAGATACCTGTCCTGGCCAAGAGCAAAAGATATCTCCTAACCGTAAGGAGGGGGCATGCTGAGGAGATACGGATGGGGAACGTGTTCCGCTCTTTTCATCATTTCAGCCATTTTGACAGGAGCATTGCCAGGATTCGGATGGGCGGCCGACCTCCCAGGCTCCAGTGATCATCCGCTGATCAAGCGTTGCGGCGGGTCAGAGATTGTGGCCTGCGATTCCAAACGCTTCGAAGTCTATGAACTTCAGACCTCCACCTTCAAGCGCTATGACCTGGAGGCAAAGCGGCGGGAGTTCGTTGAGCCGCCCTTGAAGCTCGAAGGCGGCTTGACGCCGATCTGGTATGAATCGCCCGGCGAGGCAAGTCCCACCGAACTGCTGCGCAACTACCAGAACGAACTCTATGACTCGAACCTTGGGCTTTCCAAACGCCGGGCCGAGGCCGTGGTGTCAGTCCTCTCCGAGGAGTTCGGAATTGCAGCGGGTCGGCTCACCGCAAACGGGGTTGCCTGTCTTGCCCCGGTGGCGGTCAACACCACGGAAGAGGGTCGAGCCAGGAACCGTCGGGTGGAACTGGTACCCCAGTAATGTCCGGACCTTTAAGAATCATCATCCTTGTTGTCGGCGGGTTCATTACACTCCTTGTCCTGGTTTCTTCTGCCCTGTTTCTTTTTGTGGATGAGGAGGCCTGCAAGTCCCGCATTGAAACTGCCGCCTCGGAAGGCCTGGGAATGGAAGTCGGTGTCGACGGCAGGCTGAGGGAAGACTCGATTTCGTCAATGACCGCTTCGATGAGGTGATCGTGGGGCTGATCGATGCCAGGGGCTGCGTGAAGGTAAAGCAAACAATGAACGGCGCCTTCCAGGATCCGGTGGTGGAGAGGCCTACTATACTCGAATCCCTGACCGGGCCTGCGATCGATTTGTTCATGAAGGGAAAGGACCTTATCGCCGGCGGAGTGTGCGAAGTGTTCTACGACGGTTCAGTGGCGGCGCCATAAGATAAGGAGGCAAAAAGGAGACAGGTTTATTTTCCTGGATTCTTTGACAAAAAAATAAATTTGTCCCCCCTTTTCCTTTTTCAATGAGAGGTTATCGCGCCTCGGCCATGGCGCCGGCATCGGCGTCCGTCTCGCTTCTGATGGCAATCGCTGGGTTCATGAACGTCTCATTTATCCTCCCGGCCCAAGTTTGAGCTCACCCCATGCAGGAAGCCATTGTCCGGCAGTGCTTTGATGGTGAAGTCTTGGAGAGGAACCCCGCTTTCCCATTGCGGCAGTCTGGCCGCCGGACCATCGATCCTCACCAGCGGCGGTTCACGGTCCGCCAGGGCGTTGATCTTGCCCCAGAGAGTTGTGTCTCCCCAGAACTGCGGAGGCGTGTCAGCGGCCGCCGCGGCTTGGAAGATTTTGTCCGGCGTCTCAAACCCTGCCCGAACCGCGGTCAAGGCAAGATATTCAAGCCGTCCCAGTCCCGTGACAGGGTCGGGGCGCTCCTGCAGCCATCGGGCAACGGCCGCGGGAACCCAGGGCAGCGGAGCGTCGGTGAGCTGGGACAGCTCGGTCAACCCGCCATTGTCCTGGGCCGCAAAAGCCCGGTCCACTCGAACAGCGAACCGGAACTGGGCATCGGTGACGGGCCGCCGATTGCCATACAGGGAGGCCAGGTGATCGGGCTGCATCTGCCCGAGCCCATGGAACGGCTCGATTCCCGGGAATGCGTCAACACAGAGCAGCTCTACATTTCGCGCACCCTGGCGGAGCAGGCAGGTGAGGATATGGGTGAGCATGGACTGGTCAAACAGGCAGGCGTCAAACCACAGGACAATATGTCTGTCGGCCGCCGCCTCCGCCAGCCTGCGGTACTGATTGCGCAGCGTCTCTAAAACAAACCCTTTGTCCAGTCCGCCCCCGGTTACTTCTTCCAGGAAAACCGCCCGGGCGTTGAGGGTTTCTTCGTCGGGCCAACCGGGACGCCGGGGACCGTCATACAGAATGTCGTGCCAGACAAACACTTCCCCGGGCAGCCCGGATTCTTCCAGATTTCTTCCCGCAAGGTCGCCGCTCGTTATGTGGAGCATTGAGTCCATCCTCCGTGTCTCCCGCCGTCAGGCGCGCATCGATTCAGATGTCAATGCAGATCTTGCCGAAATGGGCGCCGCTCTCCTCGTAACGAAAGGCCTCGATCAGATCCTGGAGGGGAAAGGTCCTGTCGATGACCGGCTTCACATTATTGACATCGAGAGCGCGGATCATCTCGATCTGCTGCCTGCGGTTGCCGACCGTCAGCCCCTGGAGCCTTACTTGCCGGGCCAGCAGCACCGCAGTCGGCACCGGGCCGGAAAAGCCTGTCAAGACGCCGATGAGCGCGATGTGTCCGCCGACGCGGCAGGCGCTGATCGACTGCGGCAGGGTTTCCGGACCGCCCACTTCGATGACGTGATCAACCCCGCGTCCGCCGGTCCGGTCCAGAACCTGCTCCGCCCAGTTCGGATGCTGCCTGTAGTTGATCGTATGGTCGGCGCCCAGGGCGCGGGCACGGGCCAGCTTTTCATCCGACGAGGAAGTGACGATGGTCATTGCCCCCATCATTTTGGCGAACTGCAGGGCGAAGATCGACACTCCGCCCGTCCCCAGGGTCAATACCGTCTCACCGGCCTTCAAGGGACCATCGCCGACTAGCGCGCGCCAGGCCGTAAGACCGGCGGTGGTCAAAGTCGCCGCTTCGGCATGGCTGTAACTCCCGGGCGCGAGCGTGAACCAGTTCGCCGGCCGCACCACCCACTCCCGCGCATAGCCGTCCACGCCGTCGCCGGGGGTCCTGGCGAATCCGGATGATACGGGTTCGCCGTTCTCCCACTCAGGAAAAAAACAGGAGACAACATGATCGCCGACAGCAAACTCGCTGACGCCTTCCCCGATCCTTTCGACGATTCCCGCTCCATCGGACAGCGGGATCAGTCCGTCGGCGGTGGGAATCTTCCCCAGGGCGACCAGGTAATCATGATAGTTCAGTGAGCTGGCGTGCAGCCGCACCAGGATTTCGCCCCCCCGGGGCGCACCCGGCCCGTCCATGTCGACCATTATCAGGCGGTCGAGCCCGCCGGTTCCCTTACGTTGCATTGCTTTCATGACGTGCCTCTTTCAAGGAAATGGTCCAGTCGGCTCCGGTTACTGTCCGGCCCGTTCCAGGCGCCATATTTCGCCTGCGTCGGTGGCGACATACAACGCCCCGTCCGGTCCCGGAACGAGCGAGCGCATGCGCTCTGCCGGCAGGTCGGCGACAATGGCTGTTTCGGCCGTCATGCCGTCCGCATCAATCCGCAAAAGCTCTATGCGCGCGCCCCGCAGGAATCCGACCGCCAGCCAGCCTTCCCAGGCCTTCCACCGGGGTCCGCTCAGAAAGACGCAAGGGCTCATCCCTTCGGATATGCCGCGGTTGTTCCATGATGGCTTGAGTGCGTCGGGAAACCGGTCCAGATCCGTCATGGGCGTGGGGGTGCCGTCGGGCTTATTGGACGTATATCCGCAATAATCGCTGGCGCACGATACCCCTTTTGTGGGTGCCGGGTCCCAGCCGCAGTTGCCTCCCGCTGCAAGCGGCGTTACTTCATCGTTATGACCGGGGCCGTGTTCACAGGCAAACGGCCGGCCCGTGCCGGGGTGGAAGGCAATGCCCTGCACATTGCGATGCCCATAGGTGTAGATGCGCGGATCGCCTCCGGGTGGGGTATTATTGCCGGCTGCGGCCTTGCCGTCTTGGTCGATCCGCAATACCTTGCCGCCCAGGCGGGAAAGGTCCTGCGGCAGCGGCCCGTTGTGATTGTCTCCGGTGGTGACGTACAGGTAGCCGTCAAACGGGCTGAAGCGAATGCGGCCTCCGCTGTGTGCTCCCGAGCGGCCCCACCGGTTGAATGATCGTTTGAACGGGATGTCGTCGATAATGTCCTGACGATCGGCGACACCGGTGTAGGCGTCATCAACGGTGAGGCGCACGACGCGATTGGTTTTGCCCTCGCCGGCATCCGAGGCCATGTAGACGTAGACGCGGCGGTTTTCGGCAAAAGCCGGATCAAGTGCGACGCCCAGCATGCCGCTTTGCCCCTGGCAGAAAAAATCGCCCGCCTTCAAGGCTGCGCCGGCCGTTCCGAACAGGAGCCGAACCGTCCCATCGACGGTGCGCACGGACAGTCCGCGGCATTTTTCCGTGAACAGCATGGCTCCGTCCGGAGCAAAGGCCAGGTCCCACGGATTGTCAAGTCCCGACATCACCACCGTGCGGCGTACCTCAAGTTCGCCGTCGTCCGCCAACGTCGGCCGGACGCAGCCGCAATGAACCAGAGCGGCCACGAACATGGCCGCGCATATCATGGACAGTACCCTTGCTCTTTTGCGCTTCATTTCTTCTCCTCCTGAGAATCATGACGGTCCCCTGATTCCTGAAGAGCGGGGCGCTCGCCGTCGGGGGGCTACCCTTCCATGATGGCCTCAAACCCCGACATAATGTCAAACAGTTCGGATGTGATCAGGTTCTGCCGTACTTCCCGGTACGACCCCTGCAGGCGTTCCTTCATTTCCAGGATATTTTTTTCCGCCGACTGCATCGCCGCCAGCCGGGCCGAATTCTCACTGGCCATGGACTGGGCGAAGGCCCTGAAAAAAGAGGCAAAGAGGTACTGGCGGAGAAGATGATCAAACAGCCTCATTTCCGGCAGACCGAGCATGGGGATGCACCTGCTGGGCCAGGGTGTTTCCTTTTTTTCGGCAAGCCATTCCCGGTCCAGGGGAAGAACTCTGTTCAGGGAAGGGCGGTATCCCATCACCTTCTGCTCCTGCCGGTTATGGATGATATAGAGGACAGCGGTGTTTTTTTCCTGCTGCCACTGTCCGAAGGTTTCCACAATCCGGTGCATCTGCTCGCTGATGCCGTTGATGCTGCTCGGCAGCGAAAAGAACTCTTCTGCTCCCGGCCCTTCCTCCAGACCGGAAAGAACTCTTTCCCCGGCAGCCCAGAAAGAGCAGGTCCGGCCCTGTGATTTCAGGTTGTCAGCATGGGCCAGGGCCATATCCAGCACAACATCGTTGAATTGGCCGCACATCCCCTGGTCGGACCCCAGAACCAGGCACACGGCTCCCTTATCGGTCCGGCTATGGGGCAGATGAACCCGGTCGCGAAAGAGCGCCTGCCATCCCTTTTCGACAATCACATAATACTGATCCAGGGCTGCGGCCGCCGATTCGTACTGTCTGATATTCACCGCGGCGAGGCTTTTCATGGTTTTGACCACGGAAAGCAGGTCCTGGGAGGTTTGAATCTTTCGCTGCAGGTTTTCCAGGGTTTGCATATCTTACCGGTTCATATCAGTCGTTTCTTCTGGCCGGATACAATAATAGCACCGTAAAACACTATGATGCCATTATTTGTTTTCCTGCGGCCGGGTCCGGCTGTTTACTGTGGATTTTTTCGTTTCTTTCCGGGTTCCCCGCCGCTGCCGGCGGCCTCCAAAGCCTTTTTTTCCTTCCGCAGGCTGCTCATTTTCTCTTCCAGTATTTTCCTGAGCAGGTCCCACACCTCATCGTCCTTGCCGGCCTGCTCGACCGCAGCCGCCAGGCCGGTATCCGAACCCAGCAGCTCGACGATCTCTTCTTCCACCCTGCCTGACGCCTCAAGGGGAAGGTCATCGAACAGTCCGAGGTTAACACCATAGAGAATTGCGATCTGCTCTGCCGCCGTAAGGGACCGAAACTGGTTCTGTTTGAGAAATTCCCGCACTTTCCTGCCGTGGGCCAGCTTGCCGCGCGTTTCCTCATCAAGCCTGGTGCCGAACCTGGAAAACGATTCCAGCTCCTGGAACTGGGAATAGGACAGCCGCAGGTCACCCGCCACTTTACGATAGGCAGACAACTGGGCCTTGCCGCCCACCCGAGAAACGGATTTTCCGACCTCGATTGCCGGCAGCTGCCCCTTCTGGAAAAGATCGGGCGACAGGTAAATCTGGCCGTCGGTGATGGAAATGAGGTTGGTGGGAATATACGCGGAAATATTCTGGGCCTCGGTTTCAATGATCGGCAGGGCAGTCAGGGAGCCGCCTCCCTGTTCCGGTCGGAGATGGGTGGAGCGCTCCAGCAGCCTTGAATGGATGTAAAAAATGTCGCCGGGGAATGCTTCGCGTCCGGGCGGCCGCCGCAGGAGCAGGGAAATTTGCCGGTATGCCCGGGCATGACGGGTAATGTCGTCGTAAACAATCAGAACATCACGGCCCTGTTCCATAAAGAATTCCGCAATGGATGTTGCGGCATAGGGGGCAATATACTGCAGGCCCGGGGGATCATTTCCTTCGGCAACCACAACAACGCTGTACGCCAAGGCATTGTGACGCCGCAGGTCGTCAATCACCTTGGCAACGCCGGAACTCCGCTGGCCGATGGCGCAGTACACACAGATGATGTTCTTGTCGTGCTGGTTAATGATGGTGTCGATGGCAACTGCTGTTTTTCCGGTCTGGCGGTCACCCAGGATAAGTTCACGCTGGCCCCGGCCGATGGGGATAAGCGCATCCACCACCTTGATGCCCGTCTGCAGAGGTTTTTCCACCGGGGCCCGATCCATGATCTCCGGCGCCTCCCGCTGTACCGGCATCCGCAGTTCATCCGGCAGCGGTTCTCCGTCGTCCAGCGGGTTGCCCATGGGGTCTACGATTCTGCCCAGCAGTTTCTCGTGCACCGGGACTTCGAGAATCCGGCCTGTCCTGGAAACCTCATCACCCGCGCCCAGGTTTTCGTCGGAGTCCAGCAGGACGATTCCTATCCTGTCCGGAAGGATATCGATCACCATCCCGGTCTTATCCTTTCCCAGGAGCACCAGTTCCTCGGACTGCACCCTGTTCAGCCCTTCGGCCCAGACGATGCCCTGGCTTATCCTGCTGATTCGCCCGACTTCCTCGGCGGTCATGGACGGGGCAAACCCCTCCAGACGGGCATCTATTCCCGATGCCACCTTTTCAAGGATATTGTCGAGTTCATGCGGACTCATCTGCGTCCCATGTGGCAAGATGCATACTGCTCAGAATTTTTTCCTCCATCTCCGCCATGTACCGTGTCAGGCTCCATTCAACCTTTCGGTTGTTTCCCGTCAGCATGATGCCGTAGCCGACCTCCGGAACCACATCAAGGACCACCTCTGCATCGGGAAAGAGCTCCGCCGCCGCAGCCTTGATTTCGTTCTGCATCTGTTCGCTTAATACAAAGCCGGATATGACCTGCAGCCGGTCTCCCATATCGGCATTCCCCTCATTTTTTCGCACCGCTTCGCCAAGTGTATGTCTGAATTTGTCCACAAGACGGGTCTCAAGCTTTTCATCCGCAAGGTCCTGCAGCGCCTTGGCCGCCGCCCGGAATACCTGGCGGCTCAGGGTAGTTTTCATTTTGCGGATGAAATCATCCTTCTCGCGTTCAAGATTTTCCTGCCAGACATTTCGTGCCTTCTCCACTTCCTGCCTTGCTTTTTCCATGGCTTCGTCACGCCATTGTTTTATTTCCGCCCTGGCCTCCGCCTGCATCTTTTTCCTGTTGTCTTCCAGCTCACGATGCTTCTCTGCCAGAACCCGAGCCTCCGCTTCGGCTTTTTTTCGGGCCTCAGCCGCTTCCTGCAGCCGCCCGGCGATTTTCTGCTCCCGTTCATCCATGGCCCGGAGAATGGGTTTGTACAGAAAACGTTTCAGCAGATAAATGAGGAGGAGAAAGTTGACGATCTGGGCGCCAACGGTAAACCAGTCAATGAGCACGGCTCAACCTCCTGCCCGGGACAGAAAATAATTCCAGAAGGGGTTGGCGAAAATAAGGATCATCGAGACAACAAAACAATATATAGCGGTCGATTCGACCATTGCCAGTCCGACAAACAGCGTCCGGGTGATGGTATTTGTTTCGTCCGGCTGCTGGGCTATTGAGCTCAGGGCCTGCGCCAGGGCGCGGCCTTCACCGAGTGCCGGCCCGATGGCGCCGATACCGATGGTTATCCCCGCGGTAAATATGGAAGCCACTGCCACCAAGGTCAGATTATCCATGGTCGTCTCCTTTGCATCTTTTTCCTCATCTCTTCCCTGCGGGAAGTTTTTTCCTGTTTCTTGATTTACGGCTCTCAGGATCTTGTCAAATCACTGACGCAACCCTTGCCGAGCACCGAACACATACCGTTCATGCCTCACTCTTCCTTTGATTTATGCCCTTTGACCTGGACCTCAAGGCCGGCGCCGATGTACACGGCGGCCAGAATGACAAAAATATAGGCCTGGACCATGCCGGTAAGCAGCCCGAGAAGATTCATGACCACCGGAAAAATGAGCGGCGAGATGGCGAGAAGAATGGCCACGATCATGGTGCCGCTCATGACATTGCCGAAAAGCCGCACAGCCAGGGCCAGGGTCCGGCTGATTTCCCCCGTTATGTTGAACGGCAGCATCAGCGGCGTCGGCCGGATATAATTTTTCAGGTAGCCGAGTATGCCGTTGTCCGCGATGCCGTATGCAGGCACCGCGATAAAAACACAGATTGCCAGTCCCGTTGTGGTGGACAGCGATCCTGTGGGCGGCTGAAAACCGGGAACAACGCTGAGCAGGTTTGAAACACCGATGAACAGGAAAAGGGTGCCGAGAAAAGGCAGGAATCGGTTCGGCGGCTGGCGCGTGACATCGCGGATCTGACCGTTGATCAGCACCACTATTGATTCAAGGAGATTCTGCCACCGCGGCAGTTGTTCTCCGGTGTGGAGCTTTCTGGTGACCAGGCGGCTGCCGAACACCAGCAGGATCATGACCAGCCAGGTAAAGAGAATGGTGGCGTTCAGCTTGATCGATTCCGTCTGCCAGATGATGATGGAATCCGGACTAATTCGCATGCATCCTCCCGCGCTCCGGCCTGCCGAACAGCCCCGTGATCAGAAAACGGAACAGGAAAAAGAAGAGCAGCATGACGCCGAACATGACCGGCCCCTGCCTTAGAATCAGCAGGAAGCAGAAAAGTACCGCCGTAGACCTGCAGACAAAGCTCAGCAGAAGGAGACGGCCGGGATGGGCAGCCTTGTGCACCCGGCGGACGGTAAGCCACAGACCGCCGAAATAAAACAACCCCAAAACCATACCCCATACCGCCCCCAGGGCAAAAGCCTGACTACTCATGATTATTCTCCCTTTCCCGGGTGATGGCATTGCGCTCCTTCTGCACCCAGTACCAGGCGTTCAAACAGCCAAGTATCAGGCCGATGAAGAGCAGCATCAGTGTCCAGGAATACTTTGACGGCCAGCGGAGATCGATCCACACGCCGATAAAGGCGGCGACCACTGTGGGAATGGCAACCGCCCAGCCCACCATGCCGAACATGCCCAGCCCGAACCAGACGGTTTTGTCACCTTCCCTGCGGGAGCGGACCTTGCGCTTCTCGCGCTTGCTTACCTCATCGGTAAATTTTTTATCTCCGTTTTTGTTTTCCACCGTTCCCGGGTCCTGTTTTACCTGCCGCTGATCTCAAGAAACCGCTTGTAAAAACCTATTTCCAACCGTGCCGATGCCGACCTGCCCGCCTTTTCCCGTTCAATGAAATCCTCCTGCATTTTCCGCACCACCTCCTCAAGCTCGCCAAGCTCTCCCGGAACGGCATGCCGGGCAGCCACCCCCACTTCATCCTGTTGTTTGATGAGTATGCCTCCGTCAACAGCCAGAAAATGCTCGGAGTCATCCATGTCAACATACATCAGGACTCCGGGAATCAGGGCGGTTACAAAGTCAATGTGGCGGGGCTTCAGGCAGAACTCCCCGTCAGGGCTTTCAGCCGTGACCTGCCGGATCTCTTCGTCCAGCAGGACACCTGTGGGAAGAAGTATTTTAAGGCGCATTGGAAGTCATACCGATCAACGCAAAGCTGTTAGGACAATTGTGGTCCGCCAGGGTTTCAGGTGCGAGGGGTTCGGCTGGACAGTTCCTGTTTGGACAATCGAATCTCGTACCTCGTGCCGTACATCATGTACTGTACCGTCACGGTATCCGCCTTGCCGGGAGTCTTCCGCCGGAAAGATTTCCGCCTTATGCACCATCAACCTCATCAATGGAACCGATCATATAGAGCTTGCTTTCCGATGTTTCATAGAACTCGTCGTTCAGTATCCTTTCGCAGCCGGCAATCGTCTCCTCCAGTTCCACCTGGCGGCCCTCCAGGCCGGTGAACTGTTCGGTTGTGAAAAAAGGCTGGGTGAAAAACCGTTCGAGCCGGCGGGCGCGGTTCACGGTCCGTCGATCCTCGCGCGACAGTTCTTCCAGGCCCAGCATGGCAATGATATCCTTGAGGTCATCATAATCCGCCAGGGTTTTGCGGACTTCCCGGGCCACCGCGTAATGCCTGGTCCCGACTATACGCGGGTTGAGCATCATGGAGCGTGACTGCAGCGGATCAATGGCGGGATACAGGCCTTCGCTGGCCATCTTTCGGTCCAGGACAATGGACGCGGACAAGTGCGAAAAGGTATGCACCGCGGCCGGGTCGGTCAAATCGTCCGCCGGGACATAAACCGCCTGGATCGAGGTAATAGCGGCCTTGCGGGTACTTGCTATTCTCTCCTGAAGGTCGGCCAGTTCCGTGCCCATGGTCGGCTGATATCCGAGGCGCGACGGCAGCCTCCCCAGGAGGCCGGAAAGTTCCATCCCCGCCTGGATAAAGCGGAAAATGTTGTCTATCAGCAGCAGGACATCCTGCCCCTCGGTGTCCCGGAAATATTCGGACATGGTCAGTGCCGTCATGCCCACCCTGAACCTGGAGCCGGGCGATTCGTTCATCTGACCGAAAACCATGACCGTGTTTTTCAGGACATCCGCTTCCTCCATCTCCCGGTGCAGTTCCTCGCCTTCCCGGCAGCGTTCTCCTATTCCGCAGAAGATGCTCACTCCCTTGTGTCTGGATACCATGTTGTGGATCAATTCGGTGATGATGACCGTCTTGCCGACGCCGGCGCCTCCGAACAGGCCGGTCTTGCCGCCTCGTTCGATGGGAACCAGGAGATCGATGCTCTTGATGCCGGTGAGAAAAATCTCGTCGCTGACCACCCTGTCGGCAAGTTCAATGGACTCCTGATGGATGGATCGGAATTGTTTGAAATCCGGAGGCTCTTTCCTGTCGATCACCTCGCCGAAAACATTGAACATGCGGCCCAGCAATTCCCTGCCGATGGGCACCTCGATGGTCCTGCCGTCGCCGGCCGCCCTGTCACCCTTGGCCAGTCCCGCGGTCGGGGTCAGGGCAATCCCCCGTGCCACATGTTCGCCGACATGATCGATGACCTCCACCACGGTTTTCATTTTCGGACCGGTCCGCATGATTGAATACAGCGGCGGCAGGTCACCGGGGCAGTCGATGTCAACCACCGTTGAGCGGACGGCGCGTAAGGTACCGGTATATCGAGCTGCATCTGAATCGTTTCGGGTCGCCATACGCTAGCACTTTTCATCTGGTTGTCGACGGCCAGGCTGCCGATGCCTGCCGGCGGGACACACTCTTTGATTGCGTGCCCGCGGAAATGTGATTTTCTGTTATTGTCGAATGAACCGGAAATATTGTCAAGAGCAACTGGAGGGAAAGGAAGCTCCCGACAACCATTATACAAATATTGATCGTTGCTGAAGTCAAAGGAGGCCGGCATTCCTTTGTTAAAAACATCGGCAAAAAAACACATGGTAGAAGTTGGGTGGGCATCGAGAAATTCGCGCCGAGGATTGCGGGGAAGGTAAAAATTTTTTGGGCGAGAAATGTAACCAATGGGGAAAATATCCGTTTAATATAATTAAGGTTTTGTGTAATAAGTTATCGTTACTACGTATGTTTTGCAACGTTGTCGCGAAAAGGATACTTGAGTCGCCATCTGCTTCCCTGTCCGGTGGATGATTCACTTCCCGAAAATGTGCCTCTTCTGAAACTGCTCAATTTTATTATAGGAAAACAGAAAGTCGACCCATCTGGATATTCGATGGCATTTTTCGTCCGCGTGACTTTCTTTCGCCTTGACTGCCACAGTGTTGTGTTTTAACAAAAAGAACTATTTTTCACTGTCGCAAAACCAGTCTATCGAAATTCCCATCTATACCCCGTACCTCAGGCAGTTTTCTTCACCCCTGTTGCCGTAAACCGACAAGTTGCTGTTGTTGCGGCTGTTGTTTCAAGGAGCAATGATCGAATTCCCCCGGTTGGAGCAAGGGCGTCTGAGTCTTGGGCTACGATTTTAACATATTGGAACAACATTGTTTTTTTCCTCATTAAGCGATTCGTCCGGTTCAAAGGGGAGGGCAGTATCAGGCTCGGGATGATGAACTGGCATCCTTTTCGCTTTAAGAGGGCAAGTGGCTGGCGCACATAGAACGCAATCCGGATTGCCAGAAAATTTTCCTGAAGGAGGAATTGACAATGAAAAAAATGTACGCAACCGGTTTGTTTGCACTGATGTTGACTTTAACCGTTCCAGGTCTGGGCCTGGCGCAAAACGGCCATGGCGCGGGAGACGGCACCGGCCCCTACGACGAATGCAGCGGGCCGTGGGGTTCCGGGATCGGTGACGGCACCTGCCAGGATGGAGTGATCGAGAGCAGTGCGGTGCTTCTGTCAATCAACGGCCATGGCGCGGGAGACGGCACCGGCCCCTATGATGAATGCAGCGGGCCGTGGGGCTCCGGGGATGGGGACGGCACCTGCCAGGGGTGATTGGGGCTGTTCCATCTGGCAAGCCTGATCCGCCGAGGACAATTGGCGTGACCGGAGATCCGGCGCAACGATCTTCTGGATCTGTTGGATCGGCCGGAAGCAGCGGCTCGGCTGGATAAGGCAAATCGCAAGGGGAGGGCTGGTGTCGGCACCTCCCCTTGTTTATGTGTGAACCCGGGCATGAGTGTGCGATTGGGCCGGTTCACCCTCCTGGGGTACGGGCAGGGCCTGAACCGCCGGCCGGAGAGCATTGCCCCGGGGTCAACTCCTTGAAGTAAATGCAGTGTCTGCTCCCGGCTTCCAGGCATCCTGCCGCAAGGCGGTCCGGCAGAGTCCTTTTGCCTCTTCGATCCAGGCAAGCCGCTGTTCCATGGTGCTGGTAACGACCACGGAAAACATCCGGCGATAAAACCTCCTGACCCCGCACAGATCAAAGATGCATTGCCGCCAGAGGGCGTCCAGGGGATCGCCGAAGGCTGCCTGTTCCCTGGCGGCGGGCGTGTTCGACGTGTTGATGACCACTGCCGCGGAGGCCCTGAGCAGGCCCGCCGGGATTCCTTCGCCGCCATCGCCCTCTTCGAACCGGTAGGCGACGCCGGGACGGAATACCCTGTCGACCCAGCCCTTGAGGATGGCCGGCGGCTGCCCCCACCAGTTGGGATGGACGATGATGATGCCGTCCGCCCGGGAGATCTCCCGGCAATGGGACGCAATCGTCTGACTGATTGTACCGGATTTGGGGATTTCCCCGGCAGTCAGCAGCGGATCAAAGCCTTCCCCGTAGAGATCATGGAAAATGATGTCGTGGCCGGCGGCCGCGAGGTCGTCCCTGACCGAGTGGGCAATGGCATGATTGAGGCTGCCGGGGTCAGGGTGTCCGAGAATGATCAGTATGTTCATGGTTTCGCTCCAGTGACCAACAGGCATAATCCCCTCGATTCTGCCGCGGGAGTTCATTCGACCAGCGGAATAATGTCCGCATAGGCAAACCCGTTCCGTTCGACGACCTCGCCGACTTCGACCGGTATGCCCCTGGCGAACATGGGGCCGTTGACAACGATGGTGTGGATCTCGCCGTTCTCGCCGGTGGGATCAATTTCCGCCGGCAGTTCCTGCAGCAGTTCGCGTGTCCACTGCCGGCCCGCAAGGCCGACTGGCAGCTTCTTGAGGTCAACGCTGCTGATATATGCTTCCAGGCCCATGGAGAGCATCATTTCGATCAGCTCCATGGCGGGAAGCCGCCACAGCGGAAAGAGCGGCTCGATTTCCGTGTCCTGCATCTGCTTTTCACGGTAACGGCGTACCTCCTCAAGAAACAGGTCGCCAAAGGCGATGCACTGGATTCCCCGGGCCGCGGCATCTGCGGCAAACCTGCCCATGATTGCATCGCACTGCTCGTTGGTGCAGGGGTCGGGCAGGCTGATCGTCTCCAGCGGCAGGCCTGCCGCCTCGGCCTGGAGGTACAGCAGCTCCACCCTGGTGGCATGCATGGAGACGCGGTTGTACCGCTCGTTCAATACGGTGAACAGCCCGGCTATTTCGATCCGGGGATCCCGGCGCAGAACATGCAGGGTCCAGGCACTGTCCTTGCCGGTGCTCCAGCTCAAGAGCGTTTTCCTTTTCATTGCATACCTGTCGGAAGCGTCCGGCGAACCCAGACGGGGGGCACGGGACCAGCGGATCGTGTGCGTTGCCAATGGTTGCGCGCTGATGGGGCTCCCCTCGGCCCCAGCCATTTTCAGGCCTGAATATATACCAAGCGGCCCGGGCAAGGCAATCACCTTTATCCAACCGGCCGATAATTCTGTCTCCAAGGGAGGTAAGCGGCCGCCGCAAGGCTCCGGGAGGCGCCAAAAACCAACAAAACTGTAACCCGCAGACTGCCGACTCATGAATAACATAACGGTAGATCAGGCAGATAGGATGCAGAAATCACGGCACCCAAAAGACCCCTTGCCATTACTGCAATCAGCATTCGATCCCGATCCCGGTAGATGCAAATTTTCCTCAACCCAGCGCAGGAAATATCTCATCGAAATCGAAATCGGTATCGAGAGCGCCAAGCAAGCTTGGCGTTTCTTGTGAGGTGAGGGTCCTCCCCGGGTAAGGTTTAGCCAACCGCCCGTACTGAGTGCTGGCGTTGTGAAGGCAATTTGAATGGAGGTGACAAGGGGGAGACGAACGGCACAGTGTAAGCGTACACAGGGAATCATGCAGGCCGGAGGGAGCATCTGCGCTGCTTCCGCAGCTATTGAGCCTCGTTACGATAGAACACGGAGGGCCACACTGTTCGATTAGTGGAAGCCAGGACAAAAGCGTCGCGAAAGGCGAGACGCTGGAGGCTCCGTCGGGGTCTTAGGGGGCGGCAAGTATGGAGAGAGACGTTCGAGAACTTGGGATACCCATCGCGTTCCCGATCCAGTCGGGTAGGCGAGCGTATAGCACCAAAAGGCAGAAGAGGATGGGAGAGTTCTGCATCCGGTGACGGGAACGCCGCAAGGCGGGATCGTTTCGCCGGTGCTGGCGAACATCTATCTGCACTACGCTTTGGATCTGTGGTTTGAGAAGGCGGTGGCCCCCAAATGTCGGGGCGCGAGGTGCATCATCCGCGACGCCGACGATTGTGTCTGTGCGTTTCAGTATGAGGACGACGCACGGCGGTTCGAAAGCGAACTGGCACCCAGACTGGCCAAGTTCGGACTGGAGGTCGCGAGGGAGAAGACCCGGACGCTCCGTTTCAGCCGCTTTGGCGGCCAGGAGAACGGGACCTTCTGTTTTCTGGGGTACGAATATCGCTGGGTCGAGCGACGCAGCGGGAAACCAGGAGTCCAGCGCCGGACGGCGCCAAGGAAGAAGCAGGCCTCGATCGCCAATTTCACGGAATGGTTCACTGTACTGGATAATATCCTTGACTCCAACCATATCCTTCGTCCTTCTCATAGGTTCCTTACCTCCTCTAAAATTTCATAGAAGTGTAAACCTATTTCAGGACGGGACAACTCCTTCTGTCGTCTGTCATATGTCCTCTGACTTCTGGTATGCTTTTTCCTGGCGGCGGCGGCGCGGGGTGATTACCTTGGTGGAGCAATGCAGCCACGCAAGGGAAAGCCATAATGTTTCTGCCCACAACAAGAGAGGAAATGAACCGGCTCGGCTGGGACCGGCTCGACGTCATTCTGGTGACCGGGGACGCGTACATCGACTCCCCGTTCATCGGCGTGGCCGTCATCGGCAAGGTGCTCCTCGATGCCGGGTACCGGGTGGGGATCATTGCCCAGCCGGAAACGGAGACGGGCGACGATATCGCCAGGCTGGGCGAACCCCTGCTGTTCTGGGGCGTAACCGGGGGGAGCATCGACTCCATGGTCGCCAATCGGACCGCCGCCGGCAAGCGGCGCCGGACCGATGATTACACCCCGGGCGGGATAAACAACCGGCGTCCTGACCGGGCTGTCCTGGTGTACGCCAACCTGATCCGGAGCCGCTGGAAAAAGACCTGCCCCATTGTCCTTGGAGGCATCGAGGCCAGTCTGCGGCGCATAGCCCACTACGATTTCTGGTCCGACCGCGTGCGGCGGTCGATCCTGTTCGATGCCAAGGCGGATTACCTGCTCTACGGCATGGCCGACAGATCGGTGCTCGAACTGGCCGGGGCGCTGGCCGCAGGCGCAGATCCCCGGATTGTCCGAGGGCTCTGTTACGCCTCCCGGGAAATGCCCGGGGGAGCCGTCGAACTGCCGCCTTTCGAGGCCGCGGCCGGGGACAGGACCGCCTTTACCGAAATGTTTCATCTGTTTTACCGGAACACCGATCCGGTGACGGCCGGAATCCTTGCCCAGAAGCAGGACGACCGCTACCTGGTGCAGAACCCGTCCCCCCTTCTTCTTTCCACGGCCGAACTGGACCATGTCCATGATCTCGACTATGAACGGAGCGCCCATCCCCATTATCTGCGGCAGGGAGAAATCAGGGCCCTGGAGACCATCCGTTTTTCCATCGCCACCCACCGGGGCTGTTACGGTGAATGCAATTTCTGCGCGATCAGCGTCCATCAGGGCCGCACCGTCCGGTGGCGCAGCAGGGAATCCATCCTCCGGGAGGCGGAGCGGATTGTTGCCCATCCTGAATTCAAGGGCACCATCCATGACGTGGGGGGCCCAACCGCCAATATGTACGCCATTGAATGCAGCAGAAAGGAACGGAAGGGAAGCTGCGCCTCCAGGCGCTGCCTGTATCCCAAGGTATGTCCGAAGATGGGGGTCGATCATGGGGCGCAGATCGAACTGCTGCGCGACCTGCGGCGGATCAAGGGGGTCCGCAAGGTCGTGGTTGCCTCGGGGATCCGCTACGATATGATTCTGGCGGACCGGACCAACGGCGTCAACTACCTGCGCGAGCTCATCCGCCATCACGTATCCGGCCAGATGAAGGTCGCCCCGGAGCACAGCGAGAAGAAGGTGCTGACCCTGATGGGCAAGCCCGGATCTGAGACCCTCCTTGCCTTCCGCGAGCTCTTTCAGCGTCTGAACGAGCGGGAAGGGCGCCGGCAGTACCTCACCTACTACATGATCGCCGCGCACCCCGGCTGCACCAGGGAAGACATGGTCCGGCTCAGGCGGTTCTGTTCGGATTCGCTCAGGCTCCTGCCCAGGCAGGTGCAGGTCTTCACCCCGACGCCCTCCACCTATTCGACCCTGATGTATTGGACCGGGCGGGACCCGTTCAGCGGCGAACCCTGTTTCGTGGAGCAATCCGTTGCCGGCCGGGAAGAGCAGAAGCAGGTGCTGACCCGGCACGGAGGCGGGACAAAAAAAGAGGCGGCCGGAACCTTTCCCCGGAAAAAAAGATCAGTCCGCCCCCGGGGACATCGCGGGGAGCGGTGAACGGGGGTTGATCGACCGACGGCCTTCTATTTTTTCATTTCCTTCATTTCCTCGACCCAGGACAGAGCGGCCGCCACCTTGGGATAGCCGATGGTGGAAATCAGCAGCAGGAGGGTATGCTCGATCTCCTCTCTGGTCGCTCCGGCCTCCAGAGCCCGCCGGGCGTGGGAGTGAACGGCTCCGGTCGAGTGCGCCGCGGCGGCCGCCAACTGGATGAGTTCCGAGGTTTTCCGGTCAATGGGTCCGGCATCGCGCAGGGTCGTTCCCAGATTTTCCAACGAGGCCATGACCGTCGGGAATTTTTTGGTCAACTTCCGGTAATGCTTGCTTGGAATTTTCTTCTCCACCATGTTTCTCTCCTTGTTGTTTCAGGCTGCCGCCGGTCGGCAGCCGCTGCATTGCGCGTGCGAAAGGCTGGGACAGTCCCGGGACCGGGCAGGCCGGAACCGGGAAATGGGGCTTCCGCATGGACCGGCCGCAAGCCGGAACGGCTGCGGCCGGTCACTTAATTATTGATTATTTCGTCAAAAAAGCAACAACAAAAAGGATGAACGGCTCGGGCCGGGGGTTCTTCCCTCCAGCTTCCGCTCAGGGCCGGGCAAAAATCTCGGCGAAGAAATCCTGCATGGCCCGCCACGACTGGGTGTCGGCCTGCCGGTCATACGCCAGGGGCAGGCCGAATTCGCTGCCGAAGCTGTCGGCATCCGGGTTGGTGAACGAATGTCTGGCGCCGGGATAATTCACAAACCGGTAGGTTGCGCCGGCGGCCTCCATTTCTTTTTTGAACCCGTCAATTTCTTCGGCCGTGACAAAGGGATCGTCCTCGCCGTTCAAGACGAGGATCGCGGCCTTCACCCGTCCCTTCTCGGCCGGACTGGAGGTGGCCAGGCTGCCGTGAAAGCTGACCACGCCGTCCAGATCAACCCCTTGTCGGGCCATTTCCAGGACAACACCGCCGCCGAAACAGTAGCCGATGGCCGCGATCTTGTCCGGGTCGACCGTCGGTTCATTTTTCAGGACCTCGATTGCGGCGATGAACCGCTCTTTGGCCACGGGCAGGTTGCTGCGGACCTCAGCCGCGAACTTTCCGGCATCCTCAGGATGGGCCGCGGTCTTCCCTTCACCGTACATGTCGACGGCCAGGGCGGTATAGCCAAGCCCGGCAAGCATCTCCGCCCGTTTGCGGGCATAGTCGTTGTGCCCCCACCATTCATGCACCACCAGGATGGCGGGACGCCTGGCGTCGACGGCGTCATCATAGGCGAGATAGCCTTTCATCTCCGTGCCGCCGGAAGAGTAGGATACTTCCCTGGTCTGCAGGGCGGCCGACGCCGTTGAACTGAAGAGCATACACAGAAACAGCAATAGGATCGGTAGTATTGTCCGGTTCATGGCATCCTCCCTTGATAAAGTTTTCCATGAATGATTCCTGTAAGGAACAGTAAGTGTGAAGCCCGGCGAAGGCAAACCAAAATTCGCTGTCCCGATGCGGGTGGCGATGCGGCGAAGGAGCCGGGACTCAGGGCGTCCGGCCAGGTCCAATGGGTTGCGCCGCCGTTGGCAACGCAGTATGGTTGTCGTGTTTTGCGGAGAGAACGACGGGCTGGCGCTGGGAAAAGAGACGGACCGCGAGCCAGTCACGGCCAAAAAAGGATACGGGCGCGGGAACGCCGAAAAGGTGCGGGCAATGGAGGAGGAAACAAGGCAATACAGGGTGATCAACAAACAACCGAATTCGAGTATGTGCCTGGTCTGCGGGCTGAAAAACGACCATGGCCTGCACGCCTCGTTTTACGAACTGGAAAACGGCGAACTCCTGGCGGTATTCCGGCCCGGCGAAAAACATCAGAGTTATCCGGGCCGGCTGCACGGGGGCATCGTGTCCACCATCCTCGATGAGACCATCGGCCGGGCAATCATGATCAACCGGCAGGGCGAGCTCTGGGGGGTTACCGTCGAAATCACTGTCCGTTTCAGGCATCCCGTGCCGCTGGGGGTGGAATTGCGGGCCATTGGCCGGATCACCAGGGACGGCCGCAGGATTTTCGAAGGCACCGGGGAGCTGCTCCTGCCGGACGGCACGGTGGCCGCCGAGGGACGGGGCAGGTATCTGAAGCAGCCGCTGGATCAGATCGCCGATTTCAATGTCGAGGAACAGGAATGGAAGGCCGTGCCGGGGCCGGACGATCCGCGGTTCGTCGAGCTCCGGAAGGGGTCAGGAGGGGAATGAGAATGCCTTGCTCCGATGCCGGCGCCCCTCCTTTGGCCTGCCTGCCTCGTTGCCGGTCAGGCCGCCTTGGGAAAATTGTCGGGCTGGGGCCGGGTCCATGAATCGCTGTCCAGGGGAGGCAGGCCCCACCTGGCCCGGGCCCTGTCGCACCGTTCGTTGGCCTGGCCGTTTTCGAACGAGGGGATGAAGTTGCGGCAGACCGAGGCGCGGCGGGCATAGATCGCGCAGTAGACGTTGTCGCCGATCACCCCCTTGAGGGCGATGCAGCGCGGATCGGAGCAGTTGGTTCCTTTCATGACCAGGTAATGGGTCTGGAGATGGTCGGTCAGCATATGCGGCACCCCGCCGGGGGTGGCGAGGTCGGATTCGGCCCAGTAGAAGGAGGCCCGGAAAAAAGCGCAACAGGCGCCGCAGGCGATGCAGGGGTTATATGCGGGCATGGGTACACCACCTCCGGATCGAAAGCAATGATTGTTGAGTTGTGTTGGGAATATGTATTCGCCGGCGGCAAAACGCAAGGGAAAAATGGGGTCCGGGGTTTGCCCTGAATTTCCGGTGCGGCCGGGAGAAGAGGGCGAATGATGCCGGTCGTTCAGACCGGTGATGAGGCCACGGCCCGGACAAAATACCGGCAGCCGTCATCCTGCCAGCCGGCGTAGCCGAGGCGGGTGTTGACATACCAGGACGTCTTCCGGGAGCGCCGGTCGCAGCTCCAGAACCACTCGCGTTCACCGGTAAAGGGAGCCGGCCCGCACTCGCTTTCCGGCAGGGTCGGGTCAGGGATCAGCGACAGCAGTTCGTTGACCGTGGGCAGGCGCCACGCCGTTATGCCGCCGAAACCGGCTCCGTTCCAGGCGGCAATGAGTCTCTCGGCCTCCGGGCGGTCCACCGGGCAGGCTGAGCCGGCCCGCTGCCACAGGAGTCGGGTGGCCTCGTCCAGCACGATATGTTCCTCCGGCGGTGCAAACATGTTGCGGATATACGTGCGGGGCTGCCACAGGCTGTCGACCCCGAAAAGATTGCCGGCCCGGCCGCCGGAGGCGCGGATGGGCGTATCCCGGAGACCGTGGCGGGAGGAGGGACGCTGATCGGCGGCAATGTCCCGGCAGATCCTCCGACTGTGTTTTTGCCGGTGCAGCTCCAGGGTCATGAGGGCGGCGGCCATCTCCGCCGCGTTCTGAAATCTTCGCTCCGGCTTCCAACTGAGCGCCCGGGCGAAAAAATCATCCCAGCCCTGATCGTAGAGCGGGTTGACCAGGCTGAGCATGAAGCCCTTCATGACCGGCAATTCGCCGGTCAGCAGACGGTAGAGCAGCACCCCGGCTGAAAAGAGATCGGAGCGCTCGTCGGCCCGGTCCGGGTCGGCGGCCTGTTCCGGCGCCGCGTAATAGGGCGTGCCGACCCGCATGCCCGGAGCGGAGGGGCCGCTCCCTTCTTCCATGTCCAGGGACATGCCGAAGTCGCAGATCTTGATGGTGTTTTCATCCGTCACCAGCATGTTCTGCGGTTTGATGTCCCGGTGCACGACCCCGGCTGAATGCATGCAGCCCAGCCCGTCAAGAATCTGGGCGCCCCAGGCCAGGACCTTGTCGGGCGGGATGCGGCGGGTGGGCGATTCCAGGGTGAATTTTTCGTCGATCATCATCCCGAGATTGGCGCAGTAATACTCCATGGTATAAAAGGGGTTTTTCCCGTCATAATCGAAGTCCCGGATATCGGCGATGTGCGGATGGCGCAGGCGGGCCATGGTCAGCACTTCGGTGGAGAATATGTCCCGCAGGGCGGGCATGCCGAGCAGCGCCGTCAGCGGTTCGGACGGGTTGAGCAGTTTCAGGGCGACGGTCCTGTTGGTGGTCGGCATGACGGCCCGGTAGACCGTGCCCATGCCGCCGTGGCCGAGGATGCCGGTTATGGTGTAGCGTCCTATTCTGCGCCGCCGCCTCTTCCCCCGCATAGTTCCTCCCGTTCACCAGAGCAGGCGCTGGGCGTTGAAGTCGGGAAAACCAAGCCGGCGCAGTTTGTTCACGGTCCGCATCACATCGTACCTGACCGCCTTGAAGGTGACGGTGTCACGGTCGCTGTCCCAGACCAGGTACTTGGCGTGGTTGTTGATGCCGTCCCTGGGCTGGCCTACGCTGCCCGGGTTGATGATGTACCGCCTGTCCTGTTCCAGCCGGCGGAGTCCCGGTTCCACCTCCAGTCCCTGTTCGGGCGGCAGGCCTTCGACAAAGAAATTCAGGGTGTGGGTGTGGCCGTAAAAACAGAGCCGCTCCGGAAAGGCGCCGAAGATTTTTTCCAGGGCGATGACACTGGGGTAAAAAAGATAGCTGGTGGGCGACTTGGGGGGACAGCCGTGGACAAACCTGGCCCCGTTCCAGATCATGACCGGCTGGAGGCTGGCGACAGAGGCAATGCTCTCCGGGGAGAGCAGCGGCAGGGTCATTTCCAGGGATTTCCGCGGGTCCGGGTTCATGCGATGGAAATAGGCCCGGTTGAGGAGGGCGAATTCGTGGTTGCCCTGGATGGAGGCGGCCCCGCGCTCCCTCAGCCTGAGCAGCACCTCTTCCGGGTCGGGGCCGTAGCCGATATTGTCTCCCAGGGAAATGATCCGCTCGATGTTTTCGGCGTCGATATCCTCCAGCACAGCCTCCAGGGCCGCCAGATTGGCATGTATGTCTGAAATGACCGCAATGCGCACGCGTTTTCCTCTCTGCCGGCACCCGCAAGCGGGTGGCGGGATGCCTGTTGCGGACATCATACCGTAAATATTGCCCGGCGTGAAGCCTGATGCGCTGTCATCCAATCAGGGGGCTCCGGAAACAGGGAAACGGGACATTGCGGGGACCCGGGCCGGAGCGGGAGGCCCGGCGGGATGGGTGCCCGGGATGAGCAGGAAAACAGCAGTTATTTTATGGGGAATATGGCATAATAATCAACAATGTCCGGGAAAGGAATACGGAAGGATAAGCGGAAGCGGAGGCTGATTCATGGGTCTGATTACGGCGGAAAATGTCCATAAGAGGTACCGGGTCGGGGAGACGGTCATTCACGCCCTCAGGGGAGTGAGCCTGACCATCGAAGGCGGGGCGTTCGTCTCCATTGTCGGCCCCTCGGGGAGCGGCAAGACCACCCTGCTCAATCTCATCGGCTGCCTGGACAGACCGAGTGAAGGAAAACTGACCGTGGCCGGCACCGATGTCGGCGGTCTCGGCCGGCGGCAGGGGGCGGACTTCCGAGGGAAGAATATCGGCTTTATTTTCCAGGACTTCAATCTCATCCCGGTGCTGACCGTCTACGAAAACATCGAATATCCCCTGCTCATGGTGCAGGATGTTCCGGCCCCGGAGCGTTCGGAGCGGGTTACGACCCTGTTGCGGGAGGTGGGAATGGAGGAGCAGAGGAACAAGCTGCCGGACCAGATCTCCGGCGGCCAGAAGCAGCGGGTGGCGGTGGCCCGGGCCCTGGTGACCAGCCCGGCCCTGGTGCTGGCCGACGAGCCCACCGCCAACCTCGATCATGACACGGCCTACCAGGTGATCGAATTGATGAAGCGGATGCGCGACACCTTCGGCACCACCTTCATCTTTTCCACCCACGACCCCAAGATCGTCGGCGAGGCCGAAGTCGTCCACACCCTGGAAGACGGGCGGCTGACCGACAGCAGAGACACACGGGAGGCAGGTCATGAGCAAGTTGGTTAAAATCGCGGTCCGCAACCTCCTGCGCTACAAGCGGCGGACCCTGCTCACCGCCTCCCTGATCACCCTCGGCGTCGTTTTCGTCCTGGTCTTCACCTCGGTGACCGGGTCGTTCAAGGCCATGATGATCGCCCAGAACACCGACTCCATGCTCGGCCACCTGCAGATCCATCGCAAGGGGTATGTGGCCTCCATCGACAACCTGCCCCTGAACCTGAACCTGAAGGGAGGCGCCATTGCCCGCCTGGAACAAATCCTGGACGCCGAACCGGAAATCGCCGCCTGGTCGCCCCGGATCAAGTTCGGGGCGATGTTCAGCACCTTTGTCGAAACCACCAACATCCGCCTGAACGGGATCGATCCCGCGCGGGAGCTCCAGGCCGTGCCGCTGCTCGCCGATCGCGTGGTGGAGGGTGAGAAGACGCTTGCCCCCGGCGGGATCTGGGTGCCTGAACTGCTGGCCCGGGGAATGAAGGTCAAGGTCGGCGACACAGTGGTGATCGTCGCCACCAACCAGGACGGCTCGGTCAACGGCCGCCAGTTCAAGGTCGCGGGCATCATGGAAAGCGCCACCGGGCCGGGGGGCAGGGACGGCTACATCCATATCGAAGACGCCGCCGAGGTGCTGCGCCTGGAGGAAAGGGGGATCAGCGAGGTCGCCGTGCGGCTCGGGGATTTCGACCGGCTTGCCGCGGTAAGCGCCAGGCTCGAGGAACTCCTGGCCGCCGAACGCAACCAGCAGGGCAAGCCGATCTTTGAAGTGCATACCTGGGAAAAGCTTTCGCCCTTTTTCAACATTGCCCGGATGATCGACGTCATGACCTTCTTCATGAAGCTGATGCTGATCGCCATCGTTCTGGTGAGCATCATGAACGTGATGATCATGGCGGTCTATGAGCGGATCCGGGAAATCGGCACCATCGCCGCCATCGGCACCCGTCCAGGCCGCATTCTCGCCATGTTCCTGCTCGAAGGATTGAGCCTGGGGGTTGTCGGGGCGGTGCTGGGCAACATGACGGGGGCGCTCATCATCGCCTTGCTCAATGGCGCCCATATAACCTACGACTTCGGCCGGCAGACCGGTCTGGTGCTCCGGGCGGCCGTCGATCCCGCCGACATGCTGGCCCTGTCGGCGATCGTCATCGTCATTTCCGTGGTCGCCAGCCTGCAGCCGGCCTTCAAGGCTTCGCGGATGGACCCCATCAAGGCGCTGCGGCACGTTTAGGAGAAACAATCATGCGCATCCTGCTGTCCCTTGCTTTTTCGCTGCTGCTTGCCCTTCCCGTCCACGCCCTGGACGGGGAGGCGCTGCTGCTGCAGATCGACCGCAACCTCAATCCCGAAACCTACGAATCGTACCGCAAGCTCGTCAATATCGAGCCGGACGGCCGGAGCAGGGAATATGTCCTGTTCACGGTGAAAAAGGGACTCGACAAGGTAGCCTCGCTGTTCATCTCCCCGGCCAGCGAAAAGGGGCGCTCCACCCTGCGGCTCGGCGACAACATGTGGCTCTACATGCCGGGAGTGGGCAGGCCGATCCGCATCACCAGCCTGCAGTCGGTGGTCGGCGGGGTCTTCAACAACAGCGATATCCTGCAGTTGGACTACGCGGCCGAGTACAACGTGGAGAAGGTTGAGGAGACCGGCGACGGCTATCTGCTCCACCTCAGGGCAAAGAGCCGCGGCGTCGCCTATGACCGGGTCCGGCTGTGGGCCGACCGGGAAGCACTGCTGCCGACCCGCATCGAGTGCCTGACCGAAACGGATATGCTGATCAAGACCCTTCATTTCCGGGAGGTCAAGGATTTCGGCGGCGGCATTGTCCGGCCCTCGATCATCGAGACCGACAGTCCCCTCTACCAGGGTTACCGTTCGATCATGATCTTCGCCGGCATCAGGGAGAGAACCCTGCCGGACGAGGTGTTCACCCAGACCTTCATGCCCAATCTGGAATCACTGCGCTGACGGAACAGGGAATGGTCGGCTGCGCGGCAGGAACCATGAGACATGGAATGGGAAAGGTGACGAAACGACCGGGGTGGCCGAGCTGGCTGCTCCCGGCTGTTTTCCTGCTCCCGGCTCTTGCCCCCGCTGCCCCGGCAGATGAATTCAGCTTCGAGGTCGCCGAGTTTGCCAGGAAGCCGTACCATATAGGCGGCTACGCGGAGCTGCGCCCGGTGCTGTTCGGCCTCGACACCGATGCGGCCTTGCACCACCTCCGGTTTTTCGATCGCGACGAGGGGGGCACCACGGCGGAATACAACGGCCGCCTGCAGTTCGAGGCAAGCCTGGAAAAAGGAATCGGCCGGCTCTTTGCCCGGGTCAACACGGACTACAGCAATTCCTATCTTGGCGAATCCGTCGAGGCCGTCTTCTACGACGGCTACCTTTCCCTCAAGCCCTCGCCGAGCCTGGTGCTGGAAGCGGGCAAGAAGAACCTGCGCTGGGGCACCGGCTATGCCTGGAATCCGGTCGCCTTTGTCGACCGGCCCAAGGACCCGGATGACCCTGAACTGAACCGCGAAGGCTTCATCGTGGCCACGGCCGAGATGATCAGGAGCCTGGCCGGCCCCCTGCAGACCTTTTCCCTGGCACCCCTGGTGCTGCCGGTGGACGGGGATGTCAACGACGACTTCGGCGAGTCCGATCATCTCAATTTCGGCGGCAGGCTCTATGTTCTGTTCCGCGATACCGACATCGATCTGCTTTTTCTGACCGGCGGCAGCCGGGGCAGCCGCTACGGCATGGACTTTGCCCGCAACCTCACGTCCAACTTCGAGGTCCATGGCGAATTCGCCCTCCTGCACGACGTTCGCAAGCGGGTCATCGATTCGGCCGGAGACATTGCCGAGCAGGAAGAGGACGCCGGGAGCTGGCTTCTCGGCCTGCGCTACCTGACCGCGGCCGAAACCACCTGGATCGCCGAGTATTATCACAACGGGGCAGGCTTCAGCCGGGAGGAAATGGAGAATTACTTCACCCTGGCCAACCGGGGGTACGAGGTTTTCCAGGCAACCGGCGACGACGGCCTGCTGCGCCGGATGCGGGACCTGGCCGAAGGCTACGGCCGTATGAACCCCATGCGCGATTATCTCTATCTCCGCGCCAGTCAGAAAGAGCCCTTCGACATCCTCTACGTCACCCCGGCCGCCACCGCCATCGTCAATCTCGCGGACGGCAGTTTTTCCCTGTCGCCCGAGATCCTCTACACCCCGGTCACCAACCTGGAGCTCCGCCTGAAGGGATCATGGCTGAACGGCGGCAGTTTGAGCGAATACGGCGAGAAACAGAATGACTGGCGGTTTGAATTGCGGCTGCGCTACTATCTGTGAATGCGCGGGATAAAATTGTAACAGGGCAATGGGCGTCTTCCGGGGCTGCCGGTTGCAGCAGGGGATGCACTGTCAGGACCTTCGAACTTGAAGACAGACGGATGAGGAGCAGGCAATATGCGCGATGATCTGGATGGGGAGGATTTTCGAAAACGTCTGGAGGAACGGCGGGCCGCCATCCTGGCCGGGCAGGAGACCAGAAAGGGCGGAACCCCGGTGGAACTTGATCAGGCCAGGATGGGGCGCCTGTCCCGCATGGACGCCCTGCAACAGCAGGAGATGGATCGGGCGGCGGCCCGGTTGAGCGATCTGGAACTGCAGCGCATCGAGACGGCGCTTCGACGCCTGGATACCGGCGACTACGGCTATTGCGTCATGTGCGACGATGAGATCGCCGAAGGGCGCCTGCGCTTCGATCCCAGCGTGCTGACGTGCATTTCCTGCGCCCGGAAGGCGGAGTCGAAATAAACGGCGGGGAGCCGGGGGCGGTTTGTTTGACTTTTTTTTCCCGCCTTCCGTATAATAGGGGAACGGCCGGAGTGTTGACCCTGTACCTCCATCGCCCTCAGGGGCGACGGATGGGTCCCGGCATGATCGTTTGCCGAGGGACGGATCACGCCCTTCCAGGTTGGTGAATATTCGCAGGGTTGAAAATATGTTGGGATTTCCACAACGGCAATGGGGGAGCCGACGGCCGGTTGCCATCCGGCTGCATATTTTTCTGGCGGCCCTCCTCTGCTGCAGTATGCCATTGGGCACAGTATCGGCGGAAACGCTCACTGTTCCGGCCAATGAGCTGAAGAGCCTTTTCGATCATACCATGCCGTACCGCGGGCAGACCTTCATCCTCCCGGAAACGGTGCGGGCCGACAAGCTGACGGTGTTTATTTCCCCCAGCATTTTTCAGGCATTCTCCTTTCATCTGCTGCTGACGGAGGTGGACACGGCAAACGGCCTCCACCCCACCAGGGTGCTCTTCGAGAGTGAACCCCTGGATATCCCCCGCGGGGTAAGCGATATTCTTCCGCGCACGGCCGATCTGGGCGGGATTGAATTGAGGGGTGGTCAGGTGTACGCGTTCATCCTCGATATTTTTGTCACCCTGCGGGAAATCCGTCCCGATCCCGCGACCTTGTGGCACTATGCGACCCTGACCGGGATGAACCGGGAGGCCGCTTATGCCGGCGGCGAGCACATCTCTCTGCAGATCGATTGCGAGGATCCCCTGACCGGACTGCCCTGCGGCAGCAGGGAAAGTCACTTCGCCGCCTCCTGGACCGTGGAGGAGGCGGAAGACATGGGTTTTATCCTTGAGTACAACACGGTCCCCTTCCAAATACCGATTGTCCCCGCCCTGGAACTGCTGCTGCTGAAAAACAACTGATTCTGCCCCGGCCCAGCACAAGCATCTCGTCGAAATCGAAATTTCCACCGCAAAAGGGTGTTCCCCTCATCCGCCCTCCGGGCACCTTCTCCCCAAGGAGAAGGGTGTTATACAATTCTCCCTCTACCACTGGGAGAGGGTGGCCGAAGGCCGGGTGAGGGGATATCCAAACCTACAGCGAAGCTGCAAACTCCTTTCTGTCGTCTGTCCTTCCATGAGAAGGCTTGTCAAGCAGTGTCCGACGTGGCGGACCACTTTTCCCCGCAAAACCCGTTCACGTCACGCTTCCATCCGCACTCGACTGTAGGCCTTGCCGTTGGTCTGGTGCATGTTAGGGTCCGCCGGGGAAGCTGCAACCTCTGTCACGATCTTTTGTAGCGCTCCTGGCAAAGGAGACTGGATCAGAGGACAGAACGCAGTCTTCCAGACGGGACGTTTTTTTTTGAGG
>Ga0209164_1000227_pt1 | contig 173137 bp, 165 predicted proteins | sample MTBNYHSulfiMetaG_FD_187458 | JGI IMG/M metagenome (GOLD analysis project Ga0209164, IMG submission 187458) | Enrichment culture microbial communities from rom New York Harbor, USA that are MTBE-degrading - MTBE-NYH (New York Harbor Sulfidogenic)... | ecosystem: Environmental > Aquatic > Marine...
ATGGAATCCGCTATTCAGCGCGAGAAACAATTGAAAGAATGGAAGCGAAGGTGGAAAATTGAATTGATTGAGAGGGCGAATCCGAATTGGCAGGATTTGTATCATACGATTGTTTGACTGGATTCCGCCCCGGTTTTCACCGGGGTGACGCGCCGGAATGACGGTTTATTTAACTTAGCGCTTATGCCCCCCCTCCCCCAGCCCCTCCCACGAGGGGAGGGGAGTATGGAGGTGTTCCGCATTCAACCAATCAACTAATGAACCAATCTCCCACGAGGGGAGGGGAGCATGGAGGTGTTCCGCATTCAACCAATTAACCAATCGACCAATCGACCAATCAACCAATCAACTAATCAACTAATGAACCAATCTCCCACGAGGGGAGGGGAGTTTGGAAGGTCGCGAAGCGCCCTTCAGCATCCCTCGTCGTCCACGATTTTGAAGCCGGTCGAGGGTTCCTTTGCCTTGGGAGGGGCCTGTTTGACTTCCTCGGCTTTTTCTTTCGGAGCCACCTGGGTCGCTGCCCTCGTGGCTGCGATTTTGTCCGGGTTGACGATGGCAAGAACCAGCCCGAGGGCAACCATTACGATGGCCGCTGTAATTTTTGCCTTGCGGGAGCCGGCCGGAAGGGTTTCGGGGTCTCCGAATTTCCTTTCGACTTTTTCCACGAACCAGTAAGCCCCTGCCGCCATGAGCGTGACGAGGAAGGCAACGAGCCCGGAGTTTATTTTGAAGACGTCGGAGAGGCGGAGGCTCCCCATGCATCCTGACTCGTAAAAGCCCTGGAGCACGGGAAAAAGCTCGGCAAAGATCAGGGAGCCGGCGATCATTCCCAGGATGAAGATCAGGCCATCGAGCTTGCCGGTGACTGTGGCCACAACCGACGTGGTTGGACAGTAGCCGCCCATGACGAAGCCGATGCCCAGAATGAGACCCCCGACGATCTGAGGCCAGATAAACGTGGGAAGCAAATAAACGCGGCTTAAATCGATCCAGCCAAAGACGGAAAAGTAAAGGAGCCCGAGGATGCAGACCACGATGGCGGTGAACATGACTTTCAGGACGGCAAAATCCCTGAGGTAAAAGACGGCTACGAGTTTCCTGGGGTTTCCGAATCCTGCCCTCTCCAGGACGAAACCGAAACAGAAGCCTATGAGTGCTGCGAGTTGCAGGCTGTAAGCATAGTCAAACCACCCGAACTTGAATAGCGGTCCCATTACAGCCACTCCTTTCTGAAGAAGTACGCAGCCGCATAGCCGCCCGCAAAGATACAGAACATGAAAACCCAACTGCCAAAGGCGAGTTCAGAGGCTCCGGTCAGGGCCTGACCGCTCGTGCACCCCCTCGCGAGCCGTGCCGCAAATCCTGAAAGAATGCCCCCTCCCAGGGCGAGCCACAGGCGAAATGAGACCCCGATGGAAGGGCCGCGCGCCGTTTGTCCTTGAATCCTGTTGGAGATGAAACCGGAAAAGAGTCCGCCGAGGCCTGCCCCCAGGGTGAGAAACACGAGCCAGGCCATGAGCGGGGAGCCTCCCCCTTCAAAGTATTCGGAGAGGTATTTGTTTGATTTCGCGTGCTCCGGCGCCACAAGATCCACTCCTGTGGCACCCATTCTGGCAAAGGAAGCCGAAGAACCAACTCCCCTGCCCATGGTATAAAAAGTGAACAACAGGATGAGACCGAGTAACACGCCGATCACATAAGGGTTGCTGTAACGTTCATGGTTCATGGTGCACTCCTTTCAAGAAAACTCTCCCGCCAAGGAAGAAGAGATTCATAAGTTGTCCTTCTCACTCTTTGGGTCCTGGCTCCTCGACGGATTTTTTCAAGAGGACCAAGGTGGTTCCCCAGCTTGACGGGCCCGGATCAAGACCATATTCCGCGACATTCGGGTGCCTTTCCAAAATGCCATGGACGGTCTTTCGAAGAACGCCCTTTCCCTTTCCGTGAATGATTCTGACTTCGTAGATTCCCCTGTCCAGGCATGCCTGAAGGTATTCTTTCACAAGGGACGGGACATCCCGAGGGGCAAATGCATGAAGGTCCAATATGCCGTCTACAGGGATTTCTACGGGTTCGGTGTCCGAGTCGTTCATGGGTTTCAGGGGAACGAGCAGGGTTCGTTCCCTCTGCCTTTAAAATTTCACCTTGGGAGCTTCCTGGCGTTCCTTGGGTACCTCAAAAAACCGGGCCTTTTCGAACCCGAACATGCCGGCGATGATGTTGGTGGGAAAACTTCGTATCCTGGTGTTATAGGCCCTCACCGCTTCATTGAATCGCCGCCGCTCCACCGAAATACGATTTTCGGTCCCAGCCAGCTCATCCTGGAGCCGGATGAAATTGGCGTTGGCCTTTAAATCCGGGTAACGTTCCACAACCACCAGCAAACGGGAAAGGGCCGATGAAAGCTGGTTATTGGCGCTGATTTTGTCCTCCACCGTCTTTGCGCCCCCCACGCTTGCACGGGCCTCGGTGACCGCCGTGAGAACCTCTTTCTCGTGGGCGGCGTATCCTTTGACGGTCTCCACGTAATTGGGGATGAGATCGTAGCGCCTCTGAAGCTGGTTTTCCACCTGTGCCCAGGCGGCCTTCACTCCCTCATCCATGCTTACCAGGCTGTTGTAAGTCCCTTTCAGGTAGAACAGGGGGACCACAATGATCAAAACAAGAATTCCAAGAACGATCAGTAAAGCCTTCATCCCTCCACTCATCCTATCCTCCCAACGCATCGACCCTTTTTGAAAGTTCTCTTACCTGCTTCAGATAATCTTTGAAGAGCTGGGTGATTTCCCCGTCCTTGATTTTGGCTCTTTCCTCCTTGATATCCAGAACCTTTTCAAACACCCCGGCATCCAGGGAAAATTCTTCGCAGGTCACCCGGATCACGTCCCGCTTTTCTTCCGGAATGGGTTTTCCCTTGAGATAAAGAAGCCCTTCGAAGAGGGAAACGAACCCTTCAACGGAGTGGCGGATCACCTCTTTGAGGGCTCTTGCGCTCCCGGCGGTCTCCAGGAACGCTTCTCTCAGGAGAAGGAGCCTTCTTTTGATCTCCCGCTCACACTGAAGCCGCACCAATTGTGAATCAAAGGTCAGGTCCTTCAGGATGTCCTTTCCGAATACGAGCACGTGTTTGTTCTGGAAGGCCAGGTATTCCAGAGGAAACACATCGATGGAAGTCTCCACGTAGCCTTCGGTCAGAAACAGCGGAATCGCCACGTTCTTTTTTTGCCATTTTTTGACCGCATCGAATGCTCGGTCAATCTGTTCGATGGCCTTCTCCGAGACCACCACCAGGAAATTGACGTCTGACTTTCCCGGCCGGTACTCGCCGCTTGCGGCACTTCCGTAAAGGATCACGCTCACGAGATCCTCACCGAAAATGTTTTTGTAATCCGCCACGATATCAGGAAATATCTCTCTGGGATCCTGTGGTGCCCTGGCCATATTTTCTCCTCGCGGATTTCGGGCTCGCATCCGCCGAATTCACCATTTCTCCAACGTCCTTAGTTTCCAACAGGATGTACAGGGTTTTTCTTTTCCGTACCATCCTGTATATCCCGTCAATCCTGTCCGAGGATTTTAAAAACTCCCTCCGGCTCCGCCTCCGCCGCTGCTCCCACCGCCGAATCCACCAAATCCTCCCCCGAATCCGCCGAAGCTTCCACCGAACCCACCGCTTCCATATCGGCTCCGGGGGCCGCCTCCGCCGCCCAGGAGAAAGGGCAGGAGAAGGAGCCAGGAACCCCTGCGCCGCCTGAAAATAGACAGTGCAATGAAAAAGATGATGAGAAAAGGGAGAAAAGAAAGAGGGGAGGATTTCTTTTTGGGAGCCCTGGCAGGCACAGGCGGCCCGCCCGTGAGTTTCACCCCTGCATGATCCGCGATGACCTTTGCGATGGCGAGGGTTCCGTTCAGGATTCCTTCGCCGAAATTGTTTTTCTTGAGATGGGGGAGCATGTACCGATCGCGGATTTCTCCCACGAGGCCGTCCGGGAGAATCCCTTCCACCCCGTAACCGGTCTCGATGCGCATTTTTCTTTCCTTGACGGTGACGAAAATCAGGACCCCTTTGTCCTCCCCCTTTTTGCCGATGCCCCACTCCGCGTAAAGCCGGTTGGCATAGTCGTTATACTCCGCTCCTCCGATATCCGGCATGGTCACGACAACCACGGGCACCTGGGTCTTCTGGAGCAACTCCGCCGAAACGGCCGCGATCTTTTGTTCGTCATCGGGAGGGATCACATCGGCAAAATCGTTGACAAGCCCTGTGGGCTTTGGGATGGGGCGATCGGCCCGGGCGGAGGATGCGGAGCAAAGGAGCAAGACGAAAAGCAACAGGGAGATCGTCTTCCACTTCAAGCTTGTTGGAGCGCCGCCACGGCGACCTCTGCGCGTCAAGCCGAACCCGCAGGCGCCGCTCCCACGGATGAGACTTCCACATTGAAACGCCCTGTTATCTAAGAAACAATCCATCGGCATCTATTTCATCAGGTTAAGCATGTCCTCTGCGCTTGTGGTGGGGGCCTTGCAGGCATGGCCGATACAGACATATGCCGTCGCTTTTCCGTCCAGGCTTTGGTGATTATGGATAAATCCGGCAATGTTGTCAACCTCGGCATCCGGTTCCGCAGGGCGAAAGAGGAGCACATGATTGGGGATGAACTGTGTGTTCAAAGCCTTGAGCATTTCCCTCGTGTCCTCCGCGCCGGGGGAGCCGGCGATCACCACCTCATAGGAGGGGCCTATGGCAAAGTCCGTCGAAACCAGGTGCATGGTATAAGCGGAGGGAATTTGATTGATTTCCCCGGAGAAAGCACGGCCGATCCTCATGGCCTTCTCATCCAGTTCCGGCCGGGCGGTGAGCCTGGCCAACCGCAACAGGTTCAACATGGCCACGGAGTTCCCGGAAGGAACGGCCCCATCGTAAGTTTCTTTCTTTCGCACGAGGAGTTTTTCCCCGTCGTCCGGGGTGAAAAAAAGGCCCCCCGAACGCTCATCCCAGTAATGGGTCAACATGTCCTCGTTGAGTTCCAGGGCGTCTTTCAGATAACGTGGTTCCAGCGTGGCCTGGTAGAGTTCGGTCAGGCCCCAGACGAGGGAGGTATAGTCGTCCAGGTGGGCGGTGATATCGGCCTCGCCTTCCCGGTATCGATGGACGAGCCTTCCGTCCGCTTTGCGCATTTTTTTCAGGACGAAATCGGCCGCAGCTTTTGCAGCCGCTGCATACTCGGGTTCACCGAAAATCCTCGCACCCCGGGAGAGTGCTGCGATCATCAATCCGTTCCAGTCGGTGAGGATTTTGTCATCTTTGTAGGGCCGAATCCTTTTTCCTCTCGCTTCCAGAAGTTTCCGGCGGGCCGATTCAATCCGGCTTTCCAGCTCCTGTTTGGACATCCCAAGGTCCGCGGCCACCTCGTGGAGAGGTTTGGCGAGGTGAAGAATATTGGCCCCGGTGAAAAGGCCGGTCGCCTCGTCTTTGAAGTTGCCTTTCTTTTCAATGTTAAAAACCCGCACCACCAGTTCGGCCTCGTCCCCTTCAAGGATCTTCCTTACCTCTTCTTCCTTCCAGAGATAGAATTTCCCCTCCACCCCTTCACTGTCTGCGTCCTCGGCGGAGTAAAAAGCCCCTTCGGGAGCTTTCATGTCACGAAGAACGTAAGTGAAGATCTCTTTTGCCGTAGCGGCGTAAGCCTGGTCCCGGGTTGCCTGGTAGGCTTCCAGATATGCCATGGCCAGCAGGGCCTGATCGTAGAGCATCTTTTCAAAATGAGGCACGAGCCATTCCTTGTCCGTGGAATAGCGATGGAAGCCGTACCCGATATGGTCGTAAATGCCGCCCCGGCGCATCTCCTGGAGGGTCTTTTCCACCATCTCCAGGGCCTGGGGGCTCCCGGATCGCTTCCAGTGACGCAAAAGGAACATGAAATTATGGGGGGTGGGGAACTTGGGTGCACCACCAAACCCGCCGTGCTCAAGGTCAAAGCGCTGGGCGAATTCTCTATAAGCCTTCTCAAGCACGGATCGATCCAGGTCGCCTCCAGGATTGCCGGCTTCGACGCTCTTGAGGGCGGTGAGGATCTTTTCGGCGGAGTCCATGACCTCCGGGCGCCTGGAAGACCAGATTTCTTTTATCTTCGGAATCAATTCGGTCATGCCGACTCGACCGAAACGGGTCTCCTTCGGAATGTAGGTGCCCGCAAAAAAAGGCCTCTTATCCGGAGTCATGACAATGGTGAGCGGCCATCCCCCGCTTCTGGTCATCATTTGACACACCATCATATAGATATGGTCCAGGTCCGGCCTTTCCTCACGATCCACCTTGACGGAAATGAAGGCGTCATTCATCAAGCGGGCCACTTCCGGATCCTCGAAGGATTCCTTTTCCATGACGTGACACCAATGGCAGGTTGAGTAGCCGATGGAAAGGAAAACCGGTTTGTCCTCTTCCTCCGCCTTCTTGAAGGTGTCATAATTCCAGGCATGCCAGTCCACCGGGTTGTATGCGTGCTGAAGCAAATACGGGCTTTTCTCCGAGATCAACCTATTGGGTTTTTTTACGGACATCTGGGATTTCCTTTCTCGAGATTCAGGGTTCGACAAACCGGGTTGTCGGGCCCACAGAGAAAAAATAAACACGGATAAGCACTTGGCAACGGCATTTTGGGTCAATTGGTCAATTAGTTGATTGGGGAAACCGTTTGGGTTAATTGGTTAATTAGTCAATTGGTGAATTGGTTGATTGGGAACACCTCCTGGACTCCCCTCCCCGCGTGGGAGGGGCAGGGGGAGGGGGAATGGTTGAATGGTAGGGCGCTTCGCTCCGTTCACCGACCGTCAATCGTGAGAGCGCAAGGCGCGAGGGCGCGAGAGCGTGAACACCGTAACACCTTTTAACCTCCCCTCGTGGGAGGGGTTGGGGGAGGGGGAAACACCGCCCGCAACCCGCACCTTTAACCCGCAACTACCGCTTCCTTATCCGGCAGCAGATTCCCTTGAGGTTCGGAGTCCCGTACTCCTTACCCAGTTTCTCGGCCGAAGTGAGCACGTTGATATTGGCTCTCTCCCACTCGTAGAGGGACGCGGCTTCCGCCTCGGGAAACCACCAACCGTAAGCCGCATGAATCACATCGGGATGCACGCTATCCGTCAAATGCGCAACCTGGATGATTTCTCCCTGCCTGGTTTGGATTGCCACCTCATCGCCGTGCCGGATACCATATTTTTCAGCCGTATCGGGATGAATCTCCACACGGGGATGAGGACTCCAGTCTCTCAGTTTTTCCACCCACCTGTAAGAGGAATGGAGGTAATGGGGGTCCTTGGAACTGGTCAAAACCAGGGGATAGTCCGGATCATCCGGTTCCGGAGTTCCCGTGAATCGGGGTAGGGGGGCGAGGCCAAGTTTTTGAGCCTGACTCAAGAGGAGCTCAACCTTTCCGGTGGGCGTCTTGAAGCCCGAGGAGAGATATTTTTCGAAAAGATCCGGACCCTTGAGATAGCCCTTTTCCGCAAACCGGGCGTAGCTCAAGCCTGAAGGAGCCAGGACGTCCTCGAGGAAGTCCTCGTAGTTCTCGTGCCAGTATTCCCTGCTTGTCAAGGATTTTCCCAGCTCATTGATGATCTTCATGTCGGGCCAGCACTCCTCCGGAGGATCAACCACCTTCGGCCGGGCAAGAACGTGGCCATGGCCCACGCCGTAATGCCCGATGTCGTGAAACTCGAAATGTGTGGCGGCGGGGAGCACAATGTCTGCCAGCGAGGCCGTGGGCGTCATGAAAATTTCGGATACCGCGAAAAAATCAAGCTTCATCAGGGCGTCGAAGGTTTTGCGCGTGTCCGCATAGGTAAGCAGGGGATTGGTGCACTGCATGTATGCGGCTCTTACGGGGTAGGGGTCATCTTCCAGCACCGCCTTTCTGAAATAGGCTGCGGGCACGGTCATCAGTCTCGGTATGGCGCCGTGAAACGCATGAATCATCTCTTTTCTCTTAGAGGGAATGAGATCGGATCGGACGAATTGGCCCAGACCCAGCATTTTCGGCACGTTCGGCTCGATGTTGCCGCCCCGGACATCCAGGTTCCCGCAAATGGCCATCATAGAGATGAGCGCGCGAATCGTATGGAAGTTGTGGGCGTGGTGTTCGACGGCATTTCCCCATCGGACTGCGGCCGGATGGGATGCGGCATAGGTTTCTGCGGCCTTTCGGGTGAGCTCCGGAGGCACCCAGGTCACTTCGGCCATCCTCTCGGGGGAAAAGTCCCGGACATGGGATGCGAGTTCGTCGAAACCGTGCGTCCATTTCTCGACAAACTCCTTTTGGTAGAGTTGCTGCTCGATGATCACGTTGAGAAATGCCAGAGCCAATGCATGATCTGAGCCGGGTCTTACCTGAAGCCAGTATTTCGCTTTCCGGGCCAGGTCCGTTTTCCTCGGATCCACGACGATCAGGTCGGTACCGGCTTTTACCTGCTTGAGAAGAAGGCTGCATATTTCACCTTCCTCGTTGGTTGCCGTGGTGTTGCTTCCCCAGACCAGTGCAAGCTTGCTCGGATAGTGGAAATTGGTGACGGGATAGAATCCACAGGTATGGATTCCGGTGATTTCTCTGGGCGCATGACAGACGTCCTGAACCGCAACCACGTTCGGGGAACCGAAGACATTCGCCAGGCGGATCAACAAGAAATGCTCCAGTCCTTTGGGCATTCCCTGGCAAAAGGCCACGGCACGCGCTCCGTGCTTCTCCTTGACCCGGTTCAGGTTTTCACTGATCCTGTCGAGGGCTTCAGGCCACGAAATTCTCTCCCACTGTCCTTCTCCGCGTTTTCCGGTTCTCCGGAGAGGATGTTTTAGCCTTTTCGGGTGGGTGAGGCGCCCGGGAGACGCCAACCCCTTCGGGCACACATATCCTTCATTCAGAAAGCCGTCAGGATCTCCTTTTACCTTCAGGATCCTGTTGCCCTCGACGCCCAGGATGAGGCCGCAGCCGCCGTGATCCATCCTTGCACAGTGGGTTTTGACCCAGCGAATTTCTTCTGCCATATGTGGCCTCCGCGGAAAATTGGGAAAATACCGGCCGCCTCTCCTGCTTCGGAAAACCTCGGCTCGAGGCGAACCAGGGAGGCCCTTGTCGAGATTCGGTGTCCGGTCGGGAAAAAGTATCCGGGATTGGCTGCCTGAACGTTACATTTGCTGCATGTATACGCTTTCGTACATTTCCTCCAGTCGACTGAGATGGTTTTCCTCGTCCTCAAAAAGCCTCTTGAAAACTTGCTCCATGGGGGCTCCTTCGCACTGCCCGGCCATGTTCCTGTAGAAATCCACGGCTCGTTTTTCCTCGTGAATCGCATAAATCATCACGTCCTGGTCCGTTGCATTTTGATCCAGGGGCTTTGCCTGGAGCAGGAGACTGAGATTCATGCTCGGTCCTTCTTTGAGGCCGCTGTCGTGAAGCGTCACCGTTTCCTCGAAAAATGCCTTCTCCAGGGTATGCTTATGCTTCAGTTCATCCTGGGCGAGATCTCGAAGCAGATCTCTGGCGAGCCGGTTCTTGGCTTGAAGGTAAGCTTTCTTATAGAGGTCAAAACTTTTGGCTTCCATCTCAATGGCCTTTTGCAGCGCGACCTCCCGCGTATAGCAGACCTGTTCTCTTTCTTCTCTTTCCATCCAGCACCTCCTCGGCATCAGGAAAATGAATTTGTCCCCACTCTAACCACATTGCGCTTGTTTTTCAAGATCCCTTTGATCGTGAGGGCGTGAACACCTTTGGTTGATTGGTTGATTAGTTGATTGGTTGATTGGTGGGGGGCTTGGTGACCTTCCCGACTCCCCTCATGGGAGGGTTGGAGGCGAGGACACCTCCAAACTCCCCTCCCCTCTCGAAGATCCCGCCGCCTTTGTGGCGGGGGTGGGAGGCGTAGGGGGAGGGGGATCGGCTTTGAACAGCGTTTTGGTTAATTGGTTAATTGGTCGATTAGTTGATTGGGAACACCTTTCATCGTCAGGGCGCAAGGCGTGAGGGCGGGAACACCTTTTGAACACCGGAACCCGCAACGATTCCCCAGCACCCAGCACCTAGCACCCGGAACCCAGCCCCCAGCACCCGTCATCCCAGAATCGCCTTCAAATCCTCCTCCGGCGTGCTGATGGGTTTGATGTCGAAGTTCTTCACCAGCACATCGAGTACGTTGGGGGTGATGAACGCCGGGAGGCTCGGCCCCAGCCTGATATTCTTGATCCCCAGGTGGAGAAGGGTCAGCAGGATGGCAACCGCCTTCTGCTCATACCAGGACAGGATCATGCTCAAGGGGAGGTCGTTCACTCCCACGTTAAAAGCGTTTGCAAGGGCAGAGGCGATCTGAATGGCGGAGTAGGCGTCGTTGCACTGGCCGATATCCAGCAACCTCGGGATGCCTCCGATGTCCCCCAGATTCTTGTCGAAGAATCGGAACTTGCCGCACGCGAGAGTCAGCACCACGCAGTCTGGGGGAATCTTCTCCACGATTTGGGTGTAGTAATTTCGCCCCGGCTTGGCCCCGTCGCATCCGGCCACCAGAAAGAAATGCCGGATGGCACCGCTTTTAACCGCCTGGATGATCTTTTCCGCAACACCCGTAACGGCATTCCAGCCAAAGCCGCACGTGACATACCGTCCGTTGGAATCCTCGGGGAACCCCGGCATAGATAGGGCTTTCTCGATGACAGGCCCGAAGTTCTTGTCGGATATGTGGGTGACGCCGGGCCAGCCCACGAGACCCGTCGTGAAGATGTTTTCCTGGTAAGACTGCTGTGGTTTCTGTATGCAGTTCGTGGTCATCAGAATGGCGCCTGGAAAGGTGGCGAATTCCCGAATCTGGTTCTGCCAGGCCGTTCCAAAATGACCGTAGAAGTGAGCGTATTTTTTCAGGGCCGGGTATGCGTGTGTAGGAAGCATCTCTCCGTGGGTGTATACGTAAATGCCCTTGCCCTCACTTTGCCTGAGGATTTCTTCCATGTCCTTGAGGTCATGGCCTGAAACCACGATGGCTTTTCCTTTCTTCACCCCCAGGGGAACCCGGGTGGGAACAGGATGCCCGTACGCTTCAGTGTTCGCCGCGTCGAGCAGTTCCATGGTTTTCAGGTTGATTTCCCCGCACTTCAGCACCAGGGATACCCAGTCGTTGAGGGTCAGGGACCTGTCCAGGGTTGAGGCAAGGCCTTCATGGACGAATCTGTAGATGGCGTCGTCCTCTTTTCCCAGGATGCGGGCGTGATCCGCGTAGGCGCAAAGGCCTTTGAGACCGAAGAGAAGGGTGTGTTGGAGCGCCAGGATGTCCGGATCGATGGTCGGATCCGATTTGAGTCCCACACTTTCGCCCTGCTTGACCAATCCCTCCAGGGTGGCCGCGGGTTGGAATACGGCCGGGCCGTCCGAAAAGTCCACCTTAACCCCGGCAGCCCCGACTTTTTCCTTGAGTCCTTCCCTGAGCTCCACGCACCGTTTGATGAGGGGGACAAACCTCTGGGGATCGAAGTTAACATTGGTCAGGGTGGAGAACGCTGCTTCGCAGGCGAACGCATCCGCCTCCGGGTCGACCACACCCACCTTTCGACCCTCCGCTCCGTAAAGGGCAAGACCCGTCAGCGCGTAAACCAGAAGATCCTGAAGCGCAGCCACATCGGGTTGTTTCCCACAAACACCGATCTTGGTGCATCCTTCCCCTTTTGCCGTCTGCTCACATTGGTAACAAAACATGGCTCCCTCCTTTTATGATGATTTTGTGGTAACCGATCACAGGGTGATGTGGGCTTTTCTTCTGTTCCGAGGCTTCCGGCCCCCGCCAATACGGCGGGCGGGATCTTCGCCAGGCCCTTTAGAAAAGCCTGCATCACCAATACAGCTCGTATGAAACTTCATGAAAATCAGGGCAAAAACTCCCCCCTTTGTTAAAGGGGGGCAGGGGGGGATTTCTTGTAAGCCCTTGAAAATCCCCCTAAATCCCCCTTTTCGAAAGGGGGACTTTCACGATCCAACTGCAATGTGGTTCATGAAGGTTCTGCCCTTGATTAGACTGGCCGCTCCGGCCAGCGGCCCCGCTTATATGAAACTTCATTTTTTTACAGGTTTTGTTACAGCACTTTTAGCTTCCCCGGTCGAGTCATTCAGGACCCCGATCCGGAATCCAGTGTTGTATCCTGGATCCCCCCGGCTAACCGCATGCCGGGACAGGCTCCTCAAGTCCGGGATGACCCCGGAGTGAAGTTTCTGCCCTTGATTAGCCTGGCCACCCGGCCAGCGGCCCGGCTCGTATGAAACTTCATGGGGCCGTGCCAGGGCAAAAACTCCCCCCTTTTGTAAAGGGGGGCCGGGGGGGATTTCTTGTAAGTGTTTGAAAATCCCCCTAAATCCCCCTTTTCGAAAGGGGGACTTTCACGATCCAACTGGAATGTGGTTCATGAAGTTTCTGTCCTTAGATCAAAGTGGCCGCTTCGGCCAGAGGCGGCGCTTATATGCGACTACCCCGTGATCGGCTACATCTTGTGAGCATCATGACACAGGAAAAAAGAAGTTGCTTTGACCTAAGTCAAGAGGGGCGGTTCATATATCAAATTTTCAGTCCGGCCAGGAATCCTTCCCGGATGGCCTCCAGGGCGTTACGTGGCTCCCTGGCGTCTCCGATGGTATGGACCTCGGGAACCAGGCCTTCAAGCTTGCGGGAAAGGTCGTTTTGCGCCGTTGAACCGGTGGCGAGAACCACGGTGCCGGCGGGTACGAAATCCCGACCTCTTTTTCTTTCCACCTCCACGCCCTTTTCGCTGATGCCGACAGCTTTGGTGTCCACCATGATCGTAACGCCCAGACGTTTCAATTCCGCCATGACCGTCCACCGGGTGGAAGCACCGATATCCTGTCCCACCTTTCTCGTCATTTCCAGGACGGTGACGGTTCTGTGCCCCCGATCCAGCAATTGTGTCAGAGCTTCCGCCGGCTCAGCCCGGTGAATCATCAGGAAGTGAAGTACCTCGGGGGAAAGGGTCCCCTGGTTTGCCAGGTAAAGTGCGGTTTCGAGGCCCACCGCATTTCCTCCCACAATCACCACCCTGTCTCCTGCGCGTATTTTCCCTGCCAGGAGTTCCCAGGCCAGGACCACATTCCGAGAATCAACGCCGGGTATCTCCGGCAAAGCGGGTTTTGCGCCCGTGGCCACGACAACGGCATCGGGGGCCATCTTTTCAACGAGGGAAAGATCCGCTTCCCTGCCCAAGAGAATCCGAACGTCCAGATCCCTGAGCTGCCGGATCAAGTCCATGGCCGCCGTAACCATTTCCTGTCTCCCCGGTATCCGCTCGTTCAGAAGAAGTTGCCCGCCCAGTCTGTGCTCCTTTTCCACCAGAAGCACCCTGTGACCTCGCCCGGCGGCCATGACCGCGGCTTTCATCCCTGCGGGACCTCCGCCGATGACGAGCACGTTTTTGGCCTCAGGGGCGGGAGTGGATACCACTTCCCTCTCTTTGCCGGCGGAAGGATTCACCAGGCATGTGACCGGCCTGAACTGGAAGATGGAATCAAAGCATCCCTGGTTGCAGGCAACGCAATGGGTGAGAAGACGGGATCTCCCCTCGCGGGACTTCCGTGGGAGATCCGGATCGGCCAGAAGGCCCCGGGCCATGGCTACCAGGTCCGCTTCCCCTTGGAGGATGAGTTCTTCCGCAATGTGCGGATCGTTTATGCGATTGCTCGCCAAAACAGGAACATGAACCGCGGATTTGACGCCCCGTGCCAGGTACGAATAGGCCCCGCGCGGCACGAAGGTGCTCAACTGGGGAACCCTGGTCTCGTGCCATCCGCCGGTGACATTGAAAAGATCCACCCCGGTTTTTTCAAGCTCCGCCGCAAAGATCCTCGCCTCGTGATTGGTGTTGCCGCCTTTCATAAAGTCATGGCCGGCAATACGCATGAGCACGGGATAGTTCGGGCCCGCCGCTTTCCTCACCTTTTCAACCACCTCCCGACCGAATCGCATACGATTCTCCAGGGAGCCTCCGTATTGATCCTCCCGCCTGTTGGTCAAAGGGGAAAGGAACTGGCTGATCAGATAGCCCGCGCTTCCCAGAATCTCGATCGCGTCGAAGTCCGACTCTTTGGCGCGGAGGGCGGCCCGGGCGAATTTTTCCTGGACTTCCCATATCTCTTCCAGGTCCATGGCTCTCGGGGTTTCACCGGTCAATGTGGATCGCACTGAAGAGGCGGAAAGAGGTTTCCTGCCCCCGATCATGGACGAATGGGCATAGCGTCCGGGCTGATAAAGCTGGGCCGCGATTTTCGCTCCCTTTTCCCTCACGGCGTGGGTCAGCCGCCTGAGTCCCGGGATGTACCGGTCCTCATGAATGGAGAGCATGTCCCCCATCCCGGCGTAGTCGTCGATGGGACATCCCCCGACGATAATCAAGGCAACGTCCCCTTCCGCCCGCCGGACATAAAAATGGAGGAGGGAGTCTGTGACCTCGCCGGCCCTGGCGTACCCCAGGTGCATGGCCGTCATGACGATTCGGTTTTTGAGCTCCATGTGGTTTACCGTGATGGGCGAAAATAGATGGGGGAATTGCACTTGCATCGTTTGATCCTCTTGATTAGTCAATTGGTCAATTGGTTGATTGGTTGATTGGGTACACCTCCAAACACCCCTCCCCTCTCGAAGATCCCGCCGCCTTTGTGGCGGGGGTGGGAGGGGCGGGGGGAGGGGGAACAGCTTTGACCGTGAGGGCGCAAGGCGCGAGAGCGTGAACACCGTTTGGGTTGATTGGTTGATTGGTTAAATAGGGGAAACAACTCGCAACCCGCAACTCGCAACCCGGCACCTAGTCTTCTTCCAACTCTTCGTCATCCCGTGACCTGTAGGCCCTTTTCTTTAGAATGATTTTGATGAAAGCCGCCAGGCTGATCAGGGCCATCAGTGCAAAAAGGATATCATAGAGGTAGTAGGTCAGGTACCTGAACCATGTAATTTTTTTTCTGAGGGAATTCTGCCAATCCTGCTCCAATCGTGACAGAGGGACCGAGAGGGCTTCCAGGGTCGCTGTTTCCACCTCTTTTCCCTGCTCCATTTCCTCAAGAACTCCAAGAATTCCTTCCAAACCGAATCGTGCGACCACGTAGGCCACGAAGCTTTTGCTTTCCTCGTAGGATAACAAAAAGGAGTTCTCATCGGAGGGGAATCCCCGATCGAGACGGCGCAGTGGAATGAGCCCCCCCCTGAGTACCGCTCTGTTCAAGAGCGACCGTTTTTGATCCATGATCACATCTCCGATCCCGTCACTCACCCACTGCGAAACCCCCTCGTCCAGCCATCTGGGCAGGATTTCCTCATCGATCCGGTCGTGAAGCAATAAATGGCATAGTTCATGTTTGAGAATGTTTTCGAGGGAAAAAGGATGGATGTGGATCCTGGAACAGTCGATGACCATCAGGTTTTTCGCGGGCACTGCGAATGCCACGGTGAGAGGGCTCTCAGCTACACGCTGAAAACGGTTCTTTTCTTCAACGAGCAAAACGGATGCCGTTGGACGGAGACTCCATTTGAGTCGGTTTTGCAAATCAGCCTTTATCTTCGGGAAGAGGTTGGTCACTTCCTTCGCCATAACTGTGAGAGAGGGAGGAAAAAGAACCCGCAGATCCTCCCGGCTGATGACGGCCAGTTCCCCTGCATCCGCAACTCCTGCCAGAACGACAAGGAAAATCGGAATGTAAAGGAGGCGCTTTTTCATGTCTCCTATCTTCCTCAAGTAATATCTCAACAATTAGGGGGAGCACACCTGGATTCCGCCCCGGTTTTCACCGGGGTGACGCGCCGGAATGACACCATAAGCTAACTTCACGTCATTCCGGCGAATCCCGGATCGGGGTCCAGGACAGGCACCGGAATCCAGACCTCTTCACAGCAACCATGTTCAGCCGTAAATATCGAGAAGACACTTCTTGAACAACCAAGGCCTTAAAATTCTTGAAAAAAGTCGGTGGATCGCCTAAAATGGGTTCCCTCTCCACCGTGAAACGGCTTGGAAAGTTTACATCGTCTGACCGGCTTCGGCCAGGGGTGATACAGGGTATTCACACGGAATACACGTGAAAGGGTTAGAGATGAGTCCCGTCATAACAGGCCTTGATCGAATTCGCCAGGGGCAGTGGAGAAAACTCAAAGGATACCGCCTCGGTCTCCTTTCCAACCAGGCCTCTTTGGACAGCAGGCTCCACTCGGCAAAAGAGGTCGTCTCCGAATGCCTTCCCGGGCATTTGAAAGCCCTTTTTGGACCTCAACACGGATACGGAGGCGAAGACCAGGACAACATGGTGGAGACAGCCCATGGGCATGATCCGGGACTGGATATTCCCGTTTTCAGTCTGTATGCGGAACAGAGACAGCCGCTTCCACAGATGCTCGACATGATCGATGTTCTTATCGTGGATCTTCAGGATGTGGGGACAAGGGTCTATACTTTCGCCTCCACGATGCTTCACTGTATGAGAGCTGCGGCAAAGCACCACAAGAAAGTGATCGTTTTGGACCGCCCCAATCCTCTGGGGGGCGAATTGGTCGAAGGCAACCTGCTGCGACCGGAACTGTACTCTTTCGTCGGCCCTTACCGCCTCCCTATGCGACACGGCCTAACCATGGGGGAGATGGCCCTTCTTTTCAATGACGTATTCGATCTTGACTGCGCCCTGGAGGTCATCCCCATGCAGGGATGGCGCCGCGGGATGCTGTGGAAGCAGACAGGGCTTCGATGGGTTATGCCCTCACCCAATATGCCCACCGCCGATACCTCCCTTGTTTATCCGGGCCAGGTTATCTGGGAAGGAACGAATATTTCCGAGGGAAGGGGAACATGCCGCCCTTTTGAGATCTTCGGGGCTCCTTTTTTGGACCCGGAAGCCGTCGCGCAAAGACTGGAACCGGAGGCGACAGCAGGGTGCCTTCTCCAGGCCTTTTCATTTCGTCCCACGTTCCACAAATGGGCGGGAAGACTCTGCAGGGGTTTCATGATTCACGTCGTCGAACCCGATACGTATCGCCCCCTGCTGTGTTCCGTTGCATTGCTGAGAGCGGTAATGGAACTTCACGGGTCGGATTTTAGATGGAAAGAGCCCCCTTATGAGTACGAGCACCACAAAAAGCCCATCGACCTCATTTTGGGCGATTCATCGCTTCCCAAACGCCTGGAGGAAGGCCTTTCCCTGAACCTCATAAAAGAGGAATGGCTTCAGGAGCTTCAGCCCTATCTCCACTGGCGCAAATCCTACCTCCTCTACTCATGAATGCTTCTTAGAGGCACGCTGAAAGAGAAACCCGATCAGTGCCCGGCCCGTCGGTGATTAACTTTCCATGGTCTTGAGGAGTTTTTCTCCTATCTGGATATACTTAGTGCCCAGCTTTTTCACGATGTAAGACTTGATGCTTTCCGAGCTCAAGGTCATGAGGAGCAGCTCCCGGAGAAGCTTTCTCTCCTCTTTATTGAGCATCAGTAATGCACCCGTCTTGTCACTCAAAAAGAGATCGTTTTCCTCGTCTTTGTTCGCCACGGTACAAACCTTCTACTTTTTTTGGCCCCCGCTGATCCACCGGTCAATGGCTTCCTTGTCGAATCGCCATACCCTCCCAATGCGAATCGCGGGAATTTTCCCCTCCGCTGCGTACTTACAGATGGTAATTTCATGGAGCTTCAAGTATTTTGCAAGTTCCTTTGTCGTCATGATTTCTGGCATGGTAAACTCCTATATATAGATTCTATGATGGAAGGTTTGCTATTCAAGGTTCGTCATAGAACTACAGTAACTTATAATACCGAAAAGCTCTAAAGTCAATAAGAAATCTGTTCATAGTAAATAAAAGTATATTAAGCTTATATATTTGATTTGTAATGCATTTTGCCAAGTTCGATTCTGAACAATTAAGAGAAACGGGTATGCATGATTTATAAGAGACTCTTTTTCCTTGCTATTGTTGCAATTTCTTGCCTTTCCTCGGCGCAGGCGCTTTACCATCGGGTCGGGTTCGTCTATGACGGGGATACAATCCTTATGGAGCGGGGAGAAAGAATCAGGTACCTGGGGATCGATGCGCCCGAGATGGATCACCAAAGCGGGAAGCACGAGTTCCTGGCGCAGGCTGCCAGGGAGTTTAACCTGGATTTGGTGGGTAAGGCTAAGATAAGACTTGAATACGACCTCGAAAAAAAAGATGTTCATGGAAGGGTGCTTGCATACGTGTTCCTGGAAAACGGCAAAATGGTCAACGAGCTCCTGCTCCGCCAGGGCCTGGCCCATGTGCTGTTCGGTGCCGGGCGGCTCAAGTACCGCGATTTGTTCCTTGACAGCCAGCGAAAAGCGATGAAGGAAAGACTCGGAATCTGGAGCAGGTTCACGCACGGAGATGAAAAGGCCTACATTGGAAACAGGAGGTTCTCTCGATTCCACCGACCCTCGTGTGTGTTTGGGCGAAAGACCTCCCCTGGCGATCTTGTAAGTTTTCAATCCCGCTATGACGCTTTTTGGGCCGGATACAGTCCGTGCAAGCGATGCAGGCCGTAGTTTGGTTGATGGGTAGATGGGTGGATTGGGGAATTGGTTGATTGGTCGATTGGGGAACACCTCCAAACTCCCCTCCCCGCGTGAGAGGGGCAGGGGGAGGGGGAAACACCGGCGGTCGTGAGGGCGCAAGGCGCGAGGGCGCAAGGGGTAAACACCTTGGGTGGATTGGTGAATGGTTGATTGGTTGATTGGGGAACACTTCCTAGACTCCCCTCCCCTCGTGGGAGGGGGGCAGGGGGAGGGGGAAACACCGCTCGTAACTCGCAACCCTGAACCCTGAACCCGGCAGCGTTTGGGTCAATCTCCGAACAGGGATTTTTTCATGACGGCTTTGTTATAGGCGCCGATAATATCCCTTCGGCTCAGGACCCCAACCAACCGGGAAGAATCGCCGGGGGATACCACCGGCAAGATGGAAAAATCCTTCTTCGTGATTTTGTCGAGGGCGTCGTAAAGATTGTCGTTGATGGATACAGTGACCAGCATCATGGTTGCGAGCTCTTTTGCCACCACCAGATCTTTCAAATCTTCGTCGAACAATACGTCCCTGTAATCGAAAAAGGAAAGGATGCCGGTCAGCTTTCCCTGATGATCGAGGACAGGAAAGCTATTGTGCTTGCTCTTTTTGACCTTTTCGGACAGTTGGCCCAGGGTCAAGGTCTCCGGTATGGTGTCCGGCTTCGGATTCATCACCTCTTTGACGGGGATTGCCTTCAATACATTCACTTCCTTTCCCGCCCGGATGTCGACCCCTCTTCTTACCAGTTTGAGGGTATAAATGGATTCTCTCAGGAGCTGACGGCTTGCGAGGGTGCTCAAGATGCAGGCAATCATGAGCGGGAGGATGAGCTTGTAGTCTCCGGTCATCTCGAAAAGGATCAAAATGGCGCTCAGGGGACCGTGTGTTGTTCCGCTTACCACTCCTGCCATGCCGACAATGCTATAAGCTGCCGGAGAGGCTGTCACGAGAGGAAAGAGATAATGAACTATGGTCCCGAAAAAACCGCCCGTCATGGCGCCAAGGAAAAGGGAGGGGGCGAAGATTCCCCCGGAACCACCGGAACCTATGGTAATGGAAGTGGCAAGGATTTTACAAGGGATCAGGAGAAAAAGGGTCCACCAGGACAACTCTTGTAAGAGGGCAAGGTCGATGGCACCGTAGCCTACGCCCAGGACGTGGGGAAACGCGAGAGCCATCAATCCCAGGCTGAGCCCTCCCAGAGGAGCCTTCAGATACTCGGGGAACTTCAGGGCATTGAAAAAATCCTCGGTTCGGTAAAGGAACCTTGTGAAGGTTACCGAGACAACCGCACAGAAAAGACCCAGAGTGGCGTACAGGGGGAGTTCCCATGGGCTGAGGAGGTGATAGGCGGGAACGATAAATGCCGGCGTATTCCCCAGAAAATGCCGGGACACCGCCGTGGCGACGACCGAGGAAATCACAATGGGGCTGAAAGTGGCTATGCCGAAATCCCCGAGGATGATCTCAAGGGCAAACATGGACCCGGCAATCGGCGCATTGAAGGTTGCTGCGATGCCCGCAGCGGCTCCGCAGCCCACGAGGGTTCTGATTCGATCGGCAGAGACCCGGAGCATTTGACCTATGGATGATCCGATGGCGGAGCCGATTTGGACGATCGGCCCCTCTCTTCCCACAGAACCTCCTGTACCGATTGAGATCGCCGAAGCAAGGGTCTTCACCACGACGATTCGCTTCCTGATGATCCCGCTTTTCAGGGCCACCGCTTCCATGACTTCCGGCACGCCATGTCCCTTCGCTTCCCTGGCGAGAAAATAGACGAGCGGGCCCACAATCAATCCGCCTAGGGCGGGGAACCAGATGCGGTAATACCAGGGGTTCAACGGGACAGCCTCCAGCAGGTTGCCTGGAGCCCCGTAGGTGATGGACTGAAAAAAATCTATGAGATAGCGGAAGCCTATGGCTCCAAATCCGCCGGCCAGCCCCACGAGAGCGGCCAGGACGGCCATTGTGGTATGTTCGCCGGTCTTCAAACCGGAAAAAATAGAGGCTTTTTTAGAGGATTGGTGGGTCACTTTTTCGGGGTGGGATTTTTCATGGGCACGGTCGTTTCGTTCATTGTAAGTTTCCATTGAGGCCGGAGTGTACCTGAAATGCGACGCGGCTCGAGTCTATGGGACAGTACCTCCCCGAGAAAGGGCATGATCTTCCCGGATAGGCCCTACTGCAATCTCTTCAGCTTGGATTCAGCGATTTTTGCTTCGCTTGAGTCAGGGTATTCCCTTACGATTTTTTTCAGGAGCAACTTTGCGCTCGTGTTGTCTTGCAGTTCAGCAAATGCGGTCGCCTGGAGCAACATCGCACTGGGGACCTTGTTTCCTTTTGGATACTGTTCAATCACTTTCTGATAGGCCAAAATCGCCTGCTTGTATTGCTTGAGAGCCATGTGGGATCCCCCGATCCAAAATTGGGCATTATCCGCAAGCTCAGAGTTGGGGTACTTTTTGAGAAAATAATCGAATCCGGTAATAGCCTCTCCATATTTTCCCTGCCGATAAAACTCGAGGTTCATATCATAGAGCTGCTTTTCCTCCGAAACCGGTTTTTCCTCTGTGACCTCAACCCGATCTTTCCGGGTGGCTTCCGGAACCTTGGGCGGTTTGATCCCGAGGTGCTTGTAGACCCTCTCCATGCCCGTTTCCAGATATGACAGCCGTTCGTTGAGGTCAGCCAGACTCGCTTTCATAACATCCTGCTCGGTGGTATCCCGTTCCACTGCACGGTTCACCAACGCGCTATTCTCCTGAACCCGACCCAACAGATTCTGCATCTCCAGCCTGACCTTATCCATCTGGTCACCCATTTCCGCCTGAAGTGCCCGGATCGATTCCAGTGATTTCTCCACATTGGATTCGGCAGGCAGTTTGGCCTTCAGATCTTCCTGCGACCTCTCCAACTTGGCCATTCGATCATTGAGGGCTATGACCTGGTCGTTGAGATACAGGACGTCCTTCTGGCTGGTGATACAGGCGCCCAGGAGCAGCAGGGGAAAAAGAGCCAAAAGACGTTTCATGGGAAGGTATCTATCCATAAAGGATGCACTCATCGGTTCCTTACCTTCTTGCAGAACAGAAGCCGACGCCGGAAAGGGTCGGCTCACTGAGCTCAGCAGACGAGGTCACAGGGTAATTCCCCGTCGTGTTGTCAAGCGGCAGTGCAATCTTTTCTTCCGTTCCCGGGTTCACCCGCCAGTGTGCGTGGCAGGTCCGCGACCCCGCCAAAAAGCGGCGGGATCTGCGACACGCGGTTGAGAGAAGTCCTCATCACCCCGTTTCAAAGAAAAATTCCATTTTCCACGGACCTGCTACCGCGGCCACAGAGCTCTATTTGATGAGCTTGAATTCGTCCCTTCTGTTCTTGGCCCAGGCATTCTCGTTGTGCCGAGGATCTGCGGGTCTCTCCTCACCATAGCTGATGGTGGTTAAACGCTCAGCCGAAATCCCCAGGGCTACCAGGTACTTCTTTGCGGAGCTGGCTCTCCTGTCCCCCAGGGCCAAATTATACTCATTGGTGCCTCTCTCGTCGCAATGGCCTTCAATGATCACCGAGTAGGACGGATGGGCACGAAGCCAATCTGCCTTGGCCTTCAGGGTTTCCTTTGCCTCTTGCCGCAAATCCGACTTATCGAAATCAAAGTAGATCTTTTCAGACTCAAACATGCGGATTTCGTCTGCAGCTTTCTGTTTTTCCTCGAGCGCCCGAAGGGCTGCCAGACGCTCGGCTTCTCTCTGCCGCTCCTCTTCAGTTACCGTGGGTTCGGCAGGCTTCACTTCTTTTACCTCTGGAGGTTTCTCTTCGGCAGGTTTTTGAGCCTCACTCACCTCAGTCACCTGCCGGCTCGCACATGATGTCAGAATAAACATCGACGAACAAGCAAATGCCAGGACCACCAAATACGTCAACATTTTCTTCGTCATATTCCCTTTACCTCCATAGTTAAGGAATTAATACACCCTAATCAAATTTTGATTCCCCCGCATAGAACGGTAAAATACTTTAACGGAAACGGTAAGTCACGTTAATCTACTCTTAACTCGCCCCATTTTGCAAGAAAAAATGATCCCTTTTAGTCAAAAAGTCCTTTTAGCATTTCCCGCAGACGATTTCAAGAAATAGATTTTGTTCCGGATCTATTGGATTTTCTAGGCTGCCGCCCGATTTTCAATCCTTCCCTGTGGGAATATCCAAGAACAAAAGCCTACGGCCCCCAGCTCGGAGCAGTTTGTTCCCCCTTTATGAAACTAATCCTCCTCTGGTTTTGTCCGTTCTCGTTCATGAGGTACAAGTGATAGGCTCCCTCTCTGTTTGAACTAAATGCGATATACCTTCCGTCGGGAGAAAAACAAGCATCTTCATCGTTGGCCGGGTGCTCCGTCAACCTCCTCGGCCGACCCTCCTTCGGATCAATGGAATAGATGTCAAAGGTGCCTCCTTGCATGGAGGTATAGGTGATTCGATTTTGAGAGGACCAGGAAGGAGAGGTATTGTAGTTCCCGTCAAAGGTCAATCTCTCCTCCGTGCCGCTCGCCAGGTTCAGAATGTAGATCTGAGGCGATCCGGAGCGATTGGAAACAAACGCCATTTCTTTCCCGTCCGGAGAGAAAACGGGTGAAACGTTGATGCCCCATGTTCGGGTCACTTGCTTGATGATTTTCCCGTTCAGGTCCGTCAGGAATATATCCGGATTTTCGTTAAGACTCAGGGTGAGTGCCAACCGGCGGCCATCGGGAGACCACGAGCCGCCCATATTCAAACCAGGTCTGGCTGAAATCCTTTTGATGCTCCTCGTAGCCGCTTCCCAGATGTAGAGCATGGGGCCTCCGTCCTTGTAAGACGTGAACAGGATCCGATCTCCGGCAGGCGACCACCTGGGCAGCAGTGCGATGCTTTTGTCGTCTGTGAGCTGCCTTGCGTTTTCACCGTCGTAATCGCTTACGTAGATCTCTTTGTGCCCCGTGGTCGTGCTGACGAATGCCAGCTTGGTCAGAAAAATCCCCTGATAACCCGTCAAGGCCAGAATGATTTCATTCGAAAGCCTGTGCATCAAGTGCCGGTAGGCGGATATCTCACCCAAGACGATTTTGCCCAGGATCTGGCGGCTCCAGAATACATCATAGATCCGAACTTCCACTTCAACCCGGCTGCCCAGGCACGTGTAAGCGCCTTTCACCAGAAGTTCGGCTCCAATGACGGCCCAGTCTCTGAAACGGATTTCCTCCGGGCTCTCTAATTTGCCCCGCTCTTCCAGGAAGGCTCTCTTGTCCAGTGGACTGAAGTAGCCGCTGAGGTCGAGGTCACGGGAGATCACTTCTGCCAGTTGACCTGCCAGTTCCGGGTTTTCTCCACTCTTGTTGAGGTTTCTGAAATCGGGAATTGCCACGTTGAACTTTCGAATGGAAGGGGCGTTGATGTCTATATAGATCTTGGCAAGACCCTGTGCGGGGAAGACGAAAAAGAGGATAAGGAACAATCCGACCCGTCCGGTTCGAAAAGCGATGCGCTTCCCACGAAAGGGAAGCCTCCATTTAGAAAACATGAGAAATGAACCCTCCTTGATTTTACTCTGGTGTTGCAGAATTTGGTCATGGGAAACTGGGGCCTATCCTTTTTCCAGGTCCCTTAGATTGAAGTTAATTTCGATTTCCTCATGGCTTCTCATGTACCCCTCCGGGAATGGAGGCAGGGGATTCGACCGTTCTATGGCTTTCATGACCGACTGATCGAAGATGAAGTCCGCTGATTTTTTGCTGAAGGAGGTTTCCAGGATGGAGCCGTCTTTTTTGACTTTGAGCAAAACCACCGTCTCGAGATCTTTGTTCCCCTTGTTGCCGCGCAGGGCTGTGGGGTAAGACCAGTTACTCTTGATTCTTTCTTCGACTTTCAACCGATACATGCGGATGGTGATGCCGCTTTCAACACCGGAGCCGCCGGGACCGTTGCGTGTTTCTCGTTTGATTTGAGCCTGCAATTGGGCGATGGCCTCTTTGATAGGGTCCTTTTTCGGTTCTTCTTCTTTTTTCCTTTCGATTTTCGAGAGAGCCTGGTCTATGAGCTTGGAGGAGGACTTCTCAGGTTCCTTGGTCTCCTTCTTCTCGGTCGGGATCGTTCTCTTGGCGATCACCACGGGCTTTCCCTCTTCTGCCGGCTTATCAATCCTTCTGGCCGGAACCTCCTTTCCGGAGGAAGGCAACTTCTTCTCACCGACCATTGGTTGAGCCTCTGCCCGGTCCATGAATTTGCCTTCGCTCGGCAGTTCCACCAGTTCCACCTCGTAGACGGGACCGGCAATCATCCTGGTAGACGTGTACCCTGGAAAGAAGAGGATCATGGAGAAGATCGCCAGGTGAAAGCCCAGGGAGACCAACATCATTTTCCCCCATCTTGGTGCTGTCGGCTCATCGGCCATGGTCTCATGCCACTTGGATTTCATGGTGATTCGTCCAAAGGTTCGGTGATCATACCCAGCTTATCAATACCTGCCCGCTTGACCCCTGCAACGACTTTCATAATGAAACCGTAAGGGACCTCCTTGTCCGCTCTGAGCAAGATCTCTTTTTCCCTGCGGTTTTCGAAAATCCTCTTGAGCTTCTCCTCCAGGCTTTCGATTTGGATCCGGTGGTTTTCCAGAAAGATTTCCTGCTCCTTGTTGACCGTTAAGATCAGAGGCTCATCTTTGGTCTTTATGGGTCTTGACGTGGTCTTGGGGAGATTAACGTCCACGCCCTGCATCATCATCGGGGCCGTAACCATAAAAATAATGAGAAGCACCAGCATCACGTCCACGAAAGGAGTGACATTGATTTCCGACATGAATTTTCTGTTGTTTCCCGCGGCACTCATACGCTCATGCGCCTACTCTGGACGCGACCTGTTTTCTGTAATATTGTCTTTCCACCATGCTCAAAAAGTCGGAAGTAAAGATATCCATCTCGGTTCTGAGAGCCGCGATGCTATGGGTGAAGTAGTTAAACGCCACAACCGCCGGGATGGCGGCGGCCAATCCGGCCGCGGTGGCGATCAGTGCTTCGGAGATGCCCGGGGCGACGACGGCAAGATTGGCCGAACCTTTGAGCCCTATTCCCCGGAAAGACTCCATAATTCCCCAGACAGTCCCAAAAAGACCGATAAAGGGCGTGGTGTTCCCGGTCGTAGCCAGAAAGCTTACGGCGCGCTCCAGCCTATCGGTCTGGTCAATGGTGGCTCTCTTCAATGATCTCTCCACATTTCCCATAGCCGCCTGTTGAGACCAGAGCTCCCCGACGCCTCCGGCGTCTTTTTTCTCTTCCCCGTCCAGGGCGGACTGGAGCTTGCGGATTCGATTGAACTCACTGTATCCTGCCCTGAAAAGCGAGGCGATAGGGCTGAACCTCAGGCCTTCCGATGCAGCGTATAACTTCTTCATCTCCCTGCTATCCCAGAACATTTCCAGAAAATCCGAGGTTTCCTGTTTTGCTCTTCGGAGGAGTCTGATTTTCATGAAAATAATCGTCCATGAGAGGATCGAAAATAGAAAAAGAATCATCAGGACAAATTTCACCACGACCCCGGCGTGCATAATCATCTGGAGCACGTCGCTTCCGAACGCGCCTTCTGCAAAAACACCGGCGGGAAAGAAAACAATAAAGGGGATGTTCATTCGCAGGACCTCATCAACTCCCTGTGGCGGTCTTGTTGCGGCTCGATTCAACCCCGAAGGTTGGCCCTCTTCGGCTCACCTCGACAATGAGGTGAGCCGAAGCTCCATAAGAAAGAGGAATGAACCGCGGCATCTTTACACCCGTCTTTGCCACATCGATCGATTCCTGTAGCCGGTGAACGAGTCGAGGGGTGCAAGATTTAACCTGTAAGCTTAAACCACTATAACAGAAAAAGTCAATGATACCGAATTTCTGTAATGGCCAAAAAGGTCGAAATGCCTTCGGGGAAGGCGGGAGTGCCTTCTCGTAATCCTTCACCGTTTTCCGTTCACACTCCGCGCACACACCCCCTATGAATGGTGAACGATTACGCATAAGGATGAGTTTGAAAGGGGGAAGAGTCAAATCCCCCTCGATCCCCCTTTGTCAAAGGGGGAAGTTAAGAGGTTCCTTCGCCAGAAAAGACTTTCATGAAAACGCTGTCAAAGGAAATATCGATTTTGGACAAGAGTGACCTCGCTCAATGAGGAAGTTTCATGGAGCGGTTTTTCTTTGCCGGCGGTCGACTTGGGGGATCAATTTGAAATAGCTGCCCAAAAACTCGGCCAATCTTTTGACCTCATCCGGGGAGAATCGCGGAACGCCGAGGTCTACCGATGCATCCGTGACCACTGCGATCAAGGCTTCATCGTTTGCGCAAACGAGTTTGTCGTGGATTTCCGGCCTGAACACCTCCAATTTCGCTCCGGCCGCTCGCTTGTAACCTTCAGCCAGGATGATATCCACGCCGCCTGTGAAGCGAATGAGTTCGCCGGGGTCGTGATCGTGATCCACATCCATGACGACGCCGATCTGGGAAGGGGATGAGATCACCGTTACCGCGGCTCCCGCCTGCTTGTGTCTCCAGCTGTCCTTGCCCGGCCTGTCCATTTGAAAGGGGTGAAGGTTATGTTTAATGGTTCCTACCTTGAGGCCAATTTCCCTCAGTTCAGGAATCAGTTTTTCGATGAGGGTGGTCTTACCCGTCCCGGAGACCCCCACGATGCAAATGATCGGGGGCCCGGTGATCGCCTCGACGCTCATTTTTCCTCCTTCAAGCGGGCTTCCTGGCCGAATATGTTATCGAAAGTTTCGTTGTTTTCTCTTGTGCACGTATCTTTTAGAAGGGTGTATTTCCGGAGCAGCTCTTTCCCCTCTTCTGTCAGCCACGCTCCTTTCTTCCTGTCCGTCTGTACGATCCTGGCGTTGATATACTTTTCCGTGGCCTTGATTTTGCTCCACACCCCCTTGTAGGACATCTTCATCAGTTTCGCAGTCTGGTTAAGGGAGCCCGTCCTTTCGATGTTTTCCAGGATCTCCTTTCTCCCTTCCCCGATGATGATCCGCCCGTACTCATCCACAACCCATTGCTTCGATTTCAACCTAAGCATCGGCATCCCGGTCTCCGCCATTCAATTGGGTCCACAGTTGCCCGCTCTTGGAAGGGTCATATCCTCCCATGGAGAGCACCCTTTCCCTGAAGTGGCCGCTTCGAATCGTCCTCAGGATGGTTTGAATATGGGGATGATCCAGCATTCGTGTAGGAATGATGAGATCGTACTGTTCCCTCTCGATGGGAATGAAGTCGAGCTGAAGGGCCTGTGCAGCGGCAAAAATTCCCATACCGCAGTCAGCGGCGCCGCTCAGCACATCTACCGCCACCGCCATATGGGTGAATTCTTCATGTCCATATCCTCGAATGGAGTCAGAGGGAATGCCCACCTGGCTTATTTTGTAATCGAAAAGGACACGGGTCCCCGAGCCGGCCTGGCGATTCACAAAAGTGACGTCTTTCCTGCTCAGGTCCTCTATGCCCCTGATGCCTTTCGGGTTCCCCGACGCAAGAATCAATCCCTGATCCCGCAACACCAGATGAAAGACGCTGACAGGAACTCCCTTCAAGTACCTCTTGATGTAGGAGAGGTTGTATTGCCCTGTTTGTGTGTCCAGGAGGTGGGAGCCTGCCATGTGGCATGTTCCTTTACGGAGTGCGATGAGCCCGCCAAGGCTGCCCACATTCCCCGAGCTGATTCGAATATTGCTCCCCATGTACCTGATCTCGTCGGCAAGCAGGTCAATGGTCATGTCGTGGCTGCCGATAATGACCACGGTGTCATCGAGGTCTTCCTCGTCCACCAGAAGCTCTGCCTCGATTTCCTCATTCTGGGTCACTCCTTCGGAGAGCGCCGGAATTCGAATGATGCCCTCCGCTCTGGTGAGCGTGGTGATGGAACCGGCAGCCCTGGGCAGGGGGGTGGCAACCAGCTTCGAGCCGACCCTTCCGATGTTCACGCGAAGAAACTCCTCTATCCCGAGCCTGGAAGGAAGATCCCGTGTGGGCTGAACCAGAGCGGTTTTGCGGGTGGGAGGACGACTCCCCTGCAGGCGGTAGAGGAGAGGTTTCACAAACTGATCGAAAGACAGGGTTGAAGAGACCGCGTAGCCGGGATTTCCCACCACGGGCTTACCGTTTACAACCCCGAGGATGGTGGGTTTTCCCGGCATCATGGCTACACCGTGGACCAGGACTTCACCCAATTCCCTGAGAATATGCACGGTATAGTCGCTGCTCCCTGCCGAAGATCCCGCATTGATGAGGATCACGTGTGCGTCGGATAGAACGGCTTCCTTCAGCGTTTCGCGTATTTTTTCTTCCACATCCGGGACGATTTCGTAGACCATGGGCAGGGCCTTACTCTCCCGGACCAGGGATGCAAGAACCAGGGAGTTGTACTCGATGATCCGGCCAGGCTTGAGCGGTTCTGTGTCGCTGACGTCCTCGTAATGGACGAGCTCCGAACCGGTGGGTATAATGGCGACGATGGGTTGTTTCCAAACCTTGAAAGAGAAGATTCCGGCACTGATCAGCGCACCCACGTCATAGGATCGAATGCAGTGATTTTGTGGAAGTAGTAACTGGGTGGCCACGATGTCTTCCCCCACTTTGCGGACATTCTGCCACGGATACGCGGGGGCCCGAATTTCGAGACGACGTTGGCCCACCTCCTCGATTTTCTCCACCATGATCACCGCGTCAAAAGTCTCCGGCAGCACCTGACCGGTGTTGATCCAGACCGCATCCGGTCCGATTTCCAAGATCTTAGGATGCCTTTCCGTGGTCCCATAGGTTTCTTCAGCCCGCACTGCAACGCCGTCCATGGCCGAGCAATGGAAGGAGGGAGCCGAACGCCTGGCAAAGATAGGTTCCGCTGTTATACGCCCGAGAGCCGCTTCTGTTTTGACCGTTTCGATCCCGGTCCTCATTGGAGAATCGAATCGTGAAAAGAAGACCTCTTTTGCCTCTTCAAGGCTTTTCATGTTCAGATAGACTTGCCGTTCCAACATGATCCTCGTCTTTCATTCCGGGTTGATTTGAGTCCTGTCATCAAGGGAAAACCTGTTCCTTAGCCTGAGCGATTTTTTCGGGTTCCCTGCTGAGCCGCAGCGTCGCCGCGATTTCACTCGCCTGTCGCCAGGATGCCCGGCAGCCCCCCAAGCGAGATCTCGTAACCGATCACGGGGTGATGTGGGCTTTTCTTCCGTTCCGAGGCTTCCGGGCCCCGCCAATACGGCGGGCGGGATCTTCGACAGTCACTTTAGAAAAGCCCGCATCACCAGTACAGCCTATGTGCGACTACCCCGTGATCGCTTACGAGCGGGGCCTCTGGCCGAGCTGGCCAGTCTAATCAAAGGCCAGAAACTTCATGAACCACATTCCAGTTGGATCGTCAAAGTCCCCCTTTTGAAAAGGGGGATTCATAGGGATTGTCAATGGCTTAGAAGAAATCCCCCCCTGCCCCCCTTTAACAAAGGGGGGAGTTTTTGCCTTGGCACGGCCCCATGAAGTTTCATACGAGCGGGGCCGCTGGCCGGGTGGCCAGTCTAATCAAGGGCAGAAACTTCACTCCGGGGTCATCCCGGACTTGAGGAACCTGTCCCGGCATGGGGTTAGCCGGGGGGATCCAGGATACAAGACTGGATTCCGGATCGGGGTCCGGAATGACTCGACCGGGGAAGCTAAAAGTGCTGTAAAAAAATGAAGTTTCATACAAGATCTCCGCTTTACTCAGACAAACCTCGGGGGCTTCCTTCTCGTTGACCCATCCGCATATTTTCTTAACATATTGCATTGCGCTCCCAAAGAAAAGGCATAGAGCCCGCTTCCATCGACAAATTCCATAAAAATCTTTCCCGCGCTCCAAAATCCCGCCGTCGCTCTCACGAGCTATGGTGCTCCAAAACCGCTGCCTTTTGGCGAGGATGGAGGACCCGTCCAAGAGGTCAGGGGCCGGGGATGAACGGGCACGAGCTAGAAGAGGAGCACCTTCACCTTCTGGCCTTTGTAAAGTCCCTCCCTATTCAGCTCTATCCTGAGCAAGCCGTCAGATTCCACAAGGGTTGAAATGAGGCCCGATTTTCCAAAGACCGGGTCGGCGATGAAGCTCCCATTTTTTTCCAGGAGCTTTACTCGAACATAATCTTCGCGACCCGGGGCGGATTCAATATTACGACTCAGTTCGGCTTCCACCACGTTGTGCAGACCGGCAAAGGAATTTGAGCATCCTGAGAGCCTCAGGATCAATCGTGACAAAAAGACCTCGGCCACCACCAGCGCGGAAGCCACATGCCCGGGCAGACCAACGACAGGCTTTGGCCCGGATAGACCCAGGATCGTCGGTTTGCCGGGACTGATGGAGATGCCATGAACAAGCAGTTCAAAGTGGGGGAGTGTTTCAAAAACCTCGAGAGTGAGATCCCTTACCCCCACGGAACTTCCCCCGGAGATCCATACGGTATCGGCCCGGTGCAGGCCTTCCTGAACCATGGCCTTCAGATCTTCAAAATTGTCCGCACATAAACCGAGGTAAATGGGCTCGGCTTTCGCACGGAGACAAAATCCCCCGAGGGAGTAGCGGTTTATATCCCTGACCTGGCCGGGGCGCGGGGCTTCGCCGATGGGGACGATTTCGTCGCCTGTGGATATGATGGCCACCTTTGGGGTTCGATGCACCGAGGCGGTTGCCTCTCCGAGCCCTGCCATCAGCCCGAGGTCCTGGGGGCGCAACCGGTGTCCCTTTTTGAGGACGGTTGTGTCCTTCCTGATGTCGTCTCCGGGCTGGATGACGTTTTCCAGCGGTGAAATTGTCCGGGTAATCTCAAGGGATTTCTCATCCAGCGGATGGGCGTACTCCACCATGACAACCCCGTCCGCACCTTCGGGGAGCATGCCTCCCGTGGAGATCCTGACGGCCTGTCCCTCTCGCACGGTTGTTCCGGGGATTTGCCCCATCTCCACTTCCCCGGAAACATCGACAAGGGCGGGCAGGTTTTCGCTGGCCCCGTAAGTATCCTTTGCCCTCACTGCATAACCATCCATGGCGGATCTGAAAAACCCGGGCAGGTCTTCCCGTGCGATGACATCTCTGCTCAGGATGCGCCCCATCGCCTCGTCCAGACCAATGGTTTCTTCTCCTGTCGGTGAGAACCGGTCGATGATCCGGAATACTTCCTCGGGTTTTTTTACCTTGAAAAAAGCTTCCATCTTCAGTGCTCCAAATCCCCTTTGTCCCCGACCCCTTGCCGGTCCCATGTCTCAAAAGTTCTCTTCATAAAAATGGAAACCCGGTCAGGGAGTCTTTAACCTTCCGAACGTGTTCCCCATCTCCCGGGCCTTATAACCCCCGCTTGGGCACTGATCTTTACCCGTAACTCGCCTGCCGGACAGAGGGGGTCAAATCCCATGGGGAGGCAAAAAGCGTCTTTCGAAGGAGAGGGAAGCTTCTCTCCAGGCTGCTCCCATGACAAAGGGCTACAAACCCCGTGTGTCCGGCGAAAAATATGGGACACGTTCAGAGTTGGGCAGGGGAATCCATGAATGGATTTTTGTAAATATGTCATGAAAGACATAAGCCTTCAATAAAAAACTTCGAGGCCGATTCACGACCCCACAAGACTGTTGACAGCGAGGTGGTGGAGGTGGTGAGGTCTTTTGGCAGTTCACGATGCCCATTGCCGTGCGGGCACGATCCGGTTGAGAATCGAAGGGTTTTATATTAGGATTGAGGCATCGGTTTAGAGGAAGGATATTCTTTTGAAATCATGAGTGAATCAAGATTGGATGATTACGTAAAGCACATATACTGGCTCTCAAAGGACGAAGAGGCCCGGCTCAGGAATGAGATGGCCGGGCGAGGAATGGTGATGAAGTCTGCTCGAGGAGTCGTTTGTACGCCACTCGACCGGATCAATAAGATTTCCAGTGTTTCACCGGAAGTTTGGACTGATACGTGTCGAAGGCAGGGTAGCTGGTATCGGGCTTCCGATAAGAACGGCCTGTATCTGGTGATCAGCTCATTTGAATTGAGCGATTACAGGGGTAGGAAGGCCGGGACCATCAAGGAATCGGACTTTGTTCCCCCCCGCCTGGCGAGCCCGGAGGATAAAGAATCGCTCTTCCGGGACCCGTTGCTGGAAGAGAGGCTTCCAGAAGAATGGAGCCGGATTGCCGTTGCAGAGAAGCGTATCTACATCCGATGGGCGAGAAGACTGGGATCGGATGTCCATGACTACCCCTTCCTCTATCTCTCCCATACGGCCAATCATGCCAATTTTATCCATCCTCGACTCTTCGTCACAGAGGGTAAGGACATTATTCCCTATTCCATCGATCGAAGCGCCCACCTCTGTTCTTGCTGCGTGGAACTATTTCAGATCCTTGGAGGGCAGTTCAAACGAAAACTGGTGGCACCTTGTCCCGGGGCAACGATTTTCGCCCGCCTGAAACCCGACAGGTACTTTTTGGTGGAAAAAGAGTGACCCCGACTATTCCCTGCTGTTGCTTAAAGGGCATACCCCCTTTTGAAATTTGACCTTGGGGATGTAGGGTTCCTCTCTTGAGAAAAGGGAGAAATGGCTGCGCGGCAGTGCGGCCGGGTGTGAAGCCGTGACGGCACCGTGGGTGTGATCCATTTCACTGTCTTAGTGCTTGAGATAAAAGGTTTTTTCCTGTAAAATTCAAAATCGGTTGAACGGTACTTCTCGAAATGGAAACGTGGGGCGCTCCGGCGTAAACTGTTGAGGCCGGATTATAATCTCCGCGTTCAAGGTCGCAGGCTCGGGACTATGGAGAATCAGGAGCTTCGTTTTTTTCTCAGACATGTGGGCAAAGATCCCTCCAGATTGATCTTCGAAGACGAGCTCACCGGGCTGCACAATCGCCGCTTTCTTCACTCCTATTTCGAACTGAAGATCCCATGGAACAAAATTGAAAAGTATCCCGTCTCCCTGCTCATGATGGATGTGGATCGCTTTAAAGAGATCAACGATACCCACGGGCACGGTGTCGGAGACCTGGCGCTTACCCATATCGCAGGCCTGCTGAGGCGGGTGTCCGGCCGAAGGGGTCTTCCCATCCGATATGCCGGCGACGAGTTCATCCTGCTCCTCCCAGGCCAGGGCAAGCAGGCGGCCCTGCAGATGGGTGAAAAAGTCATGGTCGGCCTTCATGAAGCGCCGTTCACGGTGGTTGATTCGGAAGAAAGGCTCCGTTTGACTCTCAGTATAGGAGCGGCCTCGGCCCCGGACGACGCCAGGAACGGTAGGAGTCTCCTTCAGAGAGCGGACGCTGCGCTTTACAGCGCTAAGAAATCGGGACGTGACCGCATGGTGAACGCGGGAACGATCGACCCCCAGGATGTGTTTCCCAGGACCGCCCTGAAGCAGCTTGAAACGGCTAAAATTGCAGGCAGGCGGGCACAGCTTGGCCAGGTTGGTTTGGCCCTCAAACAGTTCACCCAGAAAGAGAGCCGGTTCCTCATCCTTACGGGATCGCCGGGGCTTGGAAAAACCACATTCCTGGAGACCTTGCGACGCACCCTGGCCAAGAGCAGGTTCATGCAGGTCAAGGTAAGCGGCAATCCGCAGGAATTGTTTCGGCCTTACTATCTGGTCACCAGCATCTTGATTGAACTTCTCAACATGCGCAAAGACAAGGGTGCCGGGGTCCTGGATCTCATGAGTCCCAAGGAGGTATGGTACCTGTCTCACCTCCTGTCCCAACTGAAAGGCGGAGAAGAAGCCGTGGCCGAGGATGAGAAGACTCGCCGCGAAGGGATCTTTAACGCGGTCCTTCATTTGATCCCCAAGCTCACCGATGGAAATCCGCTGATCATCCTCGTGGACGACCTGCACTTCGCCGACGAGGCCACCTTGTTTTTATTCAGGCTTCTCCAACTTCGTGGGGATGTTCCTTTGTTTTTGTGCGCCACAGTCACGGAGATTCAGGGCAAAAAAGGGGACACCACTGCGTGGGGCAGATTCCATGCGGCCTACAATGAAGAGCTGAAGATCCAGAAGGTCCGTCTCAACGCGCTCAAAGCCGGCGATATCGAGGAACACCTCCAAGAGATCTTTCCGGGTATCGTTTTACCGGCTTCTTTTTCGGGGGATCTTGCCCAGGTGAGCCAGGGTAACCCCCTTTTTCTGGCCGGGATATTGTCCAAACTGATCCTGGACAGGAAGATCCTCTTGGTCGGCAGAGACTGGGTCGTCGAACCTCTCGATGAGGGATATCTCCCCAGATCCCTGGGAGAGATTATCAGTGAGAAAGTGGCCTCCCTGGACGAAGAGAGCAGAAAACTGCTGGATCACGTTTCCGCATTTGGTGAAAAAGTCTCCCTCAGCTTTGTCACCGGGAGTTCCGAAAAGACGGAGGCGCAGGTCCTGGAGTTTCTCGACCAGGCTGTGAACCAGGGCTTGATCAGCCTGGATTTCCAAATGAACGACGACATCGTTCGTTTTTTGGGCAACCGGGTTCAGGAAATTGTCTATGGAGGCCTTCAGGAAGACCGGAAGGAAGAACTTCACGAGCATATCGGGTCATATCAGGAAGCTCTTTACAAACAGCGACTGCTCCCGTCAGCCGCCATCCTTGCCTATCATTTCCAGCGGTCGGCGAACCTGAAAAAAGCAAGTGTGTACGAACAGGTCCTCTCTGATTATGAGCACACGGTCTTTAATGCCGAAGAGGCCATGGGCTACACGGGAGAAGCAGCGGAAGAGGTTCCCCTGGCCGATGGTCCCCTCGATCCGGAAAGCCTCGAGCAGATCCCGGGGTTGATTCGGTTCCTGCTCGTGGCCATTCGCAACACCAAGCTCTATCCTCCGGGCAGTAAACCCGTCTTAAGCGCCCTCGACGAGCTGAAAAAATCTGTAGAACAGACCCTGAAAGACCGCAGGCTGCTCACCCTCTCGGTGGACAAGGAGGTATTGACGGCAAACGGTGAGGTCTTGGATGTGAACGAGTTCAAATCCATTGCAGATGCCTTCTCCAAACTCCTCAACCGTCTGCAACTGCGCGAGATTATTTTTGAGCAGGGCCTCACGCACCCGGAAATCGAGAGTGCGTTCACCGGCATGGCCCGAGTTCGTCGAAGGGAGATTCATCCGCAATTCTGGAAGCAGTTTTGCGATGAGAAACTTCTGACCCACGTCGTGCTCAAACAGGTCCAATATGCCAAAAGGGAAGGAGTTGACGGGGCTGAGGAGGATAACTCCCTGGGGCTTCGGGATCGCTCCCCGGCTGAAGAGAAGGAAATGACCGAGGAGGATTTAGCGCAGGTGACCCAGGTGATACGTTGCCTGCTAAACGCGGTTAGCAAAATGAGGCTTTATCCCCCCGAGGGCACCGTGACCCTGGAAGCTATCGGTCAGCTTTCCCGGGCTCTGAAGGCGTTTTTGTCGAGGCAGCCCGTTTTGACCCTGGCCCGGGTGGAAGAATCTATTCTGGTGAACGGGCTGAGGGTTGACGTCACCGATTTAGAGACAACTTCCGAAGGATTGCTGAGATTTCTAGGTGCCGCGAATCTCAAGAGCGTGTCTTTCCTGCTGATCGTCACCCCACGGGAGCTGGTGGCATTTATCGATGCAGTGCTGCAACATTCCACCGAAGAGCTTGGCGGCGATTTCTGGAGGAATTTTCCCCTGAAGCAGGTGATTTCGGGAATTCTTTTTGATAAAAGCCTTTATGAAATCCTGGAAGAGCAACAGGCCCGGGCCGAGGAAGAAGGCACGGCGAAAGGGGAGGCTGAGCCCCATGATGCTTTCGAGGAAAGTGAGCGTGAAGCCATACCCGAGCACATACGAGATCTCTTCCTGAAGGGGGAGGAACCCCAGGTCTCAGAAATCCTCAGCCGGCTTTTCCAAGGCTACCTTGATGGTGCGGTAGAGGCCCGGGCTGAGATCATCCAGCTCTGCCGGTCCATGATGGCGTTCCCCGAGCTTTCCTCCCAAGCCCGGTTCATCAGGCTGATGGCGGCTCCAATGTTGGAAGTTTTCCCGAAGGAGAAAGATTCGAAAGTGCTTGGCGCCATGGTGGGGGTCCTTCACGATGCAGGCACCCAGTTTATTCGTTTGGGCGAATATTCTCTGGCCAGTTGGGTTTTGTTGCGCCTCAGGGACCGCTTTCAAGCGCTGAGAACGTCCAGGGAGAAACAGGATGGCTCCCTGGCAAAGGTCCTGAAGATAGATCTGGATGCGAAAATCCAGTTACTCCTTGCCGAAGACCTGAGATCGGGGAATCCGTCGCGTCAACAGAAGGCGGCACAGCTCCTGGGAAGTCTGGGACCTCTGGCCACGCCGATTTTCCTTGAAATAATCAAACAGGATGGGGAGATCAGGGTGAGGCAGATGGTCGCCGGCCTGCTCGGGAAAATGGGGCCTGAGACAGTCCGAGTTCTCAAACAAGAATTGGTGCTCCAAAATACACCGGAGGAGCGCGCGCGGGTCCTGGAGGTGATCGATGCCGCCACGAGCGATTTGAATATGGAGCTACCCCATGTTCTCTTCGATGAAAGCCCCAAGGTACGCCGGGCGGCCTTGCGTCTTGCCGAACGATTAAACACCCCCGAAGCGGTCAAACTGCTCCTCGAGTGCGCGGGTCGAAAGGAGGAGTCCCTGGCCGTGCCGGCCATCAGATCGTTGGGGAAACTGAAGGCCGATATTGCCGCGGAGTTGTTCCACTCCTTGCTGAACACTGCGAAAGATCCGGAAAGGCTCACCGCCTGTTGCAAGGCATTGGGCCGGATGGGCAATCCGGAGAGCATCGAACCCCTCGGCCTTCTCCTGACTCGCAAGGGCTGGTTGTTTTTTCGAAAAAAACCGAGCGAAACCGTTCGTGCCGAAGCAGCGCTTGCCTTGGCCCAGATCGATCATCCTCGCGCTATGGAGATTCTGAAGTCCCGACAAGACGATCGAGACTTGCGGGTGAGAGAAATTGCGCGCGGTGTGGTGGAAAAGGGGGAAACACCTTCGGTCGTGAGAGCGGAAGGCGCGAGGGCGGGAACACCGCCTGGGTTGATTAGTTGAATGGTTAATTAGTTGATTGGTAGGGCGCTTCGCGCCGTTGACCGTTCACCGACAGGGCGCTGCGCGACCTTCCAAACTCCCCTCTCCTTGTGGGAGGGGCGGGGGGAGGGGGGAAACACCGGTCGTAAGTCCCAACCCGCGAGTCGAACAACACGCTTTTGGTCAATTGGTTGATTAGTTGATTGGTTGAATAGGGGAAACAATTCACAACCCAAACCCAGAACCCGCCACCTAGAACCTAGAACCCTGAACCTGGAACCCACCAAAAACAGATCCTCCTGGGGCATTGCACCGGGACCTTGCCTGTGCTATGTTCTGAAAAGAGAACGTTCCACTGGCTGGGCACAGGTGTAAAGGGTGGCGGCAACCAAATACAAGCTGGTCTTTAGCGGCAAGATATCCGATTCCAAGGAAGTGGAAGAGGTGAAGAGAGATCTCGCCTCTCTGCTAGGATGCCCTGTTTCGAAGGTGGGTCCCCTTTTTTCCGGAAAGCGTATTATCCTGAAGAAACAGTTGGACCAGGAATCGGCCCGGAGATACAAGGAGGCGTTTGAGAGAGTCGGAGCGTTGTGCCAGGTTGTTGAGGATGCGGGAGAATCCGGGCTTCTTAGAGAGAAGATTCTCACGAAACCCTCGCTTCTGGGCGTGCCCCGGATGGTGCGGGGCTCTATTGCGTTTCAACCTCAACCCAGCTCTCGCCTGACCGGATGGCAGAACGGCGTAAACGTGAATCGGAACGACGTGGACAAGATCCTTTTTCAACAAATTCGTCTGCTATCCGCCTTCACCGATATAGGTCAAGGGGAAGACCAAGCGCAGCTTCTTCTCTTTGTCGAAGGGTTCAAGAGGCCTTTTCTGGTGGATGCCCATCAGATTAAATACAGTGATTTCCCGGCGGTGGAAGAGGAGACGTCTGCTTCCTCTTTGAGAAAATTTTTGGAGTTTCTATTCAGCAAGAATCCTGAAATCGGTTTCGATAAAGCCACTTGGGATTTCGTTCAGGGTGACTATCCACAGGTCTTGGAATCGGACTTGCTTTCCATGGCAACGGCGCTTGCTCGCGAAATGGAAGCCTACGCAGAAACTCCCCCGGAGAGGCGAGGCGATGGTCTTCAGGGACCGGAGGACGAGGAGGAAGAGACAACGCTTCATCCTCCCGCGGGGCAGCAAGTCAGATGCTCGGAATGCGGTTTTGAACAGGAGAGATCTGATGTATGCCTGAGTTGCGGTGCGGCCATTGAAAAGGATGAGGCTGGGAAGGTTCCCGTTTCCGCAGAGGTCGAATGGCTGCACCTACCCGATCAACTCGTTGAAGTGGGCCCAAAAGAGAGAGACCTGGCGATAACGATGGAATTCCAGGGGAGCATCTTGTCCTTCTTTGCCATGTTCATGCTCGTCCTCAATCCTCTTGTCCTTCCTATCGGGTGGGGCCTGACCTTTTTTTTCTCCTGGGCGACCCATTATATTTTCATTCCTCAGGGCTACTCCATTCGTTATGAAGGAAGGGGGGAAGAGATCTGGTACGCACCCCTGCTGTTTATCTTCCCGCCTGTTCTCCTGGTGATGGCGATTCCCATGATTGCGCCGGGAATCCTGCATGGCTACGAGTCCTTTGGGCAGATCGGCTGGGGAAAAATCTTGCTGGTCTTATCTCTGGCCGCTTCCGTCCTCCTGACCTCTCTATACTTCATGTATCGGATCGTAGTCTGGACTATCGCCTCATTGAAGTTCAGCTGGGGGGGCGAGCTTGAGTTTGAGGGGTCCTATTGGGGATTTGTGCTGTGGTTCGTCCTGGGGAGCATTTTCGCATTGCTCGTCAACACGTTATCCCGTTTGGTGGGAAAAGCCGCCGGCTCGGAAGCCCTGTTCCAAGTCTTCGGAAAAGGGATCATCTGTTTCTGCCTGGGGGTTTTTCTTTCTCTCTTTATTCAATGGATGATCCGATTCACGAAGTGTTCGACCCATGAAAAAGTGGTCTGGACAGGATCGGCTGTGGAAGCCGGCTCGAGAATTTTGCTCGCAGGTTTGATTCCCATGGTGTTCTTATTCCTGCCCGCAAGGACTCCCGTTCTTCTGTCCTTTTTACTCTATGGAGTCGCGGCGGCGGTATACGCCTATGTGATTCATTGGCTCTTCTGTTGGATTATCCGAAATATCAAGCTGGAATGAAGTTCCCCCTGTGCCAATGCCCTGGTGCTGAAGGCACTGATCCGTTATACAATCAGGACGATTTTTTCCCCGCCACTGGAATGATGAGTGTGGGAACGGGGGAGTTCTTTACGATTCTTTCTGCAACGGCACCGAACTCAAAGTGGCCTTTCCTGCCCCTCGCAGTCATTACCACCAGATCCGCCTTTTCTTTGTCGATGAGCCTGAGAATCTCCCGGGCAGGGTCACCCACGGAAATATGCCGGATATAAAGGGGGCAACCCTTCAGATGGTTCTCACAGAGTTCATTCAGGCGGGTCTCGGCCGTCGTCTTCTCCCACTCGCGAATTTTGTCAATTTGAGAACGCTCGTATTCCCCGTACCATGCCCCGAAATTGCCCATTTCCTCGAGCACGTAAACCACGTGAATCTCGCTCTGGTATTTCTGCGAAATCGCATTAACCACAGGCAGCGCCCGAGCAGCGTTTTCAGAAAGGTCCGTAGGCCATAGGATTCTCTTGAACTCCATCGTGGTATCCCTCCTTGCTCATCAATGTGGCGCCGGCACGCAGGGTGACGGCACAAGGCTATACTGGCACGATTCCCCTCTCGTTGTAAAGCGTCTAGTGGATCGTTGTAAGGAGACGCTTGCATTTCATAGGTGAAAGGCCGACCGGAGTCATACCAAATCACAGCGGGATGCCGCGCTCATCCGGAGACGGCGGAATCGGGCATCGGGAGGAGAGGAGGGCCTGAAAGGGAAGAAGGTATTCGTCCCCCCAGGCGGAGCGACGCCGCCCGGGCAGGACCGAAGGGAGTTTCAGAATCCAATCACTTCGAAGGCCGGCTGAGAACCATTCTAAGGCGTGATCTTGAATCGGAGGGTCATCAGTAACTCAGCCTTGGGGCCGAGTATGTCCACGTGCCAATCACCGATTTCATGGGCCTGAATTATTTTTGAACTGTACGTGCGCCACGTTACTGATTTTACGTCAAGATTCACCGTGCCTCTCTCGACGTCCCCGTAGTACCAAACATGAGAAATCTGAGTGGGGTCAGAAGCTCCCGAGATTTTCGAGAAGCAGTAGAGCTTTCCAACTGAATTCTGGAAGGTATTTCCAACATCTACGGGTTCCCGGTCCACAACATTCCGACAGATGGCGGCCTCAGCCACTTCCAACAAGCCCTGTGCATTACTCGTGGCAGCCTGTGACATGGGAACCATCAGCATGAGAAGAACTGCAAGCATGTAGGATGTCCTTTTCATAATCATTTACCTCCACTCAAAAAATATTTCCGAGTCTGATGATCTTTCCTAAATACTTATTTAAACACAAATAAGGTATTTTAGCAACAAGAAAAATGAGTGCAAACAAAGTAATTTTTTGTGTCGGTTTTTTCGGAAATGAAAAGCTCCCAAGAAGATTCCTGTTTGTGTAAAACACTGAAAAAGGGAGACAGGTGAAAGGATGCTGTTGCATCAATCAAAAGTACACCGCTCGCTTGTTTTTCCTCTTTCACAACGAGAGCATGGTTAAAAGGATCCAGGACGGGTAGAAAACCGGATTCCTTTCAAATTTTCACCGGGCTGACACGCCGGAGTGTCTGAGGAGGTTTTCAAGACTCGCTTCATTGCCTCTTTGAAATTCAACACCAGTTGCATCCGGAGACGGCTCCTGTGTCGGAAGGTTTGGTCCGCGGTTCCATGCCCCAGGGAAGGGGGGGGAGCCTGTCTCGATCCTTTCGAACGGGTTGGGTGGAGATGCTTGGCTCGTGATCAATTTCGGGTGAAGGACAGAAAAATACCGCTTGTCATTTTTTCCTCAACTGTGATGTAAAGGGAAAAAAATCCGGTTTTCCATGGCCACTTGCTTGTTTTCGGAGATATGCGAAGGATGGGGATTCACTTCTTTCAAAGGTTTTCCATGAGATGGGGAGGTCGAGGAGAATCCACCGATCAGACCGTTTTCACAATCGGAATCCGGAGCGGGGAGTTAGTCTGATGAGCGATGGGAAGGCTTTAGTTGAAATGACACGGCGGTTTTCGCCGGATAACGTGAAAAAGAGCCCGCTTTCCTATGTGCTGGTGGAAGGGCTCCGGCAGCTTTGCCAAGTCGCTGCGGAACTGGAAAGAGAACCTGCCATCGCTGTAGATCTGGAAGCGGACTCCATGTATCATTACCGGGAAAAAGTCTGCCTACTGCAGATCTCGTCGGCTTCTCTGAATGTGTTGGTGGATCCCCTCGCGCTGGGAGATTTGTCCCCGCTGGCTCCAATTTTCGCAAACCGCCGGATCAGAAAGGTTTTCCACGGGGCTGACTACGACATCCGTTCCCTGCACAGAGACTTCGGAATAGAGGTGCATCATCTTTTCGATACTCAAATTGCCGCCCGGTTCCTGGGGGTTAGAGAAACCGGGCTTGCCAAGCTCGTTGAGAAGAGACTGGGGGTGACCATGGAGAAAAAGTACCAGAAGAGAGACTGGTCCGAAAGACCCCTTCCCTCCGGTATGCTTCATTACGCAATCGAGGACGTATGCTATCTTCTCCCCCTGGCACGGATGCTGGAGGAGGATTTGAAGGCCGGAGGGCGGCTATCCTGGGTGCAGGAAGAAAGCGAGCTGTTGAGCAGAGTGCGCGTAGAGGAACCCCGTGAGAGCCTCTTTTTTTTGAAATTCAAGGGCGCTGGTCGGCTTGATGAGCGGAGCCTCGCGGTTCTGGAGGAAATTTTACGATTTCGTGATCAACTGGCCATGGAACGAGATCTTCCCCCGTTCAAAGTGCTCGGAAACGAGTCCATCAGGGAAATAGCCGTGCAAAAGCCGCTCACCATCGATGATCTCAAGGCCATAGCCAACCTGACTCCGAAGCAGATCAAAACCCTGGGGACCGGCCTGCTGAAATGCGTGAAAGAGGCCCTGAGTGTCCCGGAACAACACTTGCCGGCCTATCCCAGGAAGAGGACCAGCCATGTGGGCGTTCCAGTCAAGAAGGCAGTCAAACGACTTAAGGATTGGAGAGACAAACGTGCGGAGGAACTGGGCTTGGACTCAGCCTTGCTTCTCAACAAAACACAGATACAGTCCCTCGCACTTGCACGCCCGAGGGAGCCGAAGGAGCTCGCCGGCGTCCAGGGTCTAAGGGACTGGCAGCGGCAAGCCTTTGGATTGGAAATTTGCGCCCTTTTCAGGCTGGACAAAGCAGATTGAGACGGGAAAGTGAAAGTCAGGGGGTGTTTTCAAGGATTGCGACCGCGCGCACCCAGGCAGCGCTTGCCCGTTCTATTTTGATAGGGAAAACAGCGACCTTGAATCCGCAGGGCTTTGGTATCTTATCCAGATTGGCCAATCTTTCCAGGTGACAGTATTCGTAGTCTTTCCCAAGGTAGTGGGACTCCCAAAACTGCTCTCTATTCCCTTTCCTCAGTTCTTCTGCCATGACTTTGTGAGGTCTGTCCCAGCCCCAGGCATCAATTCCCATGATTTTGATCCCTTGTTTAATGAGCCAAAGGGTCGCCTCAGCCGTCATTCCCGGATGCAGGTTCTCGTAACCGGGTTCATTGTAATGTTTGTAAGTATCGGTACGAACGAGCACGATGTCGAAAGGTTTCAACACATAACCGATTCTGTCAACGGCCTCTTTCAGCTCCTTCGCGCTGATGCCTTCTCCCGTCCTCTTATGGTGAAAGTCCAGGACGACCCCGTCGCTGAAACACCACTCGAGCGGTATTTGATCGATTGTTTTGGCAGGTCTGCCTTCCGAGGTGGGATAGAAATGCCAGGGAGCATCCAGGTGTGTGGTGTCGTGCGTTCCCAGGCTGACTCGCTCAACGGCTGCATATTTGCTTTCTCTGAAGTCACCGGGTTCGATTCCGTAAGCTGATGCATAGCTTTTGGCGGTTTCTTCATGATTCAGGTAAGTGATCTCCGGCATTCTCACCAGGTTTCCTTCGCTACTGAGACTCACGCTGAGGTCGATAATTCGCATTTCTTCTCTCTGGTTGCGGGTTCAAGGTTGCGAGCGGTGTTTCCCCCTCCCCCTGCCCCTCCCACCCCCGCCACAAAGGCGGCGGGATCTTCGAGAGGGGAGGGGAGTCTAGGAGGTGTTCCCAATCGACCAATGAACCAATCAACCAATGAACCAATCGACCAATGAACCAATCGACCCGAAACCTATGAGCGCTGAGGTGCGGTCGCAGGCTTCCGGCCTCCTGGAGGTGGCGGCAAGCTTTCCGAAGGAGCCAGATCCTCCTCGAAAGATACCCGTTGGGTATCCAACCTTTCCAGCTGAGAATAAAGACCGGCATTTTCGATGGCGAGGGCGATTGATGCGCTCAATGCGGTGATAAGGGTGACATCCTCCTGTCTAAAACCAAAGGGCTGGGTCAGGGAATCCAGGTAAATCACCCCCCTGACTTTGGACCTGCTGATCAGGGGCACACAAATGACCGATTTGACTTGCATGATTCTCATGCTTTTTGAGAGATTCGCATCGTCTTCGTTCAAGGTATTGAGGATGATCACCGGTTCCCGCTCCCGGATGACTTTGTCCACAATGGAGCGGCTGAACATCGGAGTGTCGCTTCCCACGTCTTTCTTGAACCGGATGATGGCCTTGGACCATTCCCCGCTTCGATCATCGACCATAATGAAAACGCCCCTTTCAATCCTCTTGAAGAGGGCGAAAACGTGGCTCAGGATAACCTCGAGGATTTCATTGATGTGTAAGGGCTCCTTGACCGCCTGGGAGACCTTGTAGACCAGGTCCATGTTTTTCTGCGGGGTCATTGGTCGGTTGTTTGGCGGAGTCGGTTGGACTTCAGGAGGCGCAATGCCGACCCTGGCTTGGGGCTTCCCTGCCCGGATTTCCGGAGTCTGTGACAACCCCAGGCTGAGCACGGTTTTTCCGATAGCGATGGGGGTTCCCGCTTCCACTTCAACCGCCTTCCTTGGCTTGATTCGTTTGCCTTTCACATAGGTGCCGTTGGAGCTTCCCACATCCTCGACAAAATATTTATCCCCGATCCTCTGAATTCTAAGGTGCCTGCGGGATACGGAGATATCCTTTATCTGAACGTGGTTGCCCGGCGCTCTCCCGATGTCGATATCCGTGGCTTTAACTTCAAAGGTCTTGCCCTTCTTCGGTCCGTCCACGATATGAAGGTTAATCATGGCTCATGTCCATTCTTATTAGAATTTTATTGATTTTGTAAATTATATCGCGGAAAAAGACAGGGCGTCAATGAACTTTCATGGGGATGCCGATACTATCGAGTGCCTATCCAGAAATGCAAATGGGACACCCGTACAGTTTTTAGATCAGAAATGAGCAGTTTTTTCACTTCGCTCCAGGTGCAGACCAAATCCCGGTCGAGCGCTGGATCTCAGGTGGACCTGTTTGCCTGATTGGCGAGAACCTTTTTGACGAAAGACTTGATGGCCAGGGTGATTTGAGATTGAGCGGAGCGATAATGATATTCGGACCTCCCGTAGGGGTCCGGGATATCGTCTGCAAACGGACCTTCGGAGAGGAATTTTCCGAGAAGTTCCACTTTTTCTCCGCTTCCCGGCCAAAGACGGCCAATGGCCTCGGCGTGCTCCCGTTCCATGACCAGAATCAGGTCCGCGAAATCCACGTCCTTTTGGCTCAACTGCTTTGCCTGGTGAGTCCTCACGGGAACATCCATTTTCAGAAGATATTCCAACATCTTGGGATCTGGTGGGCTGCCGGGAAAAGCGGAAAGGCCCCCGGACGAAACCGAAACCGCGTCGAGATGCAGCCGCTCGATCTCATTTCGAAGCAGCATTTCCGCGGCGAAGCTCCTGCTGACGTTTCCGGTGCACACCAAAAGGATATGCATTCCTGGGTTCCCCTGAAAACCTAAAAAACCTTGGATTCTTAGAGGCGAGGGGTTCTCGCAATCCAATTGCGCAGGAATCGTTCCAGTTCCCACGCACGATATAGCTCCTCTCCGGCTTCAATGACGAACCTGTTCGCGGCCGATTCTCCCAGAAGGCTCCTGAGAGAGGGACAGAGATAATTTACACAGAAACAATGTCGAGCCAGCAGCTTGCACCCCTGCTGGCCGACAAAGAGACAGGATCCCTCGATCTCGCCGTGAATCGATACTTCAATTCCCAGAAGGCGGTTCATCAAAAGGAGGATATGGTCGTACCATTCTTCGACGCCGGCAAAGCAGCAACTGCCTTTGGCGACGGCGCAGGCCGCACAGGCCTCCGTGATGCGCATCCGGGTCATGGAAGTTCGCGTAAGCTCAATGGCTTGCAGGTATTTTTCCAGCAGATAGATCGCGTTCCCGTCCTTGCGTAAAGCGTCTCCATGGCGAATGAAAAGGGCCTCTCCACGGTGGATTTCCTTTTCCACGACGGAAGGCTCCCTAGAGGTTGAGAACCCGCCTGAGGGTTCTACGGATGGGAAAGAATCCAATTGACAGGGGATGGACTCAAAGAGTCCACTGCTGGTAGCTTTTTTCATGATCGCTCCGCCAACGCCTTTTCCGAGCAGGCTCCTCTCTTTACTCCCGGCCCTCCCGCTTGCGATTGAGAAAGCGAGTCATGAGCATGCGGGGTTCGTCGGTTCGAAAAGCCTGCCCGAAGCTTTTGATTCCCTGCGCTATCGCCTGATCCACGGGAAGCTTTTCCCAATGGCGGATGAGCTCCTTCTGTAGACGGATAGCCCGGGGTCCAGCCTTGACTATGGCCTCAACCCAATCTTCCACGGCGCGATCCAATTGTTCTGCCGGGACCACACGCTCAACCAGGCCCCAGGACAAGGCTTCGGCGCCGGAAAGGGGAAGCCCTGTGAAGACTAGCTCCCGCGCTTTTCCCCAGCCGACCAATGTCGGGAGCAGTGCGGCCTCGATCACGGACGGGAGTCCCATCGCCACCTCAGGCATCCCCAGGAGGGAATCTTCCGTTGCAACCCGCAGGTCGCAGGAGGCTACAATTTCGAGCCCTCCGCCGAAACAGTAGCCTGAAATCCGGGCTATGACAGGGACCGGCAGATTACGAATGGCTGCACAGGCCATATGCAAACGGGTGATGAAATCCTCAGCGTTTTCCGGTTCGAGTCCAACCATGTCGTGCACGTCCACCCCTGAAACAAATGCCCGGTTTCCGGCACCGGTGAGGATCATGACACGCAACCGTTCATCGTCATGAAATCTCTCGACCTCTTCTCGAAGCTTTGTGATGATGTTTCGATTAAGCGCGTTGAGTCGGGCGCTGTGATCGATCGTAAGTCGTGCAATGCTTCCCATTTGTCCTCTGTCTTCCACATGCACGTGAACCGTTTCCATGATCTTCTCCGCCTCCTGTATTTCGGACTGTGTGGTGCCTATGTTATGGTTACCGAGGCATCCTTTGTCAAGCTTAACCGTTTGACAGGGAGCGGAAAACAAGGCGTCGGAACCAGGCATGCCTTGGGGACGAAGAATTCTGGTGACAAGGCCTTGACGATCCTATAGAATTCAAAACGTCACAGGCAAAAGGACATCAACAGTCACTCCCGACAAAAAAAGGTTTTTTGGGGTAAGGAACGCCTCACACGGGTCCTTCGTTCCCACCCCGTGGATGAGGAGCCTTTTCCCAGGAATCCTATAGCCATTCCCGATGACGAGAAGGGGTCATTTCCCTGAATTACCTGGAAAATGAAGAACTTTCTCCGGGGTGTTCTCGAAGATACCATGAAAAAGACCAATCCGGACAGCGCAAGGACAACGGGCTCCACCGCCAGGTTGTCCGACGAACGATACAGGGCTTTCATAGAGAATATCAACGACGGCGTCTATGAGATGGATATCCACGGGAACTTCATTTATTTCAATCAAGCCCTTTGCAAAATCTTTGGATATTCGAGAGAGGAGCTGCAATGGCAGAATTTCAGCCGGTTTATGGATGAGAAGCAGGCATCCGCCGCTTTCGATGTCTTGAAAAGGATCGAGAGGACCAAACTGGAAGTCTCCGAGATCATCTGGAGAATTCTCGATGAGGAAGGAAACACCAGAATCATCGAGCTATCTGCCAGCCTCATTGTGAATTCCCAGGGCAAAGCCATTGGCTTTCGAGGGATTGCCCGGGATGTGACGGAGAGATTTAGAACTCAGGAGGCGCTTCGCGAGTCGGAGCGGCGTTACAGGACTTTGCTTGATTTTGTTCCCTACCCGATGGTGCTGTTCACCGCGGAGGGCAAAGTTTCCTACCTCAATCCGGCTTTCACGGAGACTTTTGGTTGGACTCTGGCGGAACTGGAAGGGAAAACCATTCCTTATATCCCCCCCGGACTGGAGCAGGAAGCGAGGGAAAGCGTTAAGAAGTTTTTCAAAGACAGGGGCCTCAAGCGCTATGAGACGAAACGCGTCCGAAAAGACGGCCGCGTTTTGCATGTGGTAATGAGGGCGGCCTTTCTCTCGGAGAAAGATGTCGGGGCCGGGGAGCTTGTCATCCTCAGGGATATGACTGAGGAAAAAAGAATTGCAAGAAACAATGAAGCCATGCTTCGCATCAGCATGGCCCTGCCGGAGTACCCCGATCTGGAAGACCTCCTGGAGTTTGTCAGCAACGAGGTCAAACGACTTCTCGGCACGGAGGGTGCCGTCGTGATCCTGCGAGACGAAGGAAGCGATGAGCTCTTTTTCCTCGGTGCTGCCTATGACGACGAGGTGATTCAGGAGAGGGTAAAGGAGATGCGTTTTCCTCTGGATCGCCTGGTGGCAGGAGAAGTCATCAAAACCGGGAAGCCCATGATCGTGGCCGATCCTTCCAGGGATTCCGAACTCTCCAGGGAAAGGGACAAAATCCTGGGCTATCACACGAGAAACTTGCTTCTTGTGCCTCTCAGAAGCAGCGACCGGATCATCGGGGCTCTGTGCGCGATCAACAAAAAGGAAGGGGAATTTGATGAGACCGGTGTGGAGCTTCTGAACATGATTGCCGGGACGGTTGTGCTGTCCCTGGAAAATGCTCGATTTTCAGAAGAACTGAAAAAGGCGTACAAAGAAGTAACGAGTCTAAACAAGGCAAAAGACAGGGTGATCAATCACCTGTCCCATGAACTGAAAACACCGTGTGCTGTCCTCGCCGCATCTTTGAGTATCCTGGAAAGACGGCTGGAAAGCCTTCCCGATGACACCTGGAGGCAGACCGTGGTAAGAGCCAAGAGGAACCTGGAAAGGCTTCTGGAAATTCAGTATCAGGTGGAGGACATCATGCGAGATCCGCACTATGAGGCCTATCATATTCTTTCCCTCCTGGTGGATGAGTGTGCAGACGAACTTGAGGCCCTGGTGGCGGAGAGAACAGAGGAAGGCTCTCTAACCGACCAGATTAGAAAGCGCGTTGATGCGATTTTTGGACCGAAGGAGCGTGTTGGGCAGGAGATTTTTCTGGATCAGTTCATCCGGGAGAGATTGGTGGAAATCAAGAAGGTGGCGGCGCACCGAAAACTGGAAATCAAAAGCCATATGGAAACCACCCCCAGCATTTGCATGCCTGTGGACGAACTCAGGAAAGTGGTTGACGGCCTCATGCGGAACGCCATAGAGAACACGCCGGATGAAGGCAAAATCGAGGTCTCGGTGCAAAAGCGGGGCAGTGGAGTTGAGCTGCAGGTTCGGGACCGGGGAGTGGGTATCACGGAAGAAAACCAGAGACGAATCTTTGAGGGATTCTTCACAACGCGGGAAACCATGGACTATTCCTCAAAAAGGCCTTTTGACTTCAATGCCGGGGGTAAAGGGGGGGATCTCCTGCGCATGAAGATTTTTTCGGAAAGGTACGGTTACAAAATTGGCATGGAGTCTTCAAGGTGTTGTTTTATCCCTGAAGAGACGGATATGTGTCCGGGAAGGATCAGCAGGTGCAGGTTTTGTTCCAAGAAGGAGGACTGCTTTGGTTCGGGAGAAAGCACTTTCAAGGTTTTCTTCCCCCCGGCCTCCGCATCCTCTGTCCCCTGCGAACAACGCTTTTGATTGGACAAGAGCTAGAAAAACATGGGTCAGGTGCTCCGGGTCCTCTGGTCTCGCCGGAGCTGGTCTCGTCTTACCTGGGCGTATGTGTTCATGGCCCGTTCGGCTGTCTGAAAGAATGGAATTCCGTCCCTACAGATCGTCTCGGCAAGGTTTCCGTCAAATCCCGGTATGTTCACCATGAGAAAGGGTTTTTGAAGGTCTCTGTGGGCTCGGATCATGGAGTCCGCAAAAAGCCGGTTGGACTCGGGGGTCATCCCGATCCCGATGATGACGACGGCATCCACTGACGGGTCTGAAGCGATTGTTTGCACGCTTTGAATGTAGATTTCGATTTCCATGGAGGCGGTGAGCCCCACATCGATGGGATTTCGAAGGCTCGTGCCCGTAGGGGGAACAATCTTTTTGAGGGCAGAGCGTGATCGAGGTGAGATCTCCGCCAGGCGAAGCCCCGCATTTCCGCAGGCTTCGGCTGCGGCGACGGCAAGCCCACCCGGGCCGGATATGATGGCCATGCGGTCCCCGAGAGGAGAGGGGAGAAGGGAAGAGGCCATCAGGGTGTCTAGAAAAGGCTCAAAGCCCGCAACGGGTATCGCTCCCCCCTGGCGGACAACGGATTCCCATACGTCCCTCGAACCTGCCAGGGCTCCGGTGTGCGAAGCGGCTGCCCTGCTTCCTTCCGAAGTCAACCCCACTTTCCAGAGGATCACGGGCTTTTCCACGGAAACTCGCCTGAGGGAATGAAGGAAAGCAGGACCGTCCTTGATGCCCTCCATGTAGATCCCTATCACGTTCGTATCCGCATCTTTCCCCAGGTACGCAAGGAAGTCCGCACAGGAAAGATCGCACTCATTTCCCAGGCTGACCACCTTGCTAAAGCGGATCCCCCTTTGCAGAGCCATGCGCCCCATGATATTCGTCAGGGAGCCGCTATGAGAAATCATGCCGACGGGTCCGGGTTCCCTGGAAAGATTTGGAAAGACGGAGAGCCCCGTCCTGGGACAGTAAAAGCCCATGCAGTTAGGTCCGATGAGTCGCATCCCCGAAGTTCGGGCTACACGAACGAGTTCGTCCTCGATGGCTTTGCCCTCCTCTGTTCCGGTTTCCTTGTATCCCGCTGTAAAGAGGACGGCCCCTTTGACTCCCTTCTCCGCACACTCCCGTAACACGCCAAGAACCTGGCTGTGCGGGACCAGCACGATGGCGAGGTCAACGGGGTTCGGGATAGCGGAGACGCTCGGGTAAGCTTTGAGGCCGTCGATTTCCCGGGCTTCAGGGTGAACCGGGTAAATTTGCCCCTGAAACCCCTGGTCCAGGAGGGCCAGGAGGAAGAGTTTGCCCGTCTTCATCCCCCTGGGAACGCCGACGATGGCCACTGATTTTGCGTGAAAAAGCGCGTCTATTTGATCGAGCGTTTTCTCTAGATTGTCCATGGCTTCTCCTGTCTAAAAAACCGTCAAATGGGGAACAGCGTTTGGGTCAATTGGTCAATTGGTTGATTGGTTGATTGGGAACACCTCCTAGACTCCCCTCCCCGCGTGGGAGGGCAGGGGGAGGGGGAAACACCGCTCGCAACCCGCAACCCGTGCAACACCGTTTTGGTCAATTAGTCGATTGGTTGATTGGTTAAATAGGGAAAACAACCCAGAACCTTGAACCCGGCTAATAGATCCCCGCCTCGCACCCGGCTGCGATGGTCTTGCCAAGCTCCTCGCATTTTTCTTGTATTTCCCGGTCAATCTCTCCCTTGGCCACCACAGGGTGGTAGACCTTCTTAAACTGGTATCCCGTACAAATCCGCTCTATGCTGTTCAATGCACCGCTGCCGTCATTTCCGGCACTGATAAAGACCACATAAGGCTTCTTGAAAATTTCTTTTTTCCCTCTCGCCTCATTGTAAGTTCTATCAAAGAAATCCTTGATCATGCCGGCCATATACCCGAAATATTCCGGAGAGCCGATTGCGATCCCGTCGCATTCCAGGAGATCGTGAAGTGTCGCGTCTGAGGCGGTTTTAAGGACAATTTTGACCTGGTCGATCGAAGCCGCTCCTCTGGCCACGCTTTCGGCCATTCTCCTGGTGTGGCCCGACTGGGAGTGATAGAGGATCAAAATCTTTGTCATATTCGTTTATTCCATATAAGCGCCGCCTCTGGCCGAAGGGGCTAATCTAATCAAAAACAGAAACCTCATGAACCACATTGCAGTTGGATCGTCAAAGTCCCCCTTTCGAAAAGGGGGATTTAGGGGGATTTTCAAGGGCTTACAAGAAATCCCCCCCCCGGCCCCCCTTTACAAAAGGGGGGGAGTTTTTGCCTTGGGACGGCCCCATGAAGTTTCATACGAGCGGGGCCGCTGGCCTAGCTGGCCAGTCTAATCAAGGACAGAAACTTCACTCTGGGGTCATCCCGGACTTGAGGAACCTGTCCCGGCATGGGGTTAGCCGGGGGGATCCAGGATACAAGACTGAGTTCCGGATCGGGGTCCGGAATGACTCGACCGGGGAAGCTAAAAGTGCTGTAACAAAACCTGTAAAAAAATGAAGTTTCATACGAGAAATGAGCACCACAGCCTCCTGTGTCAACGGCTATGAAACGGGGTCAGAATAGGAAAAGGGAGGGCGGGTGTCAAGGCTAGAAAAGCCCCATCTGAAACCGTCTTTTCCATTGACCGAACGGCATTCATCTGATAGCAGAGAGCACCAAGGCCACGGGAGCCACCCTTGAATCGACCGGCTTTATTGTCTCCCTCGGGGAATGGGAGAAAAACGCTCGCCTTTAGGCGAAGACTTCCGTTTGAACCATGGTCCGAGAACTCGATATTGGAATATTTTTCAATCAGTAAGGCAAGACAACTCCCCGCCTTTTCGAAAGGGGGACTTTCATATCCTCCTGAGCGAACGATGGCACCTTAGGTGGACTTGTAGTCGACATGCTCAAGGCACCGCCTTTAGGCGGTGGTCGTTGACTTTCGTAACGTTAAACAGAAAGGCACTCTTGTCCAAAATCGATATTTCTTTGGGCGGCATTTTCATCAAAGTCTTTTCCGGCGAAGGAACTGCTTAACCTCCCCCTTTGACAAAGGGGGATCGAGGGGGATTTTCAGAACGTTCGTGAAATCCCCCCTGCCCCCCTTTAAATAAAGGGGGGTTGGATCATCCTCAGGGAATCAATGAAACCTGATTTCTCAGTTTCAGATGGTAAGTTGAGAAATCAAACACTTATCGATCAAAAAGTCTGAATTTGGATTTATCTTGGAAAGCAATGACAGAAACGGAAAAATGCTGAAATCAATCGAGCAAAGCCCGCTTTATCGAATCTGCAATCCCGGAAGCATCGCCTTCTTTGGGGCCTCCAACAGCCATGCTCCCATGGGGTCGATCATTTTCTCTTCTCTTCGAGCTTTTGGTTTTCAGGGTGCCCTTTATCCGGTCCATCCTACGGAAGCGCAGGTTCAAGGCATCAGGGCTTATCGGAGTGTGCTGGATCTGCCGCAAAGCGCCGACCTGGCGGTGCTTGTGCTGCCGACTGGCATCGTGGAGGAAATCCTGGATCAATGTGGGCGGAAAGGCATCAAGCATGCGGTTGTGGTCTCCGGCGGCTTCAAGGAGGTGGGAGACCGGGGAGCGGGTCTTGAAAAAAGGATCAAGGAGACTGCCCTAAAGCACGGAATTCGTTTCTTGGGACCAAACTGCATCGGCGTGGCCAATCCCTATGAGAGGCTCAACACCACGCCTTTCCCGTACGAGGGCCCTCCCGGTTTCATCGGCATGGCCTCCCAGAGCGGGAGTTTCGTGACCCAGATGTTTCAAAATCTGTCCAAACGAGGGCTGGGATTCAGCACGGCCATGAGCGTGGGGAACGAAGCCAACGTGGACATCGTAGACTGTATGGAATACCTTGGAGCCTGCCCTAACACAAAGGTGATCGCCCTTTATATCGAAGGGATCACCCGCGGAAAGAGGTTTGTGGAGACAGCCCGTGCCATTGTGCCCCACAAACCCATCGTGGCCTTCTATGTTGGGGGAACGGAGACGGGAAAGCGCGCCGGTTTGTCCCACACTGGAGCCATGGCCGGCCCGGATCGACTCTACGACGGTATGTTTCAGCAGAGCGGTGTTCTAAGGGCCCGATCGTTGCAGGAATTGTTCGACTTTTGCTGGGTTTTGGGTGCCTTGCCCACTCCCGGAGGCAATAGAGTCCTCATTCAAACCCACTCGGGCGGGCCGGGTACTGCGGCAGCGGATGCATGCGGGCGGGCCGGTCTCGATCTGCCGCCCCTTTCTGCCGAAACTGTTGAGAAACTGGCCCCATTTCTCCCCCATACGGCGAGTGCCAATAACCCCGTGGATTTCACATTCGTAAAAAATCCTACCCAGTACATACTTGATATTCCTAAGCTCCTTCTCGAAGAAAAGAACGCCGATGTATTGCTCCTCTACCTTCTGGTTCCCTCCAAGCTTGTCACGAGGGCTTTGGTTCAACTGGGCGTACCCACCGAACGGGCTCCGGAGAAAACCGGTAAGGTTATCGAAAGGCAAACCGAAGCCATTGCGGCCCTGCTTCATACCCAGAAAAAGCCCATTGTGGGCTATACGCTCATGAGCCTTGAAGAACCCTTCAGCCGGAGTCTCATCGGTCGGGGATTGCCCCTTTTTGATGAAGCCGAGCGGGCAGCAAGGGCCATCATGGCCATGGTGCAGTATTCCAGGTTTCGAGATAAACTCCTGGCGGGGATGGGCGATGTGCGAACCTAAACCGTCCCAGACCTTTGACAGGGGCCTTTCCTTTTTCGAGCTTTCAATGGCCGCCGCAAGTTCCTTTTTTCCCTCCTGGCGTCTCGTTTCGTATCTCAAAAATTCCTTCGATAAAGTCCTGACGGCCGCTTCCCCCCGTATCAAGTAAGGGGTCCCGCCCCGTTCCGGGTCGGGACGGGGCAGGCTCCATCCTCTCCTATCACCCCGCAGCGCCGGCGCTCCCGCTGCGGGGTGCGATGGGTGTGGGGGAGCAAAATCTTGCGATTCCCGCTGATTCCCCTCCCCTCTCGAAGATCCCGCCGCCTTTGTGGCGGGGGTGGGAGGGGTAAGGGGAGGAGGGGGTAAACCAGAGCGCCAGGGCGCTGCGCGCCGTTTACACGCAGCGCACACGCCGCGCAAGCGCTGGCGCTGCGGGAGGGCTAGCGCTGCAAGCCGTTCTCCGTTCACCGTCGACCTGCAGGACGATGCCCGACCTTTCGGACTCCCCTCCCCTGGTGGGAGGGGCGAGGGGAGGGGGAACCCCGCCGGGTATGCCATCAAGGGACCGAGCCCCATAGAGTCCCTCTGCCGGTGAGGGAAAAGCTACTTTTGATTTCGTAGACCGGGTGATATATAAGGAAGAGGTTTCATGGGCTGAAGAAACGGATTTCACGCAAGGAGGAGGCTGGGCAATGGAATTTGAATATTCGCAGGAGCACAGGGCACTCAAAAAATCCGTGAGAGATTTCGTCGACGAAGTCGCTCTGCCCCAAATCATGGAGTACGAGGAAAAGAGCGTCCTCCCCATGGAGATCTTTCGGAGAACCGGGAGCGAAGGCTTCCTCAGGGCCCACATCCCCAAATCGTTCGGTGGTCTTGGTCTGGGGACCCTCGGATTTTGCCTCGTCAGCGAAGAGCTGGCCAGGGCCGGAGCGGGCATGATCCACAACGGGCAATTTCAAACGCAGAAGATGCTCCTGGAGCATGGCACCGTGGAGCAGCGGGAAAAGTACCTGGAGAAATTGCTGAACGGCGAATACCTGGCTGCAACCGCTATTACAGAGCCCAACGTGGGATCGAGCTTTGCCGGAATGGAAACCACGGTGTCCAAGCGAGGGGACTGCTTTGTTCTAAACGGGAAAAAGACCCTCATCAACGATGCTGCGGAAGCGAATGTTCTCAATATCTTCGCCAGAAGCGAGGAAGGCATCAGCGTCTTCCTTTTGGATAGAGGAACCCCCGGTTTTCGTGTGGTTGGAAAGCTCGACCCTCTGGGCATGAGAAGCTCGCCGGTCTATGAACTGGAGCTGAGGGACTGCACGGTCGGACCCAATCAGATCGTCGGCGCATTGGGCAGAGGGCTGGATGCGTTTTTCTCCGCCTTCAATTTCAGCCGGCTGGGCAATGCAAGTGCTGCTCTGGGCATTGGAACGGCAGCCTTCGAAAAGACTTTGGATTACCTCAGGGGAAGGCAGGTGGGCACCCGCATGGCTTCGGAATTCCAGGGTCTTCGCTGGATGCTGGCGGAAATGAGCACCGACCTGGAGGCGGCCCGCCTGATGCGAGACAGGGCCGCTTATCTGGAAGAGAACCGGCAGGACATCGGTCTCGTCTCTTCCCAAACCAAACTCCTCTGCGTAGAAGTTGCAAACCGGGTGGTCGGGAATTGCATCCAGGCCACAGGACGCTACGGGTGCCTCAGGGAGAGCCTCTTCGATCTGTATCTCAGGGATGTGAAGGTCCTGGGTACGGCCGGAGGGTCCCTGGAAGTGATGAAAAACAATATCGCAAGACATCTCACGGGAGGTTGATTCATGGAGACCCTGGGTGCGCTTCTCTCGCGCAAGGCCAGAGAAAACAAGTCCAAGCCATACCTGTATTTTCTCGACAGCGCGATCAGTTATGAAGAGATGAACGAAAAGGCGGATCGAATGTCCGGTGCACTCCGAAGGTTGGGTATCGGGAAAGGAGATCATGTGACGCTCATGATGCCCAACTCACCCGATTATCTCTATTGCTGGTTCGGGCTTGCCAAGCTTGGTGCGGTTCTTGTGGCCATCAATACGCAGCTCAAAGGAGAGAGCCTGAGATCCCTGATCGAAGCCTCGGACAGCAGATGCGTGGTGATCGGCCCCGAGTGCTTCCGCCAGTATGAAGAGATCAGGGAAGACCTGAAAGGGGTGGAGGGGGTCATCTTTGACCCCACCGGGAAGGGACCCCACGAAGGCAGGCGGCTGGATCGGTTTTTCAAGGAATCCTCTCCCCTGTCTCCCTCGGAAATTCCTCCTTTGAAAGATATTGAACCCCTCATCATCACATTCACATCCGGCACCACGGGACTGCCGAAGCTTGTGAGAAACTCGCACCGGGCTTACATTACCGCCGCAGAGGAACTGTCCGCCTGCGCGCGGCTTTCTTCCGAGGATCGTATCTACTCGGCGCTTCCCCTCTACCATGCGAATCCCCAGGTCTACTGTGTGCTGACGGCTTTGGTCGCCGATGCGGGTGTCGTCGTGGCTCCCCGGTTCAGCGCCTCGCAGTTCTGGGAGGACATCCGCCGGCACCGCGCAACGGCCTTCAGCTACGTGGGTGCGGTTTTGCCCATACTGCTCGCGCAACCGGAGAGCCCCGACGATCAAACGGTTCCCGCTACCAAGTGCTTCGGCGGAGGAGCGCCGAAGGAGGTCTACGAGGCGGTGAGCGCACGCTTCGGCGTTGAAGTGCTGGAGCTTTACGGAATGAGCGAAACAGGGACCTGGAACACCCTGAACAGGCCCGGTAGGGGCAAGCCGGGAACGGTGGGCCAGATCCGCAAAGGATTCGATGTGCGAATCTTCGATGACGAGGACAATGAGCTGCCCGTGGGAAAAATCGGTGAGATCGTCATCAGACCCCTCCGGCCCCATATCATGTTCGACGGCTACTACAAATCGCCCGAGGAAACCGTGAAGTGCTCATCCAACTGGTGGTTTCACACGGGGGACCTCGGGAAGGTGGATGAAGACGGGTATTATACCTTCTGCGGTCGGAAAAAAGAGAGCATCCGGCGAGGAGGGGAAAACATCGCTCCCTATGAGATCGAAAAGGAAGTCCTGAAGCATCCCGCAGTGGCTGAATGCGCCGCTTACGGCGTGAGTGATCCCCTCCTGCAGGAAGAGACGATGATTGCCGTGGTTTTGCGCCCCGGTAAAAGGGTGAACGAGGAGGATCTTCTGGCATGGTGCCGGGAAAGGCTGGCCAGGTTCATGCTCCCTCGCTACGTGGAATTCATGGAAAAGCTTCCCAAGTCCGCCTCGGAAAAGGTGCAGAAGGTGGCACTCAAAGAGAGGGGAACCACCTCCAGGACCTGGGACCGGTTAAAAGCCTAGCCTGGATTTTCAACGGGCCAGGGAGGGCAAGAAAAGGACGAGCTGGGGAATGAAGGTGATGAGGATGAGCACGATAATGAAAAGGATCACGAAGATCATGAGTTCCCGCACCAGGTCTCCCACCGGAACGTGCGCAACCAGGGAAGTGACGAAGAGCAATCCTCCGATGGGCGGGGTGGACAGGCCGATCATCAGATTCAACACCATGACCACACCGAAGTGGACCGGATGAATCCCTATTTGTTCAATGATGGGGAGAAGGATAGGGACGAGCAAAAGAAGGGACGTGATGGGGTCCACGACGCATCCAACCAGCAGGAGGAAAACGTTGATCAAGAGCAAGATCAAATATTTGTTCTCGGTAAGGGACATGATCTGTTCGCTGAGCACTTGGCTCAGTTGCATTTCGGCAATTTGATGACTGAGGATGGTCACCGTGGCCAGGGCAATCAGGAGGATGGCCGCGTCGTAGGCAGTTTTCAGGAAAAGGCCCGGGATATCCCGCCATTTCAGTTCCCGGTATATAAAAACGCCTGCGAGAAGTGCGTACATGACCGCCACGGCCCCCGCTTCCGTGACGGTCATGATTCCGCTGAAAATACCGCCGAGGACCACCACAGGGAGCAGTAAAGAGATAAAGGCACGCTTGAGATTGCTCCAGACTTCCCCTGCGGTGATGGAGCCCTCCCGTTTGGGCAGGTTTCTGCGGATGGAGATAAAATAGGAGCTCACAAAAAGGATCCCGGCCAGCATGAATCCAGGCAAGACGCCGCCCAGGAAAAGGTCGGCAATGGAGGCGCCGCTCAGAAGTCCGAAGAGGATCATGGGAACACTGGGCGGGATAATGGGCCCCATAGTTGCGGCAGCACAGGTGATCGCGCCCGCGAAGGGCTTTGGATATCCTGATTTTTCCATGGCGGGAATGAGAACGGCTCCTGTGGCCGCGGCATCGGCCACAGCCGACCCCGAGATCCCTGCCATGATGATGTTGGCGGAGATATTGACGTAATTCAATCCCCCGCGCAGATATCCAAAAATGGAGCTGGCGAACCCAACGATCCGGCTGGTCAGCCCTCCTCGGTTCATGGCGTCTCCTGCGAACATATAAAAAGGGATCGCCAGGAGGGCAAAATTATCCAGCCCCATGACCATGTTGTAGGTGATATTCACCAGGGAGGAAGGGTCGAAGATCAAAATGAAGATGAGCCCGGCGAGACCCACCGCCAGGAAAAGGGGGATTTCCAGAAGAATGAAGAAGAACATGATCCCGAAAATGATAAGTGCCTTCATGTCTGCCTCTCCCCTTTCAGGAGCGAATCGACGCTTCCCACCAGGATACCCAGAAAGTACAGGGCCATCAAAGCCGAACCCAGCAGGATTGGGATAGCCTGCCACTTTTGACTGAAGGGCATCCCGGCATACATCTGCACAGCCATGGCTTCGTAGACCAAGCCTCCTTGCCACAAAACCACCGCCAGAAAAAAGATGCCGAGGGATGAAATGAGGATGTCGTGGATGGCGGTGCCTTTCGGGTGAAGCCTGTGCGAGAAGATTTTGATCTTGAGATGCTCTCTCTCCCGGGTGGCAATACACGCACCCATGAACGTCGTCCAGACGAAGTTCAGTCGACTGAACTCCTCGACCCATGCAAGGGGGCTTTTGAACACATAGCGGAAGAGGATGCCGAGAATCACGGAGAAAACCACAGCGGCGAATGTGGCGGCGCACAAAACCTTCAGTGCTTTCAGGATCCACCGGTCAAAGAAATGGATGGTACCGGAGAGCATACTTCACCTCTGGCGATGGGGGGAGAGATCTCCCCCCCTGAACGGTTCCAGTTCCGAGAAAGAAACCTTGGCGGTGTGTTTCTCACTTGCGGTAGTTTTCGATCAGCCAGTTCTCCACCTTCTTGTACAATCCTTTTTCCCAGAGGGAGCCTTCCTCATCCAGCTTTTTGTTCAAATCATGAGCAATTTTCTTGAAGCCTGTCAGATTGGGAATGATCACCTTCATGCCTTTGGCCGCTGCATAAGCGAGATACTCATCGAGAGAGGCCTTAAAGGGGGCTTTTTGCCACTCAAGGACGTCCTTCCTGGCTTCCTGGATCAGCTTTTGCTGCTCGGGAGTGAGGCTTTTCCAGCGCTTGGTATTCATACCCAAGGCATAGCCGGACATCATATGGTCGGTGATCATGGCACAGTTCTGTACGGTGTAGAACTGGTAACCCACCACCACGTCCAGGCCGTTATCCTGACCCTGCACCACGTCCTGCTTGAGGGCCATGAATAGCTCCGTGAAGGCCATGGGGGTGGGTATGGCCCCCCAGGCCGTGAAAACCTCGGTGAAGATCCTGGACGGCGGCGTGCGGAATTTGATTCCTTTCATGTCTTCCACGGACCAGACCAGGGTCTCCTTGGTGGTCAGCATCCGGTTTGTCCTGTAATAGAGGGGTCCGAGAACCTTCATTTTCATGTTCTCTTCGATTGGTCCCATCATTCCCGTGGCCATATCCGATTGAATCCAGCCCGTGAACTCGTCTGCCGTCTCGAACAGGTAAGGGGCCCAGAGAATGCTGAAGTTTTCCCCTCCCTTGAAATAAGAGAGAATGCCGGTGCTGAAGGCGACAATGTCCAGGGTGCCGAGCATGGTTGCCCCGAAAAGCTTCTTTGCAGGGCCGAGGGTGCCGAAGAAAATCTCCACCTCGATTTCACCATTGCTCCTCTCTTTCACCAGCTTGGCAAATTGCTTCAGTGCCAGGTTCCCGGGATTCGGGTGTTTGATGCCCTCCGGGGGCGGGGAATCCTGTCCCTCCGTGGCCATTTTCAAATGGATCTTGGCCAAGCACGGGCTCCCCATTCCAGCCAGCAGAAAAATTCCCGCCAGGAAGAATACCGCGACGACTTTCGATGTTTTCATTGGATCCTCCTTTGAAAGGTTTTGGTTTTGCCGGTGCATCCCGGAGACAAACATTTTGAGAATTTTTCAGAGTCTTCTTGTGGGTTATCTTTTTGGTTCTTTTCCGTTTAGGTTTCGGATGCCTTCTTTTTCGCGAAAAGGGCCGCTCCCAGGGCGCCGATGATTTGGGGCTCTTTCGAAATGAAGGCACCAAGCCCCACTTTGGCTTCGAGCCTTCTGACCACCCCGATGTTTTTCGCCACACCTCCGGTGATCACGAAGTCGGGTTCTATTCCCACCCTCTTGATCAGGGCATAGACCCGGTCTGCCTGGGCCGCATGGAGGCCGCCCAGGATGTTCGCCTTTGGCACGCCGCGCCGCAGATGCCGCGAGACCTCGGACCGGGCAAAGACCGTGCAAACGTTGCTGATCTTGGTATCCTCCGACGCCTGGAGGGAGAGCTCGCCGATCTCCTCAAGGGGCAGTCGCAGTTGAGCAGCCATGATCTCCAGGAAGCGGCCTGTGCCCGCAGCACACTTGTCGTTCATGGCAAAGGAGACGTGATCGCCTGAAGCGTTGATTCGAATGGCCTTGCAGTCCTGGCCGCCCATGTCCAGGATGGTGCGGGCATTCGGAAAAAGAAAATGCACCCCCTTGGCGTGGCAGGCGATTTCAGTGACCACTTCATCCGCGAAGGGCACGTTGATGCGCCCGTAGCCTGTGGCCACCACCTTTTCCATGTCCGTGAGGCGAAGACCGCACTTGCTGAGAAGGCCTTCCATGACGGCTTCGGCAGAGCCCTGGCTTTCGGGGCCGGTCTCGATCATGTGGTAGGCAAGGATCTCATCGCCGTTAAGAATGGCCGCTTTCGAGGTGGCCGAGCCTATATCGATCCCACCGACAATCATACCAACACCTTCATTCCTGTTTGGCATTCTCCCTTCGCTTTCTCCCGGCTTTTTTGATAGAGGCCTGGATCGCAGCGCCCAGGGCGACCACCGTTCGCGGGTGCTCCGGCACGAGGATCGGGACCTTGATCATTTCTTCCAGGGATTTGACGAGACCCCGGTTGAGGGCGGCTCCTCCCACGAAGATCACATCCTCTTCGATGCCGACACGGTTGAGCAATTCAGCGGCTCTCGTCGCAGCGGCACGGTGGACGCCCGCCGCGATCCGTTCGCGGGATTCTCCCTGATGGATGTGGGAGATGATGACGGACTCCGCGAAGACGGCGCATGTGCTGCTCACGTCCGCCGCTCCTTCGGCGGCCAGGGAGAGAGGCCCCATCTGGTGGATGGGAACCTTGAGGTAGAGGGCGCCCAACTCGATGGAGGCCCCTGTTCCTGAGGCGCACTTGGCGTTGTTGGAGAAATCCAGCAGCGCACCGTCGGGTCCAAGCTTCATGGCCCTTGACCCTTCGGCGCCCATGTCCAGCACGGTTCGGGCTCCTGGAAACAGCCGGCGAGCCCCGCGGGCCGCACACATCTGCTCGGAGCTTGTTTTGTCCGCAAAAGAGACTTCCCTTGCACCCCAGCCGGTGGCAACAACCGTCTCCACATCGCCCGGCTTGAGATCCAGTTCCGAGAGGAGTTCGTGATAAAGCCTGCCGGCCGCCTTTTCGGCTTCTTCCTCCGTGATCACGAGCTTCCGGCCCAGAATGTTCTCCCCGTCAAAAAGGACCGCCTTCACACTCTGGGCCCCCACATCGATTCCTGCGAAAAGCATGACGAATCAACCTTCCAGCATCTCTATGAAGGCCTCGACCGGGCCTCGCATTTGTTCGACCCCTTCTTCCGTATAGTCTCCCTCGAGAACGAGCGAGGGGATCCCGAGCTCTTCTCTGAGTTTTTCTCTCAAATGGGGAATTTCCGCCAGACGGCCGTCGCAGCACTTGAGCACATAGAAAATCGCCCCCTCCACGTTAAACTCCTTGGTGGTATTGAGGATATGTGCCCAGCGGTTTTCCGGGATCGGGGCGGTCACGGTGGAGCGGGGACATGCCGTTCCCAGGGAGCGTCGGGCAATGGCTTCCAGAGGAGGCAATTGAGGGCGGAGGGGATACCAGAAGGAACGGGTTCCCACACAAAGGTCATCGGAGACCACCACCCCATATTCCTCGATCAATTTGTAAATCTCCGCATTGACCCGATCCATGGCAGAGCCTGAAAGATAGATCCTGACCCCCTCAGCTCCTCTGCGGCCGTTTCCTTCCAGGTCATCCAGATAGGCTTTGAGCGCCGCGGCATGTTCGTCCTTGGGCATCATCAAACCGGCGTAAGTAATCTGCCAGGCCTCGTATCCGGAAAGGGCCGGAGGATCGGACTTTCGCATTTCATACATGCGCTTCAATTGGGCCTTGTCTTCATTATAGACTCCAATTGCCCGCGCAAGATCCTCATCGGTGATGGATCGTCCAAGGCTCCTTTCCAGATCCTGTTTGAAGCCCCGGAGAACCTCCACGTAAAAGGGGACCACATCACGCCCCACGATTTTCTCCGGGTAGTTGATATAGTGAACGAAGGGCCTCATATCCACGCCGGCGATAAGGGCAGGTTTCGTTGGGCGCGGGACCAGGGTTTTCCAGAAGTACTCCATGGAGAAAATGAAATCACAAGTGTTGGGCACGACCACCCCATCGAGATAATCATAAAGACCACGCATGCCCGCATCAAGACAACTTCGGGCGAAAGGACAGGAATTGGGCGGTACGTGCAGGTCCGCAAGCTGGAGAGGTTCTCCGGTACCGGTGATGCGAACGGGCAGGATGTCTGCAGCAGAGAGAATTTCTTCCGGTGTGACACAGCAGAAATACCCGTACACTTGCTTGCCGGTTCGCTCTTTCCATTTCCTCACCGCGGCATGTCGATCTTCCGTATACTGTGCGAAGAGTTCCATCATCCTATGCTCCTGCTGCTCTGCGCTGGAGTGGTTCTCCCGCCTCCAGCTTTTTTAGGATTTGTTCAGCGAAGGCATCCATTCGGGTCTTAATCTGACCCTCGGAGAAGGTGCGCTCATCCACCAGGTCGCACTCGATCAGGACGGAAGGGATTCCTAACTCGTCCTGCAAAACCCTGCGGATCTCCAGGGTGGGCAGGTAAACGGGACGACAGGTAATCAAGTAAGCGAGAACACCTCCGGCGATCTTGTACTCCATGCATTGTTCAAGAATGGCTTCCAGGCGTGCCCCGATGGATGTTCCCACTGAAAGAGTGCGCGTCGCAATTTCCGTGAGCGGATCCTCATTGCTCAGGGGAGGCCAGGGGGAAGGGTTATAGGCGGGCTCGTAAGCGAACACCCCTCCAATTGGTTCGAAATAGTTGAAGATCCCCATGTTGAACCAGGTGGGTATGCCGTACCAGAGCAACCTGAAGCGTTCATTTTCAATCTGTCCTTTTCCTTCTTGGATCCTGGCTTTGACCTCATCCCGGAGTGCTTTGTAGTAGTTGTAGGCCTTTTCCGTGCCGGAACAATACATGCCCGGATACATGGTTGCAAACCCGTCGGCGCAACCCATGGGGGAGGGAACCGCCTTTCGAAGCTCCAGGATTTCCAATCGCAGCTCGTTGGTCATGTGCGCCCATTGAAGACACTCTCTCATCCGTTCCGGGTCGTACTTGATCCCGGTGACCTCTGTCGTGAAGTTTACAAAATCCTCCAATTGAGAGCGGTAATAGCGAATCTCATGCGCCTTCGGGTATTGCATGATCCCCCTGTCGAAGACTCGTTCCGGGCGGTCCAGGGTGAATAGGGGCACCTCCAGCCGCTGAGCCATGTCCTCGAACCATTTGAGCCGGACATCACAGATGCTGGAAGTGGTGACCAGAAGATCGGGGGGCGCCATTCCGCCCAACGGCGCGTCGGAGAGGTCTCCGTTCAGCACGTAGCCGGTGCAGACCCTTTCATAACCGCATAGATCCGTGGAATACCCCGACTGTTCGGCGATCCTGGCAAATCTCACCGCTTCCTTTTCTGAATCGGGGGTTTTTCGCTGCACGGCGCAAAGGGCCGCAAACTGCTCGGGATAGTAAGGAAAAAGGCCCATGGCATAGTAGAGCTCTTTCTCCACCATGGCACAGGACCAGACCACAGGCTTTCCGGCTCTTTTGTGCTCGTGGCCCTCTTCGTAATCCTGTTTGATGAATTTCCAGGTGTTCCTTGCCACTTCAAGGGTCTTACGGGACCCCTTGGTGGTCACTTGAACTTCTTTGCTCATAACACTCTCCTCTCAAAGGCCCCCGGTGGAGGGCTTGTTTCGGGTGGCAGCGAAAGAAAAGAACCACATCACCCGGGTCTCAAACGAAGGTCGGTTTTTGCCGAAGAATCAATGATCCGAAGAAGCCTCGGAAGATTCATCCTTCGGGTGGGGAGCTTCAGCCAATGAGGCTATCCCGTTTCCGTCAAATTGGAAGTAGCTTAACGATCGCTTGAGAGAGGTCAAGAAGTGGGTCCTCACCACTTCTTCGGCTACGTTTGGGTTCCGGTTGATGAACTCCTGGATGATCGCTTCGTGGGCAGTTATGGACAGTGGAATTGTCTCGTGCGCCATGTAAGGAAAGCGAGTCATCCAAAACCAGGCCATCCTCTTACGGATGAACTTGATGGTGTCGTTCAATTGCTGATTCTTGGCCGCTTTTATGAATATCTGATGGAACCGGGTGTCAAGCTCCGAACATTGCTCGTAACGGCCCTGGCTGTAGGAGTTCTCCATTTCCTTGTTGATTCGTTTGAGCCGCCCGATGTCATCCTCTGCGAGACGCTCCGCTGCGAGACGTCCAGCGAATCCTTCCAGACAGGCAAGGACCGGGATCAAATCCTCCAGATAGGCACGGGTGATATGCCGGACGTACTTTTTTTTGTAGGCATCCACAACCACTAACCCGTCCGCTTCCAGCATTCGAATGGCCTCTCTCAGGGGCCCCTTGCTTACGCCGAAGGATTTCTGCAACTCGGCTTCTCTCAGAGACGTTCCAGAGGGCAAGTCACCGCTGGCGATGGCACGGCCCAGGGCCTGGTAAATCTGATCCACCATGGAGCTCGGTCTTGTAAACGCGACTTGAACCATGTTGAAGCTTTCAATTTCCTTTTAGCGGCTTTTACACTTTTCCTATAAACCTATTGTCGACAATTGTCAACCCGCCCGCCGAAAAAACGGGGTCTGCTGCAGCCTCGAGGCGACAGTGGGAGGGGTCAGGGTGGTTCGGTCCCTGAGAGAACGTCATTGGGACTGAGCGCTCCTTTGCACTTGACACCGGAATTTCTTTTCCTTAGGGTTCGAGGGCGAGTCGTACGTTTTTTTCCCAAAACCGCAACAGGAGGTGAACGCCGATGGGGATGGCGCTTGAGGGAATCCGGGTTCTGGATTGGACGCAGTGGCAGCAGGGTCCGGTGGCCACGACGTTTTTGGCGGACCTGGGAGCCGACGTGATCAAGATCGAACATCGCGAATTCGGCGACCCGGGCCGGGGAATGAAGGCGATTATGGGATCCATGCTCGATAAGGATCTCCCTTTCAACACCTATTTCGAGAGCCAGAACCGCAACAAGCGGGGCATGACCATTGACCTCGGCAAGGAGAAAGGAAGGGAAGTGATCTACCGCCTGGTGGCCAATTCCGATGTTTTTGTGCACAACTTCCGGAAACATGTGCCTTCGAAACTGGGGATGGACTACGAGACTCTTTCTCGTATCAACCCAAGGCTCGTCTATGGCGTGGGTTCCGGCTTTGGCCCCGAGGGTCCCGATTCGGGAAGTCCGGTGCTGGATGCGATCGCCCAGGCCAGGAGCGGCGTCATGACCACCATAGGCGAACCTGATCAGCCCCCGCTGCCTAATCAAGGAGGCCTTGCAGACCAGGTGGGAGCCACCACGCTGGCCCTGGGCATCCTGGCCGCGCTCCTTGCCCGTGAACGAATCGGAAGAGGACAAAAGGTGGAGGCATCTCTTCTGGGAAGCATGTGCTGGTTTCAGCAGCTTCCCATTACCCTTCACATCAACGTGGGTGAGGAGATCCAACGGCGGCGGCGAGAGGATCAGGGAAACCCTCTGTGGAATCATTATCCTTGTCAGGATGGAAAGTGGATCATGCTCGCGATGCTCCAGTCGGATCGCTACTGGACCGATTTCTGCCGTGTAATCGGCATGGATGATTTATCGAAGGATCCGCGTTGCCGTGACATGTTTACCCGTGCCGAGCATCGCGCGGAAATCATTGCCGCCCTGGATGAGAGATTCAAGTCAAAGCCGCGAGATGAATGGATGAGAATCCTGAGAGAGGGCGGCGACTTCATCTTCGGCCCGGTGAACAGCATTCCCGACCTGCTCAGCGACCCGCAGGTGCTGGCCAACCGTTACGTGACCGAGTTCGATCATCCTGCTTACGGCCCGGTAAAGATTGCGGGGCCTCCCTTTCATTTCAGTGAAACTCCCGCCGCCGTCAGGCGCCCTGCGCCCGAATTCGGCCAGCATACGGAAGAAGTGCTTTTGGATGTGGGGGGATATTCCTGGGAAGAAATCGAGAAGCTCCGCGTGGAAGAAGTGATCTAGCGTGAGCCGGGATCGGGTCGTTGCGCGTGTCAAATGGGATTCCGACTATCCGCAATTGACAAATCGACCGGGTACTCTTAGTTTCGCCGTATTAAAGTACAGTCGCAGTAAGAAGGTATTCGCAATCGTTTTTGCCTATGTTCAAGGGAGGGAAAAATAATGGCATCTTTAAAAGGATCGAAGACCGAAAAGAATCTTCTTGCGGCATTTGCCGGTGAATCCCAGGCTCGAAATCGATATTCGTTCGCCGCGAGCATCGCCAAAAAGGAGGGATTCGAGCAGATCAGCGGGATTTTTCTGGAAACGGCGGATAACGAAAAAGAGCATGCCAAGCTGTTTTTCAAACAACTGGAAGGGGGAGAGTGCACCATTTCAGCGGGGTATCCGGCCGGTGTCCCGGGAGATACCCTGGCCCAGTTAAAAGCGGCGGCTGCAGGAGAGAAGATGGAATGGACCACCCTCTACAGTGGTTTTTCCGAAGTGGCGGCGCAGGAGGGTTTCAAGGAGGCGGCGCGGATTTTCGACCAGGTGGCGGAAGTGGAAAAATGGCACGAACGGCGATACAACAGGCTGATCGAAGCGGTTGAATCCGGCATGGTGTTCAAGAAGCCGCAAAAAGCGCTCTGGAAGTGCCGAAACTGTGGCCGGGTCGTCGAGGCTACCGAACCACCGGCAAAGTGCCCGACCTGCGAACATCCTCGGGCTTATTTCGAACTCTACGCGGAGAACTACTGAGTTCCGGGTTCCGGGTTGCGAGCGGTTTTTCCCCCTCCCCCAGCCCCTCCCACGCGGGGAGGGGAGTCTAGGAGGTGTTCCCAATCGACCAATCAACTAGTCGAGCAATGAACTAATGAACCAATTAGCCATTTGACCCGATGGTGTTTTGCGGTTGCGGGTTGCGGGTTGCGAGCTGTTCTCCCTAATTAACCAATCAACCCAACCGGTTTTCAGGTCGTTCCCCCCCTCCCCCTGCCCCTCCCACCAGGGGAGGGGAGGTTAGAAGGTGTTACGGTGTTCACGCCCTCCCGCCCTCGCGCCTTGCGCCCTCACGATGAAAGGTGTTCCCAATCGACCAATCAACTAGTCAACCAATTCACCAATCAACCAATTCACCCATCACCTAACTTCTGTGACTCCAATAAATCACCCCGTTAAAAGCGACCCCTAGGAGGGTTACATAGTATGCACCCGATACATCGTGTAAAACGGCGTAATACAAACCTATCGCCATGAGAAAGAACCCGAATACCAAACCTCCTATGGCTGTCGTTGTGAGTTTTTTTCTCCTATTCTTTTTCTTCATGTGCTTTTAAGCCCAACGGAAGTTCATGTGCGGTCGAGTTTTGTTCGGAAAGCTTGGACGTTCCTTAAAAATATTATTGGATATTTGGGATTCGATGTTGAGTGATTTCTTTTTGATGGTGTGGTTTTGAAGACGACGTTTTCCCTCCGCTCTAAATGTGTGACCGCTGCCAGGCCCAATGCATCGTCTATTTCGCCTTTTCCCCCTGGCTTGGGAAGAGAATCCCATGCGCATTTCCATGAAGAATTGCTTCTATGGCAGGATCACTCATGGGCAAAGACATGATGGCTTCTATGTTTTGCTTTATCCCTGTGGGTATTGCAGGCCAGTCCGAGCCGAATATCACTTTTTCGGCGTTCTTCTCCAGCTCTGGGAAGTAGCTGAGAAGTTTCTTCGGCGGCAGTCCTGTAATATCCATGTATACATTTTTGTGGAGGCGGGAAAGAAAGTAACATTCGTCATACCAAAAACCTCTTCCGCTATGGGCCATGACGATTTTCAGCTCGGGGAAATCGACCGCGACATCATCGAGAAAAAGGGGATGGCAGTATTTTAGCCGGGTGCCCTTGAAAACAGAAGAACCGATATGGAAGATCACCGGGATATTCAGGTCCTGAGCCTTTGCGTAAAGAGGATATAGTCTTGACTCGTTGGGATAGAAGAACTGATAGGAAGGGAGAAGCTTGAGGCCTCTTGCTCCGCATTCCCTCACGTAATATTCAAGTCTTTCCGCCATATCGGGATGGGTGTTTGGGTTTAGAGAGATAAAAGGCAGGAGCATATCCTGCCCTCGGCAGTATCGGAGCACTTCCTCCGTCGGGATAAAGGCGCTCGTCGCGGGAGCGTATTCGGGTAAAACCACCGCATGGTTGACGCCCTGCGTCTTCAGGTATCCCGTGAAAAGATCAGGGTTGGCCCCAAACTCGTCGATGCGGGCGCAAAAACCAGGGTTCACGGACTCAAGAAACTGGATCATTGTGGGGTTCACCATTTCTTTCTTGAGTAAATGGGTATGAAAATCGATTACTTGCACGACAACCTTTGTTTCTGGATGTTTTTATGGAAAGGGAGTATAAGGACAAAGAATTCCCTGTGTCAAAAGAAAAGTGGAACCTTGTTTTCTTTTCAAATGGTGCTTATTGATGAGATATGGGATCCGGATGCGGTGCGGCTCTTCAAGACGGCGTCCAGGTTTACGGCACGGAAAATTTCCCGGGTTTTTGCCCTCAAGGAGGAAGTGGATATGAATCGAAGGGAAACTCGTAAATGGATTTTTTTCTCGATGATGTTCCTCGTCTTTCTTTTGGTGGCTGCCTGTGGTTGGATGAAAAACTACGGCAAGCTCAGTGTGGTATACGAGCGAAAAGATGGAGTGACCATTAAAAGCCTGGTAGAGAAATGGCAGGACTGGGAGGTAACCTATGCGGGGCTATCCGTAAGCAGTCCCTCAGCGGTCATGTTCGATCCCAAATCGGACGACAGGCGCCTGACGCATGACAAGTGGGTAAGGGTAAAAGATCAAGATCAGCTCAAGACCATCGTCAACTGGATTGATTCCGATCCGAATTTCCCTCCCAGGCTGATGAAGATTGCGGGACCGGATGGCCTTGTCTATGGGTACATGTATTCCTACCGAAGCGACGTGGTCATCAAGGTGGTCGATGAGAGAACGCTTTGGGTGGGCGATATCCCGCTTCCGCCTTTCGACTATGGCCCCATAAATCCCTAGAAACCGGGGCGTCCGGCACCGGAAATTGTGTGGGGGGAGAACCTGGCATAAGCCGCAAGATAGGTGATGAATATCGAACAAGGAACACTGAATTTCGAAGGCTGAGGGAGGATTTTATTTTGAGGGGGGCCTGGTAGCTTTCGCGGTGGGAATGTTCCGTCGAGCGGGACTCTTGCCAAAACCAAAGCTGGGGATCTACCCATAGGGAAGGGAAAATTATTCGTTGCGGCACATCGCCTGCAGCCATTTCTGGGGAAGCGCAGGGTGCAGAATCTGTCACTAAGTTTATTTACAAAATAATGGATTCCCTCAAAGAGCCACAAGAGATGAGGGTGTGGTTACTAGGCAAGGTCTGAAGAAAACTTCATAATTCGATATTTCTTGTTCGATATTCGATATTCAAGACAGGATCCACTTCTAAGGTTGGCGTTTATGGTGAATACCCCGCTCCCACTCTTATGAAACCGTGTCCACAGCGCACAGTTTCAACTGGGGCATGACCATGTTCCTGCCGCTTGCTTTGGCCTTGTAAAGCATCGTATCGGCTTCTTTCAGGAGAGCATGGGTATTCGAATTTTCCTTCAATGAGGCTACCCCGAAGCTTGAGGTCACTTTCAGCGATTTCTGTTCCGTAATTTGAAAGGCGAGGTTCTCAATAACTCTTCTCAGCCTCTCCGCGATTTCCAGGGCTCTCGCCTTCTTGGTTTCCGGAAGTACCACGACAAATTCATCCCCGCCATATCTTGAAAGGTAGTCCCCTCTTCTTATTTCTAACTGAACCGCCTGGGATATTTTGATCAGCACTTTGTCACCCGTCTGGTGTCCATACTGGTCGTTGATCATCTTGAACTGGTCGATGTCGAACATAATGATGGAAATTTCATTTCCGTGTCTCTTGCAATTGGCAATATCGTGTTCAATCTGCCTCTCAAATTCACGCTTGTTATAACAATTGGTGAGCGGATCAATTGCCGCATCATTTTCAAGCTTTTTCATATTTAAAAAATTGGAAATTGAGATATGAAGAGTTTGAAGAATAATATTCAGAATCTCATTATGATAGTGAAGCATCCTTCTATCGGGCAGAATGTACAGTTTTGCAAAATATTTCTCATCTATTAAAACATTAGAAATAAGATCGATGCTTTTAAATGATATGTTTTCACCAGGCTGTTCATCTTCCTTAAAACCATCAATCCGACAGGAATTTGCAAACTTGAAGTCATTTTCAATGATACTCTGTAAAGGGCCTTTGTATTTAATTGGATCCACCCACCCAACGACCTGGTCGCCCATGAGAACGGCAAACGCAAAAAAACGATAATTCATTATCTCTTTCAAGCACTTTGACGTTTCCAACAACATGCCGTCCAGGTCAGGTCGCTGACTTATTCCCAAGATATAATGACTGAGATTTCTGTAATCGATTTTCTTGGCGAGGAGGAAAAAAATCTCCATTAAGGCCGCAGCATTTCGGAAAATTCTTTTCAACAGTATATCCATGGCGCATGAGTCCCTTCCAGAGGTTTATGCTGCAACCTTAAGCAAATCTGATGCCAGAACGTAACTTATGGTATTTTATTGCTGTTTTTTCCTAACCGATCACAGGGTGAGGCGGGCTTTTCTTCCGTTCCGAGGCTTCCGGTCCCCCCCCCACACGGCGGCGGGATCTTCGACAGGCCCTTTAGAAAAGCCCGCATCACCAGGACAGCTTGTATGAAACTTCATTTTTTTACAGGTTTTGTTACAGCACTTTTCCCTTGCCCAGTCGGGTCATTCCGGACCCCGATCCGGAATCCAGTCTTGTATCCTGGATCAAGTCCGGGATGACCCCACAGTGAAGTTTCTGTCCTTGATTAGACTGGCCACCCGGCCAGCGGCCCGGCTCGTATGAAACTTCATGAAAATCAGGGGAAAAACTCCCCCCTTTTGTAAAGGGGGGCCGGGGGGGATTTCTTGTAAGCTCTTGAAAATCCCCCTGAATCCCCCTTTTCCAAAGGGGGACTTTGAGGAGCCAACTGGAATGTGGTTTATGAAGTTTCTGCCCTTGATTAGACTGGCCGTCCAGGCCAGCGGCCCCACTTACGTTCCACTACCCCGTGATCGCTTACGTCTTTTCACAAGTGGGATAAAAGGGGCTGCCTCGGGGCAATTTTTACCCCCCGACGTGTACGGACAAGGAAGGGCTCGGTTCCCTCGCCGGGGCGAAGAGGAACCGCCCCGCATCACACATGGGGAGACCCATTAGCCGATTGAAGAATTGGGGTAACCGGTCAGGCATGCATTTCCTGGATGGCCCGGCACAGCTCCCTTCCTGCGGTATAGGCCTCTTCCAGGTACTCGGGATGCTTCAGTACGTCCCCCTCGAAATCCAGGCCTCGATAAAGAAGCGAGCGCCAGAGTTCAGTTTCCAAGGCATCGAAGAAGTAGCGAATGCTCAGTAGAATCCCATCAAAAAGCCTTCTGCCTTTCGTCGCACCGACGGAGATAAATAGGCCTTTGCGCTTGAAATCCGCCTTCCCGAAGGGTGCTTTCTCCAGTAGGTAACGTTTCACCCACAAGGACTGGCATCGATCCATTAGAATTTTGGTGTGTGCGCTTACCGTGTAAAAGAAGACGGGCGAAGCCAGCATCAGGCCGTCACATTCCAGGATTCGGTCATAGATCTTTTGAAAATCATCCCGGATGACGCACCGCCCGTCTTTCCTGCATCCATAAATTTCGAGGCACGGCGATATATTTAGATCGCGGAGAACGACCTTCTCTATGGACGCGCCTGCCTCGGCCGCCCCTTCAGCCGCTTTCTCCAAAAGCAAGGAGGTATTCCCTTTCCGCCTGGGGCTTCCAAAAATAGCGAGAATCTTCATCACAGTAAATCCTCCACGTGGTGATCAAAGGATCATCGGGTAACGTAATCGGAATCTGTTGCTTGCCGTTCTCGGCGGCAAAGTCTATGATATTGACTGGCAGCACCAAGAAGACGCCTGTGAGCCCGGCGTTCCGACTTTCGTCTTCTCCAGAGAAGGCGGGTCCCGGTCAAAGTCCCTGCTGTTTATATTTTCGGGCCAGCTGGACGTAGATGCCCGAGCCTTTTTGGAGACGGCTCAACTTTTCCTGGGTAATGGGCCCTATCACGCGTGCGGGAACTCCCACGACAAGTGATCTACCCGGTATTTTCGATCGCGGTGTAACCAACGAACCGGCGCCAATAAGGCAAAAGTCGCCTATCTCGGCACCATCCAGGATGGTGGCATTGTTTCCAATCAGTACATGGTCGCCTATTCTCCGACAGTGGATGACGGCGGCATGCCCGACAATGACGTCATTTCCGATGACAACCTCCACTGCCCCGTGTACAACGCAGTTGTCTTCGATGCTGGTGTTATTTCCAATCGTTATTTTTCCGAAATCACCCCTGATAACGGCCCCCGGCCAGATGCTTGCGTTTTCTCCTATCACAACATGGCCGATTACATACGCGGCTTCACTCACAAACGCGCTAGGTGAGATTTTGGGGCTTTTACCATCGAAATCTCTGATCATTTCCTCGCTCCAGCGCCTCTCCTGGGTTCCTCGATGACCGGCTTTCAGGAGCCGCCCTCCCCGGGCTCATAGCAAGTGTCCATCCATAAATGTCTTAAATTCCCTCCCCCAGCCCCTCCCACCAGGGGAGGGGAGTTTATGGAGGGACACTAGCAAGTCCTGAGGTTCCAGTCAATGGGCCACGATCCTCACCATGAGAACCTGCGAAAAACCTAAAAACATTGAAAAAAGAAGGGGGGGAGGCGTTTCGATCGGCTCTTGACACAATTCCGTTCCTCATCTAGACTTTTTGAAACGCCGGTAGAATAGATTCATTGTAGAGGACATGCCCCAGAAGAAGAAAAGAAATTGTTCTTCATAAATCATCCGGGTTGGTGGTCGTCGTGAGGTTACTGCAATTCCCTAAGGAGATTCGGTCATGATTGTGACTTGCGAGCAATGCGGGAAAAAATATCGGATCGATCCAGAAAAGATCAAGGGAAAGTTAGCCAGATTCCATTGTCGGAACTGCAATCGTGTGATCACCGTCTCAAAAGCGGACAATGAAGTTCCTGAAAGAGCCGAGATTGTCAGAGAGAAAGTCCCTCCCAAGTCACCGGGCACTTTCGCGACGGCCGAAATTCGGGTGAGAGAAAAAGACGCGGACAAGGAAAAGGGTGTGGAAAGCCCCTCCGCCCATGCGAAGGGGCTTGGTGTGAGGGGCAAGATGCTCCTCCTTTTCTTGGTGATCCCCATGGTAATGATGGCTGTGGCGAGTGCACTCCAGTTGAGGCAGATGAGTACCTTGTCCTCTCTTATCATCGAGGAGAGCGCCGACCTGATCAAGCAGATGGCCGAGGGGGAGATCGCCGCAAACTCCAGATCTGTGGCCATGCAGGTGAAACTCTATTTGGATTCTCATCCCGATCTCGATAAGGAAGATTACAACGAAGATCCCGGCTTCAAGGCTGTGGCGGTGCAAAAGGTGGGCCTGACAGGCTATACGACCCTGTATGAACTTCCCGACGCGGAAGGAGTGTGGCGGACCTGGGCCCATGCGGATTCAAAAATCGTAGGCATGGACATGAGTGCGTTAAGAAAAGCGCTCGGAATAAATTTCCCCGGATTCTGGAAAATTTTTACGGCCGTGGGAGAAGGAAAAGAGCCGAGGGGATCCTACACGTGGCAGGATAAGGACGGCCGATTCAGGGAAAAGTACATGGTCTGCACGCCCGTGGAAGGAACAAGCTATGTGGTATCCAGTAGCACCTACCTGGATGAGTTTACCGAGCCCGTAAGAAAGCTTGAGAAAAGGGCGAAAGAAATGTCGATCACCATGAGAAACACAATCGTCCTCATCCTTGCGGGTACCCTCATCCTCATCGGCTTCATGGTATTGATTTACAGCCGGCGCCTAACCGCGAAGATCAGGTCCCTCACGGATGTTACCGAACGGATAAGCGCAGGCGACTTGAGCGCGGAGGTCGGCGTTAGGTCGAGAGATGAAATCGGAAATCTTGCCGAAGCGATCGGGCGGATGAAAGAGAGCATCCGCCCGTCCACCGAGAGATCAGCTCGAAGAAAGTAAGCGCCGGCACCGTTCAGCGCGTGGAGCGAGAATCCAACCTGGTGCTGCGTAAACCTTCACCACTGGCGTCCATTCCATCCTACAGATGAGGCCTATGTCGATGGGCCATCCGTATCGCTCCGGGCTATGTTCCCCCTATGCACAGGGGATGTGGGAGATGCCGGCTCATCGAGGTGCCCGTTTTCCAGGTTAGGTATCATGATCACCATGGCGAGGACAAACCAGAACGGCTCCATGATGCGCACGATGATAAAGGTATTTGCTCCAAAGCCATGGAAAAAGAGACCGATGAAGCCTGCTACAAAGCCCATGGAAAGACCTCTTTCAAAGGATGCGGCGGTCTTGTGAAGAACCTGACGGGCATGGCGAAATATGGAAAAGAGCAGGAACAAGAACGTGGTCAAGCCGAGAAGGCCTGTTTCAATGAGCACCCTGAAATACTGGGCGTCCACAAATTCATATCCGGTTATCCCAAACCCGAAAACCGGGTGCTTGACCCAGTCCCTGGCCACCTCCCTCCAGCTTTTCACTCGAGCGGAGGTGGAGGTATCCAGCCTCACGCCGGAAATGACAAACGTTTCCTGGGGAAACTCTTCCCCCTGTGTGAATGTGTAAGTCACTCGCTCCTTCGCAGTGTCAGGGGCGATAAAGGGAAGAAGCATTCCCAGGAGCAGGAGCGTGAAAAAGACCCAGTGTCTTCTTCCCGAGAGCCAGATGAAAGAGAGAGAGGCAGGGATCATTGCGAGATAGGAGGTCCTGGACTGGGTGTAGAAAAAAGGTACGAGAAACAGGCAGATCAAGGCGCCGTAAAGCATCTGGCTTCGAAGTGAATCGCTCGCGAGCAACAACCCCGCCGTGATACACATCATGAATACGAGGTAACCTCCGAATGTGTTGGGTTCTCCCACCTCTCCCTCGAAGGGCGCCGAGACTCTCTCTCCCAGAGGAATCTGGGTGATGCCGATAATGGAGACAATGACGCAGGTAACCAGCAAGGCCCACGTAAGGTTTCGGATCTGGCTCTTATTTTGCAGATGGTTTGCCAGCATGAAATAAACGAATACGTATTCGAAGTACTTGAGAACGAAGAAGAACCCGGTCTTGAGATGCACATGGAGGAACATGGCCCCAAGCAAGGTGGAAGTCAGGCATGCAATCAAGTACCAACCGATTGGTTTGTTCAGGGGCGTCTGCAAAAAGAGCCCCAATTTTTTATGAATGGCCATCTTTGCCAGCCAGCTGAATCCAACGAGGATCAGGATGAAATCGTCGATCCTCAGGGTAATGCCTCGACCCATGGAAGATCCCTCGGTCTTCCCCACGATGAATTCAGGACTGAGAAGCATGGAGAGGATGAGGAGATAGATGGCAGCCCTGGAACTGGCCAGGCAAATGATGAAAAAGACGATTCCTCCTGCCAAAATCAGGGTTTGACCGGCTGATAGCTTGGGCAGCATGTAGGCAAGCCCGACGGCCATGAAAAGGATGATCAGGAGAGGGAGGATGAGACCCATGCTCGTCTGATCGGAGGTTTTATTCATGGAGGTCTGCCCGAATTACCTCTCGACTGCCCTGCAATCGATTCCGGTTTCTTTCAGCGTCCGAGCGCACTGCTCGGCTGCTTTTCTGGATGGGAAGGCCCCAAGCAGGAGCCGGTGGCCTTCTTCGGGGTCTTGGATAAAGTACGGAGAATGGCCCCCTTCCGGAATAGCTGGAAATTTCTGTTTCAAGCGATCGAGAGAAGGAGAAGATCCAATCTGCACTGCGTAGGGAGTCTTGGAGACAATGTACCCGGTCGGTGCATGCTCTTCTCCAAATGCTTTCGCTTCCGCCGGTGTCATGAAGTATCCCACAAAGAGCCTGAACCACCTTCCTTTCTCTCCCAGGTCAACTTCGCTCCAGTAGGGAGATAATTCCTTCTCCTTCATAGAACGAACGGCCCTTTCCAGCCTGGCCCGAGTTTTGAAAGACCCGACGCGAACGGAATAAGGATAATGCACCCCCTGGACCAGGAGAGATGGAACCTCCGGTTTCTCTCGAAGTGGGTCGGCTGTCTTCGCCGGCTCTTCATGCCTCGGAGCCGGGATATGAATGAAGTTCGGCATCGTGCCCGGCACAAGAACTCTTCCTTTTCCAGCGGTTTCAGGAGAACTACTCTTCAGGGCAGCGGTTTCCTTTTCCTTCTGGAGTGGGGCCCCCCTGATGGGCACTTTGATCTTATAGGGAATCTCGTTTCGGGTGCCGGGGTTTCCTTTCTCTTTTCGAACAGGTTGATCCGGCGGAAAGAACGTGCCAAAGGAAACGAAGTCATTTTTCCAGAGAAGCCCGAACAGTGAGAAAACAAGAGCCAAAATTAGGACCAACCACCTTGAATGCCCTGATTTCTTGGAAGCCCGCTCCACTAGAGGAAGGCTCGGTTCATGGTTTTTCCGGTCTCCCGATAGGTTCGGTTTTTTCAGGTGCGATCTGGGAAGAAAGGATAGAAAACTCTTTTTGGCTTTTTCTTTCTCTGTTTCCAGCTCCTTGTCGTTTTCTTGATGTGACCGGTAGTAATACTTGTAATATTTATAGTCATAGAAGTCGGGGCTCACTTCTGCTTTCATCCCGTTCAAGGCCACGCCAATAACGTTCGTCTTGACCTGGGCCAACTGTACCGTGGCCCGCTTTAAGAGCCTTTTCGAAATACTTCCCACACGGTAAACGAGCAGGATGCCGTCCACTTTGGTCCCGAGTATGGCCGGGTCGGCCGTGGAAAGGATAGGGGGCGTATCGAAAATGACAAGGTCGTAGTCGCTTTTCACATCAGCGATAAAATCCATGAGACGCTTTGAGTCGATGAGCTCCGCCGGATTCGGTGGAATGCTGCCGCTGGTGATGATGTGAAGGTTGTCCAGCCCCGGAGTGATGATCACTTCGTCCGGATCCATTTTACCGATGATGATATCCGTTATGGTCCTGATCGCTTCCTGCCATGATAAATTGCCAAGGAGGATATTGGTCAGGCCAGGGGCGATATCAATCCCGAAGATCTTGTAGATGGTCGGTTTTCTCAAATCAGAGTCGACCAGAAGTGTCCTCATCCCGGCTTGAGCCGTGGTGATGGCAAGATTGGTGGCGACCATGGTTTTTCCCTCCTGGGGGGAAGCACTTGTAATCGCCAGCGTTTTCATGCTGTGCTCGAGGTCGCGGAATTGGATATTGGTCCTCAGGGATCGGAAGCTTTCGGCGATCATGGAATGGCGCGCGAAGTGGGAAATCAGGTGTACCCTCCTTTTGAAGGAAGACGGAGTTCCTTTTCGGTCCTTTTCCTCCAGAAAGTTCTCCTTCAATCCCTTCAGATCCCCGAAAGGGATGATCCCGAGGACCTGCACGCCCAGGGTTTCTTCCACATCTTCGATAGCCCCCAGAGAGGTATCGAAAGTCTCCGCGACGAATGCAACAACCATCCCCAGAATGAGTCCAATGATGGCTCCCAGTGCGCCGGTGGCCGCGTTCTTGGGTGAATTGATGGCTCGTGTCGGTAAAAAGGCGGGTTTTACAATCGTGACTTCATCCGGTCTTTCAGCCTTGGTGATCAACGCTTCCTGATTCTTATGCTCCAGAAGAACGACCATGTCGTGAAAAGAGTCCACCTTTCGTTTCAGGCGGTCGTACTCCAGTTTTTTTTCCATCAGTTCATTTGTCTTCCTGTCCAAGTCCGCCAGTTGATTTTCCAGCTCCCGTTCCTTTTTTTCGATGCCGTTGATCTGTGACTGGACGATGAGTCTCATTTTCCTTGCGCTCTCCACGATCTTGCGGTTGATCGCTAAGACTTCCGGGTGCTTCATGGTGAACTCCTCCAGCAAGGAGTCCCTTTTCAGTAAAAGTTCAACCAGTTTTTCGTTGGCATCTTGATACTGTTTATCGCCGTAAGTGCAATAGAGGTTGATCCCGGATCCTGTTGGATTTTTAACGAATTCCTCTATTCTCACAAGCAGGTCGGTGAGCTCAGCTTTGGCATCATCGAGCTTTTGTGTTTCATCTCTTACTTCCTTTTTTTTCATCAAAAGAGTCTCGCTCTGTAAATCAATGGAGACCAATTGGTTTATTTGTGTAAACTGATTGAATTCGGCTTCCGATTCCCGAAGTTGCATCCTGGCCTTCAGTAGTTGCTCTTTGATATATTTAAGGGCTTCTGTGGTCCGTCTGTTTTGCTCTTCAGCGTGCACTTCCCTGTAGACTTTAGCTATCTTATTGGCAAGCTTCTCAGTGAAACCAGGGTCGGCATCCGTCACTTCGATATCGATGATGTTGGTGTAGCCCTGCCTGGACACTTCCACCTTCGATTGAAGGGTGCCGACGATTGCGGCTGCCCTGGGGTTCATTGATCCCACGGAGTTTTCCGGGATGAGTCCCATTTCCCGCGCTACCCTTTCCATCACGGAATAGCTCTTGATGATAGATACCTGGGTCTGGATATCGTCGCCGGAGGACCAGGTAAAGGTTCGAGCATACAATCCTTCGAGAGTGGTGACTTTCTCAAACTTGATGCTGCAACTTGAGATATAAAGGAGGGTGGGAGCCTTCAAGATCGCAAAAATCACGCTGAAAACGCCCAGGATCAAGGCGATGAAAATGATCGTGAACTTGCGTTTCTTCAAAATACGCCAATATTCGCGGAAGTCGACATCGTACTTTGTCAAGGTATCCTCGTGCTCTTTGGGAAATTGCTCTCTACGAAATATGGGCAACCGTTCACCGATCACTCGCGCCGCCTTGGCCTTCGCAGGGAACAGGGTGTCTCCATGAGCGGTGCGTCGCCGCGAGGACAATCGACGGTGACCGGTTGGGATGCCTAATCAGTTATCGGTCTTGAAGACCTGAGACTTGAGCTCAAACGGGGGTTATCTCGAATTTTGAGGCGGCTGCTATTCCCATCTGGAGTCGAAATGAAGATACCGTCTGAGGAAGTAAGCGTCTTCCAGTTCTCTCGGGTAGAGCAGGAGATCCAGCAACGGCAGCGTGTTGGCAATCCAGTCATTGATATCCCCTATCAGCATGCGGGGCACATAAACGATATCTCCGTCACGAAGCGAGACATTCTGGGAAAAATCAGCTTTTCTGAAAAGGGCCCTCACATCCACCATCATGACCAAGGGCTTTTCTCCCGGCTGATGGGCCCTGATGACCAGGGTGTTCTGTTCCTTGGCGAGCCGCGTCACGTTGCCGGCCAGAGAGATGGCCGAGACAACGTCCCGCGCGTCTTTCTGATCGTAAACCCCCTGGAATTCCACCTCTCCCATCACGAAGACCCTCTCGCGAAACTCCGGCAACTCGGGGATATCCAGCACGTCCCCCTGATCAATAACCACATTCAAGCTGGCGTCGCCCTTTTGTATGATATCAAAAAGATTGATCCAGTAGGTCTTTCCGTTCCTCATCAGTTTCAGGTTTTTTACGTCCGCTTCGACCGTGTACCCGCCTGCCAATGCCACGAGATCCAGGAGGGTGGTTTTCCCCTGAAGGGTGATTTTTCCGCTCATTGCGTTATTAATGTTCGTGGCCCTGAGGGAGGCAAATTCTCCCAAGACCAGCGCTGTCTTGCTGTTGAACTCCTTTACCGTGACATCGATCCTAGGATTCCTGATATAGCCGGACAACCTCCTGGTGAGAGTTTCATCCAGTTCACTGGGCGTCAATCCGGCCACCGACAGGTCATCTATGAAGGAGTAGGAGATTTTCCCTCTACTGTTCACCGCCACGGAGGTCGTATTGACCTTTTCTCCCACGTGTGAATGAATCTCCAGCACATCCGAAGGGCCGATTCGATACTCGGGAATGTTGTCGATCTCCTTGAATACCTCGTTTTCTTTCACCGCACTCATCTTTGCCAGCGCTTCCCCCTGGGCTTTTCTGAGAGCGAGTTCCGCCAGCCTGTCACTTTTGATCTGCTCCAGTTCTCCCACCGGCGTTCCTTTTATCGCCGTGGAGGAGTAACATGATTGAAGGAGTATTCCCGCTGTGAGATTGAGAAGGAGGAGGAGGGTGATTTCGACCGAGCGCCAAAAGATCCTTTTCCCCTCGTAGAGCGTATTTTCATCTGAATCTGATCGCAGAGGATGTTTCATGGCCTTCAGTTCTCACTAACGGAGATTTCTCTCATCAATGGGGCCCACGATATGGAGCAGAGGAGAATGGGACAGGCGGATTGTTTTCGGCTTGTTCATTTTCTGCCCCACGGCGTCATACCAGATTTCAACGGTGGGCCTGAGCGGTTGACTTTTATCCGTGGATACCACTCTTCCAATGGTGTCGTTATTCAACCTCACATAGGTGTTGAGAGGAAACAGAGAGATCTGATCCAAAAACGCCTTGACCACCCTGGGGGGGAATTTTCCCTTACCGGGCCCGATGATGTATTTGACAACGTCCGTTTGTATGATCTTTTTTCGATATGGCCTGTTCTGAATCATGGCCATATAGGTATCCATGATCCCGATGATCGAGGCGATCTCTGAAATTTCTTTTCCTTTCAAGCCTTTCGGATAGCCGGATCCGTCCGATCTTTCATGGGCTTGCAGGGCCTCTTCGGAAACCCATTGAAACGAACCGGACAACTGGTCTAGAATACGTGCGCTTGTCTCCGGGTGTTTCAGTATGATGTCCATTTCGTCCCGGGTGAGTTCTTCCTTTTTCCGCAGGATGGACTCGGGGATTTTGTACATGCCCACATTTTCAAGAAAGGCCGCAACTCCGACTTTCAAGAGATCCTTGGCTTCGTAACCCAACCCTTTGCCCACTTTGAGGGAACCCAGTGTAACCGCGAGGATGTGACGTGGGAGATCCTCATCAGAGGTTTTCAGAATGCCGTATTCGTAAAGCTCATCCACAAGATCTTCGCTGATCACGCTTTGGAGCAGGGAAAGAAGGTCCGAAGCCTCTAACTTCTCGTTTTTTATAACCCTGTCTCGAACGGCGGTTGCGTTTTCCAGGAGTCCATGATGAATGGTTTTCACTTTCTCCATGGTCGCATCCTTCTGTGCTGTTCCATGAAGCTCGTTGATCTCTTCCTTCTTCACCAATTGCGAATCGCTTAGCCAGAGTCTCCCATTGCGGCTTTTTTCGGCCGAAGCGGAAATTTTGGATCTACCCCTATCTTTCCCCTTGATAATTTCAGACAACAGCACCATCGTCTATGATGTTCCTTATCGTATTAGAAGAGATCTTTTCCTTTTTCTCTCCGAAAGCGAGCAGAAGCGCCAGATCGCACAGGTTGTTGATACTCCTGGGAGACCCCTTGGTGTGGTTATGCACCATGATGATGGCCTCTTTCGTAAACACGTTTTTCTCTCCGCCGGCTCTTTGTTGCCGGTAAATGATATAGCTGGCAGTCTCCTTTAGATTGAAGGGCCTTAGAAAATACCTTATGGCGATTCGTTGATCCAGTTGCTTGATTCTCTTCACATTGTCGAGGAGCTCTGGTTGTCCCAGCAACATGACTGTCAGCAAAAACTGATCGGATGACTGGAAATTGAGAAGGAGGCGAATTTCCTCCAAAGTCTCTTCAGGGAGCAACTGCGCTTCATCTATGATCAGGAGGGTCTCCTTTTTCTCTTTCATGTGCTGGATCAGCATATGATTAAGGGTCTGAAGTATTTCCACTTTACTATCCGGGACAGGATGAGCCTGGAACTTGTAAAGAACGTCCTGCAGAAATTCTTTCGGCTCAGAGCAGGGATTTGAGACAATCGCCGTAGAGAATTGAGCATCAGCATCCGAGATTCGATCGATGAATACTTTGCTGAGCGTGGTCTTCCCGCAACCCACATTTCCGGATAGAAGCGCACACCCCTTCTTCATTTCAACGGCGTAAACCAATCGAGCCAGCCCTTCCTCATGGGGTTTGGAAAGAAAGAAGAATTCCGGGTCGGGCACGTTGTCAAATGGAAACTTGTTAAATCCCCAGTACTCTAAGTACATTTAAGATCCCGCTTTCCATGCGGCTTCCAGGAAGTCTTGGTAACCCCCGTTTCCGTCCAAGGCGATTCCCACATACCACCGCTGCTTTGTCACCTCTGTAAAAACCCGCTTTTCTTGATTTGCGTCACCAGACCCACTTCATCCCGAGCTTCGGGGTATGCAAGTTTCGGACCTGTCGGCGCCTCCTCGTTTCCCGGAAATGGCCTCCCGTGAGTCGTTATTCTTGCTGAATTCCAGGGGCCCGTCCTTTGTGCCGTTCCAAGGCAGGAAGGAGTCAACATCCGCTTTCACCCATCCTTGTTTTTTGAAAGAATGAATGAGCAAGATCTGGTCCGGGTTGAAGCTTGCTCGATCTGTCGAAGCTCCTTCCCATCCCTTGCATGCAACCGATTTCGACCCACACGAGACCCTGTTGTCTCAGAGTTCTCACCTAGTTATCGGAATTGAACGTTTCAAACTTTAGACTCTTTTTCCCCTTGCACCGCTGCCTGCCGGAGACCGCAGGAAGGATGAAAGGAGGACAAAGAACGGCGAAGGATCGGGAGAGTAGTCATTGGGGATCGGAATCTTGGAATACGAACCGGTTTATCCGGCCGCTCTCCAGGTCCACGTGAAGCATGGCGTTCCTGAAGATTTTTCCCCGCTTGAGAAGGATCTTGAGCACTTCCATGACCTGCAGGTTTGCAATCAGGGCCGGAGCAGGAGCGGGAGTGCCAAGGACTGCTTCAGGGCTTACTGCCTTGTCTGTTGCCTTTCCTGTCCCGTAGAGAAGCCTGAGCCCGGGATCTCCAGGGAAGATCGTCATCAGGTGGCCTTCAAAACCTGCCAGCGCCGCATGAACGAAAGGGATGCCGAGCGCCTTGGCCGCCTCCTCCAAGATGAGACGATCCGACACATTGTCCAGTCCGTCCACAGCAACATGAGCCCCTCTCAACAGAGGTTCCAGGTTGGTTGGATCTATGCGGATCCGGTGCGAGGTCACCAAAACGCTGGGATTTATTGAAGCCACCACGGCTGTGGCCTGGTCTGCCTTCGGTTCTCCCAGAGCAGCGATTGTACAGAGAGCCTGGCGATTCAAGTTGGTCTCATCGAAGACATCGTGGTCTATGACGACCAGGTTGCCGATTCCCAGTCTTGCCAGGGAGACAAGGACGGATCCCCCCAGACCCCCGGCACCGACCACGGCAACCCGTGACCGTGCAAGCTCCAGCTGTTCTTCTCGGGATATGATTTCCCGATTCCTGAGATAACGATACGGGCAAATATCAAGCTCCAGGGCCTTTATGTAAACTTCGTGGAGGCTGTAACCGTGATGATCGGATAGCGTTTTTGCCTTTGTTTCTTCGAGGATCAGCACTTCCCGCTTCGCCGCATCGAGAATTTTTTTGGAGCTTCTCTGCAAAAGCTGATCGAAATTCGTGTCTTTCCCAACACTCATGGGGATTTTTTCCTCTCAGGCCTTGCTCTCGATTTCGGCCCTCTTGATGTTTTCCCTCGCCATCCCCAGGAAAATCCGATAAGGGCCCGGTGTGCCGTAGGGGAAGAAGGAAAGCCGATCCCCGGGATATACGGAATCGTGGATGTTCACCACGCGGCCATTGCGAAAGACGGCCTCAATTTCTTCCGGAGGAAGAGGAATTTCGCCGGCCACTTCGAAAGCGGAACGCCCCGTGGCCGGAATCCTCATCTCCATGGTCCAGGGAAGACCCCGCTCCGCCAAATGGCGGCGCAGAGAGCCGAATACATGGATGTGGATCGCTTCCCCCGAAGAGATCATCTTAACCTCCTCCAAGGGCAGGAAAAAGGGCGACTCTTTCATCCCCCATCAGCAAGTGATCCAGCGGTTCGCTCCTCCCGTTGACCATGACCATCTTGATTTCCTCCCCTGGGATGTTCATTTGTCTGCAAAGTTCCCGCACCGTAATCTCTCCGTCCACCTTTAAATTGATTCCTTCGAGGTTTTGGTATCCGGGAACGTATTTTCGCAGCGTTGAACTCAAAAAAAGTTTAAGCCCCATTTTCCCGCACCCCAGTGATTGGCGGTTCCTTTCCTCGCCCTCAGGCACCGAACGTCGGAGCACTTGCTTCGCAAGGGAACACGGCGCAGTAACATCTCCATCGGCTCCGATCGGCAACCTTATTTCTATCCCTTATCCCGTCATTCCGGCGAAAGCCGGAATCCAGCCGCAGCTGGGATGAATCTGACCGATTGGATTCTCTTCCCATGGTCAGACTCCTGGATTCCCCCGGCTAACCCCATTCCGGGACAGGCTCCTCAAGTCCGGCATGACGGAGTGCCTAATGCGGTGCCATTGGTAAGTGACGTTGTGGGGCTATTATCCGGAAGAAGCGGGGAGATGTCAATTGGATAACCGATGTGCCCCTTATGTCAAAAATGACCTAACATATTGGATTTAATAGAATTTTCCTTGACAGATTCCTCCAGGGAGAGCTAAAATCAACATGACGTTGCACTTTGTCGGTACTCTTTCGTCATTCCGCTTTTTTAGAAAGTGTCCATCCATAAACTCCCCTCCCTCGGTGGGAGGGGCTGGGGGAGGGGGTAGTCTGGAGAATACTATCTGAATATTTTCAAAGGCTTATCACCCCCACCCCCGTATCGAGTACGGGCAGGCTCTAACCCTCCCCCGTCAAGGGGGAGGGAATTTAAGACATTTATGGATGGACCCTAGAAAGATCATCGCTGTCAGGGGCACTGCTCCGAGGGAGCAGGAAGGCACTTTCAATTCTAACAAGGGGGAAGGGTTATGAGAAAGCTAATCCGTGTGGACATGGCCAATGGCACGGTCCGGATGGAGGACCTGGACGGAGATTATGCCAATTTGGGGGGACGGGCCTTAACTTCCACCATTATGGCACGTGAGGTGCCGCCCCTCTGTCATCCCCTGGGTCCGAAAAACAAGCTGGTAATCGCGCCGGGACTCCTGAGCGGGACCACCTGCCCCAATTCCGGAAGACTCTCCATAGGCGCAAAGTCCCCTCTCACGGGGGGAATCAAAGAAAGCAACGTGGGCGGGACTGCCGCCTTTAAACTGGGCAGATTGGGAATCGCTGGAGTCGTCGTGGAGAACCAGAGAACGGACGGTAAATTGTTCTGCCTGAAGATCGACAAAGATGGTGCTCAACTTCTGCCTGCCGATGAGTACAGGGGCATGAATAATTACGAACTGGCCGGCCGGCTCCAGGATAAGCACGGTGCAAGGGCAGGAATCGTTTCCATAGGATCTGCCGGCGAGAGGAGGCTTTCGGCCGCTTCGGTAGCCGTCGTCGGCACGAACGGAAAGCCTTCACGCCACGCAGGTCGCGGCGGCATCGGGGCGGTGATGGGTTCGAAGGGTCTCAAGGCCGTGGTTGTCGACGATCAGGGTGCTGGGGGTATCACCTACCAGGACAGGGAAGCTTTCAGAGAGGCGGCAGGGGTTTTTCGCGACGCACTTCGAGAGCATCCGGTCACCAAGCCGGGCGGTGGGTTGGCGGTTTACGGAACCAACGTGCTGGTGAACGTCATCAACGAAGCAGGTGCCTTTCCCACTCGCAATTTTACCGAAGGAAGGTTTGAGGGGGCTGAAAAGATCAGCGGTGAGACCATGCACGACACGATCGAGAAACGGGGCGGCAGCACGACCCATTCAGCCTGTTCCACCTGTATCATTCAGTGCTCCAACGAATATGTGGACGGGGAGAAGAATTACGTGACCTCCGGGCTGGAGTACGAGACCGTCTGGGCCAATGGGGCCAACTGCGGCGTGGATGATCTGGATTCCATCGCCCGGGTGGATCGCCTGTGTGACGATTACGGCCTGGATACCATAGAGACCGGGTGCGCCTTGGGTGTGGCGATGCACGCCGGTGTGAAGTCCTTCGGGGATGCGGCCGGTGCCATTGAATTGATCCATGAGATTGGAAAAGGTACTCCCCTTGGAAGGATCCTTGGCAATGGGGCTGCGGTAACGGGACAGGCCTTCGGTTTGTCTCACGTTCCCGTGGTAAAGCGGCAGGGGCTTCCCGCTTACGATCCACGGGCTATTAAGGGTATCGGTGTCACTTACGCCACAAGTCCCATGGGGGCGGATCACACCGCCGGATACGCCGTGGCAACCAACATCATGAAGGTGGGCGGTGATGTGGATCCGTTGAAGCCGGAGGGCCAGGTGGAGCTGTCCAGGAATTTGCAGATAGCCACCATGATTCTCGATTCGGCGGGCCTGTGCGTGTTCACTGCGTTCGCGATCATGGACATCCCCAGGGGCCTGGAGGCGATTCCCAAGATGATGACCGCCACCTATGGGTGGGGTCTCACACTGGCGGATTGGCAGGAATGGGCCAAGGGGATTCTCAGGATAGAAAAGGAGTTCAATCGCGCAGCGGGGTTTACGGCGGCAGATGACAGGCTCCCCGAGTTTTTTACGACCGAGCCGCTGCCGCCGCACAAGACGGTGTTCGATGTGCCGGCCCGGGAATTGGATCAGGTTTTGGATTTCTAGAGAAAATTGCCTCGAAACGGCTGGATCGATGCTTCAGCCCGATCCGGCCGTTTGGCAAGACCCCTGAATCCGCGCTTGAGGTCGTCGTTGGCTTTTTCCCCGGGCTTCGCGGCTTACCCATTCCTGGCCACCGGCCACCGACCTTCTACATTTTTTCAAGGATGTGGATGGCCATGGCGGCTTCTCCTTCGATGATGGTGCCGCCGCCGTTTTGTGTCATGCCCATGCGAGGATTGGCAACCTGGCGCTTTTCGGCCTCCCCGCGAAGCTGTGTCACAATCTCGTAAATCTGTGCCAAACCGGAAGCGCCGATGGGGTGCCCACGCGAGATCAGCCCGCCGCTGGTGTTCACAGGGATCTTCCCGTTCAGGGCCGTGGCCCCATTTTCCGCAAAGGGGCCGCCCTCTCCTTCACCGCAAAAGCCCATCTGTTCGGTTAACGCGAGCTCCGCATAGGCCGTGGCGTCATGAATTTCGACCACATCCACATCTGCGGGTCCCAGGCCGGCAGCCTCATAAGCGGCTTTCGCCGTGCGAACAGCAATATCGTTCTCTTCAGAACGCAACCCGGACCGCAACACCGAGGCCCTGACGGCAACCGCCCGCCTGGAGGGATGCCGCTTTAGAAATCGCTCGCTGCAAAGGACGGCCGCCGCCGCCCCGTCGCCTATGGGGGCACACATGGCCCTCGTCAGGGGATAGGAAACCTCCCGATCCTCCAGGACCTGCTCCACGGTCAAAGGGAAGGTGTACTGGGCAAGGGGGTTCAAAGCGGAGTTGTTGTGGTTTTTTGCCGCGATGGCCGCAATCTGCCGTTGCGTCGTTCCATATTTCTTCATATGCTTGCATGCCCCGATGGCATAAATGTCCATGAACACCGTGTGGCCCGCTTTCTTCTCCTCTCCGGTTTTCGTGCCCTTGTCCCCGGCCTCCCTTTCTTTCCGCTTCTTTTCCTCGTCAGCCCAGGCGGCCATCCTCTTGGTCGTCTCTTCCACGTCCGTCCCGCCAAAAAACCCCATCATCACTTTGGAACGATCCTCGTCGTAGACCTTTTCACTTCCAATGGCAAGGACACAGTCATAGAGACCCGCCCTAATGGCTGTCCAACCCCCATGGAGGGCCGTGCTCCCGCCGGCACAAGCGTTCTCCACGTTCGTCATGGGTATCCCCTGAAGCCCGTTGGCCGAAAGGGCCACCTGTCCCCGAATACAGTGCTGAAAGCTCAACATTCCCCAACCGCTGTTGGAGAACCAGGCCGCTTCAATGTCCTTTTGGTTGAGATCGCAGTCTTTTAAGACAAGCTCCAATGCCTCACCCGTCAGGTTTTTAATGCTCCTTTCCAGGTACTTCCCAAATTTGATCATCCCCACGCCGATGACGTATACGCTGTCAGACATCCCCATCTCCTTTTTCCGGACGGATATGCGTCTAACTCACCATCGAGAATCCCCCGCTCACACTCAGACACTGGCCGGTAATGAAGGCGGCCTTGGAAGAGACCAGGAAGGCCACGGCAGCCGCGGCGTCCGACGGCCGTCCAATCCGCCCGAGACCCCGGCCCACGGGGTAGACCTTCAGGGTCTTATTCAGGTTCGGATCCGACTCCGGTGTGGCATCCGGATCCATGAAGGGCCTGGTTCCCTCATGGGCGGTGGCCCCGATGGCGATGCAGTTCACGTTGATGCAGTACCGTCCCACCTCTCGAGCCAGCGCCTTGCTGAAGCCCAAAATACCGGCCTTCGCCCCGGAGTAAACCGCGAGAAAGGGTTCTCCCACCCGGCCGGCCTCGGAAATAATGCTGACGATCTTCCCCCCTTTTCTCTCGATCATGGAACCGAGAACCGAGTGGGTGCAATGGAGGCATCCGTATGTGTTCAGGTCGATCACCTTTTTCCAGGACGACGGGACATCTTCCACAAAGGCCTTGTACCCCACATTTCCGCTGTAGACCTCCGGGGGTATTCCCGCGTTGTTGACAAGGATATCGACAGGGCCAGAGGTGTCCGCAGTTTTCCCGACCATGGCTTTTACCTGATCAAGATCGGTGACGTCGGCCTGGATACCCAATCCCGCCCCTCCGGCATCCGTGATCTCTTTAGCCACAGCTTCCGCCCGCTCTCTGAAGAGATCATTGACGACCACCTTCGCGCCCTCTGAAGCCAGAACCTTGGCGATCTCTCTGCCCACGCCCTGTCCGGCACCTGTGACGAGCGCCACTTTCCCTCTGAGTTCAAGATCCATCTTCATCCTCCTTTTCGCGCTGTTGGATGACGCATCTCATGACCAGGCTTTCCACATGCATGCTTCCCCCTGTCCCCCAGGGGACTTTCCAGATCACCTCGTATGAAACTTCATGGGGCCGTGCCAAGGCAAAAACTCCCCCCTTTTTTAAAGGGGGGCCGGGGGGGATTTCTTGTAAGCGTCTGAAAATCCCCCTAAATCCCCCTTTTCGAAAGGGGGACTTTGATGATCCGAATCTAACAGCGTTTTCATTTCACGAAGTTTCTGTCGTTGATTAGACTGGCCAGCTCGGCCAGCGGCCCCGCTTATATGAAATTTCATTTTTTTACAGGTTTTGTTACAGCACTTTTAGCTTGCCCAGTCGAGTCATTCCGGACCCCGATCCGGAATCCAGTCTTGTATCCTGGATCCTGGATCAAGTCCGGCATGACCGCAGAGTGAAGTTTCTGTCTTTGATTAGACTGGCCCTCGGGCCAGAGGCCCCGCTCGTATGAAACTTCATGGGGCCGTCCCAGGGCAAAAACTCCCCCCTTTGTTAAAGGGGGGCCGGGTGGGATTTCTTGTAAGCCCTTGAAAATCCCCCTTTTCGAAAGGGGGACTTTGACGATCCAACTGAAATGTGGTTCATGAAGTTTCTGTCCTTGATTAGACTGGCGGCTTCGGCCAGCGGCGGATTGAATTTTCTCGGTTTCGTCGGGAAACCGAGAAAACCAACAAAAATCCTGTCAATCCTGTCAATCCTGTCTAGCTCAAGCCTTACACGAAACTTCATGAAATCAGGGGTCGTTTTCGTGAAGTTTTTGTCCTTGATTAGACTGGCCGCTCCGGCCAATGGCGGCGCTTGTAAGAAATATGGCGGCGGGATCCACGAGGCCGGCGTATCCACCTTGATGATTCCTGCGCCCGAATCCCCGAGGAGAAGGGAACAATCGGGGTCAGGATATGGATGGGCGGAATCGATCATAGGAATACACCCATAACGATAGCGTCACCCTTCATCCCGAGTCCGCCCGGGTGTTCTAAACGAAAGCCTGCATGCCAAGGACCTCCCGGCCGACGATGAGCTTTTGTATCTGTGTTGTCCCATCGGGGATGGTCATCATCCGCGCGCCCCTGAAAAGCTGCTCCACCGGGTATTCCCTGGAAAGGCCGTAGGCCCCGTGAATCTGGACGGCCATGGAGGTGACCTTGACGGCTGCTTCGGTGGCGTAGAACTTGGCCATGGAAGTTTCCTTGGAACAGCGGACGCCTTTGGCGACCTGGGCCAGGGCGCGGTAGGTCAGCAGCTTTGCCGCGTCCGTGAGGGCGACCATGTCCGCGATCATGTCCTGGATGAGCTGGAATTGCCCAATGGGCCTTCCAAATTGTTCCCGTTCCCTGGCGTAGCGAACCGCGGCGTCGATGGCCCTCGTGGCGAAGATGATGCTCCCAACGGCCACAAGGCAACGGGCCGTCTGGAACTCGATGAGGGTCTGTTTGAGACCCTCGCCGGGGAGACCGAGGAGGTTCTCTTTGGGGACAAGACAGTCTTCGAAAACCAGTTCCCCCACGGCCGGGATCAGGCCGTCATCCCCCATGGTGGGGATGGGTCGAGCTTCCCAGGGAGAGACCGCTTTGTCCACGATGATGCGAACGAGCCCTTTATACCCCTTTTCCGGGTCCACGTTGACCAAAAGGAGGCACAGGTCGGCGAAGGAGCCGTTCGTGATCCACATCTTGGAGCCGTTAATGACATAGTGGTCCCCGTCCAGAACCCCTTTCGTCTGGATACCGGCCGTATAGGAACCGATGTTGGGTTCCGTGATGCCGGCGCACCCGATCTTATCGGCCGATAGAATAGAAGGAATGTAGGTCCTTTTCTGGTCTTCGTTTCCCATGACCTCGATGGATTTGGCCGCTCCCCCGGTAATCATGGTCAGGCCGAAAATCCTGGGATCCAGTTCTTCCATGATGAGGGCGTAAGTCAAGGGGTCCAGTCCGGCCCCGCCATATTCCTCGGAAACGGTGGAACCCATATAGCCCAGTGGAATCAACTTCCGCAACAGGGTCTGGAGGTTCTCAAAAGAAAGAGGCTCACCTGCCGGAAAAGAGTCGAGAAACGGTGTGACCTCCCGCTCCATGAGTTTGCGTGCCGATTCCTTCAACATTTTCTGTTCGTCGGTGAGATCGAAGTCCATAGGTCCTGTCTCCTCTTGCGTTTCTGGATGGCTCGTTCCTTGTCGCTTTAACTCTCTTGAAGCCCTCGTGAACCTTCATGCCCCGGCGCGTCCCTCGTCAACGATCGCTCCCCTCGAGCCTCCTTCCCTGTTTCTAACCGAGCCACCTCTTCCTGCGCTTGTAATGCTTGACCTCCCGGTAGCTCTTCCGCTTGCCCTTGAGGCTCATGCCCAGGTAAAACTCCTTGATGTCCTCGTTTTCCAGGAGTTCCCCGCCCGTGCCTTCCAGGACCAGCCGGCCGTTTTCCATGATGTAGCCGTAATTGGATATGGACAGGGCAACGCGGGCGTTCTGCTCCACCACGACCATAGTCACCTTTTGGTTCTCATTGAGCCGCCCGAGCACGTGAAAAATCTCCTTGACCAGGATCGGAGACAGTCCCAGGGAGGGTTCGTCGAGCAGCATGAGCTTGGGCCGGGCCATCAGCCCTCTGCCGAGCACCAGCATCTGCTGCTCGCCGCCGGATAGATACCCGGAGGTCTGCTGTCGACGATATTTCAAGGACGGGAAATAGGAATAAACCATTTCCATGTCTTCCCTGACCTGTTGCAAATCGGTGTTGAGATGAGACCCCACCAGAAGATTCTGCTCCACCGTGAGGTGCTCGAGGATCTTACGACCCTCGAGCACCTGTACGATGCCGAGACGGACGATTGCCGTGGGGTCCATATGGTCGATCCGGACGCCTTCGAAGAGAATGCGACCGTCGGTCACGTCTCCCTGTTCCACGTGCTCCATGCCGGAAATGCACTTGAGGGTCGTGGTCTTGCCGGCACCGTTGGCCCCGAGAAGCGACACGATCTGCCCCTGGCTCACCTTCATGGAAACCCCTTTGAGCACCAGGATGACCCTGTTGTACATCATCTCCACGTTGATCAGTTCAAGCATCTCCAAGGCTCGACCCCACCTTTCCTAAACCCCCTGCCTTTCTTTTTCACAGGGGGAAAGCAACAAAGATCGACTCAGAAACATAGCCTACAGCCTTCTTCACCCTACGATGCCGCCCTTCTACTTCACCCACTTGGGCACCGGCGGGACGGGAATCCAGTTCGGGGACACGGCCACATGCTTCCCGTTCTTGACGGTGGTGCATTTGACCTTGATGTCCTTTTCCGAAAAAGGCGCGTTCCTGGTGAAGGTCTGGGTCGGCATGAGACCCATCAGTTCTTCCTCGGTGAAGGGGCCGCTGTAGAAGGCGTTGTAAACCGCCTCGCCGGTCAGGTTATCGGGTCCCACCGCCTTGATGGCCCGTTCGATGACCCGGAAGGTCAACACTTCCATGGCTGCCACCTGGACGGACATCAGGGTCCAGGGGTTCTTGAGCCCCAGCTTTTCCTTGTATTTGTTATAGATGACCGCCCCGGGATTGGTCATGTCGATGCCCGGGTCATAGGCGCAAGAGTCATACTGCCCTTCGAGGACATGGATGTCCTTGGTGGCCAGGGCGCACATCTGGAGGCCGTTGTGGGAGGAGAGGATCACGGGGATGTTCTGCCCCAGCTCTCTGTTCGCCTTGACGATGCCCACACCCTGATAGGTGTTGTTCATGTTCCAGAAAAAATCCGGCTTTTTCTTCGAGAGGCGCTGCACTTCGCTCAGCAGGGAGACCGGTTTCATCTGGACCCATTCGGTCCCCACGATTTCAACCCAGGGGGTCGCCTCGGCAAAGGCCTCGATGCCCCGGGCGCCGTCCACGTAAGCAGGCGAGACCTTGGAGCTGACGACCGCCACCCGGATGGGCCGGTCCTTGATGAGGTTCATGTGGGCCCAATTCAAAAACCCTGCACTTTCATGGACATAGGTGGGCCGGCACTGAAAGACCCACATGTTGGGGAGCCAGATGAACCCATAGGTGCCGGTGGACATGATGAGAGGCACCTTGTCCTGGGGCAGGCGCTTCATCAGGGCTGCCACGTCCGGGCCCCCCAGACCCATATGGATGATCGGCTTGTCGCCGGAGAGGATCCCTGGCCAGAGGCTCGCCGTCAGGGCCGGGTCGTAGCGGGTGTCGTAGGTCTTGCGATTCAGCTTGACGCCCAGCTTGGGCCCCACTTCGTCGTTCCACCAGGCGAACATGGCCTTGCCGGCCTCGTCGATGGGCGGCATGACCACCGCATAGGGCCCCGTAAAATCCACCGACGCCGTGACATTGTACTCCGCGGCGAAAAGGCAAGGGCTCATGCCGAAGGCGATGAGAACGATCATCGCGGACATCAGGGTTTTTGTTGTGCATCTCTTCATGGCTCGCTCCTCCTTTTGTTCTTGTGGTTAACGGACGACTGAAACACGACCTAAAGATACGGAAACGGCCAGACCCGGTAGTTGGTCTTGAGGATGTTCCACCGGTGGGCCAGGCCGTGGGGCTCGTAAACGAGGAAGACAATGATGACGCCGCCCAGCACGATGTTCATGCCGGCGTACCACATCTGGGCTTCGCCCATGTTGGGGAAGAGGTTCACCATCAGAGGCCCCAGGTACAAGATCGCCTCCTGGAGCATGCGAAGGAAGATGGTCCCCATGATGGCGCCCAGAACGCTGCCCAGGCCCCCGACGATGATCATGCCCACGAACCAGATGGACATATAGATGGTGAACTGGTCGGCGCCCACGTAACGGAGATGATAGGCCCAGAGCCCTCCTGCCACGCCCGCGTAAAAGGCGCCGATGAAAAAAGCCAGCGTTTTGTAATAGAAAAGATTGATGCCCATGATCTCGGCGGCGATGTCATTGTCCCGAATAGCCACAAAGACGCGCCCCACTCGGGTCCGGACCAGGTTGAAGGCGAAGTAGACCATGATGACCGTGATGCCCATGAAGAGGTAGTAAAGGGAGACGTCCGTGTCGAATGTGATCGGTCCCAGCCTGGCCGGGTCGATCTGGAGTCCGATGGCGCCTCCGGCGAGTTTCTCCGGCAGGGACATGATCAGGAGCGGGAAGATGATCTGGGCGGCGATGGTGGTGAGGGCCAGATAAAAGCCCTTGATCCGCAGGGCGGGAATACCGAACAGAGCGCCGAACACGGCTGCGCCGAGCCCGCCTGCCGGGATGGTCAGCCAGAAGGGCAAATTCAAATTCGCGGCCATGGAGGCGCAGACAAAGGCGCCCATGCCCATGAAAGCCGACTGCCCCAGGTTCGTCTGCCCGGTGTAACCCGAGGTGATCTGGAGACCCACCACGGCGATCACATAGATGGCCGTCACGTTGAGCATGGCGATATAGCGGATGCCCGCCCACAGAGGGAGGGTGAAGAGCACGATGATGAAAGCGACGAAACAGGCCCATTGAGCCTTCGTGTGGAAGTAGGCCCGGTCGCCTCGATAGGTCCGGAAGTGGACGCCGCACGGTAATAACGCCATCGCTTAAACCCTTTCTATGATCTTCCAGCCGAAAAGTCCTTGAGGCCGCACCAGGAGGATGAGCATCATGAGGAGATAGGGAAAAGCCTCGGACATGGCCCCTTCCGTGTACTCATCCAGGTAAGCCGCCGCCAGGGACTCCCCGACCCCCACGATCACCCCGGCCAGGGGCGCCCCCCAGATCGATTCCAGCCCTGCCAGCAGGGCCACGGGCAGGGCCGTCAGACCGATGGTGCTGGCGGCGAAGGTCAGGGTCATGCCGTTAAGAAAGACCACGGCGGCCCAGGCCGAGAGGAGGCACGAGATGATCCAGGCGGTGGCGATGGAACGCTTGACCGAGATGCCCATGGACTGGGAAACCGCGTGGTCCTCGGCCACGGCGGTCAGCTTCAACCCCCAGCGGGTCTTTTCGAACAGCAGGGACAGAACCACGAAGAGGAGCAGGGACAGGATGCCCCCCCAGAAAAGGCTCCGGGTAAAGAAAAAAGGCCCCAATCTCACCGCCCCTTCCGGAAACAGGAATGGAAAGGGCCGGTCTCCGCCGCCCCAGATGGCGATGGTGAGCCCCTGGAGCAGAAGCATCAGTCCGATCGTCACCATGACGATGGTGAAGATGGGCTGGCCGATCATGGGGCGAAAGACGAAGCGTTCCACCAAAAGCCCGAAGATGGAGACGAACACCGCCGAGACAATCAGGGCGAAAATCAAAAAAAGCCACCAGGGAACGGAGCCGAAAATGCCTTGAATCAGGGACGGAAAAAGAGGCAGCGATAGGAAACTGTAAATGATGAAGCCCCCGAAGACGACTACCTCGCCCTGCGCGAAGTTGAGAATGCGCCCGGCCCGGAAAATAACGATGAAGCCCAGCGCCACCAGGGCGTAGAGCATCCCCTTTAAAGCGCCGGCAACGGTGTACTGGATTAAATCGATCAATGCGTCGGGCATGTTCTTTGTGATCCCTCCTATGCGGTGTTGGTGATATGGGTTACGTTTCGGACCACTCCCTTGCGGCCGTCGCGGTACTTGACCTCGATTTCGGACTCCAGACTTTCCCTCCCGGTGTAAATGGCCTTGATGATGTCCGCGTACCGCTCCTCGATAAAACCCCGGCGCAGTTTCCTGGTTCGGGTCAACTCCGCCTCATCCGGATCCAGCTCCTTGGGCAGGTTGACGAACCGCTTGACGCGGGAACTTTCGTCCAGCACGCGATTGACCCGTTCGATTTCCTCCTGAATGACGCCGCGGACTTTTTCGTTCTGGGAGAGGTCAGCAAATGTGGTGTAAGGGATTTGTCGTTTCTCGGCCCAGCGCCCCACGGTCTCGGAGTCGATGTTGATCATGCAGGAGACGAATTCCTTTTTCTCGTCGCCCAGAATGATCACATCCTTGATAAACGGGCTGAAGCGCAGTCGGGTTTCGATATATTGGGGTGGAAACGGATGCCCGGTTGAGAGCTTTCGCAGGTCCTTGACCCGGTCCAGGTAGATCATCTCCCCGTCCTCGGTCATGCTCACTGCGTCGCCGGTCCGGTACCACCCGTCCGGACAGGCCTTCCTGGTTTCCTCCGGTTTTTTGTAATATCCGGAAAACCCGGTGGCCCCTCGGACCAGAAGCTCGCCTTCCTCGCTGATCCTGTACTCCAGGGGCGACCCGAAGTCGGGGTGTGATGTGTACCACTTCCCCAGGGTTTCCAGGTTGAAGCGGTCTCCCATATGGACCGTGAGCAGGCCGATCTCGGTGGCTCCGTAACCGTTTCTCAGATCCACGCCGATGGCGTGAAAAAACCGGAACCCGTCCGGGGCCATGGCCGCACCGCCGGAAAAGGCAAAATAGCAACGAGACAGCCCCAGGTTGTCGCGAATGCCCCGAAGCACGAGCACGTCGGCCAGGGGGTAGAGAAACTTCCAGATGAAGGAGATCTCCTTCCCTTCGGTCCGGTGGGAGGCCATCTTCATCCCCACGGCCATACCCATTCTGTAGAAGAGCCGCCGGATGGGACCCGCATCCAGCATGCGAGCCTGGACAATGGCGGCCAGGCCTTCCCACTGCCGGGGGCCCAGGATCAACTGCTCGGCCCCCAGTTCCCGAATATTCTGCATCACGGTTTCGGGCTCCTCCGGGAAGTTCAGCACCATCGGCGCCACAAGGCCGATGGTGATGCCGAACATCTGCTCCGTGGCCCAGGCCGGGGAAATGTAGGACAGGTAGTCGGTGAAGGGCTTGGTAGGCATGTGCATCATGCCCCTGTAGGCCGTGTCCAACAATGCCTCGTGGGTCATGATCACGCCCTTGGGAAGGCCCGTGGTCCCGGAGGTGTAACTCAAGACGGCAATGTCATCCTTCTTGACCGATGCGATGTTTTTCTCGAAGAGATCGGGATGTTTCCCGGCGGAAGCCCTTCCGATCTCCTGGACCTCCCTGAAATCCATGAGCATGGGATCGTGGTACTGCCACATCCCCCGCTGGTCCCAGTAGATGATCTTTCTCAGACGGGGGACCTTTTCACGGATCTCGAGGACCTTGTCCACCTGTTCCTGATCCTCACCCACAAAGTAGACGGCATCGGAGTTCTCGAGAATGTATTGAATCTCCGGTGGGGTCATGTCCGGATAGAGACACACCACCTTGGCCCGGGCCGCCAAGGCCGCGTATTCGGCCCAAAAAAACTCCGGTTCGTTCTCCCCCCCGATACACACCGTCTCACGGGGCTCGAGCCCCAGTTCGATGAGCCCCAGATGAAGATGTTTGACGCGATCGTAGACCTCCTTCCAGGTGTAGGGCTGCCAGATCCCCAGGTTCTTGCGGGTCATGAACACTTCGCCCGCATATTGTTCGGCTCGGAGTTTGAAAAAAGCGGGGATGGTTTCCGCCTCGATCTCCGGCAGCACCCCGGTATAATAATAGATGTCCGTTCTCCAATCCTTCTTGACCTTGGGCATCTCTACGCTACTCCTCGCCGATATAGGCCTTGATGACCTTCGGGTTTCTCATGATTTCTTCGGGCGTCCCTTCCGCGATCTTCTGTCCCCAGTCCAGGACCACCACGCGATTGGAGATGTCTCTGACCACCTCCATGTCGTGCTCCACGATGACGATGGGAATCTTCTCGGCCTCCTGGATATCGAGGACGAACCTGGCCATGTCCTCCTTCTCCTCCACGTTCATGCCGGCCATGGGTTCGTCCATGATCAGCACCGTGGGTTCCAGGGCCAAAGCCCGGCCCAGGTCCACCAGTTTTCGCAGTCCGTAACCCAGGGAGCCCACCAAACGGTCCCGTATGGCCTCCATCTCCAGGAAGTCAATGATCTCTTCGGCCGCGATTCGGTGTTCGGTCTCCTCCTTGTCCGACCATATCCAGTAAAAGGCGTTCTGAAGAAAATTCGTCCTCATGTGGGGGTGGCGGCCGGACATGATGTTGTCCAGGGCGGTCATGCCCAGATAAAGCTGGATTCCCTGAAAGGTTCGGGCAATACCGAGGTGGGCCCTTTTGTGTGTGGGCATGTGTGTGATATCCTGACCCTTGAAAGAGATGCTTCCCCTCTCGGGCCTGTAAAAACCGCTCAAGCAGTTGAGAAGACTGGTTTTCCCCGCACCGTTGGGACCGATGATGGAAAGGATTTCACCATCGTAAACCGTGATGCTCACGTCGTTCAGGGCGGTTACCTTGCCGAAGCTGATGGAAACGTGCTCCATCTTGAGGACCACATCCTTCTCTGAAACGGCCATGGTTCTCCCCATTGCGGAATGATGATGTGCTTGAAAGATATCTGTCTGTTGCGGGTGTATCCCAGCAGGGATCCCCTATGAGATAACGGACGCCTCGGCATCCATCCACCGGCGTATTAGGGTTCGGTTCGGCTTATCGACGTACTTTCTTGCCTATCCATCCGTGAGCCTGAAAACTCAACCACCCGTGCCTTTGAAATATATGATGAAATGTCTCTACTGGAGGTTTTTTCGATGGTCTATTGCACTATGGATTCAGAAGCCTTCGAGCTTCCCTATCCTTCCTGGATATCAGCGTGCGCTCTCCTTGTGGGGAAACGAACGCCTGCTGTGGAGTCACTACATACCGCATCTGGAATAGAAAAATCAACTCTTTTTTTAAAACAAGGGGCTTTTTAACAATGGGCGCCCGTTCAATCCCATTTAAGGCATCGTTGACCCGTCTTTTTCACCCTCCCCTTAACCCTACAACGTCACTTACCAGTGGCACCGGATTCGGCAGTCCGTCATGCCGGACTTGATCCGGCATCCAGGAGTCTGCGCATGGGAAGAGAATCCAACTGGTCAGATTCATCACATCTGTGGCTGGATTCCGCCCCGGTTTTCACCGGGGTGACGCGCCGGAATGACGGGATAATAAGTATCGTTGTAGGGTTAATCCCCTCCCATCCCGGCTACAACACAGGGGGATCTTCGACAAGGGAGGGGAGACTAAGACATTGCATTGACGGAACTTTTTAATATGGATCTGTTTCAATGATTCAACCAAGAGTAGCTCCACCCCCTGTGTCCAGCAAAAAATGTGGGACATGTACAGTTTGACAAAGGGGGATCGAGGGCGATTTTAAGAACGTTTATGAAATCCCCCCCTGCCCCCCTTTAAATAAAGGAGGGTTGGCTCGTCCTCACGGAATCAATGAACCCTACTTTTTCACTTTGAGACGCCCCGGGCCTTCTTCGAAGTAAGTGGTCACCGCCGCCCACCTTTCATCACCCACCGACCCGGGGGGTGCTTAAATCGGGAGGGATCAGGAAGCGGTTGCCGGCCGAGGGTTGAAGTAGCTCGCCTTTGATTAGGACACGGCTCCTTTACGCTTTTACACGTATTTGCAGGTCAAACCCCCATCCACCACAAGCTGCGCACCCGTGATGTACTTGGCCTCATCGGAGGCCAGGAACAATGCGGCGTAAGCCACATCCCATGCATCGCCCATTTTCTTCATGGGGCACTGTGCATCCCGGACCTGGATCATTTTTTCCACATCCCCATCCCCGTAAACCCCCTTTAGGGGTTCCACGATCATGGGGGTGTTCATCAGGCCGGGCAGGATACTGTTTGCGCGAATATTTTTGTCGGCATACTGAAGGGCGACACTTTGGGTGAGCTGTAAGACGGCTGCCTTGGTGGTGTAATAACCCACGTAGGGGACGCCCGTGTAACGAATGGCGGCGATGGAGGAAACGTTGACGATCGCTCCCTTGCCCTGCTTTTCCATCTGAGGAAGCACGTACTTACAGGTGAGAAACATGCTTTTCAGGTTGACCGCCTGGACTAGGTCCCAGCTCTCCTCACTGGTCTCCACACAGCCGCCCACCTCCACAATGCCCACATTGTTGTGAAGGATGTCGATGCGGCCGTAAACTTGGAGGCATCGGTCCACCATGGCTTTTACCTGATCGGATTTGCTCACGTCCGCCAAATGGACGGTGCATGTGCCTCCCTCGCCGTCGATGATGGCTTTCGTCTCCTCCGCAGCGGCCGAGTTGATGTCCACGGCGAAAACTTTCGCTTTCTCCCGGGCGAAAAGGACCGCCGTGGCTTTTCCGTTCCCCCAACCCGGACCGACAGATCCGGCTCCCGTCACGATCGCTACCCTGTCCTGGAGGCGCTCACCCATTCTTTTTCCCTCCTTGTGGGTTCGCCCGCGGTCCCGCCGGTCGAACCCCTGGTTTTCCATCAAACTTTGCGTTTCCTTCCTTCCCAGTACTTGGCCCGCAACTCCCGCTTCAGAATTTTGCCGTAGTTGTTCTTGGGCAATTCATCCACAAAATCCACCGACTTGGGTTTTTTGTAGCTTGCCATGTTGTCCCTGCAAAAGGCGATCAATTCCTCCTCCGGGAGGGATTTTCCCGGAATAAGGGAGACCACCGCCTTGATGGCTTCCCCCCATTTCTCGTCCGGAACGCCGATCACCGCCACTTCTCTGACCGCCGGATGGCGTACGATGACCTCTTCGATCTCGCGGGGGTAGACGTTTTCTCCGCCGGTGATGATCATGTCCTTTGAGCGATCCATGATGAAGAGATACCCTCCTTCATCAATGTAGCCCATGTCACCGGTATGGAGCCACCCCTTTCGGAGGGTGTCCTCGGTGGCTTCGGGGTTTCGCCAGTACCCCTTCATCACGAGATCGGAGCGGGTTACGATCTCACCCATTTCCCCTGGAGGAAGTTCCCGGTCTTCCGGGTCGAAGATCCTTACCTCCACGTCCGTCCTCGGAATCCCTGCCGAAGCGAGTCTTCTCATCTGGTCGGGAGTTCCGTCCAGAACATGGTCCCGATGGGACAGATAGGTGATCGTCATGGGGGATTCCGCCTGCCCGAAAAGCTGCACCAGGCATGGGCCGAGCTTTCCCATGGCTTCTTTCAAGTCTTCCACCAGCATGGGGGCACCGCCGTAATTGAGCGCTTTCATGGAACCGTGGTCGTAGCGCTCTACCGCGGGACTGTCGATGAGGAGTTTGACCATAGTGGGCGCACCGAACATGTTCGTGACCCTGTGGTCCTGGATGGTCTTGAAAACCAGCCCGGGATCGAAGGATTTGGACTCCAGGATAATATTGGCGGCACCCTTACCGATATTGGGCAGCCCGTAAAGACCGCTACCGTGGGAAAGCGGGGCTGCATGGAGCGCCACATCGTCGGGACCGAATCCGGGGCAGATGTCTGCGTAGAAATTCATGGTCATGGCCACCAGGTTGCGGTGGGTCAGCATGGCCCCTTTGGGGAGGCCGGTGGTTCCGGAGGTATAGAAAAGCCAGGCAAGATCATCGGGCTCCACGTCCGCGTCCGTGAATCGATCGGACCCCTTGGAAAGCAAGCTCTCGTAATCCAGCAGTTCCCCTTCGGCACCGGACAGGGTAATCAGGTGGCGAACCTTGGCGATGCTGTCGCGCACCTCCAGAATCGACTCGTTGAATTCAGGGGAAAGGATCACGGCCTTGGCCTCCGAGTGATCAATGATAAAGGCGAACTCCTTCGGATGGAGCCTGAAGTTGATGGGCACTGCCCCGCAACCCAGTTTGAAACTGGCAAAGAGGGATTCGTAGGTTTCAGGATAGTTGTATTGAAGCAAGGCGATGTTCTCTCCCTGCTTGATCCCGAGATGGGACAGTGCATTGGCCAGCCGGTTGGCCCGGCTGTTCAACCGGGCATAGGTCAATTTTTTTGGACCGTGGGCAATGGCCAGCCTGTCCGGAAAGATGCGTGCGGTTTTTGTCAGTAATTGACTTACGTTCATGGTTTCCTCCACTCTGTCTCAGGGTGCGGTAGGGTGGGGCAAACCTCGCCCGGAACGGTTCACCCGTCACCGTTTCGCGCCGGCCTCGAATATATAAGCCCAGTCCTCACCCTGCCTTCAATGGGTTGAGACGCTCCTGTCACGGCACGCTGTAAGCATGGAGGCCGTGAGGGTCGCATGTATCCTCCCGGAGGAATAAGCGTGCCATGAGATCGCGCTCACCAAGTCCCTTTCGGCCGTTCGTGCTTGACGGAGAATCGCCGGAGATCTATTCAACGAGCTTCAGGCCGGGAGTCTCCCTGTACTTTCGCTTCAGCCTTTCTTTCCCTTCCGGGGAGACGTCCATGGGGCCGTCCTTCCACTGCATGAGTTGAAGCACCACGCCGTTTCCCACCTTCGGGCCCACCAGGGCCTCGGGAAAATTCTCGTCTTTCATGCCGCTTTTGTCCACCCTGACCCCCCTGGCTTCCAACTGCTCCACAAATTCCTTCAGGTTGTCGATCTCCAGGCCCACATGCTGAACCCCCACGCCCCGTGTCTCCACATGTTTGGCAATGAAACTGCTCGGATCGGTGGCTTCGAGCACGCTGATGATGCTTTCGCCCCACTGAATACAAGCGCCTTTGTATTTTGAGTCGAGACTTTCAAACTTCATGATGATCTCTCCGCCCACTTTCTCCACCGCGGATGTAATCGCCTCTTCCATGTCTTTGACCGCGAAGGCCACATGATTAATCCCCAAGATTTTCGCCATGACTTCCTCCTCTGTTTCTGGATTTTCGTTTACAGCTTACCGGCGCGAGATCCTCACCCGCTAAAGGCCCAGGATACGCGCTCGCTAGGTAGTGTCCATCCATAAATGTCTTAAATTCCCTCCCCCAGCCCCTCCGACCCCCGCCAAAAGAGGCGGGATCTTCGACAAGGGAGGGGAGTTTATGGATGGACACTATGTAAGGGTTTCTGTGTGGTTGTGAACCCGACAACCGTGAGTCAAGCATCAAGCATCCTTTCCCTTGTTCATTCCCCCGAAATCCGAGCCAGGCTGCAAGCCAGGTGACGGATGTAATCCTTGTTCTCAAGCTTCTGAATCCAGGACCGGGGGATGGCATCCAGGCCCAGGTAGGCTCCGGAGACAGCCCCAGCCATGGCTCCCAGGGTATCCCGGTCGCCCCCGTGTAAAATGGCGCAAAACAGGCATTCCTCGAAGGAGGTGGGATAGCGAAAGAAGGAGTAGACCGCAAAGGGCATGGATTCATGGACCGCGACGGAGCGGCCCAGGGACAGGGCCGCGTTCTCCGGGGACTCTTCCCGGGAGATGAGCTGTTCGACGAGTTTCATCTTTTCCTGAATTTCGGGAGTCCTCGCAAAACGGATGAGACTTTGAAGCAGGGCATCCTTCGGAAAGTCGTTCCTGGGATCTCCGGCCGCTGCCTGTGAAACGGCAAAAGCCTGCACCGCAGCACCATCCATTCCCACGGGATGGGCGTGTGTCACTCGGGCGGAGGCACAGGCCCGATCGTAGAGATCTTTCGCGCCGTGATAGAATAGCCCGAGGGGAGCGATCCTCATGGCTGCGCCGTTTCCCAGGGAGCCTTTTCCTCGGAAAAGGCTTTGGGCGGCCTCCCGGTAAGGGATCCCCCTTTGGGTCACCAAGGAAAAAATCGTGGGTGGGCCGGAGGCATAGCCACGCCAGGACTCCCGGTTGAAATTGTCCTGGAAAGTCTTGCCCAGATCCTCCTGATCCAGACCTTGCCTCCTTATGAGGGACTCCGCAAGGCCGATGGCCATGGCGGTGTCATCCGTATATCGGAGTTCGGAGATCCGTTCCAGCACCGGGTTCAATCGATCTTTTCGGGGATGGGAAAAGGCCAGCTCACCAATGGCATCCCCAAGGGCGCTTCCAACCATGGAACCGAGGAATTTCGCCTCGAGATTGATCCCTGTCATAAAAGCCCCTCCGTGCGATTCCCCCGTGATCCCTTCCGTGAGAGCCCTTCAAGATTCATCCGGAACGAACGGTCAGGAACCCTGCCGCGCTTTCTTCTCCTTCAGGGCCATGTAGATCCTCTCCGGGGTGAGGGGCAGCTCATGGATTCTCACGCCGATGGCATCGGAAACCGCGTTGAGAATCGCCGGGATCGTCGGCATGATGGCCCCTTCTCCCACCTCTTTTGCACCAAAAGGGCCGTTTGGCTCGTTGCTTTCCACAATGATCGATTTCACGTTGGGCATGTCGAGGGAGGTGGGAATCTTGTATTCGGCCAGGTTGGCATTGTGGATCCTGCCCTTTTCGTCGAATTTGACCTCCTCGAAGAGGGCCTCCCCGAGACCCATGCTCAGGGATCCCTCCATCTGCCCCTCCACGGATGTCACGTTGATCGCAAAGCCACAGTCATGGGCATCGGTCATTTTGTCAACGGTCACCTGCCCGGTTTCCAGGTCCACACTCACTTCCACCACCTGGGCCGAACAACCGTAAGCGGGCGAGGTGCCGACCGTGGCTCCCTTGTATTTCCCTCCGAGCTCCCCCGGTTTATACTTGCCTGTCCCCACGATGGTGCCCCTCGAAAGATAGGCCGTGCGCGCCGCCTCCCGAAAGGTCAAATGATCGCCGCCCGGAGGATCGGTCCAACCTCTGTGCTCTTTGATGTACTTTGTCCTGACTGCGCTGAAATCCACCTCCTTATCTTTGAAAAGGATAAAGCCGTTCCGGATGTCCATCTCCTCCACGGGCACATGTAACTCCTCGGAGAGAACTTCCAGAACCTGTCTTTTTACATATCCCGCGGCCTCTTTGGTGGCATGTCCCGTCATGAGGGTCTGGCGGCTGGAATAGGCTCCCAGGTCCACGGATAAATCCGTATCCCCCGAACTCACCCGCACATCGGAAAGCTTCACCCCGAGCGCCTCTGCGGCGATCATGGCCATGGCCGTATCGGAGCCCTGACCGATTTCGGCGGAGCCGGTGAGCACGTTGACCGTGCCGCCGTCTTCGGAGAGTTTGATCACCACGGTGGAATGGTAGGTGTCGGAGCGGTAGATGGGATAGCCCGCTCCTGAGACAAAGAAGCCGCATGCCATTCCGATTCCCTTGCCCCGCCGCAGTTTGCCCTTTTTGGCATCCCAGGCCGATCCTTCCCTGACCGCTTCGATACACTCCCTCATGCCCAGGCTGCTCATGTTGAGATCGTTACAGGTGATATCTCCCGCGCTCATGATGTTCTTGAGCCGGAGCTCGATGGGATCCATGCCCAGTTCCTCCGAGATGATGTCAAGCTGTTGCTCGAATGCCGCCCTGGCGGCGACGCCGCCGTGTCCCCGCTGGGCACCGCATGCGGGCTTGTTGGTGTAGACCCGATAGCCGTCGTACTTCATGTTGGGCAATTTGTAAGGGCCTCCGAGAAGGGATCCCGCGTAATACACGGTGGCGATCCCGAAGCTGGTGTAGGCACCTCCTTCCAGATAGCATTCATGTTTAAGGGCCATGAGGGTGCCGTCTTTTTTTACCCCGGTGGTCATCTTGTGGCTGAACTGATGCCTGGCACGGCCATGGAGAAAAACCTGCTCTCTCGTGTAGTTCATCTTCACGGGTCTTCCCGTCTTCATGGAGAGCAGGCACGCGCTCAGCTCCAGGGGGGTGGCCTCGCACTTGGGACCGAACCCTCCCCCCACATAGGGCTTGACCACCCTGACCTTTCCCACGGGAAGCCCCAGGACCATGGCAACCGTGCGCAATACGTAGTGGGGCACCTGGGTGGAGGTATAAAGGGTCAGGTGGCCGGACAGATCGTAGCTGGCAATGCAGCCGTGGGGCTCAAGAAAGGCCGCATCCTGTCTCTTGTTGATGAACCGATCCGTTCTCACAAGATCGCACTGCTCGAATGCTCGGACCACATCCCCGAATTCCTGGTGGACTTCGGCACAGATGTTTTTCGGGAACTCCTCGTGTAGTACCGGGGCTCCTTCCGCCAGGGCCTCCTCCACGCTCAAAACGGCGGGCAATTCCTCGTATTCCACCTCGATGAGGGAGACCGCCTCCAGGGCCGTTTCGAGATCCTCCGCAGCCACGGCCGCAATCTCATCCCCCACGTACCTCACTTTTTCGTGACAAAAAAGGGTTTCGTCGTATCGGGCGGGACTCACCCCGTATGGCACCAATCCCGAATCCTGTGCCGTCAATACGGCCTTCACCCCCCGGAGTTTCCTGGCTTTGGAAGGATCTATTCGGAGGATCTTCCCATGGGCCAGGGGACTTTGCAGCAGGGCTCCGAAGAGCATCCCCGGCATGGTCATGTCGTCTACGTAGACAGCCCGGCCTGTGGCCTTGGCGGGCGCGTCCAGCCTGGGTGCCCTGCGGTTGATGACCGTATATTCGCCCATCAAAAAACTCCCTTCACTCCCTTTGAGTTTTCTGCATCCTTTCCGCGGCTGCCTGAACGGCCTCGATGATCTTCTGGTAGCCGGTGCATCTGCAAAGGTTGCCGGAAACGGCCGATCGTATCTCGGCTTCATCCGGATCCGCCTTGCGGTCAAGGAGGCTTTTTGCCGAGAGGATCATCCCGGGAGTGCAAAACCCGCATTGGATGGCCCCTTTTTCCACAAAGGCCTCCTGGATGGGATGAAGCCCTTCGTGGGTTTCCAGGCCTTCGATGGTGAGGATGCTCTTTCCGTGGGCCTGGACGGCAAGGACCAGGCAGGAATTGACGGGTTTTCCGTCCATGATCACCGTGCAGGATCCGCAATCCCCCACTTCGCACCCCTTTTTTGTCCCTGTGAGGCCAAGCTGGTCCCTAAGCAAGTCAACCAAGGTGACATTGGGGTCCACGGCCAGTTCGTACACCCTGTCATTGACGATGAGGCTGATCAATTTTTTCATAGGTCCTTCCTTCATGAACGGGATCCGGCCTCTTCACGGGCCATGGCGAGCGTTCTTCTCGTGAGAACCTCAACCATGGCTCTTCTGTAATCTGCCGACGCCCTGAAATCATCGATGGGCCTGCAGTCTCGAGCTGCAGCTTCTCCTGCTTTCATGAAAAGGGCATCGGAAGGTTTTTCCCCAATGAGGGCTTTTTCTGCGGAAAGGGCCCTGATGGGGGTGGAGGCCACAGCGCCCAGGACGACTCTTGCCGCTCGGATCGTTTGGTGGCGATCCTCCAGGGAAAGGAAAGAAGCCACATTGACGATGGAGATCTCCAGGGTCTTTCTGATGCCCAGTTTCATGTAGCCTGCGCCTGAAACCGGGGGTGGGCTATCCACCGAGATTTCGGTGAGGATCTCATCGGGTCCCAGGAGGGTTTGCCCCGGCCCCAGGAGAAAATCCTCCAGAAGAACCCATCGATCGCCGGAGCTTTTTTTTAGACGCACCTTGGCCCCATAGGCGAGGAGCGGAAGGGGGAAATCCGCTGCGGGCCTGGCCGATACAAGATTCCCGCCCACGGTGGCCAGATTTCGGATGAGAGGGGTTCCAAGACTTCCAGCCGCTGCGGCCAGTGCGCTCCAGTTCTTGCTTATCGCTTCGGAGCGGGCGATTTCGGCCGCTGTCAAGCACGCCCCGAAGGTCAGCGAATCACCGGATGTTTCCATTTTCTTGAGTTCCGGGATTTTGGCAAGGGAAACCACATTGGCGGGGGAAAGGAGCCTCTTCTTCATGTTGACGATCAAATCCGTCCCACCGGCAAGAAGTCTGGCGTCTTCCTTCAGTCCGGCCAACACCTGGCAGGTCTCCTGGAGGTTGCTCGGCTCGTAAAACTCGAATTTTGGCAGAAGCATTCTCTTTTCCTTTTGTCCCTGCTTATCAGATGTACGAGGAATTTACAAACCCCTTTTTCTATGCTGTTTTTTACCCATAACTCGCCTGCCGGACACAGGGGGTCAAATCCCATGCCAAGGTAAAAAAGCGCTTGCCGAGGCGGAGGGAGCCTTTTCTCCCGGGACGAAGCTCACGGCCCTTGCCACAAGGCGGGCGGGATCTTCGACCCGGGCGGGCAAGTCCCCTTTCCATATCATGCCTCTTGCTCGGGCCCGAGCAGCGCGTGGGCTTTGGCAAGCCACTCTGGAATGGGGATCTCCTGAGGGCAGACCTCCAGGCATTCCCCGCATTCGATGCATTTGTCAGCGCGCTCTTCCACCCTCAGTCCAAAGGGCCCGCCATAGAGAAAACGTCCGCGCTTGAGATCATTATAGATATGGGCATCGTTATAAAGCTCGAATATGCGGGAAATGTTCACACCACTGGAACAGGGCATGCAGTACTTGCAACTGGTACATGGGATGGGACGCAGCCTTCGATAGGTCTCCCGGACCTCCTCCACGATCATCCGTTCTTCCCTCGTAAGGCTCCCTGTGGCAGAGCGCTCGGCGATTGCCAGGTTTTCTTCCACCTGCTCCATGGCGCTCATACCGCTCAGCACCATTGAGACCTCGGGATGGTCCCACACCCACTGAAGCGCCCATTCTGCCTGGGAGCGCCGGCATGATGAACCGGCCCAGAGCTTGGCCACATCCGCCGGTGGCCTTCTCGCCAGTTGCCCTCCGCGAAGTGGCTCCATGATGACCACTGCCAGGCCCTTTTCGGCCGCATACTGGAGACCCTTGGTGCCGGCCTGGTACTCCACGTCCATGTAATTGTACTGGATCAGACAGAGGGTCCAGTAATCGTAGCCATCCACGATTTCCTTGAAGGTCTGGAAGTCGTCGTGGAAGGAGAAGCCGAGATGTTGAATGCGGCCATCGGTCATGGCGCCTTCCGCCCACGTAAGAACCCCCATATCCCTGAGCTTCGGCCAGTAGCGCCGGTTCAGGCCATGGAGCAAGTAGAAATCGATATGGTCCGTTTCAAGGCGTTTGAGCTGTTCGTCCAGGTAACGATCAAAGTCCTCAGGTTTCTTGATAAACCAGGTGGGTTGCTTGGTAGCCAGCTTGACTTTCTGCCGGTAACCGTCCCGAAGGACCCGGCCAACGAAGATCTCCCCCTGCCCTTCGTGGTAAGGGTAAGCCGTGTCCACATAATTGACCCCTTGCTCGATGGCATGCCGGATCATCCTGGTGGCCTGATCCTCGTCGATTTTTGCCGGCTGATTGTCGATGACGGGCAGGCGCATGGCCCCAAATCCCAGAATAGATCCCCGCCAGTTAAGCTTCCCAAATGGTCGATAATGCATGCTGCCTCCCTTTTGCCTTTTGACAGAAAATGCTTTGCCCGGAATGTTCCCGCTCCGGATTCTTCCTCAAAAATACCGCCGCATCCGCTTCCCGCAGAGCCGCGGTGACATGTTTACATCATTCATGGCCGGATACAAAAGCTTTTCTTCCTGCCCAGGCGGAGCCGCTGGGGAGCCGTGGAGGACCAAATTAATGGAAACTTCATCCCAATCCCCTTGCGAAGAAGAGTGGCTATGCGCCTCGTTGGATCGTTCCGCTCCACATGGGAGAAAGCCCCAGGGTCATCCCTCCATGCTCACTTTTTCCTCCATGCGGGCAAGATCGAACTCTTTCTGCCCTTCCTCTTCAAACTTGAGGACCACATTCCGGAAGTCCTCTTTCTCCAACTTCTCTTTTACCCACCGACGCCATTCTTCCCTGTTGGCTGAGACAATGGCCTCGAAATTCCTCGACGGATCGAAACGGGACAAGACGTCGTCATCGATCCAGACACAGTACCTGCATTTCTTTTTCTCCCCTTCGGAAACCACGAAGAAATACTGAAAGTGCTTGCTCTCCGGCTTAAGAGCGTCTCGTATGACAAAATCCTTATGCGTCCATCGATTTTCCATCACCTCTCCCTCCAGTCCATGAATTTCCGGATCATTTTAGCGTCGGCAAAGGACGAGGTCACCAAGAAAATTGGACGATAGAGAAAAAGTGACAAAACGTCCTCATTGGACTCCACTTCGGTTCAGCGACGGGTAAGGGAGTGAGAGCCGACGCTCAACCCCTTTTCCCTTGACAGCAGGGTGGTTTCCTCCTATATCCTTGCCACAAACTCAAGATTATCTGTCATCGGAACGGCAAGGAGGAGTTATGGGCAGCAAAGTATTTGCCGGTTTTGACGAGGCCGTGGCGGATATTCAAAATGGCGCCTCCATCGCTGTTGAATGCTGGGGAGTCACCGCAATGGCCCAAAATCTCGTCGCCGCGGTCAAGAGAAAGGGCGTCAAGGAACTCACCATCATCACCCACAACTTCATCCCACTCGTTTTCTTCGAGGAAGAAGAGGTCACAAACCTCACCCATCTGCTTCCCCAGCTCAAGAAGATCATCAGCCCCGTTGTGGGCCTGCAGCGCCTGGGAGCCGGAGCCTTCATCAAGGAATTCGTGGATAAGGGGCTGGAGGTGGAAATGACGAGCCACGGCACCCTCGCCTCCCGGCTTTATGCCGGGGCCGCAGACCTTGGCGGGTTTTACAATCCTGTGGGTGTGGGGACCATTCTGGAAGAAGGCAAGGAGAAGCGCGTGATTGACGGGCGGGAGTATATTTTCGAAAAACCGATCAAGCCGGACTATGCTTTTATCCGAGCTCACAAGGCGGACAAGCTGGGCAATCTCGTTTACAGGGGAGTATACCGGGCCGACCAGCCGATCATGGCCATGGCTGCCAGGACCACCATCTCCGAAGTGGACGAGATCGTGGAGATCGGAGAAATTGACCCGGAGCATGTGGTTACCCCCAGCGTTTTTGTGGATCGGATCGTGAAAGTTCCCGAGGGAGGCCTGGGTAGCGTGGCCCGATTCAGGGAAATGATCGGCAAGTTGGCTGAGATCGAGCTGTTACGGAAGCTCCTCTTCAAATAGGATGCGGAAAAGAAGCCGGGGAGGTTACGCATATGAAACAGAGACTGGACCGGGAAGTGATCGCCATGCGAGCGGCCAAGGAATTGAAAAACGGTGATCATGTGAATCTCGGCATCGGCATCCCCAACTTCTGCGCTCTCTACGTGCCGGAAGGCGTTCTTTTCCAGACCGAGAACGGCGCCCTGGGCTACGGTTCGCTCCTCATGGAGGAGGAGCTGGATCAGGCCGAACAGTGCTATACCGACGCCGGCGGCAGGTTCTGGAGACCGGCTCCGGGGATGGCCATTTTCGACGTGATGACCTCATTCGCCATGATCAGAAGCGGACGTCTCATTACCATATTGGGCGGGCTGCAGGTCTCCGAGAAGGGCGATCTCGCCAACTGGAACGCGGGCGGGGAGGCTCTGGGAGGAACCATCGGAGGGGGTATGGACCTGGCCGTGGGAGCCAGGAAGGTGATCGTGACCATGGAGCATACCACCAAGGACGGAAAGCCCAAAATCGTGAAACGATGCTCCTATCCCCTGACAGCCAAGCAGTGCGTGGATCTGGTGATATCAGACCTCGCGGTGATCCAGGTGACCGGAGCAGGGATGGTCCTCAAGGAGGTGGCCCCGGGCTGGAGCGCCGAGGAAGTTCAGGCGCTGACCGAACCCGTGCTGATCCTGGCCGAGGATCTCAAAGAGATCGATCTCGTGTAACCGCCCTTGGGGGCCGTTCACCGTTCACCGCCAAGCCCCTTTTCGATCATTGAACGATTCGACCATTCCACTACTTGACTATCCGACCTCTAGGCTGACTCTTGTCCAAAATCGATATTTTTTTGGGCAGCATTTTCTTCAAAGTCTTTTCTGGCGAAGGAACTGCTTAACCTCCCCCTTTGACAAAGGGGGGTTGGATCATCCTCAGGGAATCAATGAAACCTGATTTCTCAGTTTCACATGCGAAGTTGAGAAATCAAACACTTATCGATCAAAAAGTCTGAATTTGGGTTTATCTTGGACACCTATGCTTTAGGCTGTTAAGTCTGCTTCAGCCTCTCGATGAGATTCTCGATCTGGGACGGGGAAACCCTTACGGAGGCTTCCCCCTGTCGAATTTCCACCTGGGGGCCGTCCTTGGTTTCGACCCGTTCGACTCGCACCTGGTCTTCTTTCGTTCCCATGTCCTCCGGTGGCGCGAATTCCCTGTAGGAAGGGGGAATGTAGCCCGGGTTGATCCAGTCCAGGGGATTGAACTCCGCAAACTGAATCAGGGTTCCAAAGGCATCTCTGGGATGCACAAAAAACTCCTTCCATCCGGGCAGGGACTCGGAATAGCCGAAGGTGGGAATTCCCCTGGATTCAAGACGTCGGTGCACCTCCTGCAAGTCGTCCACCTGGATGGTAATGTGATGGGGCCCCTCTCCTCGATTGTCCAGGAACCGTTGGACGAAACCATGACTGCCCAGGGGATCGAGCAGTTCGATGAAGCATGAGGTGCCCACCTCCAGCGTGGTCCACCGGTATTTCTGTTCTTCGAAGGGAGCGCAAAAGAGCTCTCTTCCGCCGAGAATATCCACAAAAAAGGCTTTTGCTTTTTCCTGGTCGCGGACGGCAATGGAAATGTGGTCGATCCGCTTGATCATCAAGTTCTCCTTTCTTTGAGTGGTTTTCTATGGTTCATCCGCTGCCTATCACCGGCGAAGAGGCACCCCTTGACAGGTCCTTTTGAGTGCGCGAAACACCGGGAGCCGATCCATGGCGGCCGTCTCTAAACCGCGTGTTTCCTTATGCGGTCTATGATCCCTGGCCACAGTACCCTGGGTAGAGCGTGGCCCATCCCTTTGATGATTTCCAGTTTGGCCCCGGGGATCGCCCTTGCTGTATCAATCCCACACTCCAGGGGGACAAGGGGATCGGCATCCCCATGAAGGACGAGGGTGGGTACGGTGATCGATTTGAGAAGCTCCTTCCTGCTGCCGGAGGCGATGACGGCGGCCAATTGCCTGGCAATACCGTCTGGATTGAGGCCGCGGGCATAAGACTGGGAGGCCCATTTTCTCGCCAGGGCCTCTTCCACCGGATAGGACGAGCCGCTCAGAACACGCCAAATATTTACCCAGCTTTCAATGTATTTCGCTCGTTCGATTGGCAGAGGTGTGTACAAGACAGCCTGCGCCTCCGGTGTGGGAGGAGGAAGCGCCGGGTCTCCGGAAGAGGACATCATGGAAATAAACGTGCGAACCCGGCCCGGGAACTTCGCAGCCATAATTTGGCCTATCATCCCTCCCATGGAAAGGCCGGTAACGTGCGCTGTCTGGATTTCCAAAGCATCCAGGAGGCCCATGGAATCCATGGCCATGTCAGCAATCGTGTAGGGCACCTCCGGGGTAGATTTCTTCCCCTGAGCTTTCAGAAGAGCGGATATGTTCGGAACGCCCGCATGATGGAACTTCGAAGACAGACCAATGTCCCGATTATCGGATCGAATGACAAAGTAGCCACAAGCTGCCAACCGGCTGCAAAACTCCTCATCCCACATAATCATCTGAAATCCGAGTCCTGTGATCAGCAGGAGGGGCGGCGCCCCTGGCCTACCAAAGGTATCATAGGCTACTTCTATCCCGTTTGCCTTCGCAAAGGCCACCTCAGTGCGTGGAACATTTTCCGTCATGGGAACCCCCGACGATCGAAGAAGACTGTCTTGGCCTGCCGGCGTGCCAGTATAGTTCGTGAGGGCTTGAGATTCAAGAAACTTTCCTGTGGCGAGCAAAATGAATCCTGACCGCCGAGAGGATCATGAATGTTCATCTGAAAGCGGAAAGCCCCAGAACGCTCCGCGCCACGATGAGCTTCTGGATCTGGGTGGTTCCGTCCGGGATGGTGAAGGAGCGGGCGTCCCGGAAGAATCGTTCTACCGGGTATTCCTCGGACAGGCCGTATGCGCCGTGAATCTGGATGGCCTTTGAAGTCACCTGAACCGCCGCCTCCGTAGCAAAGAATTTTGCCAGGGAGGTTTCCCGGTCGGCCCTCACCCCTTTGTCGATGAGATAAAAGGCACGGTAGGCCAGCAGCCGAGATGCCTCGGTCTCGGCGACCATATCGGCGATCATTTCCTGAATGAGTTGGAAGCCTCCAATAGGCTTTCCGAATTGGAGCCTCTCTTTCGCATACCGGACGGAGGCATCGATGGCTGCCTGGGCCATTCCCACGGAGCCAATAGCCATCATGGCTCTTGCTCCTTCGTAAAGCCGCAGAATCGTCTTGAGACCCTCGCCGGGAGGAACGAGCATGTGGCCGGCGGGAACCCGGCAGTCTTCGAAGACCAGCTCGGATGTGGGAAAAGAGCGAAGGCCGAGCTTGGACAGTTCCCGTGTGGTGTACGGGGACTCCTTTCGGTCCACCAGAAGGTGACAGAGCCCTTTGGCGCCGGCTCCCCGCCGGGTTTGGGCCACCACGATGGCCAGATCGGAGATGCTTCCGTTTGAAATCCAGATCTTGGTGCCATTGATCACAAAGGAATCGCCGTCCTTTACGGCCATGGTCTCGATGTCTGCGTTGTTCGATCCCACGTTCGGCTCGGTGATGGCCGTGCAGAGAACCTTTTCTCCCCTGCACAGGTCCGGGAGGTATTTTCTTTTCAACGCTTCGCTTCCCAGATCGTGGATCTCGCGAGATGCGCTTTGAATCAAAATCACGCCGCCAAGGGAGGCGTAAGCCCTTGAGAGCTCTTCCATGAGGATCCCGAGACTCACATAGTCGAGACCGCTGCCTCCCCATTCCTCAGGAATCACGTGACCCAGGTATCCGAAAGGGGCAAGCTTGTCGAACAGGGCCTTCAGTTTTTGCCGGTCGAGCAGCGCCTTGGTTCGATCGTATTCGTCGGCGATGGGAATGATCTCTCGCTCCATGAACTTCCTCACCGTGTCCTGGAGCATCCGCTGTTCGTCGTTGAATTCAAAATCCATTGAGGGCTCCTTTCATTCGAAGATCAAGCTTTTCCTGAGTGAAGCATTTTCTCTTGCCGACGCCTTCCCTCGTCATGGCGGAGCAAGGATTGGGGAAGCGAATCATAGCAGGGAAGCATCCCGCTGGCAAGCTCGATCGTGTGAGATGAATCCCACCCACCCTTCCGCCACGACATGTTCCGCCACCGGCGCCGAGAAACCGGCATCCGGGGCAGGCGCCGGGGAAGGGCGCTCTAAGAGAAATTTCTTGACAGGTTTAAGTCACACGTGCCAAATATCGTAGGCCTATGCGGTGCTTGCCCGTCGACAGCAGTGGAATAGCTTCCGGACTCTCCTTGGAAGGTCCCGGGAAGCCCCATTGCAGGGCTTTGCTTTTACGCGGAGGATTCTTCCTGATTGCCCGAGGGTATGGTCGCCGGGCTTCAGTGGTGCAGATGCTCCTTTTGAATCAATGCTTTCCGAGCTCCGCACGATGAATGTCCTCATCAAACTTGTAGGCTGGATCAAGAACCACCCGTGGAAGAGGAGGAAGGCGATGGTTGAGTACAATATCGGCAATGAACTCATGGCCATGGAGCTGCCAAAAATGATTCAGGAAATCGGTAAGGCTGTGAGTGAGGCCAACAAGGAAGCCGCTGATTTTCATGTGACCGAAGCCGAAGTGGAACTTCGCATCGCGATCCATGTTGAAAAGTCTATGGAAGGCGGAGCCGAGATCGGGGGCAAGCTATGGGGCGTGGGGATCAACGCCAGCTATCAGGGTAAGTACGGCTATTCTGCCGAAGGCGCGAGCGTGATCAAGTTGAAGTTCCACGCCGGGCCAAAGTAACCAGACCGCTCCTGAAATGGCGGCACCATTGTTTCCTCAGGGAAACAGTGGAAGCGATGGTCTGGATTCGACGAAAAATGATTTAGGGTGAAGGCCGGAGGTGATTTTCTCTCCCTCTCCGGGTTGTTTCTGCCGGAATCGAGAGGGTTTCGCCGCATGTGACGGGAGTTTCGAACATGTCCGATGAACAAGAGAAGGACGGCGGGAGTGAAGGCGAAAAAGGTGCAGGGGGCGAGATCGAGCCTGCCGGTGAAGTTCTCCCCACGCTGTCCGATTTACTGATCGGATTCCAGAAATCCATGGCGAGGGTGGCCCAGGCCACGGCCAGGGCCACAAAGGAAGATCCCCTCTTTCTCTACGGCAGGCGGAACCTTTACTACATAGACGAAGTGGATGTGGAAGCCATCGTTTACATCAGGCCCGATGAAGATGCCGAGACAGGCGGCAAGAGAAACTTCGAGAAGATCCTGGTCTTGACCGAGGAGCGGGCCGAAGCGGTGAGAGGCGAGCCTCGAGCGGGCTGGACCAGGCTGAAGTTCAAGTTGGTTGGGCGAACTCTGGATGAACGATTGCAGGAGCCGGCCATCTTCATCCGTCTGGAGAAGTACCGCAAAAGAGAGCGGGACTATCTCATCGAGTTACAGGTGATGGACGCGGCGGGTGTGCCCACCGTCTGCAGCAAAATCACCGTGGAAGTGCTTCCGGAGGGAGACGAAAAGAGAAAGAAATCCCTGAGCGACCTGGCTACCAACGAGATGGGGATCCTCGGCCTGAGGCTGGCGTTCAAGCGGGATCCCAAAATCAGGAAAAAGGTGAACGTCATCCTCACCGATGGTAAGGCCGAATCCCCTAAGATCGCCGATGCCGGCATCTACATGATTCGTGCGTTTGCAAGCGGCAAGGATTTCAAACCGGGGGTGGAGAAGGAGCTTGTTCGGAGCTTCGCTTCGCTGGTCATTAACCGTTCAGATTATGAAGAAGGTTAAAATGGCAACGACTAAAGAATCAGAAGACATAGTCAGTCAATCCATTGTGCTGGACGAGTTTCTCAGTTCCCTGGTGCGGTCCGTGGCCCGGGGGCAGGTGGAGCTGGAGAAATACTACAGGGAGGGCGATGGAAAAGAATCTGCGGTGGCTTTTACGATTCCATCGGTTTCCGTGGATGTAAAAATCAATTTTACCATGACCAAAACGAAGGGGATTGCCTTTCTCTTCAAGAAAACGAAAGAGACGACCACGGAGGTTTTCAGTTCCCTCAAACTGAACCTGTCGGCCGTTCCCAACGGAGCGAAGTGAGGGAGAAAGTAAAGGAAGATGGCCCTGGAATCCATTCTGGAAAATAACCCCCTCTGCCGCATGCTGGGGATTCGATATCCCGTTTTTCAGGCGGGCATGTATCAGGTGGCCTATGGCAGGCTGGCGGCAGCCGTGTCAGAGGGGGGAGGTCTGGGCGTGATCGGCTCCGCATACATGGAACCCGAGCAGCTTCGTGAGGAGATCAGGTACGTTAAAGAACACACGGATAAACCCTTCGGCGTGGACATTCTCTTCGCACGCGTGGAGGGAAAAGATACGCTCACGGCCGGTTACACCCAACAGGTCAGGGAACACATCGAAGTGGCCTTCGAGGAATCTGTGCCCGTGCTGGTCTCGGGCCTCGGCAATCCGGGGGACATTGTATCCAGAGCCCATGAAGCGGGGATGATCGTCATGTCCCTCGTGGGCAATTCGAAACAGGCCAGGCGGCTGGTGGCCGACGGGGTGGATGTGATCATTGCCTCGGGACAGGAGGGGGGTGGTCATGTGGGGCGCGTCGGCACGGTTTCCCTGGTTCCTGCGGTGGTGGATGCCGTGGGTGTGCCCGTGCTGGCTGCAGGCGGGCTGGCGGACGGCCGGGGGCTCTTGGTGGCACTGGCATTGGGAGCAATGGGAGTGTGGATGGGCACGCGCTTTGTGGCCACCGTGGAAGCCCATGGTCATGAGAACTACAAGCGGAAGATTGTGGAGATCGACGAGGAAGGAACCGTTGTAAGCCGCGCCCATTCGGGAAAGACCAACCGGATGATTCGGAACGACTTCACACGGTCCTGGGAGGGAAGGGAGACAGAAATTCTGCCTTACCCCCAGCAGCTCTATAAGGTGGGGCAGGCGGCCTGTTATGCAGGGCGCATCGAGGGGAATGTGGAAAACGGCGCCCTTGCCGCGGGCCAGAGTTCCGCGCTGATCCACGAAATCAAACCTGCCGGGGAGGTGATCCGGGACATCATGGATGAGGCCCGGGCCGTACTCAGAAAATGGGAAGAGCTGGGCCGCGAGGGGTAGCCTCTGCAAGTGACCAACCTCCCATCCTGACCTGCGCCCCTTTCCACGTCTTAGAGGAGCCTGTATCCGGAACCGGCGATTCCCGGATCCTTTGCGATTTTTTCATTGGTGTCCAAAATATATGGAACTTTTTTCGCAGCACATTACATGGAAATACAGCCAACCCGTCATGCCGGTGAAAACCAGCATCCAGAAGACACCTCCAAGACCTTCGACCCTGGATTCCGCCCCCGTTTTCACCGGGGTGACGGGCCGGAATGACAAAACGAGGTCATAATCAGGATGTACCTTGTATTACCTCCTCATTGTTCCACTTGAGAAGCTCCTTTTTATCGATTTTGGACAAGAGTGGATTTTTTTCTGCGGCGAAAATGATTTCAAAAATCATACTTTGATCCGCTGGGGTCAGAGCATTGACGCTCCGAAGCTCTGGGAGCCTCTTCGCCGGAGATGAAGAGGTTTTTTCATGTGAGCTTTTCTGGATCTAATCGAGGAGATAGGGGAAAAGCCCTCTTGAAGAATAGATTCCCGCTTGGCTTTGAGGAGGATTTGACAGCCATGGAGGGCTGCTATATAGTGAAAGGGTTATCGGTGCTTGGGGATTCCCTGAAAAAGAGGGATTGCTCCCCGTGAGAGGAGCAGGGCGATTTTCTGAGGAACGCCGGACCATTCAAGACGCCACCGTGTGAACGTTGGAGAAGGCGAGTTTTCGGCCGTCCGGTAGGATGCGTCCTTTAAGGGAGAAAGGTCGGACTCCGAAAGAGGTCCCTGGGCTCGGGAATGAAACGGGAGGCTTGCGGCCTTCAATTTTAAAAAAACAAGGGGATGTCATGTGTGAAGGATGCGAGAAATTCGGAAAAGACGGGGGCTACTGGTATTTTAATCCCGAAAATTACGCGCGGCGGATTTATAAATGGAGGAAGGCTAAGACGGAGAGCACGGGATCTGGAGAGAATCCTGATGCCGAGGCTGGGGATGCCAGCATGATCGGGGAGATGGGCTCCATGAAAGCAGCCGCCATCGACATGAAGGTGCTTGATCCGGAAGGCTATGCCAGGCGGGTGGAGGAAGAAGGGAAAACCTTCAGAGGCTTGGCGCAGGTCATCTTGCTGGAAGAAGCCCAGGAAATCATGGACATGGCGTGGCCCATCGTTGCCATGACATGCACTTGCAGGCGCATGACACGGGGGCTGAAAGACGAGGAGAATTTCACCTGCATGGGCATGGGCACCGGCATGTACAAATGGGAGAGGTGGCCTCAGATATACCATGGCGGTGTCCAGTACCTGACTCCGGAGGAGGGGAAGGACTTTCTGACCAAACTGAACAAGATGGGCCTGGTTCACGTGGCGGAGACCCACGGTGCCCCATATACAGGGGGAATCTGCAACTGTGAGGTGCCCCTTTGCGCCCAGTTCAGAGCCAGGGTGGAACACGATGTCCCCTACGTGGTGAAGAAAGGTCATTACGTGGCGGACATAGACCCGGAGCTTTGCAACGGATGCAAGAAGTGCATGACGCGATGCCACTTTGGTGCCTTACACCTCAATGCCGGAACCGGCAAGGTGACCGTGGACGCCTTCAAATGTTTTGGCTGCGGAAATTGTCGCACTCCGTGTAAAGTAGACGCCATAGAGATGGTTGAAAGGGCGAAGATGCCGGCCGTTAAGGACATGTGGTGAGAGGGGGAATTCATGCAGGGCATTAGAACACTTCCGAACATACAGATCGATCAGGACAGGTGCATAAGCCCGATGAACTGCGGGAACTGCCTCCGAGTTTGCCCGGGCGTCGTGCTGCTTTGCGTTCCCAAATACAACGAGAAGTTCCGGGAATGTGACGATGACGAGTTTACGGTGATTGTGCACAACAGGCCCGCTTGCACGGGATGTATGAAATGTGTCGAGGCCTGTCCCGAAGACTGCATAAAGATCGAATTTGGCGAGGCAAGAGCAGCTTAGCCCCGTGGTGTTTTTCTGGTCATTGGAGGGGGAGGAGGATTTTCATGGTTGCGGCAAAACCCGAGAAACCCTGGAAGAACAAGACACCGAAGCCTGATCCGACGAGACGTCTGACGCTGGATCCCAGGAATATCGGTTCGGTGGAAAAGACGGGTCAGGGTGTTGAATACGCCTTCGACGCCGATAGGAAAATGATTGATGAAGTGGCATCCCAAAACCGCTTCGGGCGGCTTCTGGAAGAGCTCAAGGGTAAGAGCGGAGACGCAGCGAAACCCTTGTTCGCCAAATTCGGCCGGGAGCTCATGGAAAGAGTCGCTGAAGTGGGGGAGAAAAACAAGGACAGAGCCTGGGAGATGATAGAGACCTGCGCAACGCAGACAGGACTTCCGTTTCCCCACGTTTTGCAGGTCTACGTGGAGCTTTTCACCCTCTGCTCCAGGCCCCTGGACAAGTGGGCCGTTGTGGAAAGCCACCCCAGGCGAATGCGCATCCAGCAGTACTCCTGCAATTACCTGAAAGCCCAGCAGGATGCGGGTCTGAGCACGGAAGGGCTTCCATGCAGGGCTCTATGTATTTCCGCTTTCGAAGCGGCCTCGAAAAGGCGAAATATCCCTGTGAAGGTGGAATTGACCAGGCAATTACCGGAAGGAAAGGCTTGCGAATTTACTTTCACTCCCCGGTAGATAAGGGCTGGATGTCCCGTCCTGGTTCTCCAAAGTTGCGAGAAGGCGCCGGATGTTCGGATACGAGCGGGAAATAGGGCGAAGCTCAGAGACAGCCTCCCCGCTCGGGAGGGTTCAATGATTTTCGAGACCCATTGTCACACCCGTCATGGCTCGGCATGCAGCTACATGTCCCCGGATCAGATGCTGGAGCAGGCGGTCAAGGTGGGGCTGGATGGTGTGTGTATTACGGAGCACGATGTGCCCTGGGATAGGAGTGCCACCCGGAGGCTTTCCGATCGGTTCGGCATCCTGGTGATTGGCGCAATCGAGGTCAGCACACAATTCGGGGACATCCTGCTTTTCGGGTTTCACGAGCCCATCCTTTTCCTGCAGGATATCCACGACCTCCGCCAGCGTGTTCAAAGGTCGGGTGGCTTTATGGTTGCTGCGCACCCTTTCCGCGGCGGGCAATCTTATGTGCGCTGGGATGCAGAGAGAGGATTGGTCCCCGAGCTGGAAAAGGCCTTGCACCGTCCCGTCTTCCAGATGGTGGATGCCATGGAGGTGTATAACGGCATGGCCCCTGACTGGGAGTTGGAGCTGTGCCGGGCGGTCTGTGATGAGCTTCCCATCATGGGGACGGGGGGGAGCGATGCCCACAACGTGAGATCGGTGGGCACGTGCGTCACCCTGCTCGATAGGGCCGTGACCACGGAAGAGGAGTTTGTGGAGGAGATGAAGGCGGGCAGGTATCGCGCATACCACAGGCTTCTGGATCGCGTTTACCCGGGAAACGGTCAAGCCGGAATCGCAGACCACCTTTCCATGGAGACCTGAACCCCGTGCACGGCAAACACGAACCCACCTGTTCATTCTGTGCCAAGTTTGTCTTCCCTTTCTCGGAAGATAGCCCTCTGGCCGAATGGGGCTATTGCAGGGACGAGGTCAGGCGAGCCCCTACCGAGGCGGAGATCGGGACCATCGAGGAACAGGCGGAAAAAGGAGACTACAGCTTTCTCACCAATAGCCGCTTCCCTCTGTATCAGCCGTTGGGCGAAGGATGCGAGAAATTTGAAGACGAGGGCCATGATTGAAATGAGGTAGTGTCCATCGATTCCCTGAATCCCCCCACCTAAGCTTCCCTCCCGTTCCCGGGAATCTACGATGAGAAGAACGAACATTTCAAGAACGGGCACGGCGTGGCTTTCTCCTGGGCAGGCCGCGGCTTTTTTCTCCGGAACCGTCAGGCTCTTCATTCTTCTGCGCTTCATTCAGGTCCCGAAAAATGGGATTTGAAAATCCTGGCGGTCGTATTAGAATTAAAACAAAAATTGCGCACGCGCATTTTGGGAGGGCAAATGGTGCGATGGAAAAGGTGACGATCGACGGCGTGGATATCTATCTAGGTGAGGCCGATGATGTCCCCATGTTCTGGGTTGGGCAGGAAGAACCGGTCACCCAGGTGTTGGCGGCCTGGCTGGTGATCGGAGATGACGATTTACCCCTGAACCCGAGACTGGTGGGGAAGCCGGGTGTGGGCAAAACCTCGCTGGCATATCACGCCGGGAGACTTCTAAACCGCCCTGTCTACATCTTTCAGGCCACCATGGACACAAGACCGGAGGATCTCATCATCACCCCCGTGATCTCCGAGGGGGCGAAGATCAAGTACATGGCCAGCCCCGTGGTCTCTGCCATGATCAAAGGAGGGGTTGCGATCATTGACGAGGGGAATAGAATGAGTGAGAAAAGCTGGGCCTCGCTGGCCCCGCTTCTGGATAGCAGACGGTACGTGGAATCGATCGTGGCGGGCATCAAGATCAAGGCGGATCCGAATTTTCGTTTCTGCACCACGATGAATGATGACGCCAGCACCTTCGAACTGCCCGAGTACATCCATTCAAGGCTTCAACCCCAGATTTTCATTGATTTTCCGGAGCGAGACGAGGAACTGCTGATTCTCAAGACCAATCTCCCCTTTGCGGATGATGAGATCCTGGAATATGTGGTGGACTTTTTACAGGCGGCCCACGAAGCGGATGAACGATATTCGGTCAGGGACGGGATCAACATCGGGCGATATGCGCTCAAGAGGTTGGTGGAAAGCGGTGAACGGATGAGCAGCGAGGCCCGCAGGGAAAGAACGTTGAATTACCTGAAAGAAGCGGCCAGCATGATTCTCGACACCACGGCATCCGGCTATTTCATGGACATTGTTGATGAAGCGGATGACGAAGAATAATATTCAATGGAAAAATCTTCGCCTTGTGCCCATCCTTCACGGTCGGATGGAATTCGCCATTGAAGTGAGGAAACAATTCGAGGAGTTTCAACCGGATCTCGTGGCCGTGGAATATCCGGAAACACTGGCCCACAGGATCCTTCAGGGTGCGGAAAGACTCCCTTTCCTGTCGGTGGTCCACTATGAGGAGAGGGATGGAACGTTTACCTACCTGGTTCTGGAACCTAGCGACGGGCAGGTGGAGGCCATTCGCCTTGCCCTTTCCCGGAACATCCCGCTGCATTTTATCGATCGGGATACGGAAGGCTATCCCCCCGATTTCTCCCCCATGCCCGATGCCTATGCCCTGACCAGAGTCGGCCACTATGTTTACTGCCAGGCCTATTTGCGGACCCGGCAGGCCGACGCACGTTTTCCGGAAGATACGCTGCGGGAAAAGACCATGGCCTATCATCTTCAGCGGCTGAGCAATGAAGGGGAGCGGATCCTCTTCGTGGGGGGATTGGCCCACTTGCCGGGGGTACTGGAGATGCTTGACCAGCCCCAGAGCCAGGTCATTGGGAGGCGAAAAAGGGAAGGCGTTGGATTAGCCCATCTGCACGAGGAATCCAGCCGGGAGATTATGGGCGAGATGCCTTTTCTCGCTGCAGCCTATGAGCGGGCCAGGTCCGGAGGTGGAACGGAATATCCGGACAGGCTCAAGATCAATAGCCGGTTGATCGATCTTGCCGGGCAGAACCACCGGAAGAACAGCAAAGAAGAATTGTCCAGGATTCAAATTCGGGTCCTGAACAAGTTTGCCAGGAACTACGCTTTGCTCACAGGTCGTCTGGTTCCCACTTTTTATCAACTGGTCGTAGCGGCTCGCGGGGCCGTGGACGATAATTTCGCCTATGAGGTGTGGGAGAAGGGAAGCGACTATCCATGGCAGACCGATCAACCCGGCCTGCCCGTGCTGCGCCTCACGGGAGAAGACCTGTATTTGGACCAGAAACGGATCCGCTTTCATCGGCAGCTTAAAACCATGCGCCGGCGACTGGTTCCGGTGCCCGTGAAGAAGAAAAAGCGGGAGAAATATCCAGGGCAATGGGAGAAAGAATTCGGGGGCTTTTCCATTTGTTCCTACCCTCCCGAGGACGTGCTCATTGAAGGCTACGGCCGGTATCTCCAAAAGAAGGCCTTGGAGATCAAATCCGTTGAGAACACGAGCGTCGTGCCTTTCGTCTCTTCTCTGCTGGAAGGGGTGGATATCCGGGAGACCATCAGGCACTGGATGGAGGGGCCCATCTATGTAAAAGAGGAAAGGCCGCTCCGGGGTAAGGTGGGATCGGTGGTTCTCATCTTCGATCCGGATCTCCCCGGTGAGGACGGGAAGGAAGCCTTCCCATGGTGCGTCACCTGGCTTGGGGAACATGACCAGGAATCGGATATGGCCTTTTACAGCACCCCGGCCGGAGAGGTGATGGACGGTCCCGGGATTTCCAGATGTCAGTACGGAGGGTTTATGCTCACTTACCCTCCCATGCGCGTCTATGATATCTGGAAGGATCCCTTTTTTGATCTGGCCAGGAATAAGCCGGAGAGACTTCTCATGGCGGCTCTGGATTACAGCCTGGAGAAGCATGTGGTCTACGTGGCGGCCATGCCCCCTTCGGGCTGGTGCCAGAGCATGGCTTCTCGTCTGGGAAAAAAAATCATTTACCTGCCCATCGGGAGTTTTTCTCCTGTCACGCGGAAAAAAATCCGGCAGTTCCACGTTTTGGACGGGCATCACGTCAGGAGATACGCCCGTCACTACATCTAGGTTCCATCCGGAAACGGCTATGAGAGATACGGCGAGAGTATAGTCACGCAGATGGTTTCAGATTTTTTGGCAGATGGAATGAGAAAAATTTTCGGTGGGAAATTTTGGGCGCAAAAAACCCTTTGATCCGGGCAACTCGATCAAAAGGTTACCTTGTTAGCCTGTTTTGGTGCGATCAGAAGGCGTCTTTTCGGTGCAAAAACTCCTCACAGGATGCACAGAATTTGAAACGATTCGTGGCCTGAAAAGGGATCGCAAACCTCCCCAGCCATGAATCCTTCCAGCTTCGTTTCCAGGATTGCAATTCGAACATGAGACACCAGGGCCGCTTGCAGCCCTTGATTCCCCATGCGTGAGCGAGCTCGTGGGCTCGCGTTCTCTCGATCCACCACGACCGGAGACCAAATCGCTTCGGGATCCAGCGCGGCGGATAGATATCGATTCGTTTGAGCTTGACGGCGTAGCGACCGAACGGGCCGAAATGCCACGAAGGCTTATGCACGACGACGATCCAGCCTTGCGGTGCAATCACGTGGCGATCCTTCCCGCCTGAGCGGTGCGAAGATAATCCGCGACGCTCGTCTTCGCCACGCCGATCTCGGTGAAATAAGTGTCGAGCTCCGCCGGCGCGAGCTTATCGAGTTTCGCTTTAAGCGCGGTCTTTCGCTCCTCGTACTCGACGTCGGCCTGCTCCCACAAGCTCTCCTCCAGATCCAGCTCCTCCTGTGTCCACCAGCGCTGCAAATCCGGATCGAGCCCGTTCTGCAAGAGCAGCCCCTGCCAGCGGTGCTTCCGGTGGGCCTTGAGCTGCGCCTTGCTCTCCAGTCCGGTCGTATCGGAAATATATGGAGACATAAGATCCTCCTATGCTGCGGTGATGTAAATTACGTTTACGTGAATAAATCCCGCATCCACCAGAGAGGTTAAATCGACGCCGGAACCGGCCGTGGCATTGGTAAACGCGAGATCTAAGTTGTTCCCGTTGACATAGCTCCGAACGAGAATCGCCGTACCGCATGAGTTATGAGCAATTACCCCCGCTACACCTACCACATTGCCGGACAGTGCAGTCGCCTTGATGGTAAGCGTGCCTCCGGCGGCACTAAGACTAAAGCTCGTAGTGGACCCGTCCTTTGCCAGGTTGTCCTCCTCGGCTATGGTGTCCCCGTTGAAATACCCGGTGGTCCAGCATTTCACTTTCAGCGTGCTGGCATTTGTGCCGTTGTTGATGTCCACCCGAAAAGATCTCAATTTTCTCCCGCTGGTGGCGTCCCCCATGATGGCGAGCGGGCTGTCGAGCTTGCTCCAGCTTATTTCGGCCGCGGGGATGTCGGCGTCCTCCACGCCGGTGCAGGTCACATCCACCGTGCGGAGATCCCAGATGCTCGATTCATTCACATAGCCGTCCCCGTCGGTTTCGAAGCCTCCGATCTTGCGGGAATTGTCGGCGGTCCAGCCGCCCGAGGGATAGGTGGCGTTCTCGGAGATCTTGAAGACCGGCGTGAGCGTGGCATCCAGCGGATGGCAGGCGTAGATATAATAGGTGGTGCTGGCGCTGTAGCTCTCCCCGGTGTCGAGGTCGTCCTCGTCCACGTCCACGTCCGTTTCGATGCAGAAGACGGCGTCGTCCACGCGCACGAAAAACTCCGCCTCGATCCGGACCGTGGTGTTCCCCTGCTTTGTCAGGAACTTGTCGTTATATGGCCCCTGGATCTCGTAGTTGATGGCGAGGGCGATGGAGCCCGCCGTGTTGAACAGGATGCTGTTTCCCATGTCAGATGCCTCCTTTCAGGAGCTCTTTTCGCTCCTGCTTGGCCGAAAAAAGGGCGTTATGGAGCAAGCGGAGCTCGGATTCCTTGCCTGCGATCGCGGCCATGAGCGCGGAGACCTCTTTTTCGAGATCGTGGAGCCGCTTCCAGCGCCGCTTCTTCGCGTTTTTCTCCAACGTGATCCGGGCCTTGGCGGTTGCCAGGTATTTTTTCAGCCGCTGGAATTCGGCCTCGGAGATGAGCGCCCTGTGCTCGCGCAAAAGCCCGGAGGCGAGCCAGGGATCGCAGGAGTTGCAGACGTTGTAGACGTCCTGCTTGGTCGCGATTTTCGGTCTTCCTCTCATGATTCCTCCTTTCCGGCTTTCGGGAAGTGGGCGTCCTTGAAGGCGCGGCCGGCCTCCACCAGCTCTTCCGCGAAACGGTTGTGCTCGGTGAATTCGCCGGCTTTTCCGGAAACGATGGCGCTTCTCAAGATCTGGAGCTCCTTTTCCAGCGTGTAGCGCTCGCGGATCTCCTCGCAGACGACGGCATTCACGTCCTCCCGGCTTCCCACGTGCCGGCCGCGAAAACTGGGCGCCTCCCGGAGCTCGGAGACCTTGGGCCGGACCGGGGCGTCCATGTCCACGTCGTCGAGGGTCCACTTCCAGGCGAAGGCATGGGGCTTGACGCCGTAAAGCTTGAGATTGGAGCCCAGGAAATCGTTTCCCTGCCGCACGCAGTCGCGCACGAAGCGCTCGATTTCATCCCTGCCGTTCTTGTGTATGGCGCAGTTCATGGCCTTCTCCTTACACGTTCTTGTTGTCGGCGAGCACGTTGGTCGCCCCTTCCAGGTCCTCGACGCCGGTTCCCACGTAAATGGTGAAGTTGGAGGTGACCAGGTTGTGATTGCAATTCGCGTCGAGGGAGATGCCGATGTCCTTGGCGTCGTCGTGGGCGCCGTTTATGTGATTCCCGCTGATCACATTATAGTCCGAGTAGCTGAGCCGGATGCCGTAGTGGTAGTCGGTGGTATCGTCGTTTTCGAAGTAAATTTCGTTTCCCTTGATGACGCCGTTCCCGCCCACGCCGACGTAGAGGCCGATCGTGAGGCCGGTCTCCAGCACCTCGATCCGAACGTTATTCGCCTCCACCAGGAAATTGTGGAGATCGATGGAGATCCCGTAAACGGAATCTCCCGCCCCCCCCAGGGTGCCGTCGAAGATGACGCTGTTTCCCTTGACGAGCGGATTGTAGCCGCTCGCGCCGATTCCCTCCCAGTTGTAGTGGCAGGCGCTCTTCGAGACGATGACGTTGTTGACGATCTTGGCCCCGGCCCCGGCGCCGGACTCGATGAAACCGGCCAGGATGCCGTTTAGCCTCACGTCGCTCAGTCGGTTCTCGCCGATGATGGCGGCCCGGTCCGCGGTGCCGCTGGCGTTGATGTAAATGCCGTAGGCCATCGGGTCGTCGATCTCGTTTCCGATGACCGAGACCTCCTTCACCGTGTCGATGGAGACGGCGTGCTTGCCCTTGTAGAACTTGGAATTGAGAATCCGCACCCGGCCGTCGCACTTGTAGACGTAGACGCCCCGGTCGCCGTTTCCGCCGTGGGTGTCGGCGTCGAGGCAGGAGAGATGCAGGTTGTCGATGAGGAGATCCGGGGTGTTGTTGGCGGCGGCGTCCCCGTAGCAGTAGATCATGTACGTATAAGTGGAGGTGTTCTGGCTGGCGACCTTGAAGTTCATCATCCGCACGAACTTGGTGAGATTGTAGAGAATGAAGCCGTGCTGGCCCGCCGCGTTCTGGATCACCACGCCATCGCGGTTCTCGCCCACGATGTCGATATCCCGATCGGGGAGATAGACGGGCGCGGAGAGGGCGTAGGTGCCGTTTAAAATGTAGATGCCGTTGTGGCGGCTCTCCGCGAGGGCGCGGACGGCCGCCTGGATGGAGGTGAACTGGCCTGAGCCGGCGTAGGGTCCCACGATGAGATAGGGGAGGCCCCAGAGGTCGTAGGAGCGGAGCCCGAGGCTTTCCGAGCTCAGAGGGCCTGAAAGGGGCGGCTCCCAGCACTTGGTGGTGTCCTCGGTGTAGTAGCTCACGGCGCTCGGAGAGAGATCGCCCCAGTCGTCCAGGGCCGCGCTCGTCTCGGTGGCGCGGATCGCGACGGAGCCATCGCGGTTGACCGTCACCTGGTCGATCAAAACGGCGTAGCTGCCGTTATAGTCGGCGTGATTGATGGTGATCACGTCGTCGGGCTGAAGCGCCAGGCAGTCGGGCTTCGCCGTGAAGGAGATCTCGCCCATCCGCAGGAATTTCCGCTGGTAGTAGAGGGTTCCGAGCTTCTGGGTCTCCTGGGAGTCCTGGATGAAGGGAAGCTCCAGCACCTCCTGGCTGATCTTGGTTTTTGTGCTCCCCTTGGCCGGCACCAGGATCTTGAGGAAGCGGTCCTGGGCCTCGTCGTCCTCCTGGAAGGCCACGTAGCCGCAATCGGAAAGCTCCACGTAGGAGGCGGACTCGCGGCTGAAGGTGCCGGGGCCGCGCTCCTGGGATTTCACGATGTTGGCCTTGGTGAGGGTCTTCTGGCTGGTTTTGGAGAGCGTGTGGAGCTCGATCTTCTCCCCCACGATGAGGGTCGAGTGACACATGTTCAAGAGCATGGCGAGGACTTTTTCGCGCGGCTGCTTGTACCATAGGGCGCCGTTCCAGGCGAGACCCCAGGAGGTGTACGTGGTTTCGGCCGTTTCAAAGGTGGAGCCGACGCCCGTGTCGATATCGCCCGAATCCACGCCCATGTCCTCCAGCACGAATTCGATGATATCGGCCGGACTCGTCATGGAAGCGGTGTCGGAGCGGGTGAATTTCGTGGGCATGTCGAGGAAGTGCTCGCCCTGGCGCCACAGGCCGTTCGCCTCTGCGGTGCCGTCGTTGTCAATGTCGGCGATCACCGCCTGAAAGACCCGCCAGTTATCGGTCCCGTCGTTCTTGGTGGATTGGGTGAAGCTGAAGCTCCCGGAGGCCCACTCGCTCCTGATGCCCCAGGCCCGCGGGGAGCGCACCTTGCTGATGGTGTACGTGGGCGTGGTGGAGCCGAGGAGGTAGTAGCGGGATCCCTGGACCATGCTCACCGAGTCCCCGGCCGCCTCGTTCACGAGTCCCGCGTCGGAGTAGTCGAAGGCGCCGTTCACGACCTCGATCTCGGCGGCCGAGGCCTTGACCACCCAGAAGACGCCGTTATTCTCGCTTTCGGTGAATCCGGAGACCGTCACGAACCGGCCCGGCTCGATGGACCCGAATCCGCTCCCGGAGTCCGTGAACTTGCAATGGTTTCCGTCGGCGGCGGCCACGGCCGCGATGGTGGTGTCCGAAACCGTGATCGCGTTTCCGATGTAGACGCTCCTGAGCGGCACGTAGGCCGTGCCGAAGGGGAGCGGGATGCAGACGTTGTCGTCGAGATCCGTGTCCGTGCCGAAGAAGATGTCCTTGATCATGCGGGTGTTGGGGTAGTCGCCCCGGAGGTGCTCCTGGAGGAAGTCCTCGCAGACGAAATGGAGCTCCTGGTAGATCGAGGCGCAGTCCTTGATCCTGAACTTCCAGGAGCGGATGATCTCCTCGTCGGTGCCGTCGCTTATGACCTCTTTCAAGAGCACGGTGCCGCCCGTAAAATTGCTCGCCGTGTAGGCGTTGTCCACGTTCGCCGCGCGGAAACGGAGCTCGTTCGGGGCCTGGATGCCCAGCTCGGATTTCGACCGGTTCATGACGACGCCGGCGAAGCTCTCGGGCACGATGTTGAAATCATAGGCCTGGGCGTCAAAGGTATAGGCCTTGGTGGACCAGTAGTAGGTGGTCGGTCCGGCCGCGTCGGTCACCTCGAAAAGCCAGGTCACGAGCGGGTAATCGGAGCCGATGATGGCGAGCTGTGTGGCATCGAGGCTAAGCATCGTCGATCTTCCCCAGCACTTTGAACCGGATATTCAGGATGCCATAGACGTCATGGGCCTTGCGGGCGCGCTCCATGTCGCAGTCGAAGCGGACCACGTAGGTGTGCCCGTCGTCGGGATGCTCCCACTTGAAGCTTTTTTGCCGGCCGTTTCCCTTGGCGCTGTCGTAGTAGAAATCGATCAGGGTTCCCGCCTCGCTCTCGGTCACCACGTCCCAGGCAAGTTCCACGTGAAAGATGGAGTCGTTCGAGAGCGACACCCGCTGCTCGGAGCCGTCGTCCCCCTCATGGACCACCTGGTTCTTGGTGCCCCGCTCGGTAAGCACCCCCTGGGGGTGGATTTCGTAGCCCCCCGCCCCCAGGGTGATGTCCACGTCGGGGGTGACGGTGGAAAGGTAGTCGTACATTTCCTTGGCGGCCATGTCACCTCACTGCAAAACCCGCGATGTTTCCGCGATCAAATCCACGTTGCCGCTCCGGTACTGGTTCGCCACCACGGTGGCGATCACGCGGCCGTCCACGGTGATGGAGATCTCGCCCCCGTCGCGGATGGCGTCCGCGATATCGAGAAGCATGGGGCCAAGGGCCTTGGCCGTAGCCTCTCCGATCTGCTGAGCCTGGTTTGTGCCCGAGGGCGTCAGGTGGCTGAGCTCGCCGCCGGCCCCGAACATCTTCTCCCAGCGCCCGGCGTAATCGCCCGGGCCGTATTCCTTCCAGAAGGGCAGGTATTCGCCCTGGAGGTAGCTCAAAAGCGCCTGCATCTCGCTTTCTCCGCCCGTCCTGGCGGCCGAGACGAGCTCCCCGTAGCGCCGCTCGAAGGCGGCGAGGGACTGGACCGGGGCGAGCGCGGAGGTGGACATGGAGCCCATGAACTGGGCGAGCATGTCCGAGACGGTGTCCCGCACCCTGGCCGCTGCGGCCTCTGCCGCGTCGGCCCGCATCTTCTCGGCCCTGGCGAGCTCCTCCTCGGTCGCCCCCAGGTCCTTGAGCCTGTCGATCCAGGCGTCGAACCGATCGTTGAGGGACCAGAGCTCCTTTTCCAGGTCCGTCACGAGCCCCAGCTCCTCCTGCCAGTAGCGGGTCATCTCGGTCATCACGTCGCCCCGCTGGGCCGAGAAATATTGCTCCATTTGGGCCAGGGCCGTAGTGCCGTCGGCCGCGTTTTTCATTTGGAGATTCAGCTCCTGGAGTGCTGCAAGCTCCGCCTGGATCATCTCGACCGGCATAATAAAGCGTCCGGTGGCCGCTTCTTCCCAAGCTCTGCCATATGCTGTATTGATATAGGTTCCACGGACTCGTTCTGCAAAGTGTGCGTAGAAATCTTGAGCATATGTAAGATCCGCCTGCGTCTGTGCGATCCTGGCCGCAATCTCGGCTTGCACCGGGGCGAGGTCTGCGGCGAAGTCCCCCAGGTCCTCGAAAAACTCGATGACCTTGTTTCGCTCGCGCTCGTAGGTGGTCATCGGCGTCCATTGCTGGAAGGTGTCGGCGATCTCCGTATCCACGTCCCGTACGACCAGCATGAGCTCTTTCACGTAGTTAATCCAGGCCTGGAATTCCGGTTCGTGCCTGAGCTCCTGCACCCAGCCACCCGGGACGAGGTTCATGATTTGCTGCCAGGCGGAGCCGTAAGTGGCCCGAGCCTGCTCCACCTGCTCCATCCACGGGTAGTCCGTACCGGCGAGCCTGCGGTTGAGGGAAGCGGTGTTTTCCTTCAGCGAGGCGGTCAGTTCGGCAAGCGCTCTTAGCTGGGCCTTGATCATCTCATCGCGCTCGTCCGTGGCGCCCCAGAAATGAGGTAGGTTTTCCGCAATGTTACTGACGATAAATTTTGCCATGTAGGCCCAGGCCGTCATCATCGCTCCGCCGGCCATCGAGCCGAAACCGCCTTTCACCGCGCCCCAATCGAACCCGCCGCCGCCCATCCCGAAGCCTTCCATAACTTCCTTGAGACCGCTTTTGATTTCGTTTCCGAGGGTTTCTCCCAGGATGTCGTAGATCACGCCCTTGAGGTTGTCGAAGAAGTCCTTTGCCGCGTCCCAGGCCTCCGTAAATCCGTCACTGATCGCGGCCGAAATCGTCATCCCCATCCGGTCCCATGCCCTATCCCAGGCCTCCTGGAACTCCTTGATCCCGTCCTTCCCGGCTTCCATCCCCTGCTCGAACGGGTCCCAGGTCTCGGTGGGCAGCCTTTCAAATTCCGCCTCCCACGATTTTATGCGCTCCTCTTTTTCCTCCCTGAGCCTCTCCATCGCTTCGGCCTGGCGTTCGGCGGCCTGGATGTTCTTGTTGATCTGCTCCACCCATTCTTGCCAGAAGTAAAGCTCTGCCTCTAAGGCTCTATTTTGAGCCTCTGTTTCAGCAGTCAATTTCTTTTTCGCAGCAATTTCTTGTTCAATTTTTTGAGCGATAATTTTTGGGTCAATGCTTTCGAGAGTCTTCTGGGTCTCTTGGGCAATGGTCTTTTGCGTCTCTTGGGCAATGGTTTTCTGCACGTTTGCTATTGCCGACATAAGACGTTTCTCTTCTTCGTATAGCTTGGCAAGATGTTCATGCTGCCGGATTATCGCGGTGGTTTCACTCGGCATCTTGCCAGTGCGGATCTCAGCAATTTCTTGCCTAACATCGGTCAATCTGTCGAAAAGCTCATGAGATTTCTTGACAAGAGCTTGCTCCTCGGTAGGAGATTTGAAGAATGACGCCCAATAGCTCGCCGTCTGGATCAATAATCCCGTCATAGTCGTCACGAGCGGCATAAGCGCCTTTAGACCTTCACCTACATCTTTTGCCCACTGCTGGATCTCACGAGAACCGGCAAATTTATTTATTTGTTTCAGCAGATCATTGAACACCGGTAAAAGCTTTTCCCCGAACGCCGCCTTCAGCTCCTCCACGTTCCGCTGGAAGATCTTGAGCTGGTTGGCGTACTCCCCCTGGGTCCGCGTGAAATCGCCCACCGCGGCCTTGGAGCTTTCCACCATGAGGGTGTAGGCGGCCTGGGCCTTCTGGGCCACCGTGAGCTCGCCCTTGGTCTGGGCGAGGCCCATGTTGAGCGCCTTCTGTTCCACGATGGTGGCGTTGATGACCACGCCGTATTTTTTCATGGTCTCGTAGTTCCCCACCAGGGCGGACATGATGTCGTCCATCACCTGGGCCGTGGGGAGGTTGTTGAAGCTTCCCAGGTCCACGGAGAGCTTGACGATCTCGTGGCTGAGGATCCCGGCCTGGCCTGCCGCCATGCCCATCGGCACAAGCAGGTCCTGGACCGAGGAGAGATACTGGCGCGCGGCCCGGGTGGAAAGGCCGTAGTTGTCGAAGAGGTTTTGCGCCCACTTGTTCGCGGCTTCCATCTGGCCGGCGAAGACCACCCCGAACTTGTTGGTCACCTCCACCAGGTCGGAGGCCGCCTTGACGCTGTCGGCCATGAGGCCGAGCGTTTCCCGTGCGAGCTTGTAGAGGCCCAGAGCCGCAAACGCCGCCCCCAGGCTTTTTACCAGCCCGTGGGTGGTCGTGAGGCGCGCCTTCATGCCGTCGAGCGCCCGATTGGGATGTTCCAGGCCCCTTTCGCCCTTGCGGCCGGCGTCCTCCATCGCATCGGCGAAGCCCTTCACGCGGGCGATCCCGGTGCGGGTATCCACTTCGATCCGAATTTCGACCTTGTTATCGGGCATCTTTTTTCTCTATGCCTTGCGCTCTCCCGCTCTCCCGCCCTCGCGGGCCTTCCCCCTGAGTCCCCTGGCGATCGCTTCGAGCTTCCGGAGTATGGGAAGCGTCTCGCCGATCCCGAGCTCTCCCATCACGTGGACCGCGGCCTGGTAGTCCACGCTCAGGCCCGAAAGGTCCGAGCGGATGACGCCCGGGAAGCGGGCGAAAAACTCCCAGGCCTCGGCATTTTCCTCCATCAATTCCGTTTTTCCGCACTGTTCGCACGATGCAGGCACCTTTGCAGGCTCAAGCTGCCGCACTACTTCGCAGGTTCGGCAGCTAAACCGCGGTCGTAGGGCGTGCCACCGTGCGAACCTTTCGAGTTTTTTTCCTGGGCCTCCAGCCGCTCGGCCTCCTGCTGCTCCAGGTCGTTGGATTGGGCCACGACCCAGTTGGCGAAGCTCGAAATGGCATCCGTCACCAGCACCTTCGTCTCCGCGGTGCAGGGGAGGGGCTTGCCCTCGGAATCCACGATGCCCTCCCAGTCCTCGATCAGGTGATCATAGATCAGGCGATCGAGCTTTTCCTGGTCGATCCTCTCGTCGATCACGCGCCTTCCCGCCTCGTCGAAGCGGTAGTCCTTGAAGGAGGACTCCTTCTGGAAGGCCCGGAATTTGGACCGGCTCAGGGTCCGGATCTTCACCCGCACCCCGCGCACCCAGTCGCACCAGGCGCCATCGGTCGCTTTTTTCTCGTCGAATACGATCGGCATGCTTGCACTCCTTTTGCGTTAGGAACGTTAGGTTCGTTCGAACGTTAATAACGCTCTAAACGATCTTAACGCTCTAAACGTTACGTGATCTGGATCTGCCACTCGTCGTCGCCGCTCGACTGCGCGAGGAGCCCCACGATCTCCAGCACGGAGAGCCCTTCCCGTTCGCCTTCCCGCACTTCCTGGTACTGGACCGCCGGGGCCGTGACCGCGATGGTGTTTCCCGCGGCGGAGCCCAGGGTGGCGGTGAAGGCCATCTGGGCGCCCGATCGCCAGTTCCCCAGGAAATCCTCGGTGGCGACCAGCACGTTCTCCGGGTCGAAGGAGAGCGTGGGGCGCCTGCCGGTGATCACCGCGCTCTTGTGGCCGCTCGACGAATTGGCGTCGCGGCGGAGCGTGATAGCGTTCCCAAGATCGATCTCCACCCTGGCGAGCACCGCACTGTAGGAGTCGATGGTAAGCGAGATGTCCTGGCAGACGGGCGGCGTGACCGAATTGAGCGAGGTGCCGCTTAAAAAACTCGCGTCCGCCTCGTCGAAGTCGGCCCCCTGAAAGTCGAAGCTGAAGATCCCGGGCTTTCCCACTTCCAGCACCAGCCGCGCACTTCCACGCGCTCCCCAGATCCGGTGGCGCTTGCCGTCCATGTAGCGACCGAGCGTCACGCTGGGGATGGAATCCGATGCGGGCACGTAGGTGGCCGAAGTGCCTCCCACCAGGGTCTCTCCCACGCCGCAGGCCTGGAACACGTCCGTGAAATGGACGGCGTCGCCCGCGGAGGAGGTGCCCACCAGCTCCACGTCGAAGGTCATCCTCCCGGACCGCGCACCCGGAAGGCTCGCGTAGCGGGAAAGAGACGCCCTCACCGGGTAGCGCTCGTGCATGTCGATCCGTGGTTCGAATCGCGGATTGAAGGCGAGAAAAGCGTCCGCGGCCACCAGGGTCTCGGCGTCGCCCTCGGTCCCTTCCACCTCGGCGGCGAATTGCGCTCGTTGAATCAGCATGATTTATCCTCCTTTGCTTTGGTTGAATGGTTGATTGGTTAATTAGTTAAATGGTAAAAACGGTGTTCTTCCGCCCGCACCAATTGACCAATCGACTAATCAACCAATTGACCAATCACGAATAGGTTTTCCTCTCGATCACGATAAGCTCCAGCTCCGCGTAGTGGCAGAGCACGTTTCCGAACATCCGGTTTTCCACGACCCTCACCTGCACCGGCCCGGAGTTGAGCACCGTGCCGTTCAAGCTGTACTCGGAATCGAAGGCGTTCTGAATCGCCTCCACCATGTCCTGGAACGTGAGCTCGGTGGCCTCCTCGTCCCTCAGACCGTAAATCCCCCGGAGGCGAAAGAGATGGTGCCGGTGAAGCGTGGGCATGGTGTTCCGGTCCGAGGGGGTGCTGATCCGCGTGAACTGCCAGCCGTTCACCCGGCCGTCCGGATCCTTGAAAAGGTCCAGGAATTTCTTGAGATCCACGGCCAGGCGCTCGTATTCGTGGATCACGCCGATGCCGGCGACGCCGGAGAGGATGGTTCGAATCTGCTCTCTGATATCGGCCAGGCTCATCGGTTCAGCCTCCTTGCCACGCGCGCCCCGATGGACTGGAGCATATTACCGGCCCACCGCTCGTTCGCTTTCCACGCCCGCTCGAACATCTTCTTCCCTTTGAAGCCTTTCCGGGCGATTTTCATTGCCACGGCGAAGGCCACGCTCCTGGAGCGGTCCTCGGAAATCCCCAGGATCCGCTTCACCCAGAGCTCGATGGGGTCCACCGGCGGCATGGCCTTGCCTGGTCTCCGGCCCATCTCCACCACCTCGCCGTATTCGAGCGGCGTGCCCCACACTCCCGTGAGTCTGCCGCCCATCTCCACCACCTCGCCGTGGATCGATCCCCGTAGCCCCGCGGCCCCGCCCACGCCCGCCGGCGTGAGCTCCACGGTCTCCGATTCCATGCGGGTGACGATCAAATCCAGCACTCGCTCCGTCTCCTCGGAGGCCGCGCCCGGATAGCGTTTCGCCAGCCGCCTCACCTCCCCCAGATCATAGACCGCGTGGATCTTCATCGGTACCGCCTCGGGTGGGTGAGCTTATCGCTCGCCCAGCTCGCCTGCATGTCCTGATCCTTCGTCACGCTCGCCGCCCTGGTCTTCCCCTCGTCCACGCCCATATGGGTGTAGTAGATCCTGGCGTATGCCCGCGCCCTGCGGCTGTACTCGTCCGCCTTGCTCTTATGGTCCACGCTGTCCGCCTGGATCGTGGAGTCCCCGCTCTGGGCGTAATAGGTGGCGAGCATCTCGCAGAAGTAAGCCGCGGCCAGGGCCTGGACCGGCTCCGTGTCGAAATCCGAGACCGTGCAGGCCGAATCCGTGCAGGTGTGGAGCGCCGTGTAGGTGACCCGGAAGTCCTCGGTGGCATCAGGCGATGCCTCCTTGAACCGGAGCACCTTGCCCGAGGGCTTCTCGTAGATCATCCACTCGTCGTCCTGGAGGATGTCCGGCGTCTGGTCGTCGTCGTCCACCGGATACTCCACCGTGCGGATCACGGAGAAGTCCTCGGACCAGGAGGCGAAATCGGAGATGGCGTAGTCGAATTCGCCGTCCCCGTCGAAGTCCTCCACCACCACGCGCGGCCGGTGCCGCGAGTGGGTCTTCACGGCCATCGCGATGGCGAGGATCTTGTCCGCTTCGTCGAGCGGAATCTCCCCCTGCACCAGTTGGTCGATTGCCGCGATGTAGTCGTCTCGTACGGTCATAAAATCCTCATTGTAACGTCAGCGTGTGGCTTCCTCCGCCGATCGCGATGGTTTGACTGCCCGAGCCGATGGCGAAGGATTGGCCGGTAGCGGGGCTATACCGGTACGCACCGATGTCCCACGCTCCGGACTCGGGCCTGGCGTTCCCCGCGTAATCGTTCACGTCGGTCAGCCACAATCCGGCGGTATAGAGATTGAGGCCCGCCCCCCGCAGGATGCTGGTCGAGGTTAGGTTGAAGTTACATATGGACGTGGCGATGGAACATCCCTGGGACTCGGAGACGAACCCCGGGTCGCCGCCGTTGATGCCGTGGGCCTCATACCAGAAATACTGGTTGTAGCCTGCATCGTCGATCCCGTCCTCCTCTCCGTCCACGCTGAAGGCGGAGTAGGGGACGCTATCGAGGATCTTGCCCACGTAGTTGTAGTCCGCCACGCAGTTTTGAAGCAGGTGCTTGTTCGCATAGATTTTGAAACCGTCTCCGTTCTGCACCTGCCCGCTGAACGCCTCAGATACGGTGAGCGTGCCCGTTGAAGCCGTATAGCCCGATATGGTGCGGCTTTCCGAACTGCACGCTCCTCCGCAGGACCCCTCGTCCATCGTGAGGGTGAGACCATTATAAAAATTATCTGATTCCACATCGACCAAATCGCTGCAAATCAACGTGGTCCCGTCCCCGGCCCCGCCTGTTGCATCCAGGTCGATCTGCGCAAAACCTGCCTGGTATTGTCCCCAGTTGTCGGCCAGGCTGCCCGTTATGGGATTGCCGTTTAAAAACACGTTGTTGTAGAGTTTCGTGCCGTCCGCGGCCTCCTTGGCCGGAGCATTCGTGCATGACTCGGCGGCCGGCGTCACATCGTAGCCCGGCGAGATAAAATTCGTGCCGGTTTGCCCGTACTCCATCGTGTTGTAGAAGGTGTTGTTGTAGAACTTGAAGTTCGGCATCTGGAGCGACCCGGCTCCGCCGGGCTCCAGGACGATGTTGTTTCGGAAGGTCCAGCCGCCCGCGTAGGGCGAGCTTTCCGCGCTCACCTGGAAGAAGGCGCCCTGCTCGGAACTGTCCGGGCCACGCAGATCCACCAGGTTATTCTCGATGATATGGTTCTCGTTGGCGATGCAGGTATAAGTGCCCACCGATCCGACCTTGCCGAATCCTTCGAAGCAGTCCACGTGACCGGCCCCGGACTTGTAGACGTTATTGTAGAAGGTGCAGTTCCGGACGATGTTGCTCCACCCCTGGAAGCGAACGAATGCTTCGCAGTAAAGGTCGTGGACGTAGCAGTCGTCAATGATATTGTTGGTGCCGTTCAGCATGATCGCTGGATAGTGATAAACGCCCGAGATGTCACAGCCCGTCACCGTGTTGTCGGAGGGATAGTCGCCGCCGTAAGGATGGGAGCTTACAGCATCGAAGGCCACACCCCAGGCGTAAATGGTGTTGTCGGCCTCCACCACGCAGTCCTCCACCGTGCTGTGAGATGCCGTGTTGCCGAACCGCACGAAGTAATGCCCCGCGTCGTAGGTGGAGATCTTGGTGAACTTGATGTTCTTGACCGTGATGTAGTCGTGGTTGATCGTGATGCCTTTCACGCTCACGCTGCTTGAATTCTCCCCGTCGATGGTGATCGGCGAGTAGCTATTCCCGTTCGCCGCCGTAGTCACGGCTTCGTCGTAGCTGCCGGGCGCGATGAGGATGTAGTCCCCGGCCTCGGCCGCGTTGACCGCCGCCTGAATGGTCGCATACTCCGCCGGGACGTTTAGGATGTTGCCGCCCGTTGGCATGTAGTTGTCGTAGATATAGAGGTTATCCAGGCTGCCATTCAGGTAATCAGCGTTAGGCATCACGTAGGTGAGCGAGTAGGGGTCCTCATAGCCCGGATACTCGTTTTCCTCGTAGTAATCCAGCGTGGCGTAATACTGGTTGACGCAGTTCGCCGTCTCCGTGTCCCGCGGGTTGCCGTGGGTCATACAGCCGATGCCCAGGTAGTTGTCCATCTTGAGGTAAGGGATGCTCGATTTATCCACGCTCTCGACCAGGATGCCATCATAATAAGCCTTGGCGGTGGTGGCGTTCCAGGTGAAGTAGTAGTGGTGCCACTCGCTATATACTGTGCTCTCCGCGAAACTCAGGAGTTCCGTCTCTATGTAGGTGCTTGGAGCCAGGTACGAGACCTTGGTGTTCTGGCCCCACTTCCCCATCGTCCAGGTGTAGGCCACCCCGTAGTGGTGGTTATCCACGATCTGCTGGTGGCTGTAATCCACTTCCGGCGCGTCGAAGATCCAGTTATCCGGCGCGTCGTAGTTGACCCATACCGATATGGCCCCCTCGGTCCAGTCCTCGCCCGATAGAGGAACGTAGAAATAGTCGGAATAGTACATGCAGAGCGATCCCTCGAAGTGGGCCGCCTGGCTGGCGTCGGGACCCACCACGATCTTCGGGCACTGATCCGGGTCCAGGTGGCAGTCGCCGTCCACGTTGTTGCCCGAATCGTCCTCCAGGGTCCCGGAGGTGAAGTCGTCCTCGAAGTTGTACCAGACCCTCAGAGCGCCGAAGGAAGGCGCGGCCAGGATCATGAAACTCACGAGAACGATGATGGAAAAGACCCTTTTCATTTGCTCGTCACCGGGATGAATTGAAGGGCGTCGATAAACACGCCGCCGATGTCGTTGGCCCCGTATTCCAGGAGCACCAGATACCGATAGTCCGCAGAGTAGGTGAACAGAAAGCTCCTGTGGATGTAGGTGGTATTGGCGACGGCGGACATCTCCACGTACATTGTCGGAGTCGTTACGTCGGCGGTGTCGTTAAAGAAGAGATAGGTGTTGTCCCCGTAGCCGTCCCCGTGCCGGATGTAATAATCGATCTGGTATTCCTGGGCGTTCTGGAGTCCCACGCTGCTCAAGTCGAGGTACGCATGCCCGTTGCTGTTGCCGTTCGCGTGAAAAAAAATGTGATACGTGCCGTCCGCAGGATCGGGGCAATCCGAATCCTGGCCGGCCCCGCAGACGCTGTCTCCCGTGTCCACGCTGGCGACGGTCACGCCGGAGCTTCCGGTCCACCCGCCTGTAGAATCTCCCTCTGAGCTGGGATCGTCCGCTGCGTCGTCGTTATAGAGCGCCGTCCCGTAGCAGAGCGTGGCCTCGCAGACGCTGAAGTTGTCTATATAGACGTAGCCGGCGTCGTTTCGCTCCTGGCACACCACGTAATCGAGATCGGCGTTCCCGTAGCCATCGGACACACGGGCATAGAACGTGTACGTTGTAAAGGTGTTCGGCGTGAGATTGTCGTAGGAAACCAGTCCGTAGGCGCTAGTCCACACGGAGCTGAGATTTAAACTGCACCCTATCGCGTTCGATCCGTCCGAGAGAACGTCTATCTTCACCCGCACGAGATCGCCGTGGTCCACCCCGGATATCGCCCCGAACTGTCTGTAAACCCTGGCGTTATTCTCGTCGAAGTCTTCGAAGATGGCGTAAGTCCCTATGGACGGAGCACTGCACAAGGAGGCGCAATCCTCGCCGCATGCCTCTTCATCTTCGTAGATCGCGCTGAGGCAGAGCGGGACGCCGCTCGTCCAGCCGGTAAGGGTCTCGGCATCGGTGGCGTCCGGGTCCGTGGCGTGGCCTTCGTTGTTGAGCTCGTTGTAGCTCGGGGTGCATCCGCCCGTGGCTTTCACCGTCTGGCCGTCGCACTTGTCGATGTTCGAGCTGAACCCATCCACGTTGGAAGAGGTGGTGATGGCCGCCCCATCCCTGGTGTCCACGTCGGCGTAAGCCAGGCCGGCGAAGCAAAGAATCCCGACGATCACGAATATTTTTTTCATTCCTCGAATGTCCCTTCGTTGCCCTGCGACAGGACGTCCTGCTTGAACTTGTTCCAGATCAGGGTCCTTAGCCCTTTGCCGATCGCAGTTCCTACGTCCTGGGAGCGCACCTGGAATAAAAAAATGTCCGAAAAGCAGGTGTCCTGCATATCGTCACAGGTGCCCGTCCCTTCGCCCGTGCAGCATGGATAGGGATCGCCGGCCCCGACGCACTCGTCGTTCGAGCCCGGAACCTCGATGTCTCGACAGGTCCACTGCTTCCACGGCGTCCGACCCACGTAGGCCGCGCTGCTCCCGTCCGCGTTCGTCCAACGATAGTGGACGATCAGGAGCTTCTTGTTGGCGTCTATCCGGCTGACATACCATTCGAGATGCTGAGCCGTAGGATCGGAAATGATGGTCTCGCCGCTTTGCAGCGTGACCATGTCCGCCGTGGCGATACCGCAAAAACCCAGCCACAGGAGCGCAAAGAAAAGAATCGCTTTTTTCATTATTCCACCTCCAGATAATGTCCCGCGAAATTGAAGTAAACCTCGTCATCCGTTATGGCCCAGCCGACAAGCTGCACGCAGTCCCCCGAATCGGACGGCGCGGTCTGGGTCAGCGTGGAGCCCGTCCCTCCCTCGCCGAGATAAATGGGGCCGCCGATGGTCGTCCAGTTCCAGCCGTCGTTTCGAACGATCCCTTGCACCAGAACCGTGATGGGGTTGCCGTTTGTGCTCGCGGCTACCGCGATGCCGCGGGCCGGAAACTTTCCTCCCCCCGTGGCGGCGTCCGCCACCATGAACTCGGTGTCGCTCGCGCTGAAATAGACGCAGTCCCACTGGGCGATGGCCTCCCCGCCGTTCTTGCCCACAATGGCGGTCCCGTTCCAGTCGTCGTCGGCCATGTTGTCGGCGGTGGCGTTGAGGTAGATTTTCGCCGTTGAAGTGGAGCCGGCAATGGCGACGCTGGGCGCCGCGCTCGTCCCGGCGTTGGTGATCTTCACCATATCCACCTGGGCCGGAGTGCCTCCCACGTCGTCCGTCGCCTGCAAGGCGAAATAATCGTCCGCAGTATCCACTTCGTTCCGGATGGTTTTGGTATCGGTCACGGTGGTATCCACGGCCAGGAGGTTGACGTGACCGCTCGCGTCCACGTCCGCCGCTGCGACCCGCTGGTAGGAGGAGCCGTCGGACACGTCGTCGAGGCTCACTGTTACGCTAAATGTGATGGAACTCCCAGAAGCGGTGATATCCATGCCGAGGCCCGTTAGAGTCAATTCCGCGCCGCTCGACGCGGCGGTCACGGAAGTGTCGTCCGTATCGGCCCATATCTTGGTGAATGCGCTTCCTGCATCGGCTTTCGCCGTCAGGCGAGAGGTGACATGATCGTAGATCTGGTCTGCCGTGGAGAAATGAGTCGTGTCCCCGTCGCTCGGCGCGGCTGTATCAGCCATCGCCGGCGTGATCACCGTGCTCGTGAGCTGCCCCGCCTCGCCCCATGCCGCCGGGCTGTATGTCATCGCCGTTGATGATATTGTAACGTTCTCAAGGGTTCCTTCAGCGAGAGCCTCCACATTCGGGTGCACTTGAATCGTCACTACGGCCCCCGATGCTGTCGGCGTGATCGCCACCGACGATCCGGCGGTCATGGTGATGGTGGAGGATGAGCTGTTCGCCGTGCCGCTGTCGGTGACAACCGTGTAGTCGCCGGCTCCGCCGCCCGCCGGAGAGGTCCACCCGCCCTGGCCGTTGAGGTAATGATCGGCGTCGTTGTCGAGCTTGGGGCAAAGGCCGTGCGCGGAGGTTGAGACATTCGCCGTGCTGTTGTCGCTGAGATTGAGCTCCGTCTCCTCGACGGTGTTGCCGATGTCGCTGTAATCGGTCCCGGCCGTGGCCGTCACCGCCCCGCCCGATCCGTCCGCCTTGAGCATGACGCCGGAGGTGGTGTCAATCTTCGCCGCAACGCCCAGGTTCGTCCTGGCGCCCGCAGCATCGCTCGCCCCGGTGCCTCCGTCCGCGACCGCAATGTCGGTGCCCCCAGGCGCAGAATAGTCCGTGCCCTCGGTGGCCGTCACCGCCCCACCCGATCCATCCGCCTTGAGCATGACGCCGGAGGTGGTGTCGATCGGTGGCGCATAGTCCGTACCCTCGGTGGCCGTCACCGCCCCACCCGATCCGTCCGCTTTGAGCATGACGCCGGAGGTGGTGTCGATCTTCGCCGCAACGCCCAGGTTCGTCCTGGCGGCCGCGGCCGTGGTGGCGTTCGTGCCGCCCTTGTTCACGTCCATCGCGTTGTTGGAATCACCGTCGCAGTCGATGTCAGCCCCGTGGGCGAGGCCGGCCGCGGCGAGAACCAGGCAAAGGATGAAAATCCGGATCCATTTGCTCATGGGATGCCTCCTTAAAACTTGAGCTTATCGGCGCCGAACGTGAGGTTGTCCGAACCGAAAAGCAGGTATGTCGTCTCCATATGTGTGCCCGGCGTGGCGTACGGTCTGGCCGAGGTTCGCCCGGGCCAGCGGGCGTGAACCGTGACCGCGGCCAGGATGAGTACGGAAAATGCAATGAGCAGCACGATTCTTTTCATGGCCCGCCTCAGTAACTTTTGCTCTGCACGTCCATGAGCAGGTAGCCCGATCCGAGCGTCTGAAGCGTGATGCCGGTGACCGGGATGTCCAGATAGTATACGTGCGGGATCCCCGCTTCGCCGTCGGTGTCTTTAAAGATCAGGGCTCCGGCCGCATCGTTGAGGACGAAGCTGTGACCTCCCGTGGTGCAATCCATCCACACGATCATGCGCACCCGCACCTCCGAGGTGGTGATCGCGCCGGTGGTGTCGAGCACCCACACGTGGCCCGTGATGTCGTTGGCCGCCGGGGCCGGGGCCGCGGAAAGCCCCGTGAGCAAAGCCGCGAAAGCCAGTATAAGCGCAAGTTTTTTCATTTCTCGCCTCCGTTCAATTTTTGAACACTCCGGTTGCCGAAAAGGTATAGCTCGTGCCGGCCACGTCGTAGTGGAGCCGCACGTATTTTCCGAAGTTGGTGACCGCCTGCCGATACTGCCCGGTCTCGGTGACGGCGGTCATGGTGGTGTGGGTGTACCAGGTGCTGTCCGCGTCGGAGGTCATCACCGTCACGGTGAGCGTGGAGGAGCCCGACTCCGCGGTCACATCCACCAGGACCTGGCCTTCGATGTACTTGGAGACCTCATAAGTGCTGCTGGTGCCGCTCCCCGCGGTCCTCGCCGCGCTTGAGAGCATGGAGACCACCCGGGTCTTCCGGTCCTCGGCGAAGCCGGGAATCACGGTCGCAAAAAAGAGCGCCAGGCTCGCCAGAACGGCCCAGGATCGCAAATTCCGCCCAGGCCCTATTATATAGATCGTATGCGTTGCATGGAAAACTCCTTCCCGTCACGGTGAACGGCCTAAAGCGCTCTCCCGAATCCCCAGCCACGCGAGCCCCATGAGCGCCAGGGGCGCCACGTGGAACGTGAACCACCCGGCCGAGGAGACCGCCGCGGCCGAAAGGCCGGCGATCGCCGCCGCCTCGGCCCGGCCGATCGTCTTTCGCCTCCGCCAGGCCGTCATTGCCAGGTGCGCCACGAAGGCGAAGATGAACCCCATCGCCGGCAGGCCCAGTTCGAAGCCCGCCTGCAAATACTCGTTGTGGGCGGATTTCCACCACACGTCCGTGGAGAGCACGGGCTTGTTCCCCACCCGGGCGATCTCCACGGTTTTGGTGAGCTCCGCGTCTCCGGCGATGAAATAGGGAAAGATCTGCTGGAACGAGCCCAGGCCCCGCCCCCAGGGCGCCGAGTCATAGGTCTGGACCACGTGGCGCCAGATGCGGAAGCGCGGATCACCGAGAGTGCGGTCCACCGGGTCCACCATGTGGATGAGAAAAATCATGCTCCCCATGACCGCCAGGCCGGCCGCCACAGTTTTCCATCCGGGCCGGAGGCGCAGGGTGAAGTAGACCGCGATCCCCACGCCGGCCGCGATCGCCGCGGTGGTGGAAGCGGTGGCGATGATCAGCAAAACGAGCGCCGGGATCGCCGCGCCCCACCAGCCCTGGAAGGCCGGGAGGGAAAGCGCCAGGTAGACGCCCGCCGAGCCCGGGTTGAAGAACCCGGCGGGACGGCCGAATTTGTTATAAAGGGGGACCAGGCCGATCACCTGGAGCGCCATCAGCGCCGCCAGGCTCAAGGCCCCGATCCGGATCGCCGCCATGAGCCGGTCCGGCTCGACCTCCCGGAAAAGATCCACCGCCAGGAGCCCGAGGACGATCATGGCGAACGAGGCGTAAGAGATCGCCGCCGGGTGCCATACGATTTGGATGAGCGCCAGGAGCGCGAAAATCCTCCGCCACCAGGAGCGCATCAAAAGCGCCGCTCCCAGGCCCGCGGACCAGACGAGCAGGAGCTCCCAGCCCTCGCGGCAGTTCCAGCCGGGCACGGCCAGGACCGGGGAGAGGGCCAGGAGAAAGAGCGGAATGGCGGCGATTCGCTTCATCGTTCCTCGATCAGTTGGCGGAGATCCCCGTGGGCATCGCGTGGATGAAATACATGGTCGATTCGCTCACGTTGTCGATCTCGCCCGTGAGCCCCTGCATGACCACGCCGAGCACCTGCACGTAAGCGTCCGCCCCCGTACCTTTCGTGGTGGTGAGCGCCCCCGCCGTGGTGCTTAAATAGAGCGGCGAGCCCGCGCTCGCGTCCGTCTGCCCGGCCAGGATTCCGGAGATCACGATCTCCACCGTGCTCCCCTCGGTGCCGCCCTTGTCGATGACGCCCACCGCGGGCCGCCGGCTCGGATCGTCCGCGTCCGCCTTGTAGACACGGCCGTCCACGCTGGCGAAACAGACCACGTCCCCGGTCACGAGCGTCTGCCCCGCACCGGCCGTGGCCGAGAAGCGCATGAACTTCGTCTTCCACCGCTCCGCGGCCTGGGACTGCGGCGCCAGGAAGAACGCCATCAACAGCACGATCGCCAGCGCGATTCCTGCTTTCTTCATTGCCTTCATGGTTTTCCCTCCTTCATTTTGAATTGAGCGCGCGGCGAGGGAACGTCCGTGAAGGCGCGAAACGAAAGGGTGGAGGCCGGAAAGATTTCCTGATCTCTGCTCTTCGTCTCGTGCCCTCACGGCCCTCTCCTCTCAGCCCGTGCGTTATCTGTTACACTTCGGCCTTGTAGCCGCTGCGGTAGTCGATGACCGCCCCGGCATACTCGTGCCGTCCTTTGTGCCGGATCTTGTCCGCCACGAACACCTGCTCCGACTGGGGCATGTCCGCCACGAAAAATTCCGGCTCCTCGTTGCCGTTGAGATACCCCATCTCGATCATGTCGATGACGCTCGGAGGCATCAGGAGCCCCCAGTCCGCCGTGTCGGTGAGCAGCGTCACCTGCACCGGGTTGACGCGCTTGTAGAGCGGATTGGGTAGCTTGGTGGTGAGATCGTTCGAGGAGTAATAGAACTCCTCGTTCGCCACGCGGCCGGCCAGATCGAAGATGTCCGGCGGGTGGACCAGGTTCGGCTTCACGTCCACGCCGTCCAGCAGCCCGATCCGCTTGGAGTTGTCCTTCTCCGTGGTCTTCGCCAGGAAGAGCCACGCGGTCTTGGCCGTGGAGTGGCTGAGGGCCGAGGAGCCCAGGTTTCCGTGCCCGCTGGTGAACCAGGCGGTCGCGTCCGAGCAGTTGGAGTTATTGACGAAGAAGTTCCACACGTACTGGCCGTGGGTGCGGGCGAAAGCCCGGCCGAAGGCGTCCACGAGCCTGGTGATGAGCAGGATGTCGTCGTTGATGATGGTTTTCCGCGTGATGGTGAGCAGATTTCCTTTCTGCCCCAGCGTGTAGGTGGACTCCTCGTCCGTCACTCCTGCGATCTCCTGGTAGTCGGCCGCCTCGGGATCCACGTCCGCGATGTCCGGGAACCCGCCCACCAGCACCGCTTCCTGCTGCCGGAAGTCCCTCACCGGCTTACGGATGGAGATGAGGACGTCCGTGTGGAAGTTCATCTGCCGGTAGGCCCGCACAAGTCTCCTTCCCAGGGTGTTCCCGAGCACGTAGGTGAAGGTGGCCGAGGTGATGTCCGCCCTTGCCCTGAGCTCCGCCGGGAGACGGCTGCGATAAAACCGGCCGGAAACCTCCGGGTCGCCGGTGAGATAGGTGTACATCTCCCGGATGGATTGAAAGGCCGGCACCTCGTCGAAAGCTTCGAGGTCCTGCATGGAGCGGGCTTCGAGGTCTTCGAAGAAAGGCCGGTGATCGAGGCGGGTGTGCTTCTTGGCCCACTTCATGTCCTCCAGGGTGAGCCCGAGCATGCGGTCCGCCGCCATCTGGATGCGCTCGAAGCTTCCCAGGCCCAGGCCGATGCCTCCGGCCGGAACGGGATCATCCTTCCGACTCGCCTTTTCCACCGCGGCCAGGAAGTCCTTCATGTCGTTGACAGCCCGGGTGAGCTCGTCCGCCTCGAAAATTCTGTCCTTGAAATCCGAGCGCAGCCTTTTCACCGCGTGCTCGGGAAGTCCCGAGCCCGCGAGGGTCCGCTCCAGATCCATCTCGCAGCGGAACTTCCTGAATTCGTTCTCGTCCACGAACTTCCCGCCGTCTCCGGGCGGGTCGTCCTTTGCGGGGGGCGGATCCGCCTTTTTGGGCGGCTCCATCGCCATCCGCGCCAGGCCCGTGATCTCCTCGTCGGTGAGCGCGTTCGCGTCTTTCCCTTCGAGGAGGTCCGGGCGCTTTTCCTGCAACAGCTTCAAAAGCTCCTCTCGATTCATGATTCTCCTCCCCTGATGGTTTTGGGCCTGACGGGACGCCACGGCCCGGATAAACTTGCCGCCCGCAGCGGGGCGGGTCACGATATCTACAGAGTCAACGCCCAGAAACTTCGTCACCCGGCGCACGACTCGTCCTTCCATCTCCTCCATCCTGGCTTTTACCGGCGCGTCGTAGCTGAGCCCGTAGACGCGCTCTCCCCCCTGCATGGCCCTGACCAGGTTCTTTCCGATCCACGCGGCCGAATCCAGGAAGTGGAGCACCCCGCGCAGCCCTTCGCCCGCCACGTAGCGCACCTTGTCGATCCAGCCCGCCTTATTCTTGACGAGAAGCGACTTCACGTCGAATAAGGGATCGGGCACGTGGGTGGCGTCCGGGAGCTCGTATAGGTTTACGTCCGTTCCTTCGAAAAAAGAGGCCGCTTCCCGCAGCACCTCCTCATCCAGGAACCAGGGCTCCATATGCTTCGACAAACCCGGCTCGCAGATGACGACGTCCCACACGGCCCCCTCCGGGTCGCGGGCCTGGATCAGGCGCGAGGAAAGCTCCACGCGCTCGTCGCTTCCCCCGTTCTTCGCCCGCTCGATCCAGCTCTGCTCCATCTCGGTCTCCTCGCCGCCGAACTGCACCTCGCCGCCCACGAGTCCATAGGAGACTTTGTAGTATTTGCCGTCGCGGTTGAAGATGAGATAAGACGGGAAGACCTCGTACACGTAGCAATGCTCGGACCATTTGTTTTGCACGGCGCTCCAGAGCATATCCCAGAGCTTATCCAGGCTCATGTCCCCCCTGGCTCTCCACTCGCCGTCCTTCCCCTTCTCGTACTTCTCCTTGACGTTACTCCACGCTGCAGTCCTCGCCTTCTTCTCGTCCTTTGTCTCGGCGAGCACGGCGTTGAAGGTCTCCACGGCGATCTTCACCGCCCCCTCGGGCAGGTTCTTGGCCCAGTCGGGCGGTTTGTCGATGGTGTATGGCATGGTTCAATCTCCCTCCGGGCTGGTTTCAAACCCGCCCCTATCCACCCCTATGCTTTCTTCCCGCCCGTCAGCGGCTTCCTGGGCTTCATACGGCTGATCCCGTCCACCTGGACCGCGTCCAGGGCCAGCACCTTGTCGCCCGCCCGATAGCGCACCTTTGCGCCTCCGTGGGTCACGAGCACGGCCACGGGCTCATCCCCGTCATATTCCACCCGGCCCTTGAGAAGATATTTCTCCGCGATCCCGTATGCCTCGCATCCTTCGGCGATGAGCTTCTTTTCCTCCTTGGTGGGCTCGGGCTCCTCGGGCGAGACAAAAGGCGCCAGCACCTCGGCGAGCTGGGCGTCCTTCTTCCTGAGCTCCGCCTCCAGCTCCGCGATCCTGGCCTCCCGATCTCCGCCTTTCTCCTGTTCTTTGCCGTTCTTTGCCATTTTTGCCTCCTGTTGTTCGGTTTGCCGGTTTAGCCGGTTTGCCGGTGAAAGACTATGCCGGTTCGAATCGAATTCCCCGGTCCCCCGGGTAGGGCTCCCTGTGATCGTGTCTTTCCTCGGTGATCTCCTCGGGAATCCCGTCCGGGAAAGCCTCACACGCAGGCATAGAGTTCTCCTCGACGCCTTCCTCCGTATCCCGATAAACGATGTCTCCGTGGAAATGCTTGCAGCCAATGCACTGTGCGCTTATATTCGGTGCTCCCATGCTTATTCTCCCAGCATCTTGAAAATTACACGCTCAAGCTCCGACGGCAGCATTCCCCGCCTGTAGCCCGGCGCGGTCATCAAGGCGAAGGTTTCCGCGATCTCGTCGGGAATTTTCGCCGCGTACCAGCTCACGTTTTCCCGGAACCAGTCCCGCCTGGCGTTTCCGGGTGTGAGGAGTTTCGCCGCCGTCCGCTGCCAGTCCCTCACGATTTCATCGGTGGATAGAGCGTGGCCCAGCTCATGACGAAAATTCTCCTTAGTCCTCGTCCGGGTGTATTCAACCGCGTATTTCTGTCCATCATGCCGAATTTCCCAACCCTGCCATTTAGCCAGTTGCTCGGCGGAAAGCTCGTCGGCTGTGCTCAAGCGAATTTTTCTTCCCTGCAGCCTCGTATAGCCCATATCGCAACGACCCTCATCGGTCTTTGTGACATAGAGCGTATCCACCGGTTTTTTCGCCATGTTCGGGTACTGCCGTCTCAGCCGATCCCATTCCCGGTTCACCTTGTTGAGCTTCGCCAGGCGCTCCGCGTCGCTCCCGAGCGGCTCGCCCCACTTTCCTCCTCCCTGGTAGTCCACCAGCCCCACGCCCATCTCCCTGGCCGCCCACCGTTCCGCCTCGACCAGGGTTCCAGCCGACGTGAACGCCGCCGGCTTCATGGGCGCGGGCTCGATCCCAGGCTCCGTGTACTCGGCCCGCTCCGTGTAGGGCGTGGGCTCCCAGGTCCTGGGCAATTTCTCCCAGTCCGGGAGAGTCAATACGTGCACTCACCCGCAGTTGACCGACTCCTCGGCCGGCAATCCCGGCGCGTGGGGATAGGGGATGCCGCCCGGAAAGTCCTCGTCGAAAGGCACCACGACCCCGTCCAGGGCCGCATGGTTCGCTCGCGGATGGGCCTTGCCGCTGGAGATCCACTTCTTCTCCCACTCCTCCCCGGGGCTCCCCTTGACCGTCTGCTCCTGCCGCGCTTCCCGGGCCGCGCTCTGCACCCTGGCCGATTCCGTCCGGGTGATGGTCTCGGCCCGGCTGAAGATGGTCCGGAAGACCCCCGGATCGGAGAGGTTCCGGCCGATCGCCTTCATCACCTCGAACTGGGGCTTCTGGCCCATCACGCCCAGGGTGATCTCGTTCGTGACGCGCTTCATCGCGTCCGCGGAAAGTCCCTTGACGAGGTCCGCGGAGTAGCCCTGGAGAATCGAGAGAAGCGTCCGGGGCAGCTCGGGAAGGGCGTATCCCAGACCCACGAAGTGAAGCGGCCCGTCCACCTGGTCGATCCCCGCGTTCCATACGTTCGAAGCGTGCGCCTCCTGGTTCGTTCCGAAGCGCTGCCGGAAGCCGTCCATCGCCCGCTCCACCGCCTCCTTCATCTGCGGAATGTAATACTGGTCCCACTCGGTCTCCGCGATCCGCGCCGCGATCTCCCGGCGCGACTGCTCCAGAATTTCGCCCGCCCTTTTGACCGCCGCATCGTCGAGCTTTCCCGCCCGGTCGATCAAGTCCCGGATCTTCCTCCCGTATGCCTGCTCCCGCCGTGTGGTCATGGTTCAAAGGTTTCGATGTATTCGAGTTTGTCCTTGTTGATATGCACCGTCCCGCCGGAGTCCTTTTTCAGATGCATCCAGACGCTGTCGCCCTTCCACTCACCCTTGACCTTCTTGTAATGACCGCTCTCAAAGGCCACGAGGATCTCTCTCTTCTCACCTTCCGCCATGTCAATCTCCTTTTTGATCGGCGGACTGCGGCATGTCCCCGCGCACCCGCTCCTGACCGATCTCCGAATTTACCATCCTCCCCAAGCATCGGCTCGTGAACCGGAGCTGGCCCGCGTGGACGTGGCACACCTCCCAGCCGAACCCGCCCAGGACGAACCGGGTTCCCACCGGCGGAAGGAGCTTCTCCTTTTGCCGGTTGGGCAGGGTCCTCATGTCCACCTGCTCACTCATTCCGATCTCCTGTGGAAGCGACGTCCTGCCGCGATCCCTCCCGGCGCAGTCGCTCCATCACCTCCCGCACCAGTGCCTCTTTCCCCTCGTAGTCCTCGGTCCCCTCCTCGCCCCGCTCTGTTCCCGGCGCCGCGTCCGGGTCGATCTCGATCCCCATCTGGCCCACGATGGCCGCGAAGATGCGGACCGCGTCCTCTTTCGCCACCCAGCCCCGCTCCTCGGCGATCGACAGCGCAGTGGCGAGCTGTGGAATGCCGTTCACCATCTTGGTCAGGTCCTTCTTCGAGATCTCCGGCATCTCCACCGTGAAACCTTCCTCCGCGGCCTGCTCGGAGAGCCTCCCCGCGATCACCGCCTGGTCCACCACGAACTGGCAGACCGTGGTGAGCACGTGCTTGAGATAGAGCTGGCGCTGATCCAAATCCTTGATGGGCACCTGGCCGAACTGCTCCGCCTCGGTCTGGTAGGCCTTGCCGCCCCCGCCGAACCAGCTATCCGGCCGGCCGTGGCTTCCCAGGATGAAGCTCTTCCCCATGTCGAAGCCTTTGGCGAAATCCCACGCCTGGAGGTTCGGCGCCACCGCCTTCCATTCGGCGTTCTCGTTGTGGGCGCGGAGGCTCCCGGGCTCGGGCGGAGGGTTTTCCTGGAGCCACTTCCGGATCTGGCCCTCATCCATCCCCTTCAGAAGCACGTCCCAGACGAAGTTCAACATGAACTCGGCCCGGTCCAGGAAATTGTACCCGTAGCGCTCCAGGCCGTCGATCCAGTCGAAGAGCGTCAAAAAGTCGCTCCTGCCCCTGGGGCTGTTGGGCGGATGGTTGATGGCGAAAAAGAAGCACTCCCCCACGAGCTTGTCGTAGGTGCGGGAGCGCGGATCCCGGTCCTTGCGGATCACCGCCATCTTCTTTCCGGGCCTTCCGGCCATGCCGCGAAGCTCCACCTGCTGCACCTGGCGCACGTTGGTGACGCTCACGTTCACCTGCTTGATCTGGCTCGGGTCCACGTAGCCCAGGACCACCTGGCCGTTGTGGGGGCTCACTTCCACGGGCCAGCATTGCTCGCCCAGGAGCCCGAGCCACATGGCGTACTCGGGGAAGTTGATCTCCATCAGGTTTTCCTGGTCCTCCCAGAAGCGGTCCAGGATCTCCTGCACCTGGTCGTTCTCGCTCGTGACGCTCACCGGCTCGCCGAATAAAAAACCCTTGTCCATCGTGGCGAGTCTCCGGGTCATGGCGGAATGATCGTACATGTAGTAGGCGATCTCGAACATCCGGTCCTGCTGGATCGCGTAGAGGTCCCGGACGAAAGCCCCGCCCGCCGACCTCCGGTAGCCCTCGTTTTTCGGGTCGTAGTTGGCGGTGACCGGCAGGCTCGCCTTGATCCGGCTGACTTCCTCCTCCACCACCCCGCGGAGCTCCTCGCGGGTGACGAGCCCCGGCGCGATCAATTTTGCCGCTTTCTCTCTGAGGCTCATGCCGCCTCCTTGTTTTCATCCCGGGTGTGTCTTCCCCTGCCCATCCCCGTGGGAGCGGCTTCCAGCCGCGAGAGCCCGCCGAAGATCCCCCTTCCCCTCATCATCCGCCCGAGCATGCCGGGCCGGTGAGGGAACATGGTCTTCGGCCGCTCGGGTTCGCGGCCGGCGCAGGCGGCAAGCCCGCTCACCGCGCCTGCGTGGACCGCCAGGGCCAGGGCCCAGAACCGGTCCGCGTGTCCGCCCGGACCCGTATCCGCCTCGAAGCGGATGTTCCCGGCCGCGGTGGTGGTCTTGCGGATGGAGCGGAGATCCGCGCGGATCCTGTCCTCCCTCGGGATCCGGATTCCCTTGTCCTCGAATCCGGATCGCACGGGGTAGGCGAGCTCCTCCTTCACCGGCCCGGTGAAGCGCACCGCCTCCACCCGGTACTCCCCGAACTTCTGCTGCGCCCGCTCCGCGAACTGCATGCCCAAACCCGTGGCGTCGATGCAGCACCGTCTCACCTGGGGGAGGGCCAGGATCTCGTATAGGGCGCTTTCCTGCTCCGAGAAGGCGACTCCCTGGAGCTCCACGATCTTGCGCGTGAAAAGCGTGCCGGAAACCCGCTCGATCACCCAGATCACCGTGAGATCGTGCATGCGCCCCACGTCCACGCCCACGTAAAGCTCCGAGGCGAGCCGGTCCTCGATCCGGCCGGCCGCCGTCATCTCCCATTTTTCCGTGGCCCGGTACTCGCAGGAAGCGATGAGGTCGTAGCTCAAAAACGCCCCCTCGTCGTCCGCGGGAACGCACATGTACTCCTGCAAAAACTGCTCTTCCGAGGCGCACCCGCTGCGGATGAAATCGAAGTATTCCACCTCGTCCATCCCCAGGCGCTCGTCCCCGTCCGGAAGGGCCTCCTGGAGTTTGTATAAAAACCCCTGGTCGAGGGCGTCCTGGAGGGTCACCGTGTGGAGGGAGAAGCCCTTGGGATTTCTCCGGTGCTTCACGTCCTCCACCAGCTCGTTGAAGAAATTGGCCGAGCCCCGGTGGGTGGAGATGATCTCCATCTCTCCGCCCCAGGTGATCCCGGGATAGGCGATGGTGTAAAGCTTCACCGGGTCCGGGTGGAGCGCGAACTCATCCAGGATCCTCCCGCCCTTTTTCCCGGCCTGGGCGTCCGGGTTGGAGCTCATGGAGTGGATCCGCTTGCCGTTCGAGAATTGGAGCACGTAGGCGCTGATCCTTTTCTCCTCGTCGATGATGACCGCCCCCAGGTTCCGGGCCGCCGCGTCGAGCAACCGCGCGAACCGCACGCAGTCTTCCAGGAAAAGCCTCGCCTGGATCGCGTCCCGGCTCGACACCCACTGGTCGTTCCTGTTCTCCGACGGCGCGGTCCTTTCCACGGCTCCGTAGGCCGTGCCCCAGGAAATGCCGATCTGGCGGCTCTTCTCCATGAGCTTGAGGCGGCTGTGGTCGTCGATCCACCGCTGCTGGTAGGGGAGAAAGACTCTCTCCGGATCCTTCGGGATCTGCTTGGCGTTCCCCCTTCTCACAGGATCTGCTCCCTCAACTCCCGGATGGTGGCGGCGTCGAGTGTCGTCTTCTTCCCGGCCTTCTTGGCCGCCTCGTCGAACTTGTCAAGGAGCTGCGTCTTCAGCTTCTCCCTCGCCACGCTGGACATCTGGAGCCTGGCGAAATCCCCCAGGAGCTTCCCGATGTGCTTGACATCGATCCGGTCTCCGGCCTGCATCGCCTCCTGGAAGACCTCCATCATCACCACGGCGCCGAGCTTGGCCGTGGCCTCCTCGATCTTGAGCGGGTCCTCGCCCGCGGCCTCGATGATGGTCTTCGCCTGCTCGCCCACGAATTTCACCTTCTCCAGGGCGAAAAAATACTTGGCGTAGCGGCCCACGGCGCTCTGGCTGGATTTATAGCCCGCCTCCTCCAGCCAGTCCGCGATCTCCTGGTAGGTCTTCCGCCCCTCGCCCACCTCCACGAGCATTTCGTTCACGCGGGCGAGGATCTCCTTCGGGAAGCCCAGGAGCTTGCTCTTTCCGCGTCGTCTAACCATTGAGCAGCACCCCCGGATCGCAGGGCACGTTGCCCTCGATGAGGTCGATCCCCTGGGGCGTGATGAAGTTCACGCGACGCTTCACGTTGTTTTTCTCGTACTCCTGGCGGTGGATGTAGCCCTTGTGCTCCAGATACAGCAGATGGCTTTTAAGCTCCGAAGGGGTCATGTGAAAGCCCGACTCCAGGAGCGCCGTCTCGATCACCTTGAAGCTCGCGCCGTATGGCTGCGCCCGCTCGCAGATCCGGAGGATCCATCCCCGCACTTCCCTGTTCTCCACGCTCATGACGGTGTGCCTCCTTCCACCAGCTTCTGGATGTTCTTCCCGAGGTCGTCCATCTTCTTGTCCACGCTGATGGACCACCGGATGAAGTCCTCGCGGAAGAGGTATTTCTCGGGCAGATCGTTCATTCGCATCTCAAGCTTCTCTATGGCGCAGTCCTGCTTCTTCTGGTCGATCCGAAAAGACTGGCGAATCTCCCGCAGGTAGAAGATCGTGAAGGTCAAAAGCGCCGTGGTCACGATCGCGAAAACCGACACCAGCACCTGAAAGGCCGCCTCGCCGGTCATGGCTTGCCCCCGGTCGGCTCGGGATGAACGAGAAGCCTGGTCTTCTCCGAGGAGCCCTTGCTCGATCCGAAGAAGTACTGGACCACCGCGGTCACCCCGGCTGTGAGCGCCCCAAAGAGATTCCCGAGGAGGAAAATCACGTACTCCGGCACCTGGGCAGGGAACTGGTTCGCCAGGATCAGCCAGATCATGAGCCCCGTGGAGCCGAAAAAACCGGCCACATAGACGTACGCAAGGATGTAGAGGTTGATGTCCCGGGTCCCCGTCGCCCTGGTGGTCTCCACCTCTCTCTGCCTGGCGTTGGCCCGGTCCTGTATTTCGAGGCGTGCCTGCTCCAGGGCCACCTTGGAAAGCTCCAGTTGATTCGCCATCTCAAGCTCCCGAAGCTTCACAAGGGCCGCCGGATCGGACTCGATAATGCGGTTGATCTTTTCCGGAGTCGCCTCCTCGGCGCTCAATCCGAAAATGGACGCAATGAGAGAGATCGCGGTTCCCGCCGCCCCTCCCACCGGCCCGCCGAGAATTCCTCCGAGAATCGGCGCCGCTTTCGCGATCTTTGCTCCCAGGTCCTTCCACTCCATCACGATCCTCCTAATGTATCTCGTCCACCAGGCCCCACGCCTTGGCCTTCGCGGCATTGAACCAAGTAGTCTTGTTCTCCATTTTGCCCCATTCCTCTACGGTTAGCCTGCTATGGGCCGCGAGTTTTCCCAGGTAGCGCTCCCGCAAAAGATCCATAAGCTCGTTCTGGGACCGTATATCCGAGTGGGTTTCCTGCCCCGGCCATTTCCAGATGGACGTCTCATGCACCATAAAAATCGTGCCCGGAGCCGCCTGACGGTAGTTACACACGGCGAAAACCGGCACCGCGGCGCTCGCTACGATCCCGGAGGCGTGGGCCGTCACATAGAATCCCTCCTTTTTCGCCCGCTCAATCTCATCGGCCAGCGCGAGCCCCGAATGGGCGTCGCCACCCGGAGAATTGATAAAGACGATCAGCTTTCGGATTTTGGTGCTTGCCTTCAGCACGCAGATATCGTTCCACAGCCGGGACACATCGGATACGGTAAGACCCGAGAAGATCTTGACGTACGCTTTATCCCCGCAAATAAAGGACAGGGTGGAGAGCGTCCCCTCCTGGTTCTGGATCTGCATCGTCCTAGAAATCCTGTCCGACGGCTCTACGGCCGCCGTCGCTATCCCCGCCGGCTCCACCTTGATCACGACCTCGTGGCGGACGGTTTCCGTACGCTCGGGGATTCCCGCGCACCCCGGCGCATACAGCATCACGCAAGTAACTATCAGTAATGCCGCGCTCAATGACCAGTATCTTTTTAGTAACTCCGCCATGAGACACCTCCTTTTTTTATGGAAACCAAATCACGTTCGGGTCTTTCGCCCGATCGATGTCCAGGTGAACCCAGGTCGGACCGAGCTCCATCCGGTTGATCCGGAGCAGAATCGCCTGCTCCACGATTTGATATCGAAGCCGGGAATTGTCGCAGGCGATGTCCACCGCGAGCCCCTTCATGTGGCTCGACCCGCGAGAACCCTTGACGGCCTTGTTGTGCTTGGGGCAGCGATAGCCCGAGGTCACGGTGAGTTTTTTACCCAGCCGGCTTTCCATGATCTCCACCAGGGCCGCCACCCTCGGGTCGGTCTCATTGACCCCGCAGCACGGGCACTCAAATCTTTTCTCCGGCTTGTATTGCACGATCATCGGATCACCTCATCTCCGACCTCCGATTTCCGACCTCCGACCTCTAAGTTCACCCGGCCCCTAAACAAAAAGCGGCCTCAAATCCGCTCCTGAGCTTGCGGGTTTGGGCCGCTTGGGCGCCGGGGTAACATCCGGTATGGCGTGCGAGACGCGCAAAAATTGTATGGCGTGCGAGACGCGCTTAAAAAATCTCAGGTAGTATCGCATAGGCCGTCAAAAAAATCAATCTTTTTTAGCACCACCCATTTTTTGCAGCGGGGGCACTTGATCTTCAGGGTGCCCGCGTCGGTCTCCATGAGCTGGCGCTTGCAGTGGGGGCAGCGGATCAGCACTCCCGCATACTCCCGCGGCCTCTTCCGCACCACCCTCGCCGCAAATCCCGGATTGACCCCCGTCCGCTCGGGCTTCATCGATCTCCGATCCCTTCCCAGCCGTTGACACAGTGGACGATGATTTTTTTCACCCGACACGCTCCCAAGTTGAGACGCTCGACCAGGTTACTCAGGTCGTCCCTTTCAGGCGGCGCATGGCGCACCGGCCGGCACTCGAAGAGGATCTCCGTGATGGCGCAGCCGCGATCTTCCAAATACTCTCGAATTTCCTCGAAGTGGTAGACTTCCTCATAAGTCTCATGCTTCGCCGCCTCCGCCGCCCTGGCGACCTCGGCCCGCGAGACATCGCCGGCCCAGGCCTTCACCTCCACCACAAGAAGGATTAAAATCATCATACACAATACTTTCATTCCGGCCTCCGATCTCCGATGTACGGGCGGGTTTCAAACCCGCCCGTACCGGTCTCCGTCTCTCGGCGCTTCGCGCCGATCCACCCGATCCCCGATCTTCTTCATCGCCTCGATCGCCTGGTGCGCCTTCTCGAAGCTCAGGAAGTTTTCATGGTCCACCCGGAATCTTTTCTTGAGAAACCCCCGGAGCGCCTTCCACTCGCTTCCCACCCGGTAGTAGCTTCCTCCGAGGCTCCACCAGAGCACAAAGATCTTCCGGAGCTGCGCAGCCGTCGCCATGCCCCGCCTTGCGGGGTTGGCCGGTTCGCCGGTTGGCCGGTTTGCCGGCTGGTGCCGCTTGAAGCCGGCCCGCTCGAAGTGCCCCATTATTGCCTGAAAACCCCGGTAGTCGAGCTCCTTGGCCGAGCGCACGCCGGCGTGTGCCTGAAGCGCGTCCCGGTAGGTCTCCTCGTCGAGCCCCAGCTCCTTGGCCGCGATGTGGAGGATGGCAAGCTGCGATTTATTCAGCATCCCTCTCTCCGATCGGTGGAAGCGGCATCCAGCCGCGATTATTTATCACTGTGATATTTCCATGCCACGTACTCATAGAGCCAAACCGCGACACTTAAAATCAGAATTGCGAGGCTCATTGGTACGAGAGCCATTCCAAAAACAAGAAGGAATACCGCTAATTCCATGCCCATCTTGACCTCCGATCACGATAAAATTAATTCGTCGGGCACGTTGAAGATTCCCTGTCTGCCGCGGAAAGGCATGCGATGTACAAGCGGAATTCGCTCACCGAGAAAAATCAAAAATTTCCCAGATGTTGGGCACATCGCTCGCCGGTTCAACTGAAAAGCGCTCATGCCCCAGGGCAACGGAGATGTCGGATCGTGCCACTGGCAATCCATAACCTGGCAGGTACAAAGAATTCTCCCCCGATTGATATTGATAAATGCCAGTAAATTCAACATGTCCAACGAGCTTTTAGCTCTCGATGCGAAAAAGGGGGAATCCAACGCGTCCTCATCAACTTTTATCGCTGCATGGATGGCAATGCGCTGGCCGATCAGAGACTTAAATCGATCGTGCTCCCTTGTTTCGATCGTCTTCCAACCCAGACTCACCCACGTCGCCCAAGGCTGCCATAAGCTAATCGCTTTCATCATTCTGTCCTCCGACCTCTGATCTCTGATCTCCGACCTCCGGCCCCTACTCCCCCAGCTCCGCCACCAGCCGTTCGAACTCCCGGGCCTTGATCTTCAGCGCCGCCACCTTCTCCTTCGGCAAAAGCACGCCCCCGAACTTCTCCCCGATTTTTCTCAAACCATCTGCAAATTTCTCGGGGTTGCGGGTCATGCGCGTCAGGAAAGCATCCACCATTTCGATGGGGGCGGGCATGGGCACCTTGGGCCGGATCGGGCCGGTCATCCCGCTCCGGTCCACCAGCTCCTCCCACTCGAAGGAAAGCTGGGTGACCATATCCACCATCGCCGCCTGCTTGCCGCGCGACGCTTTGACGAGCCCCGTGAGCCCGCGCTTTCGGAAGGTGTCATAGAAAGCCTCGGCCTCCTGCTCGCTTTCCGCGATCCAGTATCCCCCGCCGCCCCCCGCCTTACTCAGGATCGGGATGTGGCTGTGCATGGTGAGGAGGTGATTGTGCATCCGCCTCACGTCCCGCTTCCAGAACTCGTGCCAGCCGCTCTCCCACGCCATGTGACGCCCCTCCAGTCTCGCCGCGAACTCCAGGGCCAGGTTATCGGCGGAGATCGCGTTCTCCTGCCCCACGTGCTCCTCCCAGAGAATCCCGGTGAACACCTCCTCGGCGTGCGTCAAAGTCCGCACGTGCCGCCCGGTCTTGACATCGATTCCCAGGTCTTCTTCTTTCATGGCTTCCTCCTCACTCCATCTTCTTTCCCGCCATGCCGGCCAGGCTCTCCACGCCCCGCCGCCGCGGCGGTCTTTTTTGGCGGTGGAGCTGGCGGGGGTAATGGCTTTTTGCTTATCTGAGGCGGTGCTGGATTAGATTCCTTTTTCATGGCTCAGCTCCTGATCATCGCCGCCACGGCGATCCCGAAAACGAGGGACGCCACAACCGTCACGCCGGCATCGAACAGAATCCCGCACCATCCGCACGGCTCCCCGTACGCCCAGATCCCCAATTTCATCGCCAGATAAAGCATCACGCCCTCCTCAGTTCCTCCCATAGATCGGGATTTTTAGCATTGCAAATATGGCGGCGATCGAATGGCGTGAAGCAAATAGCCTCGGCTCCATCTAGATCAACAAACGCATGGACATATTGTCCAGTATATGAGAGCAGTGACGCGCTCTCATATCTACGCCCTTGTAAGCGAATGGAACCATCCTCGGCTACTTTTCGGAATGCCGCATTATTTACAGCCTCGCTAAACGATTCAAAATCCATATAGTTTTCCATTGTGGCCTCCTCACTCCATCTTCTTCCCCACCATGCCCGCCAGGCTCTCGATTCCCTGGCGGCGCTTCCACTCCTCCGCGCTCATGGTGCCCTCGGCCTCTTCGTGGCGTTTCATGAGGTTGCGCTGTCGGCTCTCCTCCCGTGTCTTCTCCTCCTTCGCCGTCATCCCTTCCGCGGAGACCCGCTCGGCCTCCCCCATGAGCACCTTCTTCAGGTAGTTATGGTTCTGGAGCGCCGTTTTTCCCAGGGTGCACACGGTGTTCAGCCCCGCGCGGATCCGCGCGGGGTCCGTGCGGTACCGCTTCTGGTCGTACTCGAACTCGCACTTTTCCCAGAGCTTGACGACCTCCGTAAGCAGCGCCACCCGCCGCTTGAGCGTGATCTTCCCGCCCGGGGTCTGCCGGAAGCAGTCCACGTATTCGTTGGCGATGACCCAGGCCGGCCCCAGGCGGGCGGCCAGTTCCGCCCGCTCGTGGAAAAGCTCGGCCATCTCCACCATGTCGAGATCGAAGGTCCGGTTACAGTAGGGACACGTGAGCTTACTCATGTGCTCCTCCAAATAAAGGAGATCTGGCGATCCTCCCCGGGGGGGGCGATTTCAGATCCGAGAGCGGCACCACCCACCCCCGCAGATATACCGTGACCGGGCTCCCGCATCTGGGGCAGGCCCCGGCGCCCTTGAACACCTCCTCGCAATCCATGCAGAGCTTCGCCTCCCTAAGCGTCATGGCGCACCTCCTTCAGCCCCCGCACGATGTAGTAGAGCGCCTGGTGCTCCACGGTCCGGATGTTCACCCGGGCCTGCTCCGCGAGCTCGTCCGCCACCTCCGGGTAGCCCCCCAGGTCGATCACCAGCCCGAAGGGCTCGATGGCGGCCGGGATCCCCACGGGGGGCTCGGGCGCCATGTTCGCATCTCTCACTTGCTGCTCCAGCTCCTCCATCTTTTTTTGCGTGCGGAGCCGGTGTGCTCTCACCTGAGCGGCTTTGCACGCCTTGCATCTCCGCTCGTAATACTTGCCCCGGATCATGCCGAACTCCGTGAGCGGCTTCTCCTTGCCGCACTTCCTGCAAAGCTGCATCCCAGGTTTTTCCTGCCTCTGTTCTCGGTTCTCCGGCTTCCCGTGTCGGCGTTTTTTTTGCCTCTCGGATGCGGCATTGTTCCGGCACTTCTTACACACGCTGTCATGCCCGTCCTCGCAGCCCGGCGACTTGTAAAACTCCTCCATCCTCTTCTCCTCGCCGCAGAAGCGGCACACCTTGCTTTTCTTCTCCTCCATCGTCTCCCCCCTTGTGTTTCGGTTTTCCCTGCCCTGGGCGCAGTCCACGCACTCCAAATACTTCACGGACGGGATCCCGCCATAACCCGGCCATGCCATCGTCTTCTGCCGCGCGATGCAAGTTTCGATCGGCATCCGGCACCGGAACCGCTCGCAGGTGAAATAGTCCGGCCCTCCCAGGATCTCCTCCGCCGTCATCACCAGAGGTTCTGCTGCAACCATGTCACCGCCTCCTCGTAGGCCTCCTCGTAGCCGTCCCCGATCCTGCGATAGAGCGCCCGCTTCATCTGGGCCGGGAGCTCGTTGTAGCACCGCCAGCAAAAGGAATGCCCCGGCTTTTTCTCCCCCTCGCAGAGGCAACCGTTACTCATGCGCGTCTCGAAATAGAACCGATTGTCCTTCCTGGCGATCTCGTCTTTCATAGAGCCCTCCGAACGATTCGATCCACTGGTTCACCGCGGCCCGGATCTCCTCTTTGCCCTGCGCCTCCGTGAGCCTCTCCACCAGCTCGTCGTCCTCAGGCCTGGGCGCGATCCTCCGCACCTCCTCAACGAGCCGCTCCCTCTGCCGCTCCTTCTTCTGCTTGTTTCGTTTCCCCATCGCCTCCCCCGTAGCGCTCGCAAAGACGCATGAAGTATTTCACCGACTTGCGGAGCCCCGTGCGCACCGATTCCCGATAGTGGCCCGCCGTCTCCGGATGGAGCGGCCTGATTCTCCGGGCGTGAAAGAGCAGCGCCATCATGACCCCCCTCGGCGCGGACCAGACCATGTGGTTTTCGACCACAATCCCGTAGTGGTGCACCCAGCAATCCCTCACCGCCTCCTCGAAGGTGCACTCCACCACCATCTTGTCGGTCCAGTAGATGCTCGGCTTCCCCGGATCCCGGAATCCGAAAAAAGCGATCATGTCCCGATCCCCGTTCCAGACGCTCGGGTGGTTGAGCCTCCCGTCCTTGCCGAGGCCCCCGTGAGTCCTGAGTTTGATTCCCGCGACGGGTTTGAGGATCTCCCGCGCCTCGGGCAAAAGCTCGTATAAATCGAAATCCAACCCGTCACACCACATCGCACAACTCCTCCCATTTTCTCTTCTGCATCCGGATCTCCGCCTCCATCCGGAGCGCCTCCCGGTGCTCCGCGCAGATCCCGTGGCTATGCTCCGTCTCGCTCCAGTTCACCACGTTTTTCCGTCCCTCAGCCAGGCACCATGCGCAGTAAACCGGGAATTTCCCGGGCCCCACCAGCTCCTCGACGGCCCGATCCAGGTGTTTTACATGCTCCCGGATCCGGTCGTAGCGCGGATGCCTTTTGAGCATCTCCACCTGCTCCCGCAGCCAGGCCGCCGTCTTTAGCCTCTCCTCCCTGGTCATGACTCCTCCTTCCAGTCCGGGGTCTCCGGTCCCGGATCCTCCACCAGCTTCCAGCAGCCGCGCTCATAGCGGAGATGGCCCTGTTTTCTCCAACCGGTGAAATACTCGTGGAGGGTGTGGATGCTCGCCCCGGAGAGCCGCTCGATCTCCCGTGCGGTGAATTGCCGGTGGCTCCGGATGAGGTGCCACACGATGTCGAGCACCCGGCGCTTCCGTTTTGGAGCGTATTCATAGATCCCGCGCCGGATCGATCGGAGATCTCCGATCTTTTTGAGATCCTTGATGGCGCATCGCACTTGCTCCGCTTCGGCGTAAGTTTGGGCGCCCATCTCGTTCAGAAGCTCCGGCCTGGTGAAGCATCCAAGCCTCGAAGCCGCCTCCCTCACCCGCTTGGTGATCCCTCTTCTCATGCGCCGTTCCCCCGGAGTCCCTGCTTGATGGCGATCTTCACGGTGTCGTCCGTCACCTGGTCGAGTTTATTCACCTCAACCAGCTCCTCGATCCGCCGCACATCCCTGGAGACCAGGCGAAAGTCCCCCTCGGAGGCCTCCCGGAGCATCTCCGCCTGTCCGGCGCTCAATTTGAGCTCAGCGGCCTGCCGGGCGAAGAAGAGGATGTCCTGGCTGGTGATGGGGCCGAATTCCACCGAGCGGAGAGTCCGGCTCCAGACCCTTCTCTCCCGCTGCATCTTGTGGACGATGAGCTTTTCGCCCACGAGCGCAAAGGGCACCTGGGTCAAGTCCGCCAGGTCCCGGACCACGTCCAGGGCGTTCTGGGTCATCTTGTCCGCCTCGTCGATCAGGACCGAGCGCGGACTCCTGGAGAGCGCGTAGACGATCGCCTCAAAGGCGTGCTTTTTCCTTCCCGGAATCGGGTCCACCCGGAGCTCGAAGCAGAGATCCTGCAGCATCCAGAGCTCCGTCCAGAGCCTCTTTGCCCTACAGTAGGTCCAGTCCTCCTGGGCCGCGAAAAACCTTGCCGTGGAGGTCTTCCCCCGTCCCGCCTGGCCGTGGAAGACCAGCAGCACCGGCTCTCCCACAGTCTTTTCCGCCTCTTTCATGGCGGAGATGAAATTCTTGACATTCTGAGTATGGACAAAGACGTTTTTCATGCCTTCCCTTCCTCCTCTCCCGCGAGCCACAGCTCGCGGAGGAACTCGAAGCGCTCCCGGAGGCTCGCGTAAAGCGCGGTCCCCTCGAAGTAGCGCATGAATCTCATGTCCTCCAGGGTGAGCTCCCCGCCCCGGCATTCCCGCTCAAGGAGCGCCTCGTAGCGGTCCGGCTCCGTCATGTAGACCGGGTCCGCCTTCTTGGGCCGAAGCTCCAGCACCTTCATCTTCGCCGCCGCCTCCTCGATCCGCTCGGCCTCCACGGGAGTGAGCCCGATCACCTTTCTCCCCGTGGGAGCGGTTTCGAGCCTCGCGGATCTCTCGGGCAGTTCCACAAGCTGCGGGGCCTCGGCCACGTACGCCCGCCCTTCGAGCTCCGTCCTCCTTTTGAGCGCCCGCTTCCTCCTGATCTGCTCCTTCACCTCGGCCAGGTCCTCTTTATTCCCCCCGATCCTGGCGATGGGGTGGACCTTCTTCACCGCCTCCGCCTCGCAAATGAGCCTCGCCCCGGTCTCATCATAGACGAGCACCCGGGACAAATCCTCATAGTCGTAGCGCACGGTGACCCGGCACTTGAGCCCGTAGAGCGCATCATCATAATAATGACGACCCAGGAGATTCACTCCGTTTCGTCCCACCTGGTCGATCTTCATCCCCATCATCAAATGCCGGAGCGCCCCCTCGTCCACTCCCGGCCCCCGGCCCGACTCGAAGAGATCCTCCGGCCGGAGCCCCCGGAGCCCCTTGTGCTCCCTGGCCGCGTACTCCTCCACCCAACCAGCGATGATGCGGTTCGTCTCCTCGATGGTCGGCACCCAGCCGCCGTACTTCTTCTCGTGGATCGCCTTGTGGAGCCGTTCGTTCCGGAGAAGGTGGGCGGGCTTCTCCTGGATGGAGAAGCCCGTGTAGGTGGGAAGAAGCCGTTCGAGCTCCCCGAAGGTGCCGAAGAAGCGCTCGACCGGCTTGGATTGGGCGTTATAGGGCCAGGCGAAAATGGTCTCGATCCCGAGGCGGGCGAACATGCCGTAAAAGCCCGCCTCCTCGAAGTCCACATCCCGGCTCGTGAAAACCTTGGCCTTGAAAGCTTTGCCGTTGTCGAGGTAGGCGACGCGCGGCATCTTGCCCAGCGTGAGAATCGCCCGCCGGAGTCCCGCCGCCACGCACTGGACGTCCTCGGTGGGCATGATCTCCCATCCCGCCGGCATCCGGCTCGCCCAGTCGTACCAGAGGACCATCGCCGGCCGGCAAGGCTTGCCCGTGAAAGGATGGAGCACCTGGAAGTTGAGCATGTGCCCGTCGGCCACCAGGACCTCGCCCACTTCCAGGAGCCCCGCGTCCCGGTCGAGGTAGGGGAGGCACTTGTCCACCAGGGCCTTCTCTCCCTCCCGGCACCAGATCCAGCGGTCGTAGTTCGTCCGGATCCAATCGTCCAGGGACCTGCGCAAGGTATCGATGGAGGAGGGCGACTCGATCCCGCGCTTCTCCAGCGCGAGCTTCGCCAGCCTCACCACCTCTGCTTTCCGGAGACGGTTCGGATGCAAGCCGAAGCTGAGCATGGTGTTGAACTCCTCCTCGGTCACCTTCCGCTGCCCCTTTCGGTTTCCCCACTGCGGGGCGAGCACCGCGTAGTCATAGCCCGATTCCCGGTACTCCTTGAGCCACGCCTCGACGGTCTGGCGCGCCGTCTTTCCGACTACCTTGTAGACTTTGGGCAGGAGATGACCGGTGTTATACCCGGCGATAAAAACCCCGGTCGCCTCCATCACGGATTTCTTCGCCGCCTTGGCCTTCCTCTTCTCCTCCACGTAGGCGCGCAGGAGGTCGGCCCTGGCGAGCGCGATCTCGTTCTGCCAGTCGGCGAGATCAGGCGATCCCACCGGGATTCTCACCGGCGCCGGCGCCGGAAGGGTGCCGGCCGTGAGCGCGATCCGCACGTCCTGGGGCAGCGTGTCCACTTTGTACTTTCGATCCCCCCGCCCGTTCGTGGCTTCGTAGGGCCACGCTTCTTTGAGCGCACGTTTGTTCACCGCGCGCTTACTCACTCCCATCGCCGTCGCAATCTCCGCCGCCGTCATGACTCGCTCCTGTCCAGCTTCCTTGGGATGCACCAGTAAAGCTCCCCCAGCTCGCGATGGATCGCCTCCTTCACCCTCCGGCTTTCTCGTCTCCCGGCCACTACCAGTGAGATGGTGACTCGGCCGACCGGCGGATCCAGGGTTCTTCCGATCGCCGCAAACGACATCGATTCGCCTCGACTGGTTTTTACTCCCGCAGCCTGGAGCGAAATCATTCTCTTTTTCACAATCGCGGCGGTCTCTTTTCGCCACCGTTCCATCTTCACATCTTTCTTCATGATTCCAGCGCCTCCAGCGCGATCCTCGCCTGTTTCGAGGCCCGGCGCTTGGCAAGCTCGGCCTTCCCCCACCGGAGGATCCGCACTTGCTCCTGGTCCAGGATCTCCCACTCCAGGGGTTTCACCATCGCCTCGATGGGACCCGTATCCCCGGTCACGAAGCAGAAAATCGTCAACCAGGCCGGCGAGGGCAGCCTGCCCGGGTCCGAGTCCTTCGCCCAGTTGTCCAGGGTCTGTCTCGAAATCGTCTGCCGCATTCCTTCCCGGACCGCGACCTCGTTCATCCGGTCCGCCACTTCGTCCCTGGAGTGATGCACGCCGGAGAGAGCGATTCGGATCCTTCTTTTGATCTCGTAGGTGGGATTGAGGGAATGAGTGTTGAAAAGATTTTGTTGTTTCATCTCACCTTTACCTCCGCCCAGATAACCGCAACGTCGTCTTCCACCTCGCCGAGCATGATCCTCTCCAGGAACCCGTCCGGCATCTCTTGCATCGGAATCCAAATCTGCCAGGGTTCCAGTTTTCCGGATTCCATCGCCCGATTCAGCCTCTCTCTCACCCGTGCCCTTTTCTCTTTCGTAGATCGTTCCATGACCGTCCGAAAAATTTCTAAAATGAACGTTGCGTTTAGGCTAACGTTTGTGTAAGCATGAGGCTAACGTGTTAGCTAGTATATGCTGCTTTTTTCGGTTATGTCAACAAAAAATCGGTTCCCAGTCTCTTTTTTTTGATTTTTTTATATGCTACCGAAATCATTATTAAAACATACGCAAACGCTGGTTCCCAGTCTGGTTCCCGATCCGACCGCGTCAAAATGGCGCGACCGGGAACCGAATTCATGGCAAGATCGGTATTGAAAAATGCCTATCGGAGACCGAATAAAGAAGATCAGAACCGACAAAGGGAATCTTAGCCAGAAAGAGTTCGCTTTAAAAATCGGTACTGCGGCGAGCACCGTGCAACGATATGAGCAAGTTAATGCCCACCCCAAGGGAGACATCCTACAACGCATTCATGATGTCTTCGGGGTTAGCATCGACTGGCTTCTGACCGGGAAGGGTGCGCCCTACGAGGAACCGCAATATGCGCAGCCTCCCCGCAAGGAATTCGCCACGCATGAGGGGACGGGCCTGTACGGCAGGACCAGGATGCACGAGGTGGAAGGGAGGAGGTTCGCCGTCACGGAGTTCGGCGCCGGAGAGCAGTCCGCCGAGCCCTCCGATGCTAACGCTCGAATTGAAAAGGAAGAGGAAACCGTCAGCCTGGGCTCGGCCGTGGAGATCCTCGCCGAGCTTCTTTCATCAAAAAACGAGGAAGTCCTGCACGCGGTAATCGCCAATCTGCGGGCATTTAAGAACCTGGTGCGGCTGGAAGGAGAAAAGAACAGCATCGCTTTTGAAATGACGCTTCTCCGCACCGAAATCGCCTCGTTGCGGAAAGAGGTGGAAACCCTCCGCATGGAGCGGGACGAATTCAAAATCAAGCAAGAAAAACTCGAATATATCGAGCGTCAAATGGAGAGAATCATTAAGATTTTTCTGGAAGAAGCCAGGCCGACACCTGAAGAGCATCGATCCTTTTTCCGAAAGCTCGGGGAGGTAATCGACGGCGATCGCCTCCTCCGCGAAGCCAAAAAACCCCCGCACTCCCCGTGAAAGGAGAAACTCATGAATCCGCTCTTCATTGCCCTCGTCATCCTTTTTATTGTCGCCTTGATCGACATACACATCGCCATCCTGCGCTGGATCTTTAGAATCAACACCATTGTGGATCACCTCGAAAACATCGATCAGCACCTGGCCCGTCTCGCCGAGGCCCAGGACCCCGTCCTAGATCTAAAAGACAAGGCATGAAGCCGTCTTCCGCCCCCTTCAAAAATCTGAAACCATCTGCAAAAAAATCGGCCAAAACCGCCAATTTTTCTCAAATTAAAATTTTTCGCCACTTCACATTTTCCCGTCCCTATCTTCCCGGTATCTCACCATAAATCCCGTCTCCCTCCCCCTAATCCCGCTTACTCCCGCTTTCTCAAACCATCTGCCTCCCTATAGAGAGACGCTGAAAACAAACAGATCGAGATCCTCAGGCGCATGGGCAGCGAGGGTCGACTGCACGTCGCTATGGAGCTTACCCGGACCTCACGGAAGCTGTTGCTGGCGGGCGTGCACAAACGCCACCCCCATCATGATGAGCGGCAGATCCGTTTAGAGACCATTCGTTTGACCCTACCCGAAGAACTTTTCCGCGCTGCCTACCCGGAAGCTGGTGAGAACCGGGGCGGAATCCAATCACAGCTTTGAGGAATGTGACCAATTGGATTCTCTTCCCATACTCGGACTCCTGGATGCCCCAGGCTAACCCCATGCCGGGACAGGCTCCTCAAGTCCGGCATGACGGAGCGCCGAATGCGGTGCCGCTGGTAAGTGACGTTGTAAGGTTATGCTGTCCGACATTCGAGGTCCTCTTAAACGAGAGTTCCACATTTCCTGACAGCTAAGATCTTGGGGCACGCCCAAATCAAGCTCATTGCTCTTGACACAGGAAGTGTTTTTAGTATCATCTTTTGCAGTTCACTTTGTCCTGCTTTTCTTCCATTAACCTCTATCCCGGAGGTTCACCATGGAGCATCCCCTCAAAATGTGCCTTTCACTTTTCTAAGAAGTTCAGTGAGTCATGTCCGCAGCCCTCTCGGGGCTGGTGTTGGACCAGGAAAACAGCCTGAAATACCGAACCAAAGAGGATATTAATTCAGTGAAATAGGACTTCGACCGGGGCTATGATGCCGAAGCGATCCACAGAAAGCTCTATGAAGACTACGAGATCATTCCTGTGATCATTCGTTTGTGTGCAACGCTTCCGCAATTATCTTGACGACGGCCCGGGAATCGAAGGTGAGAAAATAGTTGACGAGATCGTTTTCAGGATCGGCCAGGTCCCTACCAGCACTGGAGATTACCTGAAAGGAAATCTTGATTTATCCCCTGGTGGCCCCTCATGAGCTTTTCAATAAAAACCCTGGAGGCGTTAGTCATCAACCGAAAACAAAGGGAGGGAAGTCCATGAAGAAGAAAGTAGGTAGCGCGGCAAAAATCCTACGTTATCTCTGTCTACTCGCTTTCATAGCCTTTGGAGGGATGATTTTTACCGATTCCCCTTTGTCAGCCTATGAACGTGTAAAACTGACCTGGGAACCGGGCATTACTGTCTCCACATTGTATGGGAAGGTCAAGGGGTATGAATCGAGTCCGGAGACGTTGGCCTGGAAAGCCATTCCCTATGCCAAGCCTCCTGTCGGTGAACTGCGCTGGAAATCGCCTCAGGATCCTGACCCGTGGACCGGCATAAGGGAAGCCACGAAGTTCTGTGAGCAATGTCCGCAGTATGCGTTAACTCCGACCGGGCTCCCAATAGCCGGAAATGAAGATTGCCTTTATCTGAACATATGGCGGCCCAAGTCTCAAGACATGGATCTGCCCGTTTACGTCTGGCTGCACGACGGTGGGGATTCCTGTTTCACCGCCTGTCATGATCGCTACGATGGGACAAAGATGGCAACCAAATGCAAGATGGTCGTCGTCACGGTCAACTACAGGTTAGGGCCCATGGGGTGGTTCACCCATCCCGCGCTCAGGCACGGTAAGGATGCAAAGGATGACTCCGGTAATTATGGCACGCTGGATATGATAAAGGCGCTCCAATTCATACGCGAGAACATAAAGGCCTTTGGTGGAGATCCGGGGAATATCACCCTTGCAGGTTCTCCTTCCGGTTCACATCACGTCCTGCTGCTCTTGTCATCTCCCATTGCATCAGGCCTTTTCCACAAGGCCATCGTCCAGAGCGGCAGTGGAAGTGTAAAGTCAGTGGCTACTGGAGAGGCCCATGTGAATGCGGTGCTTGAACGCCTCCTTGTAAATGACGGGATGGCTGCCGACAAAGCGGCTGCCAAGACGTATCTGGATAAGATGTCTAGAGCGGATATGGAAAAATATCTAAGATCAAAAACAGCAGAAGAGCTATTGAAAGCTCACGAAATGCTTTTTAATCCAATGATTAAGTTTCCATCGCGCTTTGCAGACGGCACTGTTATTCACAAGGATGGAATAGATCCATTAAATGATCCAAACAAATATAATCACGTGCCCATCATCCTGGGAACGAATAAGGAAGAACGGAAACTATTCATGGCACCATCTCTTTACTCTAAAATGGATCCTGACACCTATCAGAAAACGGCAATCCAGAATAATCCAGCGAAAAAGCAATATGATCACCTGGCAACGATCCTATCGACCCACAAGACGCCGCCTGATGTATATAGATTTCAACTCGATTACGGGGCGTACAACCCAGGGGGGTATAACGCATGGCCGACCAATCTCGATGGTGTAAACTATGCTCTGAAGTACGGTGCATCCCATACCCTGGAAATCTCTTTTTTCTGGGGCAATTTCTATTTCTATGGTTTAGGAAAGCCTCTATTCAGGGAAGATAACCGTAAAGGCCGCGAAGCGCTCAGCCATGCCATCATGTCCTACGTGGCAGAGTTCGCCCGGACGGGGAGGCCCGGCGATGCAGGGGGTGTTTTGTGGGAACCCTGGTCTAATAATGAAGGAGAACCAAAGCGATTACTGTTTGATGCAGATGATACGAAGGCCATCTTGAGGATGTCCAATGAATAGACGGCCGCAATGGTCAAAGGGTGCATTCCCTGTTTGTACAGCCGGATTTCAGCATCTGAGTCCTGACTGGCCTAGTGTCATGTCTCAAGAATTGCTTTACAAAATCCAGACGACCACCCCCACCCCGTATCAAGTACGGGGCAGGCTCCAGCCTCCCCCATCAACGCGCAGCGCGAGCGCTCCCGCAGCGCCAGCGCTTGCGCGGCGTGTGCGCCGCGTAGGGGGAGGAAAATCTTGCCATTCCCAGTGCTTCGCCTCCCCTCGTGGGCTGACTATTGGACACACCTAACACCGGGGCTATGGGCCAGCCCGCAGGTAAGGAAGTAAGGAGCGGTAGGTAAAGGTGATGTCTTCGTGGCGCTGTAGGCCCCTCCACAGGCTCTTGACGCCAGGTTCACCGTCGCATTTGGGACCCAGGAATCCCCCCAGCGATGCTACCATCCGAACTCATTCGTTCAGGGATGGCACACGGTTTGGGTCAGGGAGCGTTTTGCGGACGAATACGTGTAAGGCCTTCCACTCAGCCTCTTCAAAGAAAGTGGTGCAAGGAACATGAGGCGTTTCCCGTGCCAGGTAGGTCAGATGATGAACCCGCCAAGCAATCACCATATCCAGGGCCAGGCAGCCTTCCATACGATCGGCAGAAGCCAGACGGCGGTCCTTGATATTGCATCCGCTCTTGAGGGTGCGGTGGTAGATCTCGATGCACCAGCGTTTCGTGTACCATTGCAGCCTCTGGCACGCATCCTCTATACTGCGCACCGGCAC